>WNFM01279110.1_pt1 | contig 38247 bp, 36 predicted proteins | sample 5400271 | NCBI WGS metagenome assembly WNFM01 (sample SAMN13153352, study PRJNA577476) | soil metagenome | isolation source: 60 cm saprolite on Douglas fir-dominated hillslope | place: USA:California | collected 2013-09-17
CATCGTCTCTCAGGCCGGAGGGTTCATCGATCAGATGACGATCACCGGCGACACGAGCACCGCGCGCGAACTGCGGGGAACGGTCCGCGTGCCCGGGGACAGGATGTCGGCCGCGCTCGCCCGCCTGCGCCAGATCGGCCAGGTCGCCGAGGACACCCAGGGATCGGAAGACGTGACGGATCAGATCGTCGATCTCGACGCGCGCATGGCCAGCGCCCGTTCGACCGAGCAGCGCCTGATCGAGCTCCTCCGCAACCGGACCGGCAAGCTGTCGGACGTCCTCGACGTCGAGCGCGAGCTCGCGCGCGTGCGTCTGGACATCGAGCGGCTGGACGCGGAGAAGACGAACATGGGCCGCCGCGTCGCCTACGCGGCGATCCAAATCAGCATCGCGGAAGAGCGCAAGGCCGGCCTCGATGCGGGCCCTCTGTCGCTCGCCACCCGCATCCGCGTCGCCGCCGCCGACGGCCTCGAGTCCGCGCTGGAGAGCGCGGCCCTGACGTTCCTGTTCATCCTGCGCGCAGGGCCAACCCTGCTGCTGTGGGGCCTGACGGCCGGCCTGGTCTGGGGGTTCGGCCGCCGGTTTATGAAACCTTCCGCCTGACCAGCGTCCGCCAAGGCTACGGCGGTCCGCCGACGCGCTACGCGCGAAGCCGGAAGCCGAAAGCCGAAAGCCGGAAGCTGGAAGCTGGAACCTGTTTATGAATTCACCGAGACCCATGGCTTAGGAATAAAGAGTTGCTCGTAGAGATTCACCGCGAAGCGGTCCGTCATACCCGCCACGAAGTCCTTCGCCGCCACGTCCAGCCCCTCGCTGTCGATGACGCGCTGATCGAGGAACTCCTTCGGATTCTCGCGCACCTTCTCCCACAAGCCGCCCAGGATCCCCGCCGCCTTCTTGAACTCCGCCGTCGCGACGTCGTTTTCGTACACGGCGTCGAACAGGAAGCTGCGCAGGCCGATGGTGGCCTCGAGCACCGCGTCGCTCATCCGGACCTCGGACAGCCCGCCGTCCAGCGTCCGCAGGACGACGTCGGTCACCATCGTCCCGATCCGCTGGGACGAGGTAGTGCCGAGGACGCCGGTCCGCTCGCGCGGCAGATCCTCGGTCCGCAACAGCCCCGCCCGCACCGCGTCGTCGATGTCGTGATTGACGTAGGCGATGATATCGGCCACGCGGGCGATCTGGCCTTCGATCGTGCTCGCGCGGTGGGCCGGGTCCGCGCCGACGGGCACGCCGTGCTTGCCTTTCGAGTGCCGGGCGATCCCGTCGCGCACTTCCCACGTCAGGTTCAGCCCCTGTCCGTCGTGCTCCAGGACGTCGACGATGCGCAGGCTCTGCTCGTAGTGCTCGAACCCGCCGGGAACCAGCGACTGAAGCACCCGCTCACCGGCGTGCCCGAACGGCGTGTGGCCGAGATCGTGGCCGAGCGCGATCGCCTCGGTGAGCTCTTCGTTCAGCCGCAGCACCTTCGCGATACTGCGCGCGATCTGGGAGACTTCCAGCGTGTGCGTCAGCCGCGTGCGGTAATGATCCCCCTCGGGCGCGAAGAAGACCTGCGTCTTGTGCTTGAGCCGCCGGAAGGCTTTGGAGTGGATCACCCGGTCGCGGTCGCGCTGAAAGGCGGGGCGGATCGGATCTTCCACTTCGGGACGGAGCCGCCCCTTCGTGGCATCGCTCTTCGCCGCCTGCGGCGCCAGGATCTGGTGTTCCCGCACCTCGAGCTGCTCGCGTATCGATTTCTGTGTCACGTCGCCGCTGGCCATCCGATCCAAACCGACCTCCCGCCTCCGATCTCCGACCTCCGTCATCGAAGGATATCCCGAAGGAAGCTGGAGCCGTTGGCGAGCGGGCCGACGCCGAAAACGTCCGCGACCGTCTGGCCGAGATCGGCGAACGTCGGCCGGGTGCCGATATCGACGCCCGGGCGAATCGACGCGCCGACGAGAAACACCGGCACGTGCTCCCGCGCGTGGTCGGTGCTCGGGGTCGTCGGGTCGTTGCCGTGGTCCGCGGTGAGGATCAGGAGATCGCGGTCGCGCAGGCGCGGCAGCAGCCGCGCCAGGCGCGCGTCGAAGCGCTCCAGGTTGGCGGCATAGCCCGGTGCGTCGTTCCGGTGCCCGTACTGCGTGTCGAAGTCGACGAGGTTGGTGAAGACGAGGCCCGGGCCGCTCGTGTCGATGGCTCTCTCGATCTGATCCACGCCGTCGTCGTCGCTCGTCGTGTGGACGGCCGTCGTGACGCCGCGTCCCGCGAAGAGATCCTCGATCTTGCCGATCGCGTGGACCGGCTTCCCGGCTGCCGTCATCGCGTCCAGGAGCGTCGTGCCGGCAGGCGGCAGCGCGTAATCACGCCGGTTCGCGGTGCGTTTGAAGGCCCCCGGCGCGCCGACGAAGGGACGCGCGATCACCCGGCCGACGCCCATTCCCTTCCCGACCATCTCGTACGCGATCTCGCAAATGCGATACAGCTCGGCGATCGGGATGATCTCTTCGTGCGCGGCGATCTGGAACACGCTGTCGGCGGACGTGTAGACGATCGGATGGCCGGTGCGGACGTGTTCGGGGCCGAGCTCGTCGATGATGGCGGTGCCCGAGGCGGCCTTGTTGCCAATCGTCTTCCGGCCGATGCGCCGCTCGAATTCGGCGATGACCTCGGTGGGAAAACCGTTCGGGAACGTGGGAAAGGCGCGCTCCAGGATCACGCCGGCGATTTCCCAGTGACCCGTGACGGAATCCTTGCCCGGCGATCGCTCGGCCATGCGGCCGAAGGCGCCGGCCGGCGCGTCCACCGGGGCCATGCCGTGCACGTTCGCGACGCGAGGAAGTCCGAGGGAGCGGAGGGTCGGCAGCTTCAGCGGCACGGCCCGGGAGATGTTGCCGAGCGTGTCGCTGCCGCGATCCCCATAGGCGCCCGCGTCGGGCAGCTCGCCGACGCCGACGCTGTCCATCACCGTCAGAAACACGCGATCCGGCAGGGATGTCATAGGAGGCGGGCGACTTCGTCCTGGGTCTCCGCCCGCTCGCCGGCGGCGTGAATCCAGCGTAGATTAGGCTCTTTCCTGAACCAGATCAACTGGCGCCGTGAGTATTTCCGGTTCTCGCGGACGATCAACTCGCGCGTCTGCGCCTCGTCGCGCACGCCGTGGAGGTGCTCGAGCGCCTGCCGGTACACGAGCCCCGTGAACGGCAGCGCCGTTTCGGGCACGCCCCGCGCCAGCAGACCGCGCATCTCGTCCAGGAGGCCTTGCTCGAACTGCGCGTCGACCCGCCGCGCCACCCGCTCGGCCGTCTGGTCGTCGGGAATCCGCAGGCCCACGGTCGCGACGTCGTACTCGGCCAGCGGCGACGCGGTCGCCGCGAAATGATCGGTCAGCGGACGGCCGGTCACGATCCAGACCTCGAGCGCGCGGACCAGCCGCTTGACATCCGGGATCTGGATGCGGCCGGCAGAGGCGGGATCGACCTTCGCCAGCCACCGATGCAGGCTGTCGGGTCCGCGCTGCGCCGCGATCCGCTCCAGCCGGCGCCGGAGCGGCTCGTCGCGCCCCGGCCCGTCGAACATGCCGCGCGTCAGCGCGCGGTAATAGAGGCCCGTGCCCCCGACGAGAATCGGCAGCTTCCCACGGGCGGTGACGCCGCGGATGACCGCCGACGCCTCGCGCGCGTATCGCGCCGCCGAGTACTCCTCGGTCGGATCGACGACGTCGACCAGGTGGTGGGGAATGCCGCGCTGCTCGGAGAGGGGGACCTTGTCGGTGCCGATGTCGAAGCCGCGATACACGGCTGTCGAGTCGCAGCTGACGATCTCGCCGTCGAACCGCCGCGCCATGGCGATGCCGAGCGCGCTTTTTCCGGTCGCGGTGGGTCCGACGATGGCGAGGAGGCGCGGGATCAGCCCGACCATGCGCGTGCGAACGCGTAGATCGCGAGCACCGTCAGGACGAGGAAGAGTCCAATCTGTTGCGTGCGGGTCGGCACTTACGATCCGCCGCCGGGAGGCGTTTCGTTGAAGTAGAACGTGACGATGAAGGGCGCGTTCTCGTCGGGGAACTCGAGCGGGAGCGGCACGGTCGGGTTCGTCAGCTTGATCGCGTTGAACGCGGACTTGGTGAAGGCATCGATCGACGAGGGCTGCATGATCTGCAGGTCGGTGATGCTGCCGTCCCGGTGCACCTTGAAACTGAGCACCACGTGGCCGCGGAGCGACATCGCCGCATACGGCACGAACCAGTTGCGCCGAATCTGCGCGACGAACCGCCGCAGCCAGGGCCCGAAGTCGACGCCCTTCGTATCGAACTGGATCGACGGGCCGAAGTCCCCGTTCCCCTGCACGTTCTGCAGGGACTCGCCCTGCGAATACTTCTGGACGTTCTTGATGGCGTCGCTCAGGATGCCCGACGCCCCCCCGAGCGTCGGGTTCTTCGAGGGCTCGTTTCTGGCGAAGGTCCCGTCCACCGACCTGGGCAGCCTCAGCGCGTTCGGATCCGTCTCGGGCGCGGCGCCATTGTCGGCGCTGTTCGCCTTGGCGGCCGCGCTCGGCTGCTCCGACGGCTGGGGGTTGTCCCTCCGGGCGTCGCTGACGATCTTCTCGGCGGCATTGCCGCGCGAGAAGGCCACGTCGTTCTTCGGATCCGGCGCCTTCTCCATCGTCTGCGCCCTCCGGTTCCGGTCCGACAACTCCGCCAGCTTCGGGGGCACCTGGGTCCTGATCTCGACCTTGGGCGCGACGAACACGAACTGGGCGTGATTGCGCAGGTTGTCCATCTCGCGTTCCCGCTGCGCCTCGATCCGCGCTTCCTGCGCGGCGTACATCGCCTTCACGAACGTCAGGTGCGGCCACGCCAGGATCGAAATGACGAGCAGCAGGTGCACGACGATCGTCAGGAGCACGATCTCCAACTGGGTCAGTGACCGATCCAGCGTCGGGATATCCGGGCGGTAGTCCTCGAAATCGAAGTACATCAGTGGTTTAGACGATTATAGCAACCCTGGGGGCCGAACGGCGAACGCCCGCAGCTCAGCCGCGCGTGGCGATATATAGATAGACGATGCCGAGAGTCAGCGGGACGGGCCTGACGCCGGTAAAGCCGTGTGAAGAAATCGTGGCGGCGAACTCACGGGGAGGGGGAAAGGTGCCGACGGAGGCCGGCAGGTACGAATAGGCGCTCTGATGTTTTGAGACCATGCGGCCGAGCTGCGGGAGCACGAATCTGAAATACCAGTTGTACAACGCGCGGATCCCGGGAATGATCGGCTCGCCGAACTCCAGGATGACCAGGCGGCCTCCCGGCTTGACGACGCGCGCCAGCTCTTTGAGCGCGGCGTCCGGCTGCGCGACGTTTCTGATGCCAAACCCGATCGTGGCGGCATCTGCCCATCCGTCCCGCACGGGAATGGCCGTCGCATCCCCGCGGACGAGCGCGATCTGTCGGTCGAGCGCACGCCCACGCAGCTTGTCGAGGCCGACGCGCAGCATCGCGTCCGCGAAATCGACGCCGACGACGCGGGCGTTCGAGGCCGCATGGACCGCGGCGATCGCGAAGTCCGCCGTGCCGGTGCACAGGTCCAGCACGCGCGCGTCCGGCGCGAGCTGCGCTTCACGAATGGCCCGCGCGCGCCAGCGCACATCGAGGCCGGCGCTCAGAAGGTGATTGAGGAGATCGTACCGCTTCGCGATCGCATCGAACATCGCGGCGACGCGGGCCGGTGACTTGTCGGGGACCGGGGGCAAACGCTGATGTTACTTCACCGGCCGGGCGTCCCCAGGGAGCAGCAGCGTGAAGGTACACGTCCCGGTGGATCCACAGGCCGCGATGCCGCGGCGCAGGATTTTCGCGGGCGTATCGTCCGGAAACATGCCGCTCGCCGGGAGCTTCTGAAGGGCGGGCGCGAGCGCGCGCATCTCCTCATCGCCTTCGGCGAACTTCACCGCCTCCACCCGGCCGGGCGCCGCGAACAGGATAAAGAAATCCGCCTTCTTCGCCGCGGGGCCCTTCCCCGAGAGCGCGAGTGTCCGGCTCCCGGAGAGATCGCCCCGGTGCTCGGCAATCAGCGCATCCGCCTTCACCGCGCCGCCAGCCACGCGCACGAGGTGTGCCCTCGCCTCGATGGGAGGGCGGTCGGCCGACAGCGCCTCCGCGTAGAGACGAGTGGCCGCTTCGCGCCGGCCCGTCTTCTCGTAGAGCTGTCCCAGATGATCGCCGACTTCCGACGTATCTCTCCGCGCGGGCCATGTCTCCCTTCGCGAAATAGACCCAACCGAGCGTGTCCCAGTAGGACGCCAGGGATCCCACAACCGCGAGCGCCCGCGCATCGACGTTGTCGACGTCCACGTTGCGGGAGGTCGCGGCGGTCGCGGCCAGCGCGCTTTCGGCGTACTGCTGCGCGCGCGGCAGGTCGACGCCGATGAGCGCCAGCTCGTAGGCTACATCGTTCCATGTGAGCGGGTTCGGCGCCAGTTCGACGGCGCGCGCGAATGCCGCAGTCGCTTCGTCCGGGCGGTGCAGGTTCAAGTAGGCCTTTCCAAGCTGCACCTGAAGCGATGCGTCGTCGGGCGTCAGCGAAAGGGCCTTCTCGAGCGCGGGCGTGGCCTTCTCGTATTGCCGCTGTGTGACGTACATCCGCCCCAGGTTCGCATGCGCGAACTTGTCGAGGGGATTGATCTCGATCTGTTTGGACAGGGCCGCCTCCGCGTCCGCGTATTTCAGGCTCGCAACATAGGCCTGTCCGAGATTGTTGTAGGCGTACGCGTCGTACGGATTGATCTCGATCTGCTTTTGGTAGGCGGCGATGGCCAGGGGAATCTGCCGAAGCCCCATGTAGGCGCGGCCCAGGTTGTTCCACGCCGTGCGATCCGTCGGCTCGAGCTCGACCACGCGCTTCAACAGCGTGAGGGCGCGCGCGTAGTCCCGGTTGCGGAGCGCATCGTAGCCGGCCTGATTCAGGTCCTTGACCTGGAGATCGGGCGCCACAGCCAGGTCGGACGTGGCCGGCACGCCCGAATCCACCGACAGACGCTGACGCGCGTCTCCGTTCAAGACGTTCAGAAACGCGATGTAATCGGCGCGACGGCTGTTGGGAAGTTCCCCCAGCCGCGTGATCAGGCGTCGCTCCGCGATGACTGTCGCCCCCGTTTGGGTGTACGTCGCCCGGTAGTCGGCATAGTCCCGGCTGACCGACACGGGTACTGGCAGCCGGACCTTGGCGCCCGCCGGCAGGTCGAGCTTCAGCGTGTATGACTCCTGACCTGCGGGTGGAAGCGGGATGGGGCCCGTCTCATCGGGCTCGGGCACGGCCACCGAATCAACCGCGCTGTGCAGCGGCCATCTGAGATCGATCCGGGCGCCGGACCACCTTGCAAACCCCGGAACCTCCACGGTGAACCCAAGGGTGAATGGTTCGGCCGTCGCCTGGGGATCCGAGACCCTGAGATCCGACAACTTCCCTTCCAGACCTGCCTGCTTGAGGATCCCCTCGACGACGGTTTTCCACTGGAGCTCAGATGTGGCGCGAAACACCGTCCGAAGTACGAGCTCCGCGTCTCCGCGGGCCGACAGCTTGATCTTCGCGGAAAGCAGCCCGGCCTGATCGATGCGGCCGTCAACCTCGGTGGCATTGATGGAGGGCGTTGGCAGATCGGCGGGCGTCTCCTCCAGTCGGGGGGACGCAGCATCTGCGACCAGGACCTGCTTCTTCCGGAGATTCGCGGACAGCATCCGGAAAGGCGCGACCTCCGGCGTCGCATCGAGCCAGACCTCGCGCCCTCCGGCGACAGCCCGTGTGATGACGTGATCGAACTGAGTGGGGGACGGGAAGTCCGGATCGAGCTTGATCGCCGAGTTGATCAGCGCCGCGGACGCTTGCAGCCCCGCGGCGTCGATCAACGCGGCCAGCAGCGTGTGCTTGTCCTTGCAGTCGCCGTAGGCGTCGCGCAGAACCTCCGACGCGGCCCGCGGCTGGTACCGCCCGGCGCCGAGCGACAAGCTCACGTAACGGAAATTCTTGGACACGAAATCGTAGAGCGCCTCGAGTTTCTCGAGATCGGACGCGCGGCCGGCGATGAGCTGCCGGGCCTTGGCCTGAACGTCCGCCGACGGCTTGCGCGCGGGCTGTTCGAGTCCGGCGAACCACCGGCCGACTTCATCCCACCCGGCGAACGTCGTCAGCCGGACGGGCGCGCGCTCGGGCTCGTCGGGAGACTTCTTCGCGCTCTTCGGGTCCTTGCTGCCGGCCTTCACGTCCTCGCGGACGCTATGCGCGTGCGACCAGTGATACGTGCGCCGCCCATCAGCCTCCTTCACGACGGGATCAACACCCGGCCGCAGCCTCAGGATGATCTTCCTGGAGGCGGGCACGTCGATGTCGAGCTGCTCGTCAAGAACGATCGCCTCCTCATTGAAGGCGTACTCGGTCCAGAATTGCCCGGGCGCGAGCGCGGTGTGAATCGTGGTGACGACGCGGACTTCGAGCGTGTCGCCAGGCCGGAACGACTGCACCGTCACGTGCTTTTGCCGGAAGTCGGTATAGACAGGCGCCACCTGCTGCACGGGTGAGCTGAGATCCTGGACGGACTGAGATGGCGTCTCCACGACGCTGCCGTCCGCCTTTCGGACGCGTACGAACGGAATGTCCAGATGTTCGGTGGCGGCGTTGTAACCCAGGACGACCTCGCCCAACTGCTGGACGCCAGCCTCGCTCTGCGCCTTGACCCGCATGTAGGTCTCTCGGCGGCCGGTGCCGTCGTTTTCGAAGCGCAGGACGGTGCGCAGCTGCTCGATGACCGCTGCCTCTTCCGGATGTGGCGACGGCTGTTGTTGGGCTACGGGCGCTGTCGAGCACAAGCCGACAGCTACAAGCGGGAGGACTCGGCGCATGACGGCCTGGGTGAATATTCTAGTCCAGCTGAGGCTATTCCAGCTCAGCCGTGGCATGGTCGCAAATCGTCAGCCGTCCCATTTCGGGTACAACTCGTGGCTCAGGCCGAGGGCCGCCAGGATCTTCCCCGCCATGAAGTCGGCCAGGTCGTCGAGCGTCTTCGGCATCTGGTAGAACGCGGGCATCGCCGGGAGGATCATCGCGCCCGCTTCGGCGCAGAGCACCATGTTCTTCAGTTGCGGCAGGCTCATCGGGGCCTCCCGAGGGACGATGACCAGGCGGCGCTTTTCCTTCAGCATGACGTCGGCCGCGCGCTCGACGAGGTTGCGCGACAATCCGTGCGCCACGCCGGCCAGGGTCTTCATCGAACAGGGGACGATGACCATGGCCTCGCAGTCGTGGCTGCCGCTCGCGATCGTCGCGCCGAGATCCTTGTTGCTCAGCACCTCGAAACTTCCCTGCTGCGCCGGCGCGCCGTACTTTCCGACGAGATACTCCCGGAGGCGGCCGACCGCCGCGCCTTCGCCGAGCTCGTCGTGCAGCAGGCGCTTCCCGTAGTCGGAGATCACGACCTCGAGGTGGCAGTTCCTCTCCAGCAGCGCCGCCATCGTCCGCATCGCGTAGATCGCGCCGCTCGCGCCGGTGATGGCGATCGCAAACGTGCGGCGTCCACCTTCCGCCTTCGCGCGGCGCGCTTCGGCGGACCGCCGTAGCCTTGGCGGAGGCTGGTCAGGCGGAAGATCAGTGGACATATAAGGCCGCCGCCGTCGCCAGGAAATAGAGGATGCCGACGTATCCGTTGAGGTCGAAGGCGCGCTTCACCTGGGACAAGTCGGTCTCGCTGACGAGCGACTGCTCGTAGACGAGCAGGACGCCGACGAGCGCGACGCCGCCAAGATATACGGGACCGAGATCCGCCACGGCCGCGAGGCCGGCCAGGCACGCGACGGCGACCACGTGCATCAGGCGCGACATCAGGATCGAGTGACGGACGCCGAAGCGCACGGGAATCGACTTCAGCCCGGCGGCGCGATCGAAGTCGAGGTCCTGGCACGCGTAGAGAATGTCGAAGCCGCCGACCCACGCGCCGATCGCAGCGCCCAGAAGCCACGGCTCCCCCGCGGCGAAGGGACCGCCCGCGGCCAGCCATCCGCCGACCGGCGCCACGGCCATCGCCAGCGCCAGGAACAACTGGGTGTAGGCGGTGAACCGCTTGGCGAGGGAATACCAGAACACGATCGCCAGCGCGAGCGGCGACAGCAGGAAGCAGACACGGCCGAGCGCGTAGGCGGCCCCGACGAACACCGCCGAGGCGGTCAGGACGAAGACGGCCGCTTCGCGGCGGGGCATCGCCCCGCGCGGCAGCTCGCGCATCGCCGTCCGCGGGTTCTTCGCGTCGTACGACGCGTCGGCGAGCCGGTTGAACCCCATCGCCGCGCTGCGCGCCGCCACCATCGCGACAATGATCCACAGCACGCGCCACGCCACGTCGCGCCCGGACAAGGGCCTGTCCGCCGAAGCGAGAAGCGCGGAGGCGGAGCGTTCGTGAAGGGCCAGAAGCGCTCCGGTCAAGGCAAACGGAAGTGCGAAGACGCTGTGGCTGAATCGCACGAACGACAGATAGGTCTGTAAACGGTTCATGGGATCAGCTTCCGGCTTCCGGCTTTCGGCTTTCGGCTCCGGCTCACGGCTCGTCGAGCCAACGGAGATCGCTCGGTGTGACGCCACTCAGTAGATATTCTTCCACGTCAGCCACGTCCGAAGGTAATCGAACCGCGAGTACCTGGGCGCGCTTGCCGGGTTCGATCGACCCGAGCTCGGACGCGAAGCCCAGCGCCTGGGCGCCCGCGAGCGTCGCGCTCTCCAGGATCCGCGCGGCGGGCACGCCGGGGGCCAGGCGGCGGACCTCCGCCAGCTCCGCGAACAGGTTCAGGTCGTCGACGCTGGCGAGGCTGTCGGTGCCGACGGCGACCCGGACGCCTGACGCGTAGAACCGGTCGATGGGCGGACGCCCGGCGCCCGTCCAGCGGTTGCTTCGCGGGCAGGTGACGAGCGTGGCGCCCGCGGCCGCCAGGCGCGAGAGCTCCGCGTCCGTGAACTGGACCCCGTGCACCGCGAGCAGGTGCCGGTCGACCATCCCGAGGCGGTCGAGATACGCCACCGGCCCGCACGCCGGCACCGTCCACGACGGGTTCCACACGCCGAGCGTGTCGAGGAGCGCGCGCCACTCGCCGGTGCCCTCGCGCAGGAATTCGATCTCCTCCGCCGACTCGCCGAGATGAATACTGAGCGGCCTGCCCGCGGTCCAGCGGGCAATCGCCTGCAGCAGCGCGGGCGACACCGAGTAGGGTGCATGCGGTGCGATCGACGGCCGCAGCCACGCAATCGGGGTCAGGTCCGCGATTTGATCTGACACCTGCTGAACGAGCGCGTCCGGGTCTGGCGCCGAAAACCCGAGCAGCTCCCTGAAGAGCGCGGCCGACAGCTCACTGTCCATGAGGGGGTCGTAGGTCGCGAACGTATTCGTGACGTCGCCGACCAGGCAGGTCCCCGCCGCGCGCGCGTCCCGGATCGCGTCGACAATCGCCGCGGAGCACGCGGCACGCGCAGACGGGGCCGCGGACTCTTCCCCGGCTCGCAAGGCGATGAGCGACGCGGCCCACGCCGGCATCGAGGCGCACGGCGGCACCTGGCCTCGCATCCAGGAGAGCTCGAGGTGCGTGTGGGCATTGACCAGGCCAGGAACGATCGCGACGTTCCCGAGATCTTCCACAGGCCCGCCGTCGTGCTCGCCCACGGCACGAATGAGATCCCGCTCGACCGAGACGACGCCGCCTGGAATGGGAGGACGGGCGACGGGCAGGACCCAGGCGGCCCGGTAGCGAATCACCTACTCGCTCGCACGCAGCCGCTTTTCGCTCGCGCTGCGGGCCGCGTACTGATTGATCTCGGGCGCGCGGCTCGTGTCGCCGTCGGCGCGCGCGGTGGCGAGCGACAGCTGCCGCGGCACGTCCTGCTCGCGGAAGAACGGATCGCCGAGGATGTCGTAGTGCATGTTGCGGCGCTTGGCAATGAAGCCTGCGTTCTCGATATTGCGGACGATCTCCACCTCGTCCATGCAGTAGCTGGCGCCGGCGGCGCGGACGACGTTCTCCTCGATCATGACACTGCCCATGTCGTTCGATCCGTACGCGAGGCTCAACTGGCCGACCTTGCCGCCCTGCGTGACCCACGACGCCTGGAGGCTGGGGAAGTTGTCGAGGACGATCCGCGCGAGGGCCAGCATGCGGAGATACTCGAGGCCGGTCGCTTCCCCGCCGCCGAGCTCGGTGTGCTCCGGCTGATAGCTCCAGGTGATGAACGCGGTGAAGCCCCCGGTCTCGTCCTGCAGCGCGCGGAGCCGCGTCAAGTGCTCGAGGCGATCCTCGACGGTCTCCACATGGCCGTACATCATCGTCGCCGTCGTGCGCAGGCCCTTGACGTGCGCCTGGCGCATCACGTCGAGCCACTCGTCCGCCGTCGCCTTCCCGTAGCAGTTGAGGAGCCGGCGCACGCGGTCGACGAGAATCTCGGCGCCGCCGCCGGGGATGCTGTCCAGTCCCGCGGCCATCAGGCGGTCGATCACCTCCGGCACCGTGAGCCGAGACACGCGGGTCAGGTGAATGACTTCCGGCGGCGAGAGCGCGTGGAGCTTGAACGCCGGATAGCGCTGCTTCACGGCGCGGAACAGATCTTCGTACCAGTCGATCGGCAGATCGGGGTTGTGGCCTCCCTGCAGCAGCAGCTGCACGCCACCCAGGGCGATCGTGTCGTCGATCTTCCTGAAGATCTCCTCGAAGCCGAGAACGTAGCCTTCGCCGGAGCCCACGGGACGGTAGAACGCGCAGAAGTTACAGCGCGCGACGCAGACGTTCGTGTAGTTGACGTTGCGGTCGATGATGTACGTGACGATGCCGCCGGGGTGCTTGCGCGCACGGATGCCGTCGGCCAGCTCGCCAAGAAGAGGCAACGGAGCGTGATCGTATAGCTCGCGCGCCTCGTCGGCGCTCACACGCCCGCCGGTCCTGACCTTGTCCGTTATCTGCGAGACGCTCATGTCATTTCGTCAGACGGAGAATCAGAGACGGAGGCTCAGAGACGGAGAATCAGAGACGGAGACGACGGAGGTTACGGAGAGAACGGCACAACCTTTAAACACGGAGGAACGGAGACACGGGGCAGCGGAGATAGACTCGGCGGCCGCGCCGCGCTTCGCGCGGCAGCAGGTCACGCGAGCGGCTGAATACAAGCTACGAAACGATCGCGGGTAGCTTGTATTCAGTCGCTCGCGTGACCTGCGACAGTGCCGGCCGAAGGCCGGCACGCGGCCGCCTCGCCGTCTTCTCCGTGCGTCTCCTCGCCTCCGTTCCTCCGTGTTTGAATGTCGTCCCGTGTCCTCCGTTCCCTCCGTACCTCCGTCCCTGTTTCTCCGCAACCTCAAAAAAACTCAACCGGCCTTACAACCTCAACGACCCCGTGCCGCGCGGCGAGCTCATAGTAGCGGCTCAGGCCCTGGATCTCCCGATCTCCCAGCCGGTACTTGATATTGTCCCTCAAATACGCCCGGCACAGGGCCGCCCGCTCGGCCCCGCAACACGCGTCCGCAATGGCATCGGAATCGGCGACCCCGGCGTCGCGCGCCGCCTGCAGCGCGGCAACCCGCGAGGCGTCGACCGCCCCGGTCCTCCCAGCCCAGAACGCCCACACGAACGGCAGGCCCGTCAGCCGCGTCCACTCGGCGCCCAGATCGATCGATGTCAGCCCGGCGGCCGCGTGATCGAGAAACAGGGCGGGATCGCCGATCAGCAGGGCCGCGTCGAAACCCTCGACGGCGGCGGCCACCCCTGGCGGGACGGGTTCGAACACCGGGTCGATCCCCCATGCCTCCCGGCAGAGCACCCGCGTCAGTCCGGCCGACGTGCGGGAGCTCGTATCGAGCCCGATGCGGCGCACGGTCGCGAGCGGCACGCGGGAGAAGAGCGCGACGGACGCGACCGCGCCGTCCGAAATGATCCCCAAGTCCCGCACGATCCGATACGGCTCGGGGCCGCGCAGGTATTCGATCGACGGAATCATCCCCAGATCGATCCCGCCGTCGTGCAGGAGCGTCGCGCACCGCGATGGCACGTCGAACCGCAGGTCGAAGAGATCGGCGCGGCGATCGAGCCCATGGACGAGCGGGCGCGCGTTCAAGTACCCCACGGCTCCCAGCCGGACACGTGGCATCAGGAATTGTTCTGCGTAATCCGCGTGTTCCGCGGGAGGAAACGGCCGTCGCGTTCGATCGGCTCGAGGCCGGCCGCGCTGATATTGCCGCGGATCTCTTCGATCGGGCTGCGGCGTCTGCCCAGATCGCCCTCGAGCGCCGACACGGAATCGACGTCGTCGGCCCCCATGGTGAGCGCCACCTGCGCGAGCTTCGGCCCGTAGAGCGCCCAGTCGACCTGGATGGAGTCGATGTTGGCGGCGAGCAGCCTCGCCACCGCGATCTGCTTCACGTCGTCATAGCCGGTGGACGGCTGGGCGGCGGCACTGGTGCGGGCGAGCGGCGCGAACGCGCGCACGCCGCCGACCGACGTCTGAACGTCGCGGGCCATCGTCACGAAGCGGAGACCGTCGCCCTCCGCCGGCTGGTGAACCGTCAGCCGCGGCACCCGCGCGCCGGCGTCGCGCGCCGCGCGAATCGCGGCGGCCGCGTCCGGCAGGCGATCGAGCGGCGCGTCGGCGACGATTTCGACGTGGAGCCGGCGAGGTCGAGCAGATCGGCCAGCGAGTAGGCGCTCAGCGGCGTGGACCCCGCAAGCGCCCGCGCGGCCTTGATCGAAGCGACGGCGGCCGCGACGGACGGCGGCGTCCCCGTCACGCGGATCTCACCGGCGCTCGCGGACGCCGGGAGCCCGGAGGGAACGGCGTCGGTGTGTACCTCGAACACGCGCACGAAGGTCGTCCGGCCCCCGTGACGGCGGCGGCGCTCGTGGTCGCCTCGCGCGCCAACGGCGATCAGGTTCCGCTCGGCGAGGATCGCCCGCGCTTCGTCGAGCGAGATCGCGCTCATGGCTTCCACCCCTGACGGATCCGGACCCAGATCTCTTCGGCCCGCGCCGCCGCCTGTTCCGTCGTACGGAGGCGCGTCGGCCACTGGCGCGCAAAGCCCTCGGAGGCCCACTTGCGTGTCGCGTCGATGCCCATCTTGCTGCCGTAGGCGGGCAGATCGCTGGCGTCCTCGAGATCGTCCATCGGGCCGCGCATGAACTGGATGTCGCGCTCGGGGTCGATGTGCGTCCCCACGATCCAGGCGACCTCCGACAGGTTCTGCACGTCGACGTCCTTGTCCACGACGATCACGGTCTTCGAGAACATCAACTGCCCGAGCCCCCACACCGCGTTCATGATCTTCCTCGCATGGCCCGGGTAGCGTTTGTCGATGGAGATGAGGACGATGTTGTGGAAGATGCCTTCGGCCGGGAAGTTCATGTCGACGATTTCCGGCACGGTCTTCCTGATGAGCGGCAGAAAAATACGCTCGCTCGCCTTGCCGAGGAAGTAGTCCTCCATCGGCGGAATCCCGACGACCGTCGTCAGGTAGATCGGACTCCTGCGGCGCGTGACACACGTCACGTGGAACACCGGGTAGTCGTCGGGATGCGAGTAGAAGCCGGTGTGATCGCCGAAGGGCCCCTCCCGGCGGCGTTCGCCCGGGTCCACGTAGCCCTCGAGGATGATTTGCGCGGTAGCCGGCACTTCCAGATCGTTCGTGACGCACTTCACCAGCTCGACGCGCTCCCGGCGGAGGAAGCCCGCGAGCAGCAGCTCGTCGAGCCCTTCCGGCATCGGCGCGGTGGCGGCAAACGGGAGCGCCGGATCGGCGCCCAGCGCGACGGCCACCGGCAGGCGCTTCCCCAGGCGTTCGGCGACGCGATAGTGCTGCGCGCCCCCCTTGTGCCGCTGCCAGTGCATGCCGGTCGTGCGCCCGTCGAACACCTGCATGCGGTAACAGCCGATGTTCCGCACGCCGGTCTCGGGGTCGCGGGTGAAGACCATCGGCAGCGTGATGTACGCGCCGCCGTCCTCGGGCCAGCACTTGAGGATCGGGATCTCGTCCAGCGTGCCGTTCTCCGTGACGACCTCCTGGCACGCGGCGCTGCCGACCGTCTTCGGCATCAGGTCCTTCAGGCGGCCGAGCATCGGGAGCATCTTCAGCGTGTCGAGGATGCCGGAGGGCATTTTCGGGTTGGTCAGGTCTTCGATCTCGCGCGCGAGCTCGTCGAGGGACTTGACTCCCAGCGCCATGCACATCCGCTTCATCGACCCGTACAGGTTGATGGCGACAGGCATGTCGAAGCCGGCCGGCTTCTCGAACAGGAGCGCGGGCCCGCCGCCCGGGGACTTCGACACGCGATCGGTCACGGCGCAGATCTCCAGGTCCGGGCTGACCGGCTCCTGGATGCGCGCGAGCTCGTGGTCTTCGTCGAGGGCGGCGATAAACGAGTTCAGATCTTTATACATACCTATCGACCAGTTTGCGCGACCTTCAGGTCGCGCGCCCGACCCTACGCGAGGTCGCGCGCCCGACCCTACGCGAGGTCGCGCGCCCGACCCTACGCGAGGTCGCACGCCCGGCCTGCTCGAGGTCGCGCGCCCGGCCTAAAGGCCAGGCCAACTGGTCGCTTGGTCCTCTCAAACCGTCTCCATGCGTTCTGCGATCGCTTGAGCTAGCGCCAGCGCTCTTCGGCCATCTTCCCCAGAAACCAGCGGCCGCCGCTTGTCGCGGACCGCCTGGACGAAGTCCGTCAGCTCGCGCTTGAGCGGCTCCTCGCGCGTGACCGGCAGCTTGCCCCCCTGGATCTCGGGCCGCTGCCCCTCGCGCCGTTTCAGGCGGTAGCCTTCCACTTCCTGCTCGGCGTAGTCAATCGACACATACGCGTCGGGCTGGAAGAAACGGATCTTGCGCACGCGCTCCTTGCTGATCCGGCTGGCGGTCACGTTGGCGATGCAGCCGGTCGAGAACCGCAGGCGCGCGTTCGCGATGTCGAACTTGTCGGTCAGCACTGGGACGCCGACCGCCTCGATCGACGTCGGTTCGGCCTTCACCAGCGCCAGGATGATGTCGAGGTCGTGGATCATCAGGTCGAACACGACGTCGATATCGAGGCTGCGATCCGGGAAGACGCCCAGGCGGTGCACCTCGATGAACCGTGGGGTCGTGACGAGCGGCATCACCGCCGCGACCGCCGGGTTGTAGCGCTCGGTGTGCCCCACCGCGAGCGTGGCGCCGGACGCCGACGCCGCGGCGATCAACGCGTCCGCTTCCGCCAGCGTCCGCGTCATCGGCTTCTCGACGAGGACGGAGATCCCGCGCTCGAGAAACGGCAGCGCGATGTCGCGGTGCAGCTCGGTCGGCACTGCGATGGTGACCGCGTCCACCATGCCGAAGAGCTCCCGGTAGTCCGCGAGCGCGCGCGCGCCGCTGTCGCCGACGGCCGCCCTCGCCCGCGCCATGTCCGTGTCGACGGCCGCCGCGAGCCGTGCGCCCTCGAGGCCGGCCAGCAGGCGGGCGTGGTGCTTGCCCAGGTGTCCGACGCCGATGACCGCGACCCGGAGCGCCCCCTCACCCACGCGGCGCCTCCAGCGGCCGGCCGACCACCGCGAGACCCGCGGCGTCAGCCGCGGCGAGGAACCGGTCGCCGTCGACCATGAGCGTCTTGCCGGCGTCGATGCTGATCGCGCTCGCGCCCGCGGCCTGCATCATCTCGATCGTCGCCACGCCGACCACCGGCACGTCGAACCGCATGTCCTGGTTCGGCTTCGCGACCTTGACGATCCGCGTGCCCGGGCCCGCGATGTCGCCGGCGCGGCGGATCACGGCGTCGGTCCCCTCCATCGCCTCGACCGCGACGACCGCCTTGTCCTTCACGACGATCGTCTGCCCGACGTCGAGCGCGGCGAGGGCGTCCGCCATGCGGTAGCCGAACGCCAGGTCCGCCAACTCGTCCGGCGAAGGCTCACGCCGGCTCAGGGTGCCCGCTTTGGCCATCAGCGGGTCCAGAAACGCGGTGGAATCCAGCAGATCGATCCCCTCGCCACGCAGGACCTCGGCGACCGCGGAGATGAGCGCATCGGTGTTTTTCGCCCGGAGCTTGGTCAGGACCGTCAGCAGGGTCAGATCCGGGATGATCCCCGAGAAGATCTTCGCGTGCTTGACCTGGCCGGCCATGATCGCCTGCCGGACCCCGGCGGCCTTCAAGACCTTGATACACTTACCCAGGTGGCCGAGGGAGACCCACGTGAGGTCCGCCCCGGCGTCGCGGGCCGCCCCTTCGAGCTCCGGGAACGCCTCCTCCTTCACGGCGACGACCGTAACGTCGTGACCGAGGCTGCGCGCCCCCTGGAGCGCGAGGAAGGGAAACCGGCCGTTGCCGGCAATCAGACCAATACGGGACACTGGAAGTCTAAAATCGGGGGCTGAGGGCTAATGGGCCGGGTCATGGGGCTGAGCGAGACGCCGGGAGGATCCGGGCGCATCGCAGCCCCCTGACTCGGCCCCCAGCCCCTGCCCGCGTAAGTTTACCACTTGGGTTAGGAGAGGAAATGCTTCGACGGATAGCCTGCGGAACCCTGTTGTGCGCCCTGGCGGCGCTGGCGGGCGCCTGCGGGGCGATAACGACGCCGACGGTTCCGACGACGACCAAGTCCACTGAGACGTTCACGGGCACGCTGAACCCCGCCAGCACGGCCATCCATACTTTCGTGACGCTCATCGGCGGCCCGGTCATCGCGACGCTGACGGCGGTCGGCCCGGATGCCACGCAAACCGTCGGATTCAGCCTGGGCACCTACAACGCGACCCTGAACGTCTGCACGGTCAACTTCGACAACCCGGCGGCGCTGCAGGGAGCCGTCTTCAACGCCACCGCGTCCACGAGCGGTTTCTACTGTGCGCGGATGTACGACAACGGCACCGTCGCGGCGGCCGTGGCGGCCTCCACCGACGGGTCGGTGACGTCGTTCAGCTACACGCTCACCGTCACGCACCCCTGACCTAGTCCTCGACAACTTCCTCGAGGCGACGACTCGGTCTCCGCAGTCCGACGCCGCGCGTCGAGGACCGGATGAAGTCGACGACGTAGCGGACTTCGGGGCTCTGGAGCCCCGGGTCGCGCTCGATCTGGGCGACCGCCCGGCTGGTGTTCGCGTGCAGCAGGATGCGGTACGCCCGGCGCAGCTTGGCGATGGTGTCCTGCGAGAAACCCCGGCGAATCAGGCCGATGGTGTTGATCCCGTAAATCCGGGCGCGGTTGCCGACGGTCTTGGCGAACGGCAGCGCGTCCTTCGTCACGACCGAATAGCCGCCGATGAACGCGTACTTGCCGACGCGGCAGAACTGGTGCACGCCGGAGAACGCGCCGACGTTGGCGAAGTCCTCGACCTCGACATGGCCCGCGAGCGTCGCGCCGTTGCCGAAGATCGTGTCGCTGCCGATGTGGCAGTCGTGGGCGATGTGCGTGTAGGCCATCAGCAGGTTGTGGTGGCCGATGCTGGTGAGGCCGCCGCCTCCCGCCGTGCCGCGATGAATCGTCACGAATTCGCGGATCACGTTCCGGTCGCCGATGACGACGCGCGTGGGCTCGCCGCCGAACTTCAGATCCTGCGGCACGAGCCCGATGGAGGTCATCGGGAAGATCTCGTTGCCGTCGCCGATCTCGGTGACGCCGTCGATCACGCACGACGCGCCGATCCGGCAGTCGCGGCCGATGCGCACGCGCTCGCCGATGGTGACGAAGGGCCCGATGACGGTGCCGGCGCCAATCCGCGCCGACCGGTGGACGATCGCCGTGGGATGAACGTGCGCGGCGGACGCCTCGAGGCCCATCACGAGCTCGGCTTCCGCGGCGACCTTGGCGTTGATGCTCGCGACCGCCTTCACGCGCGCGAGCGTCTCGCGGCGCGGGCCGGCAGTGACGTCGAGCGTGAGGCGATCCCCCGGGACGACCTGTAAGCGGAACTTGGCATTGTCGACGCCGCGCAGCCACGCGCGGCCGATCCCGCCGCCCTCCGGCCCGTTCAGGAGCAGAATGGTCGCGACCTGGGCGAGCGTCTCGATCATCAGGACGCCCGGCATGACCGGCGCGCCTGGGAAATGCCCCTGGAAGAAGTCTTCGTTGACGGTGACGTTCTTGACGGCCTTGATCCGCCGCCCGGGCTCGTGCTCCGTGATGGCGTCGACCAGCGGCGAGGGATAGCGATAGCAGAGGCGGTCTAAGGAGGATTGGATGTCTATCGACACTGGACGGGAGTCTATCATTTGGAAATTTGGAAATTTGGGAATGTGGAAATCTCAGGTTCAGATTTCCACATTTCCCAATTCCCACATTTCCAAATAACGAGCTATTTCTTGGCTGCGTCGAGCCGCTTGACGACCTCGTCCGAGATGTTCAGGCCCGGATGCACGTAGGCCGCGCCGGAGTCGGCGATGCTGAACACCGCGTGGAGGCCCTTCTCTTTCGCGACCTCCTCGATGACCGGAATCAGCTTCTTCTGGAACTCGCCCTGCAGCTCGTTCTGGAGGTCCTGCAGCTCGGCCTGCGCGTTCGTGCTCGCGAACTGGATGTCGCGCTGGAGCTTGTCGATGTCCTTGTCGAGTTGCGCGCGGGCGCCGTCGTTCATGACCGCGGCACCCGTGTCGCGCTTGGTCGTGAGCGCCTGAAGCTGCTTGTTCTTGTCGCTGATTTCCGAGGACTTCTTGCTCGTGAGGTCCTGAAGCTTCTTCGACGCCTCTTTGCCGGCCGCCGACATGCCGGCGATGGCGTTCACGTCGACGAACGCGATCTTCGCGCCCTCCGGGAACGGCGCGGGCGGCTGCGGTCTCGGCGCGAGGGGCGCCTGGGCCGCGGGCGGCGCGACGGGCGGCGTCTGCGGCTTCGGCGCCGCCGTCGGCGGCGTCTGCGCAAACGATGGGACGGAGAGCGCCAGCACCAGCGCGGCCGCCATAGCGGAAATCTTCAGAGCTCTCATCGAATAATGCCCTTTCGTCATGTTTTCTTAGAACGTCGTCCCTACGGCAAACCTGAACTTGAAGCGCTTCTCAGGTAAGAGATTATTATCCAGCACGCCGCCCCGCTGCGGGTTCATCGCGAAAATCAGCCGGAACGGCACGTTCAGGACCGGCATGAAGAACCGGATCTCCGCGCCGGTCGACGTCTTGAACGCGCTCGTCTCCCCCGTGATGTCGGTCCGGGTCGCGAGCGTACTCAGGAACCCGCCGACCTGGTACAACGACGTCGCCGCGTCCGCGGCCGACAGCCCGTTGACGGTCGTCAGCTTCTTGACGGGCTCCTTCCACGCGAACTTCTCGCCCACGTCGCGCACCTGCCCCGCGTCGTAGAAGAGCACGAGACGGACCGGGCCGCCGATCGAGATCAGGTACTCCGCGTTGAAGAGCAGGCTCTTGTTGCCGCCGATGACCAGCCCGGACGCCAGGTCCCGCGGACCGACGCTCCGGATATCGTAGCCGCGGATGCTGTATTCGCCGCCGAGAAACAGCTTTTCGAAGATCGGCAGGTTTTTCGTGTTGCCGTAGGGGTTGATGAACTCGTAGGCCGCCCGCAGGCCGATCGACGTCTTGCGCGTCTGGGCCTTGTACAGCACGAACTCGCTCTTGCCCGAGACGAACTTGCTGTTGCCGCCCAGGCCGGCCACGTCCATCGACAGCGACAACTTGCGCCCCGTGGTCGGGAAAATCGGGTTGTCGACCGTGTTGTACATGTAGCTCGGGCCGATCTTGCTGATTCGCCGTTGGCCCCCTTCGTTCTCGAGGAGCGAATCCGCCAGGAACGGATTGTTCACGAGCTGCGCCGACTGCTTGTACAGGGGATTGAGGTCCTTCACCTGGACGCGCTGGTAGCTGTAACTCGCGAAGATGCGCGAGAACGGCCCCGCGGGGAAGCCCCACACGGTGTTCATGCCGGTCGATGCCTGCGTGAACTGGCCGATGTACATGATCTCCTGCTTGAACACGTCGACGCCGGCCGTGATCGGGCGGTCGAAGAGGAACGGCTCGGTGAACCCGACTTGGTAGTTCTTCGCGCGGTTCCCCTGCTGGGCCGACACGCTGAAGGTCTCGCCGCGGCCCAGGAAGTTCGACGTCTGGAACGCGAGCTGGCCGAAGAAGCCCTCATACTGCGACACGCCCGCGCCGAACGTAATCTGGTTGCGGTTCTGTTCCTCGAACTTCAAGCGGACGTCGACGTGCGCATCCAGGTCAGGAGTCTTCTGGACGTCGATCGCCTCCCCCTCGAGCGGCTTGAAGTACCCGAGCTGGTTCAGCCGCTTCACGCTGTACTTCAGGGCTTCGGTGTTGAACACGTTCCCCTCGTAGAGGCGAATCTCGCGCCGGATGACGTTGTCGCGCGTCGTCGTGTTGCCGATGAAGATGATGCGGTTGACGAAGTACTGCTTGCCTTCCTCCAGGCGCAGCGTGACGTTCACGACGGGCTCGGTGCTCACCTTGACGGCGGGCCCGGCCGGGGCGGGCGCGGGCGGCCCGGCGCTGGCGTCGCCCGTCTTGTCGGCCGCGTCCGGGGTCTTGGGATCGTTCGGGAACGCATACTCGGGGACGCCCGTGAACTCGAAATAGCCGGCGCTGCCGTACACCTCGCGCGCCTTCTCGAAGCCCTTCCGGATCACCTTCTCGTTGAACCACTCGTCTTTCTGGACCTTGAACAGCGGGCGGAGCCCTTCGGTCTTGACGACGGTGTTGCCGGAGAAGGCGACCTCTCCGACCTTGTACCGCGGCCCTTCGGTGACCGGGATCTGGAGCTCCACGTAGCGCGACTTGCCGTCCTGGGAGTCTTCGAGGATCTTCAGCTGCGGCTGCCCGATCTGCGCCTTGACGTAGCCCCGCTCGCGGTAGTACGCCTGCACCTTGTCGGCGTCCTCCTCGAACTTTCCTTCCTTGTAGGTCCCGTCACCGGTGATCCACCCGAGCCAGGGGTTGCGCCCCTTGTTCTCCTTCATCTTCCCGCTCAGCTTGCCGTCGGCGATCGCCTTGTTGCCCTGGAAGTCGACCACGCGGATCTTCACCTTCGGCCCTTCCGTGATGTGGAAGGTCACGTTCACGGTCTTGGTCGCGGCGCTCACCGGCTTGACCTCCGGCTTCACCTCCGCGTACTCGTAGCCCTGCTCGGCGTACATGTCGTGGACGACGCCCGCGACCTTGCGAATCAGCCCCTGGTCGATGAACGAGTCGAGCGCAATCCGCAGGTTCTTCTTCTTCAGCTCGTCGTCGATCTTCGACTGTTCGATCTTCTTCGACCCGACGTAGTCGACGATCTTGACGCGCTGGCGCTCCTCCATGTCGTAGACGACCAGCTTGCCGATCACGCCGTTGGAGAACTTGTAGTCCTGGACGTCGATCGCCAGGTCGTCGAGGAAGCTCGTGGCCCAGAGGCGCTTGAAGTCGGCGAGGATGACCTGTTCCGCCTTGTCGTCGTACGGCACCCAGTTGTTCTGCGACGGCTGACTGCCGTGCATCTGGATGTAATAGATGTAGGTGCCGGGATCGATCACCGATGCGCCGCCCTGCTTCTGGAAGCAGGGGACGACCTGATACACCAGCGGGCCGGACCCGACGGGCGGCAGCCTGGCGGGCGCGGGAATGGCCAAGCCGCAGACGGTCTGCGCGGCCGCCGTCGCGGGCGGAGGCTGGGGCACAGGCGCCTGGACCGGTACCGTTTGAGACGGAGGCGACTGGCCCGCCGCTGCCAGGGACGGCAAGGCGGCCAGGGCCCCGGCGAAGAGAACGGCTCGAAACTTCAGCATTTGTGGCGGACAAGCCGGCCGGACGACCCCGCGGCGGCATGCCGCGCGGACGCCAAGCCATGATTTTACTGGATTTTAGACGGTCGCGGGGACTTCTTGGCCGCGACCGCCCCGCCGAATCCGCCTTCGCGCGACGCGCGTGGGCGAGAAGGCGGGCGCCTACGCCAGCCGGCGGCCTTCCTCGGCTTGGCCCGCCGGACGGTAGGCCAGGGATCCCCCTTCGATATAGACCTCGATCGGCCCGTCTTTCAAGTGCCCGCGAATGAGCTCCTCGGAGAGGGGATCCTCGATGAAGCGCTGGATGGCGCGGCGGAGCGGCCGCGCGCCGTACGAGCGGTCCTTGCAGGTCTGCTCGATAATCCAGTCGAGCACCTCGGGCGCCAGATCCAGCCGGATCTTCCGGTCGACCAGGTTCTCGTTCAACTGCTTGACGAGCAGCTTGGTGATGATGCGGAGGTCGTCGTCGCCGAGCGCCTCGAAGACGATGATCTCGTCGATGCGGTTGAGGAACTCGGGGTTGAAGGTCTTGCGGACCTCGCCGAGGACCATGTCGTTGACGCTGCGGGCGATCACGCTCGACTCGGTCGACTGGAACCCGAGCGACGCCTTCTTCTGGATGAAGCGGGCGCCGATGTTCGACGTCATGATGATGATCGTGTTCTTGAAGTTCACCCGGTTGCCGAGGCCGTCCGTCAGGTGGCCGTCCTCGAAGACCTGCAGCAGGATGTTGAACAGATCCGGGTGCGCCTTCTCGATTTCGTCGAGCAGGACGACGGAGTACGGGTTGCGCTTCACCTTCTCGGTGAGCTGGCCGCCCTCTTCGTGCCCGACGTAGCCCGGAGGCGAGCCGATCAGCTTCGACACCGAGTGCTTCTCCATGTATTCCGACATGTCGAAGCGGATGAGCGCGTGGTCGCTGCCGAACAGGAAGTTGGCGACCGCGCGCGCGAGCTCGGTCTTGCCGACGCCGGTGGGCCCGAGGAACACGAAGCTGCCGACCGGGCGGTTCGGGTTCTTGAGCCCCGCGCGGGAGCGGCGGATCGCGCGCGACAGCGCGGAGATCGCCTTGTCCTGCGAGATGACGCGGTTGTGCAGCTCCTCTTCCATCCGGAGCAGCTTGTTGCTCTCGTCCTGGTTGATGGAGGTCAGCGGCACGCCCGTCCACTTCGAGACCACTTCGTCGATGTCGGTCTTGCCGACGACGACGCGGCGGGTGTTGGTCTTGACGTCGAACTTCTCGCGGACGAACTGCAGGTTCTCGCGCGCCTGGACTTCCTGCTCGCGGTAGAACTGCGCCTTCTCGAAGTTCTTCTCCGAGACGGCGTTCTCCATCTGCTCGACCGCGACGCGGATGCTGCGGTTGATCTCGCCGAACTCCTCGCTCGAGAAGCCCGACTCGCGCAGCTTCGCGCGGGCGCCGGCCTCGTCCACGAGGTCAATCGCCTTGTCGGGCAGGAAGCGATCCGTGATGTAGCGGCTCGACTGGTACACGGCGGCCTCGATCGCCTCGTTCGTGTACTCGACGTGGTGGAACTGCTCGTAGCGGTCCTTCACGCCCATCAGGACGTCGATCGTCTCGCGCTCGGACGGCGGGTCGACCTTGACCGCCTGGAAGCGGCGCTCGAGCGAGCGGTCCTTCTCGATGTACTTCCGGTACTCCGCCGGCGTGGTCGCGCCGATGCAGCGGATCTCGCCGCGCGAGAGCGCCGGCTTCAGGATGTTGGCCGCGTCGAGCGAGCCCTCCGCCGACCCCGCGCCGACGAGCGTGTGCAGCTCGTCGATGAACACGATGATGTTCGGGTTCTCGGTCAGCTCCTTCATGATCGCCTTGAGGCGCTCTTCGAACTGGCCGCGATACTTCGTGCCGGCGACGATCAGCGAGATGTCGAGGGCGAGGATCCGCTTGTCCGCGAGAAAGTGCGGGACGTCGCCGTAGACGATCTTCTGCGCCAGCCCCTCGACGATGGCGGTCTTGCCCACGCCGGGCTCGCCGATGAGGACGGCGTTGTTCTTGGTCCGGCGGCAGAGGACCTGCTGCACGCGTTCGAGCTCGGTGCCGCGCCCGACGAGCGGATCGAGCTGGTTCTTCATCGCCGCTTCCGTGAGGTCGCGGCTGAACTCGGCCAGGAGCGGCGTCTCCTTCACGCGCGTGAGCGTCGTCTTTTCGTTCAGGAGCGCCACGATGTCCTCGCGGACCGTGTTCAGGCGCATCCCTTTCTCCATCAGGATGGTCGCGGCGACCGATCGCTCCTCGCGGAGGATCCCGAGCAGCAGGTGCTCGGTCCCGATGTAGTTGTGCAGCAACCGGTCGGCCTCTTCGGCCGCGAACTGCAGGACGCGCTTGGTTTCCGCACTGAACGGGATCTCGACGGAGGTCGAGACTTTTTCGCGGAAGACCGTCCGCCCTTCGATCTCCTTGCGGATGCTTTCCAGCGACAGGTGCGACCGGGCGAAGATGCGGCTGGTGAGACCCTTGCCCTCTCGAATCAGCCCGAGGAGGAGGTGCTCGGTTTCAATGGAAATGCTGCCGAGCTGTGAGGCTTCGTAGCGCGCGAAAAACAGCACGCGTCGCGCTCGTTCCGTGTAGCGTTCGAACATCCGGGATTCCTATGCGGTTACGCCATTATACGGCAAAAACGCAGCCCGGCCAATGACTTATCGGGACAGGGCTGGGCGCTGCGGGCTGAGCCAGGGCGCCGGGACGCGCGGCGCTGACGACTGTGAATCGCAGCCCCCTGTCTCGGCCCCCAGCCCCCAGCCCCCTTACAGGATCGCGTCTGCTTCGATTTCAACCAGCATATCGGGGTCGATGAGCCGGCTGACCTCGACCAGTGCGGTCGCGGGGCGGATAGTCCCGAAGACCTCCCCGTGCGCGCGCCCGACGGCTTCCCAGTCGCGCTGGATGTTGGTCACGTAAATCCGCGTCCGGACGACGTGCTCCATCGACGCGCCTGCGCGCTCGAGTGCGGTCCGGATGTTCAGGAGTGTCCGCTGCGTCTGCAGCGCCGCGTCGCCCTTGCCGATGAGCGCCCCGTCGTCCCCCGTCGCCGTGGTGCCGGAGACGTAGATTGCGTTACCGACCTTCACCGCGCGCGAGTAGCCGACGAGGGGTTCCCACTTCGTGCCGCTGGAGATGTTCTGGCGCATGGGCCAATTGTAGCGACAAGGACGAGCGGCTGGCGACCGGCCCAGGGGCCGGTCGCCAGCCGGGACTGACGGGATTCGATTGCTGCTTACTTCTTCTTGCCCTTCTTCGCCGGCGCGGCCGACGGCGCCTTGACCGTCACGGTCGCGGCGTGCTTGGTCGCGCCCATGTCGTGGTACTTCACGGTCACGTCGTCACCGACGCTCACGAACTCCGTGATCACCGTCGGCTTCTTGTCCGCGTTCAGCTCGGCCATCTTGTGGCTCCCGCCCTTGGCGACGACCGTGGTCGCCTTGTCGACCGTGAACGTCCAGTCCGCGGCCTTGCCCTTGACGGCGAGCGAGTCGGCGGTCACGGCGGTCACCTTGCCAGTCACCGACTCGGCCTTCGGCGCCTTGGCGGACTTCGCTTCCGATTTCTTCCCTTCCGATTTCTTCGCCTGGGCAAAGCCGGGCGCAGCGATCAGGAGAACCCCCAGTAACAGTGGCAGCACACGCTTCATACCGAACCTCCTCGTTGATGACCCCTCACGAAATTGGCGGCCTGATTGTGCCCCGGAGCGCCCCGAATGAGGAAGCAGATTCGATCCGGCCGTTGCTGGACTGCATCTCCTTGTAAACACGACGGTTGTGGCTACCTGGTCAGGGTGACGCCAGACGCTGCACATCGGCGCTTACTGGCTCATCGTCCACGAGCATGTCTCGGTCCCTTCGACGCTGCCTGCGCCGGCTGCGTCGGGCCGGAGTTGCGGTTGATGCGCGGAGTGGATGGGCATCCGTTCCGTGCTCGCGCAATTCGCACTTGAGCTGGCTCTTACTTCGCCTCCCGCAATTTCCCGTCCTCGAGCCTCAGAACACGATCGCACGCCGCGGCGAGGCGGGGGTTGTGCGTGGCGATAATGGACGTCAGGCCGCGCTCACGGTGCATGTCGCGCAACAGGTCGTGCAGGGTCTCGGCGGTGTGCTCGTCGAGGTCCCCGGTCGGCTCGTCGGCGAGCAGGAGCGCGGGCTCCATGACGAGCGCGCGGGCGATGGCGACGCGCTGTTGTTCGCCGCCCGAGAGCATGCCCGGCTTGTGCGGCAGGCGCTCGGCGAGGCCCACGCGCTCGAGCATCGCCCGGGCCTTCCCGTCGCGCTCGTCTCCCGGACGCCCGGCGATCCGCAGCGGCATGCCCGCGTTCTCGAGCGCCGTGAACTCGGGCAGCAGGTGGTGAAACTGGAACACGAACCCGACGTGTGTGTTGCGGAACTTCGTCAGGTCGTCCGGACGCATCGCGGCGAGATCGTCGTCGCCGATGCGCACAGTGCCGGCGTCGATCGCATCGAGGCCCCCCAGCACGTGCAGCAGCGTGCTCTTCCCGACCCCTGAGGCGCCCACAATGGCCACCATCTCGCCAAGCTCCACGGAGAGCGACAGGCCCCGGAGCACCTGCAGCCGGGTCGTTCCGACCTCATAGCTCTTATCGACGGCGGATGCTTCGATGAAGGCCATCAGCTCTCACGGCCCACGGCCAACCCACGACGATCGCTCAGAAACGAAGACCACAGAGTCTTGTCTGTGATCTTTGGACCTTTGTGACCTTCGTGGTTCAACCGTGTCACTGATACCTCAGTGCCTGCGCGGGATCGAGCTTGGCCGCCTGCCGCGACGGGTAGATCGTCGCGACAAAGCAGATGAGCAGCGCCGCGGCAACGACGGTGAGCAGGTCCAGCGGCAGCAGCGTGAACGGGATATAGGAGATCTGGTAGACGTCGATCGGCACGCGGATCAGCTTGAACCGGTCGAGTACGTAGATGATGGCGCAGCCGCCGAGGGTGCCCGCGAGCGTGCCCGCCAAGCCGATGATGAGCCCCTGCAGCATGAAGATCCGCCGGATGCTGGCCGTCGAGGTCCCCATCGTCTTGAGGATGGCGATGTCGCGGCTCTTCTCCATGACCAGGAGGACCAGCGACGCCACGATGTTCACGGCGGCGACCGTCATGATGAGCCCGATCGTGATCGAGATGGCCATCTTCTCGAGCCACAGCGCCGAGAAGAGCGACCGGTTCATCGTCTTCCAGTCCTGCGTGGCGTATTCGTCGCCGAAACGCTTCGGAATCTCGGCGGCGACCTGGCTCGACGCGAACATGTCGTCGAGCCGCAGCTGGAGAAAGTCCGGCTTGTCTTTCCCGAACACGCGCTCCGCGACGGGCAGGTCGACGAGCGCGTACTCGCTGTCGAACTCGTAAAGCCCGAGGCTGAAAATCCCGGCCACCTTGAACGCGCGCGTGCGATACGGCGACATCCCCATCGGCGTCAGGACCTGGTCCGGCGAGAGCAGCCGCACGGCATCCCCCTCGTGCACGCCGAGCGTCGCGGCGAGATCGGTCCCGAGGACGATGCCGTCCATCTCTTCGGGGCTGGAACGAACGGCGCCCAGGTTGCCGCTCCGCATCGATTTTCTGATGTCGGTCACCGTGACTTCGAGCGCCGGATCGACTCCCTTGATGGTGACGGCCGCCTGGTGATCCGTGCCGGCGGTCAGCAGCCCCTTGCCGATCGTCGCGGGCGCCGCCCCGACGACCCGCGGAATCTGTCTCATCTTCGCGACTTCCGCGGGAATGTCGCGAATCCCGTCGCCGAGCTTGAACACGTACACGTGCGCCGACGCGCCGACGATGCGCTCGCGGAGCTCTCCCTGGAGGCCGGTCATCAGCGCAAGCGCGATGAGCACCGCCATGACGCCGACCATGACGCCGATCACGGAAATGAAGGAAATGAGCGCGATGAACGCCTGCTTCCGCTTCGCCAGGAGATACCGGAACGCGATGAAGAGCTCGAACGGCAGATCGTTGGTCATGCCGCGGACCACGGGCCGGGGCACACGCGGAGCACGCAGGCCGCGGAACACGCGGAAGACGCGGATCTCATGTCCTCGGTCTCATCAACGGGAAGAGGATGACGTCGCGGATCGAGGGACTGTTGGTCAGGAGCATGACGAGGCGGTCGATGCCGACGCCCTCCCCGCCGGTCGGCGGCAGCCCGTACTCGAGCGCGCGGATGTAGTCCTCGTCCATCGCATGCGCCTCGAGGTCGCCGGCCGCCTTGTCCTTGATCTGCGCCTCGAACCGGCGGCGCTGCTCGGCCGGGTCGTTGAGCTCACTGAACGCGTTCGCGACTTCGAAGCCGCCGATGTACAGCTCGAAGCGCTCGACGGTATCGGGATCGTCGGCGCGCTGCTTCGAGAGCGGCGACACTTCGGTGGGGAAATCGTGCACGAAGGTCGGCTGGACGAGCGCCGCTTCGTTCAGGCGCTCGAAGATCTCGGTCGCGATCTTGCCGGCGCCCCAGGCCGGTTGGACCTCGATCCCGAGCCTCCCGGCAAGCGCCGCGGCGGCGCCGCGATCGCGCAGGTCGGCATCGCCGACCGGCGTGCCCAGTTTCTTCGACGCGCTGTCGCGCGCCCCCTCGCGCAGCGACACACGGCGAAACGGCGGCGCGAGCGAAATCTGGTGGTCGCCGAACGTAATCTGATCCGTGCCGATCGCCTCACGCGCGACCGTCCCGAGCATCTGCTCGGTCATCGCCATCAGCTCACGATACTCGCTGTAGGCCTGGTAGAACTCGAGCATCGTGAACTCGGGGTTGTGCTGCGTGGAGATCCCCTCGTTCCGGAAGTTGCGGTTGATCTCGTACACGCGCTCCATCCCGCCGACGACGAGGCGCTTCAGGTACAGCTCGGGCGCGATGCGCAGGAAGAGCTGCATGTCGAGCGTGTTGTGGTGCGTCACGAACGGCCGCGCGAGCGCGCCTCCCGCGAGCGGCTGCATCATCGGCGTCTCGACCTCGAGATAGCCGCGGGCGTTCAGGAACCCTCGTACGCCGTTCAGCACGCGGCTCCGGACCTCGAACACGCGCCGGGAGTCCGGGTTGACGATCAGATCCAGGTACCGCTGCCGGTAGCGGATCTCGACGTCCTGGAGGCCGTGCCACTTCTCGGGCATCGGGATGAAGCACTTCGCCAGGAACTCCAGCTTCGCCGCCCAGATCGTCAGCTCGTTGGTCTTGGTGCGGAACAGGTGCCCCTCGACGCCGATGAAGTCGCCGAAGTCGAGCAGCTTGAAGACCGCGAAGTCCCGCTCGCTGAGCGCGTCCTTGCGGATGTAGACCTGGATCTTCGCGGCTCCGTCCGAGATCACCAGGAAGCTCGCCTTGCCGAAGCNNNNGATCGCGAGCACGCGCCCCGCCGTCGTCGTCTGGACCTTCGCCGCCTCGAGCGCGTCCGCGGCCTTCGCGCCGTGGGCCTCGACCAGCTCGGCAATCGTGTTCGTCCGCGTGAAGGCGTGCGGGTACGGGGTCACGCCGAGGCGCTGGAGCTCCTCGAAGTTCGCGCGCCGCTGGCGCAGCTGGTCGGATTCTTTCTGCTGGTCGGTCTGCTCTTGTTCAGTCATCGCCTGTTGCTACACGTACCGACGGTTAATCACGGAGCTCACAAAGGCACGAAGGCACAAAGCAAACTACATAAATATCTTATCTTCGTGCCTTCGTGCCTTAGCGACCTTCGTGGAAAGCCGTCGGCCCGTCTCACTCTCGGTTCAAGGTCTTCCTGACAGCGTCCAGGACACCGTTGATGAACGGCACCGGCTCCTCGCCGCTGAACGTCCGCGCGAGCTCGAGGGCCTCGTTGATGATCACCTTGGCCGGGGTCTCCGGCTCGGTCAGGAGCTCGTAGATCGCCAGCCGGAGGATCAGGCGGTCGATGACCGCGGTGCGCTCGATGCGCCAGTTCTTCAGATGGCTCGTAATCAGCTCGTCGAGCTCGGCGACGCGTCCCATCGTACCGGAGACGAGGGCGTTGGCGAACGTCCGTCCCTGCTCGTCGACGGCGTCATGCGGGTCGGCATCCGCGTGCTCGTCGTCCGGCGAGGGAGGCGCATCGCGTCCCGGCCAGTACGTGCGGACGGCCTCGTGGGCGGACGCGTGGCCGATCTCCGCCTGATACAGCATCTGCAGGGCGGCTTCGCGCGCGCGATGGCGGACGTTCATCGGTCCTCGCGGGCCGGCGGCGCTGGCGCGGCGTTGCCGGTACCTTGCGGCATCTGTCATACGCGGAACCCGAAGGGACGTGTCGGCGGATCCGAGAGTGACCGATACAGGACGGCCATCTCGATCGCGGCCGCCGCCGCTTCCCGGCCCTTGTTGTCGGGCCCCGGCCCCGATCGCGCGGCCGCCTGCTCGACGGTGTCGGTCGTCAACACCCCGAACGCCATCGGGATCCCCGTGGCACCCGCGGCGGCCGTGATGCCGTGCGCCACCGCCGACGCGATGTAGTCGAAGTGCGGCGTCTCCCCCCGAATGACGCAGCCGAGGCAGACGATGGCGTCGAAGCGCCCGCTCGCGGCGGCGGCGCGCGCAGCCTGCGGAATCTCGAAGGCGCCCGGAACCGCCAGCACCTGGACGCTGGACGCGCCTGCTGCCTTCAGCGCCGCGGTCGCGGCATCGCGCAGGCTGCCGGTAATCGCCGCGTTGAAGCGCGACACGATGACAGCGAACCGGAACGGGGTCGCGTCGGCCAGCGGCGCCGGCGGCTGATCCTGCCCTCGCACGGCTATTGGCCCTTGAACGCCGGTGTGCGCTTCTCGAGAAACGCCGCGGTCCCCTCGCGCATGTCTTCGGTGCCCGACACCAGGCCGAAGAGCGTCGCCTCGAACGTCTGCGCCTGCGCGAACGGCATCTCGAGACCCTGGTGGACCGCGTCGAGGATGTAGCGGATCGCGATCGGGGCCTTGGACGCCAGCGTGGCGGCCAGCCTCTTCGCCTCCGCCAGCAGCTCCGCCGCGGGGACGACGCGATTGACGAGACCGAGACGGTGGGCCTCCCGGGCGGAGATCTGGTCGCCGCTCAGCAGCAGCTCGAGCGCGCGTCCCTTGCCCACGATGCGAGCGAGGCGCTGAGTGCCGGCATAGCCGGGGATGATGCCGAGGTTGATCTCGGGCTGCCCGAGCTTCGCCGTGTCGGCCGCGATCCGGATCGTGCAGGCCATCGCCAGCTCGCAGCCGCCGCCGAGCGCGTACCCGTTGATCGCGGCGATGACCGGCTTTCCCATCTGCTCGATCAGATCGAGCACGTGCTGGCCGCGGATCGCGTGCTCGCGCCCGCCCGTCGGCGTCTGCACGGCCAGCTCGTTGATGTCGGCCCCGGCGACGAACGACTTCTCCCCGGCGCCGGTCAGGACCACCGCGCGCACCGTCTCGTCGTGCGTCAGCTCGAGAACGGCGCGCCGCAGCTCGTCGAGCGTCTGGGTGTTCAACGCGTTGAGCACCTTCGGACGGTTCAGCGTGAGGATCGCGACGGCCCCTTCGCGGTCGACGAGCAGGTTCTCAAAACTCATGGTTATAGCGGAAACGGGAACATGAGCCAGCCGAGCACGTAGGCCACCCCGATGAAGCCGCCGAACATCATGGCGCCGGTCTTCAGCTGCTCGCGCGGCTGATCCTTCAGCAGCACGGCGAAGACGAGCGACACGAAGAGCGCGTAAAGGACCATGAGGAGGAAGTGGCTGGTAGTCATGGGCGGGGGGAGGCCTATTTCCGTCCCTGCGCGATGTCGAAGGCGTCGAGGATGACCAGGAAGTTCAAGAGCCCGGCGGTCATCAGGAACGTGTTGCCGTATTCGTACGAGGCCGCGGTCACCGTGCCGGCGCCGGCGTCCATGAAGCGCGCGATGATGTACGGCGCGCCGATGCCGCGGTCTGCGATGGCGCCGAGAAAGACGAGCGGATCGGAGAGCTCGAGGGGAAACAGGCGCCCCTGGAGCCACAACCCGATGGCAAACATCAGGGGGAGGGCGACGAGGAAGACGAGCCCTTTCTCCCGCCGGCCCTGGAGAAGATGCCCCGCGCCTGGGAACAGCCACGACAGGGCGCAGATGAGCGCGAGCCGCGCGGGCTCGGCGGCGGCGCGAGGCCGTTCCGCTGCGGTCGATTTCGTTCCCATTCGATCACGGCATTCTAACACTCGGTCCCGACCCCCTGTCACGGCCGGGGGCTTTGTGATCCGTGTGACCGTGGTCATCTTCATGATGCGGCCGTGGTCCACGTGGAAGGGTGGCGATAACCAGCCAGGCCGCCGCGAACCCGAGCGGCAGCGCGGCGATCGCGCGCGTGGTGTTTGACGGATGGGCGAGGCCGGCGATCTCGGTCCCCCAGGTGACGAGCGTCGGCAGCGCGGCCATCGCCGCGACGAGACGCGCACGGCGGCTGGAAAGGCGCGAGGCCCAGAACAGGGCGAGCGGCGCCGCGATCGCCGCGCTGAAATAGAGCCCGGTGCACCGGGCGCAGACCGGCATGGGCCGGCCATGGATCGAAAAGCACCGATCGGGACGCTGATGGCAGACCCGGGCGCCGGCTGAATAAACTCCGGCCGCGGCGAGCGAGAGGACGGGCTGCCTGGACGCAATGGCCAGCGGGGCGAACATCACGGCCATCACCCACAGGCCGGAGGCGACGACGAGCGCACGGACGAGCACCGCGCGATGGTAGCCGAAACTCGAGTCCGCGCTACTGCAACGAGTGCGCGGCCATCGCAACCCCGTCCGCCGTGTAGCCCGTGCGCGTCCGCGGCCGCAACTCGGGCCGGGTCACGACCTGCACGACGACGCGGCGAAAGCGCCCGTCCGCGCGGCCGTTCGCCGGCATGTACCCGATCGAATACTGGTTCGCGAGCTCGGTCGCGATCGCGCCGTAGACCCCCTTCAGTTCGCCCGGCGCCGGGAAGAACGACTGCCCCCCGGTCTCGCGCGCGATGGTCTTCATGGCGTAGTCCGCCTCGGAGAAGTAACGGTGTCGGCCCTGCTCCGCGAGACGGCGCGCTTCGTACTTCGACTGCACCGCGACGGTGTAGATGTTCACGCCCATCCGCCTCGCCAGCTCGAGCACGTCGTCGAAGCTCACGAGGCTCGAGGTGTCTTCGCCGTCCGAGAGCACGACGATCGCCTGGCGGCGGGGATCGCCGTCCCGGCGGGCGGTCTGGCCGAACTGCTTCAAGGCGATATAGACGGCGTTATTCAGCGCGGTCGAGCCGTGCGCGACCGTGCCGCGGACGGCCTTTTCGAGAAGCGCCGCGTCCGGCGTCAAGGGCTGGAGGATCGAGACCGAATCGTCGAAGCTGACGACCGCCCCGCGGTCGCCGGCGCGGAGGCTCTTCAGGAAGCCGGCCGCCGCCTCGTGCACGACGTCGATCTTGTCGCTCATGCTCGAGCTGGTGTCGATGAGGACGATCAGATCGACGGGGACGGCGGTCGATTCGAAGAATCGGACGTCCTGTTTTACACCGTCTTCGTAAACGGCGAAGTCAGCGGACGCAAGGCCGGCGACGTATTTCGCCGCAGGATCCTGGACGGTCACGTTGAGCGCGACGAGCGCCGATCCGCTGCGAAAGACGGGAGACGCCGGCGCGTGCCCCGAATTTTGCTGCGGCCCCTGCGCGAATCCGGGTCCAGGCGTCAGAAACAGGGCAACAGCAACAACGGCGGCGGCAACTCTCACGACGACCTCCGCCGACCTCGACTGCAAAGGACGTGCCCTGCCGCGGCGCGGGATCGATCAGAGCGAACCGAAGTGGGTGCGGTACCGGGCGAGGAACTCGTCCCACGTGTAGGAGTGGCTCTGCCCACCGAGGTGTTCCAGCGCGTAGGTGGCCGCCATACTCCCGAGCCGGCAGCAGACTTCCAGATCCGCGTTCATCGCAAGCCCCTTGAGCAAGCCGCCCCGGAAAGCGTCGCCGACGCCGGTCGGATCGACGAGACGGTGTGGCGGCACCGCCGCCACCGCCACCTCGCGGCCGTCATAGCGCACGGTGGATCCGTGTTCGCCGCGCGTCACGATGAGCGCACCGGTCTGGCCGAACACGCCGTCCTCGTCAAGCCCGGTCTTCTGGCGGATCAACTCGAATTCGTAATCGTTGCAGATGACGATGGCCGAGCCCGCCAGGCCGGCGCGCAGCTCGTCCCCGTTCATCCGCGCGCACTGCTGACCCGGATCCCAGATGAACGGAATGCGCAGGGTCCGGCACTCCTCCGCGTACTGGACCATGGCGGCCGGGTCGTTGGGCGAGATGATCACCCTCTGGACGCCCGCGACCGTACGGAACGACAGCTCCGCCGCATTCGCCATGGCGCCGGTATAGAAGGAGGCGATCTGGTTGCTCTCCGAGTCGGTGCTGCAGAAAAACGACGCGGTGAACTTGTCGGCCACCTGCGTGACGAGCGAGGTATCCACGCCCGCAGCTTCGAGCCAGCGGCGGTAGTCGTCGAAGTCCTGCCCGGCGGTGCCCATCAGGCGCGGACGCTCCCCCAGCAGCGCGAGCGTGTAGGCGATGTTGGGCGCGCACCCGCCGCGCCGCTTGTCCATCGTATCGACGAGGAAGCTGAGGCTGACCCGCTGCATGTGCTCCGGCAGGAAGTGTTCGGTGAACCTCCCCGGAAAGGACATCAGATAGTCGAACGCGATCGAGCCCGTGACGATTGTTGACATGTGCGGCCAGTTGGCGCGGTCTTCAGACCGCGCGTCCACGAGTGAGCGGGTTGCCGATTTCAGCGGGCCCGACCCGAAGGTCAGGCTGGCTGGGCGACTAAAGGTACCTGCCGATGATTGGCGCGAGATGGCGCTTCACGGGATCCGGAACCGCGTCAGGGCGGGTGAGGATCGCGTGCTGGAGCGCGTTCGCGCACTCGCACGTGCGGTCGTAGGGGAGCCGCGAGACCGCCTCCGCGATGACCGCCTGCGCCGTGGTCGCGTTCGCGACGAGGTTCTGGATAATCATGTCGACCGTGACCGAATCGTGGTCCGGGTGCCAGGAGTCGTAATCGGTGACGAGCGCAATGGTCGCGTAGCAGATCTCAGCCTCGCGCGCGAGCTTCGCCTCCTGCAGGTTCGTCATGCCGATGATGTCCATCCCCCACACGCGATAGAGCTTCGATTCGGCCAGCGTCGAGAACTGCGGCCCCTCCATGCAGACGTAGGTCCCGCCCTGGTGCACGGTGGCGCCGGCCGTCTGGCACGATTCGTAGGCGATCTGACCGAGCGCGCCGCATACCGGATGGGCGAACGCGACGTGCGCGACCAGGCCGCTCCCGAAGAACGTGCTCACGCGCCCTCTGGTCCGATCGAAGAACTGGTCGGGAATCACGAGGTGCTGCGGCACGTAGCGCTCCTGCAGCGACCCCACGGCGCTCGCCGACAGGATGTACTCGACGCCGAGCATCTTCATCCCGAAGATGTTGGCGCGGTAGTTGAGCTCGCTGGGCATCAGCCTGTGTCCCGCGCCGTGCCGCGCCAGGAACGCCACGCGCTTTCCTCGCAGGGTCCCGATCAGGTACGGCCCCGACGGGTCCCCGAACGGCGTGACGATCTTCCGCTCTTCCCGATCGATCAGCTCCGCCATGTCGTAGAGGCCACTGCCGCCGATGATGCCGATGGTGATCGCTTCGCTCATGTCAGTGTCCAGCTTCCAGCTTCCAGTTTCCAGCTTCCAGTTTCCAGCTTCCTGCTTCCAGCTTCCAGTCACCAGATCGGTTCCACGTAGGGGCGGCGGTCCTTCTGTCGGATGATCCCGGCGGTGATCACCGGATCGTGTTCAAAGAATACGATGTACTCGCGTTCGATCGCTTCCGCCACGAAGGCGCGTTTGAACTCGAGCGTGTCCATTGGATAGAGATCGTAGGCCATGATCCACGGCACGTCGACGTGCGCCGTGGTCGGCATCAGGTCCGCCGCGAACACGGCGGTCTTCCCGCCCGATTCGAGATAGACGATCTGGTGAGACCGCGTGTGGCCGCCCGTGCGCCGCACGCGGATTCCCGGAGCGATCGTGTGGTCGTCCGGCAGCAGATCCAGGACGCCCGCCTCCCGCAGCGGCACGTAGTTTTCCGCGAAGTAACTCGCCCGGTTCCGCTCGTGCGGGTGGTTGGCATCGTCCCACTCCCCCTGGTTCACGAGATACCGCGCGCCGGGAAAGCGGGGCCTGACGGCCCCCGAGGCGTCCCTCGCGGTGAAGCCGCCGGCGTGATCGAAGTGCAGGTGCGACGCGAGGACCACCTCGATGTCCTCGGCGCGCACACCGGCCCGCGCCATCGTGACGTCCAGGTGCTCGCGGCGGTCGAAGCCGTAGATGTCGGCGAACTTCGCGTCCATCTTGTCGCCGCAGCCGGCGTCGATGATCATCAGACGCTCACCCCTGACGAGCAGCGGCCGCATCGCCATCGTGATCCGGTTGCGCGCGTCCGCCGCCGCGCGCTTCTCCCACAGCGTCTTCGGCACCACGCCGAACATGGCGCCGCCGTCCAGCCGGAAATAGCCGTCGACGAGCGGCGTGAGCTCGAAATCGCCCAGC
>WNFM01149223.1_pt2 | contig 38242 bp, 37 predicted proteins | sample 5400271 | NCBI WGS metagenome assembly WNFM01 (sample SAMN13153352, study PRJNA577476) | soil metagenome | isolation source: 60 cm saprolite on Douglas fir-dominated hillslope | place: USA:California | collected 2013-09-17
GTGTCGGTCATGGTCTTTCCTTCCGTCGGTGTGCTGCCTTCACCGGTACATACCTGGCGGCACGCCGCGGCTCATCGCTGGCGCGGCGATGACTTTCGGGACACCTGCCGGTATGTATAGGCGCCGGGACCTACGCGCGTGATGGAGGACAGGGTGGCGACATCGACCAGCGAGGACTTCACGGTCCAGACCGATCCGTTCCGGCGGGAGCTGCTGGCGCACTGCTACCAGATGCTCGGCTCGGTGCACGACGCCGAGGATCTGCTGCAGGAGACCTTGCTACGTGCCTGGCGGGCGTACGACCAGTACGACCCGAGCCGCGCGGCACTGCGCACCTGGCTCTACCGGATCGCCACCAACGCCTGCCTGACCGCGCTTGAGCAGCGCAGCCGCCGCCCGCTGCCCTCCGGACTCGGCGCGCCGCCCAACGACGATCCCGAGCAACCCCTGATCCGCGGCGAGGAGGTGCCGTGGCTCCAGCCGATCCCCGACGCGATGCTCGGCGACCCGGCGGGCGTCGTGCTCTCGCGGGGTTCGTTGCGGCTGGCCTTCGTCGCCGCGATGCAGTTCCTGCCAGCCCGGCAGCGGGCCGTGCTCATCCTGCGCGAGGTGCTGGACTGGCCCGCCGCCGACGTGGCCGCGGCGCTGGACATGACGACCGCCGCGGTGAACAGTGCCCTGCAACGGGCCAGGGCCCGGCTCGGCGAGGCCGGGCTGGGCGAGGACCAGATCGACGAGCCCGCCGACCCCGGCCACCGCGCCCAGATCGAACGCTATGTCGTCGCCTTCGAGAACGCCGACCTGGCGGCTCTGGAGAAGCTGCTGACCGATGACGCCGTACTGGAGATGCCGCCCTTCATCAACTGGTACGTCGGCCGCGAGCCGTACATCCGCTTCATCGCACGCGTCTTCACGCTCCGCGGGACGGACTGGCGCATGGTGCCGGTGCACGCGAACGGACAACCCGCGCTGGCCGCCTACACACGCGCCGAGGAGAGCGGATACGCCCTGCACACCCTCCAGGTCTTCACCGTCACGCAGTCGGGCATCAGCCGCAACACCGTCTTCCAGGACCAGGACCTGTTCGCCTACTTCGGCCTGCCCGAGAGGATCACCGGCGCCGAGGACTGACTCGCCCTCGCCGCCAACCCCAGCACCGAACGAGCATGAGCGCCTTCCAGCCCGACGCCGACCTGTCCGGCGACGTCGCCTTCCGCCTGATGGCCACCTGCTTCGTGCGGCTGTTCTGGCAGTCAGCCGGGGTCCGTCGAAGGCCCGGGGGTCGAGGGCCGCGTGGTCGAGGGCCCGGTAATGGCTGCCACGATCTCGACGGCAACGTCCCGAATGCTGTCCCCCAGCAGTCCTGCCGCCTGGCGGAGCTGATAATGCCGTTCCGGGTCGTCCTCGTTCTCGGCCGCGTCGCGGAACGCCTGGACGAGCCGGTCGACGAGACCTTCGGCCGTCGGCCACTGGCCAACCGCCCGGCGGGCTTCGGGGGTCACCTTGAGCACATACCAGAACGTGGGATCGCCCCCGGTCTCCGTCTTGCGGAAGTCCACATAGGTGGGGTCCATCGCGTCCAGCGATCGGGCGACCTCGGCCATACCGAGTCCCGTCCGCTGCGCGATGTCGCTGACCGTGACCATGTAGCTCTTCTCCAGCAGTGCCACGACTGCAGTGAGCACCGGCACCTCGCGTGGTCCCCACGTGTCTTCCAAAGTCCCCCCTCAGCGATCTCAGGCTGTTCCGCCGACGTGGATCACCGCCAGGTTACGCACAGCGCGATCACGAGCGACTGCCCCCGCGTTCATCACTCATGCATATCTGACAGTCTCGCCCGGATGCCCCTCCGGCGCATCCGAGTCGCGATCCTCCGTCTGCACGGACCTCCGGGAATCCCGGTCGGCTGACCCGGGACAGTGGGGACGAGGCGGGCCGGGGCTCAGTGCGTCAATGGGGCGGCGAGCCCAGCCCGGATTTCCTGACCCGGCCGATGGCCCGCCGGGCCACGAGCAGCGCGACCGTCATGACGGCCAGGCCGCCGGCATCGACGGCGCCCGCATGAAGGAGCCCAGGCGCCGGGCCGTCGGCGATTACCCAGCAGCCCGCGCCGGCCAGGAAGACGGCCATGGCGGCGGCCGCGCCGCCTGCCAGCCGCGCCTCATAGGCCAGGATCCGCGGCGGCACGTTCAGCCGCCGCACGAACCCCGTCACCCCCGCGACGCCGGCGATCAGCGCCACCGGGCTGACCGCCATCCAGGCGATCTCCGCGGCCGGGAAGGCCCCGAGCGCGGCCGGATGGGCCCAGTAGGAGGAGACCGACAGCGTGGCCGCCCAGGTGAACGCCGCGACGCCGGCCGGCACCAGTCCCTGCTGCGCCCACGCGTGCGCGCCCGTGCCTGGCCAGCCGTTCTCGAAGTGACGGCTGCCCGCGACCAGCACTCCGGCGCCCAGGACGGCGAGCAGGAGCGGCCTGAGCAGGTGCCATGCCGGCCCACGCCGCAGGGCACCTGCTGCGCTCCAGATCAGCGGCACAACGGCCAGCAGCGCAAGCGCGGCGAGGAGCAACACTGCCGCGGACATCGCGGTCATGGCGATCGTCGTGGCGGCGGTGCTGGGCGGCTCCCACTCCCAGCCAATGGTCAGCTGTGCCCACATCGCGATCCCGAAGGTGAGGAACGCGCCGAACGAGCAGGCGGCGGTGGCCAGGCCGACCTGAGCCTGCTCCAGTGACTCCGGCGGACGGCCGGCCAGGCCAGCCCGCGTGAGCCGGGCGAGCAGTCCGCCGCACGCCACGTCCGCGGCCCGCCGCCACGACCGGGGCTGCTCGGCGAATTCCGCCATCAGAAGCTCGGTGAACTCGTCGCCGTAGCGCGCCCGCCATGCGGCCGGGTACCAGCGCAGCAACCGCGCGGCGCGCCGGGCCGATGCGTTGCCTTCCCCCTCCCGCCCCCGCGCGTTCACGACGTGCCCCAGCTTTTGGCCAGGCGTTTCAGCCCAACATCCGCGACGCGGCGCTGGTCATCGAGGTGGGCCCGGAGCGCCGCGGCCCCCGAGGCGGTCAGCCGGTAGGGCCTTCGACGGTCCCGGCTCTCGAGCGCCTCGATGAACCCTTGCCCCTCGAGGCGGCTCAGCGCCTCGTACAGGGTGCCCGGCGCCAGCCGGACGCCAGAGAAGGCCTCGACGTCCTTGGTGAGCGCGTAGCCGTGCTTCGCCCCGTCGGCCAGACTGGACAAGATCAGGGTCGCCGGGCCCGCGTACCGGCCGAAGGTGCCCAGGGCTTCCGCCTTCTGCGGCCCTCCTGGCTCGTTCTCCCTCGGACCTTTCACGGGCATCATTCTAGATCGGCCGACGATCCATCGTCAGCCGGAGACCCGTTCTGGTGCTAGTCATGGGCCGCCGCTCCGCGGGCCCGGGCGAGGCAATCCGCCGCGACGATGCGGTACAACGGGAGCCGGAGCGCTAGACGCGCCTGGCTCTCGCCGGCATGGCCAGCCCGTCACCGATCACGGCCGCGAGCCCGAGATAGGCGTCGGCCGTCGCCCGGCTCAGCAGGTCGAGCTCTACCTCGGCGCCCTCCTCAAGGTGCGAGTCGTAGGGAATCCTCACGACAGCCCGGCACCTGGCCGCGAAGTGCTCCTCGAGACGGTTCAGGTCAACGCTGGTCCGGCTGCGCGGCCGCACGGTAGAGAGCACGACGACCGCGTTGCGCACCAGGTCGCCGTAGGAGTGCGCGGCCAGCCAGTCCAGCGTCGCGCTCGCGCTTCGCGCACCGTCCACCGATGGCGAGCTGACCAGCACGATCTGGTCGGCCAGGCGCAAGACCCCGGCCATGGCCGAATGCAGCAGTCCCGTTCCGCAGTCGGTTATGCAGATCGAGTAGTAGTGCTCAAGCACCCGCGTAACCTCGCTGTAGTCCTGATCGCTGAACGCCACGGACACCGCGGGATCATGGTCGGAGGCGAGCACCTCGAGCCTGCTGGGCGCCTGGGAGGTGAAGGTGCGCACGTCCGCATAGCGCCTGATGTGGCCTCGCTCGTTGAGCAGATCCCGGACAGTTGCCGCAGTCTCCAGCCTGACCTTGTCGGAAAGGGTGCCGCGGTCAGGGTTGGCGTCGACCGCGACGATCCGGTCTCCGCGCAGTGACGCCAGCGTCGCCCCGAGTCCCACCGTCGTCGTGGTCTTCCCGACCCCGCCCTTCAGGCTGAGGACCGCGACCCGGTGGTGACCGCCCGCGACGGGTGTCCGGACGCGGTTGATCATGTCCCGGCGACGAAGCTCCGCCGCGGTCGACGGCACTCGCATGAGCCCGCCAGTGGCACGGTAGATCACGCGACGCCAGCCCGGAGCTGGCGCGCGGCGCCTGCCGGGAAGCAGGAACTCGGGGGTCAGGCCGCCTGGGGCATTAACGGACTCGCCAGCATGCGGCGGATCCGCCTCCGCCGTTCCGGCCTGGGCGCCCGGCCCTTTGCCCGTCGATGGCACCAGCGAACCCGCAGCTTGCGCACGATCTGACGCGGCGTGCGCTTCGGGAGCACGAGGCGGATCCGGAACCCGCGGCGGGGCTGCGGTTCCCGGTTGCGCGGAGGCTGCGGGACCAGAACCCTGCGGCGGATCGGAAGCTCCCGGCGGGCCGGGGGTTCCCGGGCCGGAACCCTGCTGCGGGGCGGAAGCTCCCGGGCCGGAAGAAGCCGGCGGCAGACCTGTCGGCGGGCCTGGCGCGCGCCGCGGCGGCGCGCTCGCGGGGCCGTAGGCGTCGGGCGGGCGGTAGGGATCGGGCACGCTGTAGACCTCGGCCGTGCCGTACGCCTCAGGCCCGTAGGCATCCGCGGACCCGAACGGATCCGCCGGGTCGTAGTCAGCCGGCTGCGCGTACGGATCAGGCACGCTGTAGACATCGGCTGGGCCGTACGCCTCAAACCCGTAAGCATCCGCGGACCGGTAAGCATCCGCGGACCCGTAAGCATCGTCCGGCGGGCTCGGCGGAGTGCCTGCCGAATTCCACATGCCCGGCGGGGCCGACGAGCCTGGCGGACCCGCCGCAGCTGGCGGGGTCGCGGCCGCGTTCTGGCTGACTGCGCCGTAACGGCCATAAGGATCGTCCGCGCCAATCTCATTGGGTGTGCCATAACGGCCGACCCGGTCATAACGGACCGTGCTGTAAGGTCGCGGCGGGCCGGAATCGTCGGGAGGCCCGTAAGGGTTCGGGGGGCTGGAGGCGCCTCGCGGATCGGGCCCGGCTTTCCTCCCAGTGTCCCCGTCAGCTCCCGGCGCGGCACGCGCGTTCGACTCGTGTGCCTCTGGCTCCGACGATTCGCGTGCCTGTGGCTCCGAGGACTCGCGTGGGCCGTAGATGCGCTCCTGGCTGGGATCATGCGGGTCAGCTGCCGAGGGCGGGCGATTGACCTCCGTCGCTGCCTGCTGCGATGCAGGACGCTGGCCAGTTACCGAAGGCCCCGTATCCGATGCGGCGCGCTCTCCGCCGGACCGCTCCTGCTCGGTCCTGGCCACGCGGTCCTGATCGTCGTTGGCCACGGTCGTTCCCTAACCTTTCCGTCAGCAGACTGCCCACAAAATGGACCCACGCCGGGACGGGCTTGAATTTAGAGCTTTCCACGCAGAACAGGCAGCGTCCACCGTCAGGACCCGGAGATACGACGCCTCGCAGTGGCCTGCCACGTATGCCGTGGAGCTGCTGAAAGAGCAGGGGCTGGTCGTGACGGTGCCGGGGCTCGGCACCTACATCAACCAGCGGTAAGGGAGCGCCTAGGCAACTCGGCCAGCCGCGGACGCGCGTTCCGGCATCGGGGCCGGCCCCTGACGTGCGGTGGCTGCGACGCCTCGGGAAGACTAGACACATGAACGACCAGACGAACCCCGAACCAGAACAACGCGCCAGGGTGGTCGTGGTCGGCCCCGATGGCGTGGCTGTGGAAACCAATGCGGCGGAGGCCTCCGGCGAGCGCCCCGTGACGGAGATGGTCGAGCAGCCCGCCAAGGTGATGCGGGTCGGCAGCATGATCAGGCAGCTGCTGGAGGAGGTCAGGGCGGCGCCGCTGGATGAGAAGAGCAGGGCGAGGCTCAAGGACATCCACAAGAGCTCGATCAAGGAACTCGAGGACGGGCTGGCGCCCGAGCTCGTCGAGGAGCTTGAGCGGCTCTCGCTGCCGTTCGCCGACGATGAGGTGCCGAGCGAGGCTGAGCTGCGGGTAGCACAAGCGCAGCTGGTCGGCTGGCTGGAGGGCCTGTTCCACGGCATCCAGACCACCTTGTTCGCACAGCAGATGGCGGCGAGGGCCCAGCTGGAGCAGATGCGGCGGGCGCTGCCGCCCGGCATGATGCCGGGACAGATCCCGGGCCAGATGCCCGGGCAGGAAGCTGCCCAGCAGCAGCCGCGCGTCTCCGGACCCTACCTGTAGCCACAGCTCCTAACGCTCCGGAGCGATGTCACGGCGTCCGGGCTGGCCGCTCACGCCTTGACGGCTGTTCCCTCGAACGTGTACCCGAACGCCTTCGGCCCCTGCACGTAGTAAGTCTCCAGCTGGGTCAGGTCAAGGCCCGACTCGGCCACCAGCCGGTCGATCGGCCGGTTGAGGTGACAGCCTCCGGCCACCCGGCGCTGCAGCGGAGTCAGCCGGTCCTGCCAGGCGGCCACCCTCGGATCAGGGGAGCGGCCGTGCTCCACGAAATGAAACGCGCCGCCAGGACGCAGCACCCGGCAGACCTCGCTGAGCGCACGCTCCACGGCCGGGACGGTGCACAGCGTCCAGGTCGTCAGCACGTGGTCGACGCTGGCCGAGTCCAGCGGCAGCACCTGCCCGTCCAGCCCGATGTACTCGACCGGCACCGCGCTCGCCGCCACCCTCTTGGCCGCCAGCCTCCGGCCCAGCGTCGCCGGATCCACGGCCCGCACGCGCGCCACCGCGGCCGGATAATGCGGAACGTTGAGGCCCGAGCCGAATCCGACTTCGAGCACCTCCCCGTGCAGCCCGGCGCAGACCCGGGCCCGTATCGCCGCGAACTCCCGGCGGTTCATCACCGCATCGGTGACGCGCGGAAGAATCTGATCCTGGTAGATCCCCACCGCACAAGTATCGCCCGCCGGGCCCGCACCCCGGCGGACATCTTGGCGTCCAGCAGGAGGAGGACACACGGCCGCACTATTGGCCCAGGCCTTCCCCTCAGGACCCGCGGATACCGCTCGCAGTTCAGATCTGGTTTTCGGGGGGTTCAACGGTGTCGGCCCCCCGGGGAACACCGCGGGGGGGCCGGGCGTTCGGCTGCCTGGCCGCCAGGGCGCGCGCGACGTCGGCGAACTGCCGGGCGCGGTGCAGCTGAGACCGCCAGTCGCGGCCGGTGGCGCGATGCTCGAGCGGCACCTCGACCTCCACAACGCGCATGCCCTGGCGCAGCAGGTCGATGGTGAGGCCGGTCTCGGCGCCCCAGCCATGGGCGAGCGGCGTCGCCGCCTCGAAGGCCGCGCGGGTCAGGCAGCGCTGCCCGTTGAGCGGCTGGGCGGGCCGCCACCCGGTCGCGCGCATGATCCCGGAGCCGGAAAGGGCCACCACGAGACCGTGCCCGCCGTGGCGCACCCGGTTGCTGAACACCGCGATCGTCATGTCCGCCTGGCCGGCCCGGACCGGCGCGGCCAGCGGCCCCGCCTCGCCCGCGGTCTCGGCCAGGTCACCGTCCAGGAACAGCAGGTGATGCAGGCTGGCCCGGTCCTGCCCGGCCTCGAGCAGCCGCACCACCTCGGCCCCGGTCTCCATGGCTGCGGCCTTGCCCCGGTTGCGGGTGTGCCGCATGACCGACGCTCCCGCGTTCTGCGCCTTGGTCGCCGTGCCGTCGGCGGACCCGTCGTCGACGACCACGACGATGTCGACGCCAGGCAGCCCGGCCGCCGCTTTCACGGTCGCACCGATACGTTCGGACTCGTTCCTGGCGGCGATGATGACGGCGAGGTCGCCGCTCGGTGGCAGCATGACTGCGATCCTATTTAGGCACCAGAGGCATGCGCACCGATGCCCGCTCGCTACGGCCCGGCCACCGCCGCCGGGTCGTCGAGCACCGTGAAGACCGTCTCCAGGCCCGTCACCTGCAGGATCTTCTTAATCGCCGGGCGCGGCGCGACCAGTTCGAGATCGCCGCCCTGCTCGCGCGCCCTCCGGTGCGCGGCGAGCAGCACGTTCATCCCGGTCGAATCGCAGAACTCAACCCCAGACATGTCCACCACGATCTGCTCAGGCCCGCCTCCCGACAGGACCGTGACCAGCTCACCGTGCAGCCGGGGCGCGGTATATAGGTCGATCTCCCCGCCGACCGACATGATCGTGCGACCGCCTTGAGACCGAATCGATACCTTAAGCTCCACGTGCCGCACCTTACCGGGTCTGCAGCCCCGCCGACCAGATGACAACTCACCGCACATGGGCAACTCGCTTTTCGGCCATGCGGTTGTGCGCCAAGCTGGGAGAGTACGACGCTGGCCCTAGGGGGGATGACCCGTTCAGCCCCCGCCGCACAATCACCGCACGGAGCCGGAGCCCCTCGGATGCACTCTCAGCCAGATCAGCCTCGCCGGGGCGGAGGGCGGCGGATAGGCGGCGCATGGCCGGAGCCACCGGATCCGGAGCCCGACCTCGACGGGCGCGCCGAGGCGCTGCGGCAGTACCTGGAGTCGGTGCGGCTGCGAGCCCGCAGCGCTGCCTCCTGGCTCGAGACCAGCGGTCACTACACCCGGCTGATCAACCGCGACGGGGTAGTCCCGGTGACGGCCAGGTTCTCCGCCGAGGACCTGGGGTTTCTGGCCAAGGCACGCCAGGAGCTGCTGAGCTTCGCCGAGCTGGGGCTGCGGCTGGCCGACCTGCATCAGCCGCTGGAAGACGGCGCGATCGCCAGCGATCCCTCCAGCCAGATCCAGCGGTGCCGGAGCTGCATGTGGCGGTGGCCCTGCCCGACGTTCCGCATCCTGGACGAGGTGCTGGCCGACGGCCCGGACGCCACCTGACCGCGCACCGGACGAGTTCCGCGAACATTATTAGGAAGCAGTGCCCGGCTGGCCGTACCTTTGAGGCATGGGCAGACTCATTCTGGGCCTCGTGGCCGCGTTCATCGTGATCATGCTGGTGCTTGCCGTCATCCACGTGGTCCTCTTCTACGCCTTCTTCATCGCGCTGATCGCGGCCGTGGCGTTCACCGTGTTCAAGGTGGGCCGCTGGTCCGGCCGACGGGGCAGCCGGCAGGGCTAGCCCTAGGGCGGACGACCCGCCTTCACCCCCCCGCCGCCGAGCAAGCTCCGCGAGCAGGGCTGGCTGTAGCGGGTCGGCGTCAGCTGCGCGAGCGGCCGCGGGCCGGCCCGTGCGGCTGTGTCTTGGCCTGGCCCAGTCCGCTCACGTCCGGGAAGGTGAACTTGCTGATCGTCACGCTGGCGTCGGGCGACGCGGCCGGCTCCCTGGTCACCGGGCACGTCATGCACCGCGGACCGCCGCGGTGGCTGCCCAGCTCACTGGCGGGCACGCGGATCACCTGAACGCCTGCCGCCTCGAGCCTGGTGTTCGTCTCGACGTTCCGCTCGTGGCACACGACAACGCCGCGGTCGATCGCCAGCGCGTTGCCGCCGTCGTCCCACTGCTGCCGGGGGGCGGCCAGCGGGTCCAGACCGGTCTCGATGACCTTGAGCCGCTCGATCCCCATCGCCTGCGCCGCCGCCTCGAGGAATGGCTGCGGCCGGGAGACGCGCATGCCGTCCGGCCGGGGCGTGATGGTGTGCGCGGTCAGGGTGAAGGCGAGCCGGGGGTACATGACCACGGTGTCCACGTCGACCATGGTGCAGACCGTATCCAGGTGCGCGGCTGCCCCGATCCGCTCGAGCGGCACGGCCAGCACCGTGTGCGCGAGCCCGGCGTCGAAGGCCCGCCGCGCCAGGCGCTCCACGCCGGCGGAAGTGGTCCGCTCGCCCACGCCCACGGCAACTACGCTCGGCGCCAGCAGCAGTACGTCCCCTCCCTCGACGTGCTCGAGTTCCGGGCCGTACAGGCACTTGGTCCCCGCGAACCTGGGGTGATACGCGTAGATCACTGCGATCAGTTCTGGCTCCCGGCGCCGCTGCGGCGTGGCCAGGCTGGTGACCGCCACCCGGTCGCTGATCCAGACGCTGGAATCCCGGCTGAACATGAGGTTCGGCAGCGGTTCGATGACGAAGTCATGCCGGTCGAGCAGCTCGAAGACCACCCCCCGGCCGATCCTCAGCTCATCGGGGGTCAGGCCCGCGATCAGGGCCTGGGCGAGCGCCTCCGGATCCAGCTCGTCGAGATGGGCGTGCACCTGAGCCCGGAGCTCATCACCCAGCGCCGTGCTGGCTAGCACCGAGGCGATCGCCTCGTTCCGGGCGGGCTGGTACTCGAGGGCGTCCTGCAGCAGTTCGGTCACGTAGAGGACCTCGACGCCGTGGTCGCGGAGCACGCGGGCCAGGGTGTCGTGTTCCTGCTGGGCCCGGCCTACCCAGGGCACCGTGCCGAACAGCAGCCGGCGGGCGCTGCGCGGCGTGATTCTCCGTAGCTCGAGACCGGGACGGTGCAGCAGGACCGTCCGGAGCCTGCCGACTTCGCTGTCCACGCCGTGGGTGTGGCTCACGTTACCCCCTGCAGTCTCGCCGCGACGCTGCGTGATCGCCCCGTGGAAGGGATTATCACCAGTTCCGGTGGTGGTTATGCATAGTGGCGAGGCATTCGCGTTATGAATGGCTCACAGTGGGGTAGCGGCCTGGGGATTAGCAGCACCGACATTGCCGGGGCTGCTGGCGGGCGGGTTGCCCTGGCCGTTAAGGGGGGCCGGCAAGATCGCCCACACCGTAAGCACGCCGTCATCGGCCCGGACCCCCCAGGTGCGCGACAGGTGCTCGACGATGCTGATGCCGCGGCCGCCTAGTGAGGACCGCGATGCGTGCGCCATACGGGGCCGGGTCGGGCTTCCCCCGTCGCTCACCGCGACCTCGATCGACCCGTCGGCCACGCTCCAGGCCACTCGCAGCCACGAGCCGCGCAGCGGCCGAGCATGGCGTATCGAATTGCTGAGCAGCTCGCTGATCACGAGGGCCGCGTCACGTATGGCCGCGTCGAAGATGCCGACGGCGAGCAGGTCGTCGGTGAGACGGCGCCGCGCGACCGCGACGCTCGCAGGGGCGGCGGGCAGGAGCACGACGCTCGACCTCCTCACCTCCCTGCGCACCCGCCCCGATGCCACGGCGCCTAGGCAAAAGAACCGCTGTGAGCGAAATGCCCCGTCCAGTCCCCTCGGAAACCGGCGCCGGCCCGCTGAGTGCCAGCCGACCCGACGAGGGATCGCCCGCGATCCGCCCCTGCTCTCGCTCAGCCGATATCATGGGCCGTTCCGCGGCGCTGGTGCCCCGCCCGCGCCGGGATCACGCGCTACGGGCACCGCGCCAAGGACGTCATGATGGTCATCACGGCGGCAATCCGCCTGGCAGACAGCGGACAGACCCTGGACAGGTGGGCGCATGAGCGAGCTGGAGGGACGCGGCGCCGCCTGGACTGAGGAGCGAGGCACGAGCGAGCCGGAGGGGCGCGGCGCCGCCTGGACTGAGGAGCGAGGCACGAGCGAGCCGGAGGGGCGCGGCGCCGCCTGGACTGAGGAGCGAGGGACGAGCGACGAGGGAAGGCGGCGCCTCATAGGCGCCCCGGAGGCGAGCGGGAGACAGAGCACGAGCGACGAGGGAAGGCGGCGCCTGAAGGCGCCCCGGAGGCGAGCGGGAGACACCGCATGAACCGAGCGGGCCGCAGTAGGCGCGGCCAGCTGGATCCCGCTGGCTCTGGCCAGGCCGGCATCCTGGAGCGGCCGGCGCACCCCGGACCGCCCGGTACTGAGCTACCGCGGGGACGCCTGCGGGCGGCCGCGTCCCGCCCGGTGGCGCAGCACCTGGTCCTGCTCGTGGTGTACCTGGCCGCCGGAGTCGCGGTCACCTGGCCCCGGGCCACTTACCCGGCCCGGCACCTCCTGCCGAAGACCCGCGACGTGTCTAGCTATGTGTGGGACCTGTGGTGGACCGCGCACCAGGTCACCCACCTGGGTAACCCCTTCTTCACCAGCCACATGGCCGCCCCGGTCGGCACCCAGCTGGGCTTCGACACCACCATGCCGCTGGTCGGCCTGATCATGACCCCGGTCACCCTGGCCCTTGGTCCCTCGGCCGCTTTCAGCCTGCTCACCGTCATCGCCCCCGGCCTGCTGTGCTACGTGATGTACCGGGCCGCCCGGCTGTGGCTGGCCGCACCCGGCGCGGTCGCCGCCGGGGCGCTGTTCGGCCTGTCGTCGATGCTGGCCTGGCAGGTTCCTGCCGATGACGCTGGAGGCCGCGGTCCGGCTGCGCCGCCGCCCGGGCCTGCGCCAGGGCGTGATCCTGGGCCTGGTGCTGGGCGCCAGCGTCCTGGTCAACCAGGAGTCGGCGGTGATGGCGGTGCTGCTGGCCGCGGCGGCCCTGCTGCCGTGGCTGGTCCGCCGCCCCGCCGCCGCCCGGCTCCGGCCGCTGGCCGTGGGCGCCGGCGTCGCGGTCGTCGTGGCCAGCCCGCAGCTGATAGCCATGGCCCAGCAAGCCATCAGCGGCGGCGCGACGGTCAGGGCGCAGGTGCTGGCCCACACCAGCAAGCTCTACGGCGTCGGGCTCATCGACCTGTTCGCGCCGTCGCAGCGGGTAGCGTCCTTCGGGCTGAGCGGGCTGGCCGCCGCGACCGGGCGTGCCTACGGGCCCATCGCCGAGGGAATGCCGATGTTCGGCCTGGTGCTCAGCGTGCTGGCCCTGGTCGGCCTGGCCGCTTCCTGGCGCCGCCGCAGCGCGTGGCTGCTCGCCGCGCTCTGGCTGGCCTGCGCCTGGCTGGCCCTCGGGGCGACGCTCTGGATCGGCAGGACGTCGCACGCCCCGTTCCATCAGGTATGGCACGGCGAGCGGGTCTCGCCAGTGATGCTCTACACCTGGCTCATGCGTGTTCCCGGGCTGTCGGCCCTCCGGGAAGCCGACCGTTTCGCGCTGCTCGGGCTGGTCGGTGCGGTGCTGCTGGCCGGCAGCGCGGTGGACTGGCTCCTCCAACTCCGCCACGCCCGGCCCGCGGGTGCCGGGAGAGCCGTGGTGGCCGCGGTGGCTGTGATCGCCGTGCTGGGTGTGCTCGAGGCGGGATGGTCAGGCAGTGACTCTCCCGCGACCATGCCGACGACACTCCCGGCCCTGGACCGCCCGGTCGCCGGCGACCACTCCGATTCCATCGTCGTTGACGTGCCGTTCGGCCTGCGCGGCGGAATCCCGCTGTACGGGGGCCAGTTCGCGGCTGCGTCGCTGGTCATGGCGACCAGCGACGGGCACCCCCGGGCGGTCTCCTATACCTCCTGGGTGCCCGCCGGCACGATTGCCCGGATCAGGAAACACCCGTTCTACACGGTGATGGTGCGCTGCCAGAGCTGGATCCCCGGGAAGCAGGTAGTCGTCCACGCTTCCCAGTCCCAGCTGGCGGCGGCCCGGCGGGATGCCCGGAGCATGGATATCGGCTGGGTGCTGGTCTGGAACAAGAATCCAGTTGTCGCCCGCTACCTGGCTGATATCGGGTTCCGGCTCGAGTACCGGGTGGACGGGGTTGCCGTGTACCGGCCGGCCACCAGATAAGGACCCGCGCATCCCGCGCCTCGCGGCCGCCGCACCAGGTCGCGCAGGCCATGCGACCGGGCCGCGCAGCAAGTCGCGCAGGCCAGGAGGCAGCTACGCGGTAAAGTCGCGAGGTGACAGTTGCCCCGTACGACTCACAGAGGTATCCGGGCCTGAGCGCCCGCCCTCTGGCCGCGGGCTCGGCGCCATGAGCGCCGATAGGCGCCTGAGCGCGCCAGGGCGTCTGGCCGTGGACGATGACCTGCCAACCGCGGCAGTGGGTACCGCAGATCTGCCGGACGAGCCGCTGGCCGAGTTCGCCATCGCGCACGGCCTGAGGCCGAGCGCCGCGCGGCCGCCGATGCGGACCTACCTGCGTCAGCTCTGGCGGCGGCGGAGCTTCATCCTGGCCTTCGCCACCGCGCGCAACATCGCGATGTACACCGAGGCCAGGCTCGGCCAGCTCTGGCAGGTGCTCACCCCGCTGCTGAATGCCGGCGTCTACTTCCTGGTCTTCGGCCTGCTGCTGCACGTCAACCGGGGTATCCCGAACTACCTGGCGTTCCTGGTCACCGGCGTGTTCGTGTTCACCTTCACACAGCGAGCGTTCATCTCGACCTCAACCGTGATCACTAACAGCCTGCCGCTGATCCGGGCGCTGCAATTCCCCCGGGCCGCCCTGCCGCTGGCCTACGTCGTGATCGAACTGCAGCAGATGCTGCTGTCGATGGTGGTCCTGGCGGCCATCGTGCTGGGCACCGGCGAGCCGATCACCTGGTACTGGCTGCTGGCCATCCCCGCGCTGCTGCTGCAGACGATCTTCAACGTCGGCGTCGGGCTGTTCGTCGCCCGGCTGGGGTCGCAGGTCAATGACTTCAGTCAGCTGCTGCCGTTCCTGCTGCGCACCTGGCTTTACGCCTCCGGCGTGCTATTCAGCATCGCCACGCTGAGCATCAAGACGCACCGCTGGATCGTCGTGGTGCTGCAGCTCAACCCGGCCGCCCTGTACATCACGCTGATCAGGAACTCGATGCTGCAGACCCAGCGGCTCGGCGCGCCCGGCTCACAGCCGTACAGCGCCCGGCTGTGCCAGGTGTGGGCCACCGTGGGCCATCGCGTGAACGCGCCGCAGCAGGCCCAACTGGACAGCGCGCACTGTCACTACTACGCCAACCCGAATCACTTCTGGTTCTTCGCCATAGGGTGGGCGGTATTCGCGCTGGTCGTCGGGTTCTACTTCTTCTGGCGGGCGGAGGCGAAGTACGGCCGTGGCTGAGCCGATGGTGGTCGTTGACGACCTGCATATCGTGTACCGCGTCTACGGCGCAGGAGGCGACCGTGGCACGGCGGCGTCGGCGCTGCTGCGGATCCTGGGGCGTAAGGTGCGCGGCTCGATTCGCGAGGTGCACGCGATCCGCGGCGTCTCGTTCGTCGCCTACCGGGGGGACGCGGTCGGCGTCATCGGCCGCAACGGGTCCGGCAAGTCCACCCTGCTGCGCGCGATCGCCGGCCTGCTGCCCGCTGAGCAGGGCAACGTGTACACCACCGGGGAGGCGTCGCTGCTCGGCGTGAACGCAGCGCTGCTCGACGACCTGACCGGCGAGCGCAACGTGACGCTGGGCTGCCTGGCCATGGGCATGACCAAGCGGGAGGCGAGGGAAAAGTACGACGCCATCGTGAGCTTCTCGGGCGTCGGCGACTTCATCGACCTGCCGATGAAGACCTACTCCTCCGGCATGGGCTCGCGGCTGCGGTTCGCCATCGCCGCCTCGAAGAGCCACGACGTGCTGCTCGTGGACGAGGCGCTGGCCACCGGTGACGCCGAATTCCGGGTCAAGAGCCACGCCAGGATCGAGCAGTTGCGCCAGGAGGCCGGCACCGTCTTCCTGGTCGCGCACAACCTGGAGGAGGTCGAGCTGACCTGCAACCGGGTGATCTGGCTGGAGAAAGGCAAGATCGTCACCCAGGGCGAGGACGTCACTGGGATCATCGACTCCTATATCGATGCTTCCGGCGGCAAGCCGGTCGAGCGCGACCCGCTCACCCACCAGCGGGTCAGCACCCGGGTGGCCGCCCAAAACTGATCGCGCCGCTGACCGTATTTGCTGGCTGGCGCGGATTTGGTGATCGGTCACGGTAGGCGGCACCCCTCCCAGCCGATTCCAAAGATCTTGGACCGAAACCCACGCATACAGTGGGTTTCGGTCCGGGATCATGGAATGCGCCGTTGAGACCGGGCCAGGCGAGTGCCCCGCCCCGTCAGGCCGACCGCTTTGACCGTTTTAGCCAGGTTCCTACTATGCCGCCGTGGGGAGGTTCGCCCGAGCCTGGCCGGAATGATCTCGCCTCAGGAGGAGTCAGCTGGTCCCTTCACGAGACTCGCGCCAGAGCCGGGCTCGGCCGTAGTCCCAGCCCCGTCGTTGGCGTAGACCCACGCGCGGCTGCCTTGCGTACATGTCGCGATGGCCGCGGGCGGTCAGCTCGCGGGCAGCGCAGCGGCCGCGGACCCAGGAGGATCCGGCTCGCGGTCGCCCGCCGGGTCCGCGCGCCGCAGCTGCAGCCGCATGATCGTGCCGCCGCCGGGCCGCTCGGTGGCGACGACCTCGCCGTCCTGGGCCCGGGCCAGCTGGCGGACGATGTAGAGCCCCAGGCCGATGCCGCCGAACCTGCGGCGGTCACCGGTCTCGCCCTGCACGAACCGCTCGAACACCCGCTCCCGGTCGACCTCCGGGATGCCGATCCCATCGTCGGAGACCGTGACCTCGATCTGGTCCCCGGCCGGCCTGGCCCGGACGATAACCGCCCCGCCCTCAGGCGAGTACTTGAAGGCGTTCTCGAGGAGCTGGCCGACGATGACGTCGGTCGCCGTCGGATCGCCGAACGCCTCCGGCAGCTCGTCGGGAATGTCGGTGGTGAGAGTGTGCCGGTCCGACAGCGGCCGGAACGCGACCGCCGCCGCCCGCAGCAGCCCGGCCAGGTCGAACGGCGCGTTGATCACCGCCAGCTGGTCCGCGCCCGCCCGGGAGCCCAGCAGCAGCTGCTCCACCAGCTTGGCCAGCGCGCCCGCCCGATCGGCGATCGTCTGCACCGCGCTGCGCCGGTCGGCGTCGGACAGCTTGTCCCAGCGGCTCGCCAGCGTGCTCGCGAACCCCTGCACCACGGTGATCGGGGTCCGCAGCTCGTGGCTGGTGGTGGCCAGGAACAGGTCCTTGGCCTCCTCGAGCTCCTTGGCGGCCGTGACGTCACGGAAGTCGAGCACCTGCTCATCGCGGCCTTCCAGCCCGGTGCAGAGCACGTCCAGCCAGCGGCCGCTGTCCAGCTTCTGGGTCAGCTTGGCTCCGGGCGCGGGCAGCGGGAACGGTGGCGGCCTGCCCGTGGCGTCCTCGGCGGAGACGCCGGTCAGCGTGTGCGCAGCTGGGTTCCACTGCCGGACCAGCCCGTGGGCGTCCAGGACCGCGATCCCATCGGCACTGCCGTCGATCACCGCGCGCTCGTGCGCCCGCTGCCGGACCACCTCCTCGAAGGCGGTGACGTTCGACAGTGCCACGCTCGCATGGCCGGCTAGCAGCTCCAGCAACTCCAGCTCGACGTGGCCGACCTTGCGCCTCGAGTACAGGGCGTAGAGCGCGCCGTACGGGCGGCCTGCGACGTGCGACAGGCTCACCGTGATCGTGTGCAGCCCGGGCAGGGCAGACCAGATCAGGTCATCGAACTGACCGGCCTCGCCGGTGGCCATCATCACCGTCTTGCCAGACCGCATCAGCTCGCCGACCGTGCTCGTGGCCAGGTCCGCGGTGCGGCCGCGCAGACCGCTGGGCAGCCCGTCCATGCTGACCAGGCGCAGCACGTCCTTCTCTATGAGCACGAACCCGCCGGCGTCCGCCCTGGTCAGCTCCCGCAGGCTGGCCGCGATCCGGTCCAGGACGGCAGACAGGTCCAGCTGCGCGTTCATGTCAGCGACCACGTCGTTGAGCCTGCGCACCACCCGGGCGCGCTCAGCCATGTAGTGCTTGACCGCCTCGTCGCCGGCGGTCTGGTGGCAGACGCTGACCCAGCCGATCATCTGGCCCGTGCTGCTGACCAGGCAGCTGGTGTCGATGCGCACGTCGAGCAGCGCGCCATCCTTGCGGATCCGGCGCGTGGCGAACGAGACCTGGCCGCCGCTGGCCACATGCTCGAGCACGGCATTGTGCTCGGCCTTCAGCTCTTCCGGGATGAACGCCAGGTCCAGGCCGACGACCTCGGATGCCTTCCACCCGAACATACGCTCGGCCGCCGGGTTCCAGAGCGTGACCCTTCTGTCCCTGCCGAACGCGATGATCGCGTCGGCGGCACACTCAATGACCGCGCGCGCGGTCGCGTCGATCCGCACCCGGTCGCGGCTGCTCGCCACCGCCAGCTTCAGTGCCACGATTCATGATCCCACCGCCAGGCGGCGCTCGGAGAGCAAAATCCGAGCTGGCCGGTCCCGGCGGCACTCGCCCACCCGACGCCCGCGACGAAATCTGCCCAAGTCGGGACAGCGTCAGGTGAATCTCTGAGGAACCGAGCAGGCCAGGCATACGTCCAATGGGCATGATGCCCCGCATCCCTCGGGCGCGGCCCGGCGCCCGCTGCCCGCTAAATCCCGTCCCCTGACCACTCCTCCAGCCTGGCTCTGCAGCGCGTTCCTCCTAGCACGCTGCAGAGCCAGGTCATTTCAGCAGCCGGGACATACGGCGGTCGGCCAGCGGCTTGCCGCCGGTCTGGCAGGTCGGGCAGTACTGCAGCGCCGAGTCGGCGAAGGACACCTCGCGAACGGTGTCGCCGCATACCGGGCAGGGCTGGCCCGCCCGCCCGTGCACCCGCAGGCCCGCCTTCTTCTCCGCCTTCAGGTCGCCCGCAGCCAGGCCTGCCGACCTGGCGATCGCCTCGCGCAAGGTACCCACGATCACCGCGTGCAGCTCTGTCACCTCGTCCGGCGTCAGGCTGGCCGCCAGCCGGAACGGCGACATCCCGGCCGCGTGCAAGACCTCATCCGAGTAGGCGTTGCCGACGCCGGCGATCACCTTCTGATCGCGGAGCACGCCCTTGATCTGCGTTCTGCGCCCGGCGAGGATGGCGGCCAGGGCGGCCGGGGTGAAGGCCGGGTCCAGCGGATCGGGCCCGAGCGACGCGATGCCAGGCACCGCCGCCGGGTCGGTCACCAGGTAGACCGCTAGCCGCTTGCGGGTGCCGGCCTCGGTGAGGTCGAACCCGGCCCCGTCGGCGAACCGGAGCCGGAACGCCAGCGGGCCCTTGCCCGGTCGCGGCGGCTGCTCGGGCAGGCTGTCCCGCCAGCGCAGCCAGCCCGCCCGGGCCAGGTGCACGATCAGGTGCAGCTGGCCGCCCGCCCCGGCGTCGCCAGGGCCTGGTGCCGCTTCCGTCACGAGATCGAGAAACTTTCCGTAACGCTTCGTCGCGGTGATGGCCCGCCCGCGAAGGGCAGTCAGGGCGGGGTCGTAGGTCTTGAGCACGGAGATCTCGGCGATGTCCGCGCGGTCGATGACCCGGCCCGCGGCCCGCTCACGCAGGTCCGCGGCGAGGGCCTCCACCTCGGGTAGTTCTGGCACAGCTTCGATTCTGCCTGGTCGTGCCCCCTGCTTCGCCCCTGGCAATCCGGTCGTGGGCGGCGATCAGCGTCCGGTGGCAAGAAACCCGCCGGCCGCCTAAGCTCTGGCCAGCGAACTCACAGGATGGGAGGAAACGGCCGCTAGAAACGGGCGTCGGCGACGTGGGCGAGGAGGGATTTGAACCCTCACGTCCTCTCGGACACACGGACCTGAACCGTGCGCGTCTGCCGTTCCGCCACCCGCCCTGGGCAAGGAGTCAGGTTAGCACGTCCGCAAGCAACCCCACGACGCCGATACGATCAGATGCGAGCAGGCACGAGGAGGGAGAGGGGGGTACCCGGTGGGAGTTCTGCAGCGCTTCGAGCACAGGCTCGAGGGGATGGTCGAGGGTGCCTTCGCGCGGGCGTTCAAATCGGAGCTGCAGCCGGTGGAGATTGCCAGTGCGGTGCAGCGCGAGATGGATGACCGCGCCGCCATCGTGGCGCAGGGCCGGACGCTGGTTCCCAACGACTTCGTCGTGGAACTGGCTGAAACCGACTACGAACGCCTCGAGGTCTACGCGGACAGCCTCGGCATCGAGCTCGCGACCCTGGCTCGCGACCATGCCAAGGAGCAGGGCTACTCGTTTGTCGGGCCGGTGCGGATGCGGTTCGAGGGGGTGCCCGACCTGACCACGGGCACGTTCCGGATCCGATCCGGCGTCATCCGCGGCACCACCGTCGAGGACGGCGAGATCCGGAGGCCCACCAGCGATCTCCCGCATCCGCCCGGCGGCTTCGCCGGAACGCCGCGGCTGCTGGTCTCGGGCCCAGAACCCGGCGCGGACGGCAACACGCAGCGGACGTACGAGCTCAGCGCGCCGCTGACCATTCTCGGCCGGGGCACCGATTGTGACCTGCGCCTGGTCGACCCCGGCGTATCCCGCCACCACGCCGAGCTGCGGGTCGAGGACGGGGAGGTCGTCCTCGTCGACCTAGGCTCCACCAACGGCACGTTCGTCAACGGCCAGCCGGTCCGGCGCGTGGCCCTGACCGATGGCACGCGCGTCACCCTGGGCCGCACGACCCTCGTCTTCCGCAGGGACGGTATCTACTGAGACCCCACAACCGCACGACTGCACCATCGCCGGCATTACCGAACCGGCCGACGACGCCGCCCGGCCAGGACGGCTCCGGCGGCCACCGACCAGCAGAGGCCACCAAAGGCATGACCCCATGAACGCGCTCACCCTCACGGTCATCAGGATCGCGTTTCTCGCTGTCCTGTGGCTGTTCGTGATCGCCGCAGTGGGCGTCGTGCGCACCGACCTTTTCGGCACCTCCGTCCCGTCCCGCAAGCAGGCCCGCGGGCAGCGACAGCAGCGCGTCAAGCCCTCCCAGCCGCCGAGGCCCGCGCGCGGCAGCCGGGCCGGGCGGTCGACCCCGCAGCAGTTGCTGGTCACCGCGGGCGCGCTGGCAGGCACCAGCCTGGGCCTCGCCGACCAGCAGATCACCATCGGCCGGGCCAATGATGCCACGCTCGTGCTCAACGATGACTACGCTTCGACCCGGCATGCCCGACTCTTCCCTCAGGATGGCCAGTGGATTGTCGAGGATCTCGGCTCGACCAACGGCACCTACCTCGACCGTCAGAAGGTAACCCGGCCAACCCCGGTGCCTGTCGGCGTGCCGATCCGTATCGGTAAGACCGTCCTGGAACTGCGCAGATGACACTTGCACTCCGCTACGCGGTCCGCTCAGACGTCGGCCTCCTCCGCGAGGGGAACGAGGACTCGGCGTACGCGGGCCCGCACCTGCTCGCGATCGCCGACGGCATGGGAGGGCATGCCGCCGGCGAAGTCGCCAGTTCCGTGGCGATATCCGCGCTGGAGGGCCTGGACCGCGACGACGTGCCCGTCGACGACCTGCTCGACCTGCTCGCCGGGGCGGTCGCGACGGCCAACAGCACGCTGCACGCGATGAGCGTCGAGGACCCCAGCCGCGAGGGCATGGGCACCACGCTGACCGCGCTGCTCTGGTCGGGCGGCACCGTCGCGATCTGCCACATCGGCGACTCGCGGGCCTACCTGCTGCGCGACGGCGACTTCCGGCAGATCACCCGCGATCACACGCTGGTCCAGTCGCTGGTGGACGACGGCAGGATCAGCAAGGCTCAGGCGGCCACGCACCCGCAGCGCTCCCTGGTGATGCGCGCGCTGCAGAGCGGCACCGAGGCCGAGCCCGACCTGTCGATCCTCGAGGCTAAGGCGGGCGACCGGTACCTCCTGTGTTCCGACGGCCTGTCGGACGTGGTCACCGAGAAGACCCTGCGCGAGGCGCTGCTGCGGTACGCCGACCGGGACCAGGCGGTGAACCAGCTCATCGAGCTCGCGATCCGCGGCGGCGGGCCGGACAACATCACCTGCATCATCGCCGACGTGGTGGACGACGACGCCGAGCCGGCCGGGCAGGTCTCCATGGTGGTCGGCGCGGCATCGAACGGTGATGGCCGGCCCCGGCTGCGCACCGACAGCCCCGCGGTGCGTGCCCACCTGCTGACCCGCGCCGGAACGACGGCGCGCCCCCTCGCGAAGCATGCGGCCGTGGCGGCGGATGACTCGGGTGCGGGAGAAGATCGCGGCGCGGGTGACGAGGAAGACGACGGCCACGCCGAGCCCAGGGCTGGCCGGCGCCGCTGGCCGGTGGTCACCACCATCCTCGTCATCCTGGTGATCGTGATCGTCGGCGGCGGCTACGCCGCCTGGCGCTATACGCAGAGCCAGTACTACGTGGGCACCGACGGACGTCAGGTGATCATCTACCGCGGAATCAACCAGAAGGTCGCCGGGATAAGCCTGTCCAGCGTTTACCGGGCGACCGGGATCCCCCTGTCCCAGGTGCCCCCCAACGACAAGACGGCGGTGCAGAGCACGATCATCTCCAGCAGCCTGGCCGATGCCCAGAAGACCGTGAGCAACATCCGCCAGACCGTTGCGTGCGACACCTACCAGGCCGCCTACAACAGCTGGGCGCACAAGCCCAGGTCGCGCAAGGTCCCGGTGCTGGTGAAGGGCAAGCCGGTGCTGGTGCACGGTAAGCCGGAGTTGCGCACCGAGCCTTTGTCGCCCGGGCCGAAACCGACGGCGCCCCAGGGCTGCACGCCGCAGGGGGTGTCCGGGTGACCACGATCTCCAGCCATCCCGCCGCCCGGCCCGCCGCCGACGCCGTCGTCGCGATGCCGCGCGGCCGGCGCCAGACCGAGTTGCTCATGCTCGTCTTCGCCGTCGGGGTGGTGCTGCTCGCTTACGCCAGCGTCGGCCTGGGCCTGAACGGCAAGCTCCCGGCCGGGATCGCCGAGTACGGCCTCGCGTTCGCGGTCATCGTCTTCGCCGCGCACCTGGCGGTCCGGCGGCTCACGCCATGGGCTGATCCGCTCCTGCTGCCGCTGGCCGCGCTGCTGAACGGCCTCGGCATCGTCATGATCTACCGCCTGCAGCAGTCGGGACGGAACGGTAACCCCGGCTTCCAGATCAGCACCATGACCGCGTCCAGCACGACGCAGCAGGTGCTGTACAGCGCCCTCGGGGTCGCCGCGTTCGTCGGTGTCCTGGCGTTCATCCGGGAGGTGCGGGTGCTGCAGCGCTACACCTACACTCTCGGCGCGGCCGGCCTGTTCCTGCTGGCGATCCCGGCGCTGCTGCCGGCCAGCCACAGCGCGATCAACGGCGCGAAGGTGTGGATCCTCTTGGGCCCGATCAAGCTCGAGCCCGGTGAGTTCGCCAAGCTCGCGCTGGCCGTGTTCTTCGCCGGCTACCTGGTCGCCAAGCGCGACGTGCTGGCGCTGGCCGGCCGCCGGTTCCTGGGCATCGACCTGCCCCGGGGCCGCGACCTGGGCCCGGTGCTGATCGCCTGGGCGGCCAGCCTGCTGATCCTGATCTTCGAGACCGACATCGGAATGTCCGCGCTGTTCTTCGGCCTGTTCCTGGCGATGATCTACGTCGCCACGCAGCGCACCTCCTGGCTGCTGATCGGGGTCGCCCTGTTCCTCTTCGGCGCCTTCGTGGCCAGCAACTTGATCGGCCACGTCGGCGAGCGGTTCGATATCTGGCTGCACCCGTTCGCCGGCCTGAACCCCACGCACAACGCCTACCAGCTGGTGCAGGGCCTGGAGGGGATGGGCTTCGGCGGGATCCTGGGCACCGGCCTCGGCCAGGGCCAGCCGTTCTTGACCCCGCTGGCGCAGAGCGACTTCATCGTCACGGCGTTCGGCGAGGAACTCGGCCTGGCCGGCCTGATGGCGATGCTGCTGATCTTCGGGCTGATGGTGCAGCGGGGCCTGCGGGCCGCCATCTCGGTCCGCGACCCGTTCTCGAAGCTGCTGGGCGGCGGGCTGGCGTTCGTGATCGCGCTGCAGGTGTTCATCATCGTCGGCGGGGTGACCGGGCTGATCCCGCTGACCGGCATCACCACGCCGTTCCTGTCCCAGGGCGGCTCCTCGCTGGTCGCCAGCTGGGCGCTGATAGCGCTGCTGATGCGGATCAGCGATGCGGCGCGGCGGCCGGCCCCGCAGCCGATCCAGGACGAGGGCATGACGCAGGTGGTGCGGGCCGGATGAACCGCGCGCTGTTCCGCCTGTCGCTGGCCTGCCTGGCCATGTTCGTGCTGCTGCTGCTCAACGTGAACTATGTACAGGCATTCCAGGCCAACAGCCTGGCCGGCGAGCCGGGCAACTCAAGGGTCTTCGACCAGCAGTTCCAGTATCAGCGCGGCTCGATCATCGCGGTCGGCGACGGCAGCGGGCATGAAGTCACGATCGCCGGGTCGCGGCCGGTCAAGGGCACCAACACCTACCATCGCTACTACCCCTCCGGCCCGGCGTACGCCCCGGTGACCGGCTACGACTCGATCTTCGGCAAGACCGGGATCGAGGGCGCCGAGCAGAAGTACCTGGCCGGCACGGCCTCGAGCCTGACCGTGCACAACCTGATCGGCCTGCTGACCGGCAAGCCCAAGCAGGGCGCCACCGTCAACCTCACGATCAGCGCCAAGGCGCAGCAGGCCGCCTACCAGGCGCTGCTGAACGAGCAGCAGCAGGGGCACGATGCTGCGGCCGTCGCCATCGACCCGCGCACGGGCGCGATCCTGGCCCTGGCATCGGTTCCGACGTTCGACCCCAACAAGTACACCACGCTCGACGGCGCGAAGCTGGACAAGATCGACAAGCAGTACCGCCTGGATCCTGCCCAGCCGCTGCTCAACCGGGCCATCAACGCGACCTTCCCGCCCGGGTCGTCGTTCAAGCTGGTCACCAGTTCCGCGGCGTTCTCGACCGGCAAGGTCGCGGGCCCGAACGCCACCGTGAACGCACCGCAGCCGTTCACCCTGCCCAACGGCCACCAGCTCAACAACGACAACGGCCAGATCTGCGGCAACGGCCACCCGCAGGTCATCGAGGCGTTCTGGCTCTCGTGCAACACCGCGTTCGGCCAGATCGGCATCAACCTCGGCGGCGCCACGCTGCGGGACTACGCCAGCAGGTTCGGCATGAACAGCTCGAATCTGACGATCCCGATGCCGGTCTCGCCGAGCGTCGTCCCCTTGAACACGGACCGCTCGCTGAGCGCGTACACGGCGATCGGCCAGCTCGATGACCAGCTGACGCCGCTGCAGGAGGCCATGGACGCCGCGGCGATCGCCAACCACGGCAAGCTGATGAAGCCCTACCTGGTGCAGTCGGTCCAGGCGCCCGACCTGAGCACGATCCAGAGCGCCAGCCCGTCGGTGCTGTCGCAGGCGGTCAGCCAGCAGGTGGCGAACGAGGTCGCGCAGATGATGATCCAGGTGACCCAGAACCCGGCCGGCACCGCGTACCAGACGGCCGGGCCCCCGACCTTGGGCAACAGCGTCGTGATCGCCGGCAAGACCGGCACGGCGGAGAACGGCGTCAACAACGTGGGCCTCAACGACGCGGTCTTCACCTGCTTCGCGCCCGCCGCCAGCCCGACGATAGCCGTTGGCGTCATCGTCAAGGGCGGCGGTTTCGGCGCCGACGCCGCGGCGCCGATCGCAGTCCAGATCATCAAGGCTTACCTGGGGTTGCATTAGTAGCCGACCAGACCCGACAAGACGCAGGACGGTAACGCAAAGTGCGAGACATGACTCAGCCCCGGCTACTCGGCGGCCGTTACGAACTCGACGGGATCGTCGGGCGCGGCGGGATGGCCGAGGTGTTCCGGGCTCGCGATATCCGTCTCGACCGCATCGTCGCGGTGAAGACCCTGCGCGACGACCTAGCCCGGGACCAGACGTTCCAGGCCAGGTTCCGCCGCGAGGCGCAGTCCGCCGCGTCGCTCAACCACCCCAGCGTCGTGGCGGTCTATGACACCGGCGAGGACATGGTCGGCCCGACCCCGGTCCCTTACATCGTTATGGAATATGTAGACGGCCGGACACTGCGCGACCTGCTCCGCGACGACCGGAGGCTGCTCCCGGAGCGGGCGCTGGAGATCACCGAGGGCGTGCTGCGGGCGCTGGACTACAGCCACAAGAACGGCATCATCCACCGGGACATCAAGCCCGGCAACGTGATGCTGACCAGGGCCGGCGACGTCAAGGTGATGGACTTCGGCATCGCCAGGGCGGTCAGCGACGCGCAGGCCACGATGACCCAGACGGCGCAGGTCATCGGCACGGCGCAGTCGCAGCGACCTGTACTCCACGGGATGCCTGCTGTACGAGCTGCTCACCGGGCGGCCGCCGTTCACCGGCGACTCGCCGGTCGCGATCGCCTACCAGCACGTGCGGGAGAACCCGGTGCCGCCGTCGCGGGTCGACCCGGAGATTCCCGCCTGGGCGGATTCCATCGTGCTCAAGGCGATGGCCAAGGATCCGAATGACCGCTACCAGTCCGCCGGGGAGATGGCCAACGACATCCAGCGGGCGCTGCAGGGCATGCCCGTCGCCGCGGCAACGCGCGCCGTCGGGTACCAGGGCACCCGGCGGATGGGGCAGGCCACCCAGATGGCCGGGCCCACCAGCGCGATCCCGCCGTACGACTACGGGCCCGAGGAAGGGCCGCCGGATCGCCAGCGCGGCAAGAAGTGGCCGTGGGTCGTGGCTGCCCTGGTCGCCGTGGCTATCATCGCGGGCCTGGTGTATGCGTTCAGCTACGTCTCGGGCGGCGGGGGCAGCTACGCGGTCCCGAACGTCGTCGGCATGCCCCTGGCCGCGGCCGAGCGGGACATCGCGAACGCGCACCTGGTCGCGCAGGCCGTGCCCCAGGCTTCCGGCACCGTCAGCAAGGGTGACGTGATCAGCACAAGTCCCCAGTTCGGCTCTATGGTGGCGAAGGGCAGCACTGTCAAGCTGTTCGTCTCCACCGGCGCCGGGAGGGTCAAGGTCCCGAACGTAGTCGGCCTGAGCCAGACCGCGGCCACGAACCAGCTACAGGGCTTGGGCTTCATGGTCAACCAGGTAGCCGCGCCGAACTCGACGCAGCCATCCGGCCAGGTGGTGGGACAGGACCCGCCGCAGGGCACCGCGGCGGCCAAGGGCAGCACCGTCACGATCCGTGTCTCGGGCGGCGGGGCCAAGGTACCCGGCGTCGTCGGCCAGAGTCAGGCCGACGCGACATCGCAGCTGGAGAACGACGGGTTCCAGGTGAACCCGGTTACCGAGTCCGGCCCTGGCTCGTCGGGCTTCTCGCCGGGTACGGTGTGGAAGACGAGCCCCTCGGCAGGCACGGCGCTCCCGCCGAACTCCACGGTGACCATCTACGTCGTCCCGCAGGCAACGCTCTCGCCGACGCCGACGCAGAGCAGCCCATCGCCGACACCGAGCTCGTCATCGCCCAGCCCGACGACACCGCCGACCAACGGCCATTAGCAAGACCAGGAGACGACCGTGCCCAAGTCCCGAGTCAGAAGCAAGGCGGTCTACACACCGCCACCGAAGTCGGCCAAGGCGAAGGTCAGCCCGCCCTGGCTGGTCCCGACCATGCTGGGCTGCCTCCTGCTCGGCCTGGCCTGGATCGTGCTCTACTACATCACCAACGGCAGCACGCCCGTCCAGAGCTCGATCGGAGCCTGGAACATGGTGATCGGCTTCGGTTTGTTCATCGCCGGCCTGGGGCTCGCCACCAAGTGGCGCTGATTGCGAGCCGGGGAAGGGGTCCGGCGCCAGCGGAATCACAGGGCTGTGATTCGGTGCACATGTTCATCCACAGCCTGTGGATGACGGGTCAGCATAGTGCGGGGCTGGCGCGCCGGGTACGGCCCCGGCTCAGCTAAGGGCGGCCGCGGCTAGCTGATGGTCGCGCGCTACGACGGCAAGAGCGAGGATGGCCACGATCACCACGGTCGCTCCGCCCTGGATCAGGGCTCGGCTGGCCTTCGGAGCGTAGGCGTACGCGGCGGTGAGGAGCCCGCCGGCCAGAATCCCGCCCACGTGCGCCTGCCAGGCAATCCCGTGCACGGTGAAGCCGATCACCAGGTTCAGCACGATGATGGTGACGATCCACCTGCTGTCCAGGCGCAGTCGCCTGGCCACCACGAACCAGGCGCCGAACAGGCCGAAGATCGCGCCGGAGGCGCCGAGCGCCTCCACGTTCGACGGGCCGATGAGGTAGAACATCACCGAGCCGCCGAGCGCGCTGACCAGGTACACGGCCAGATACCGCACGCGGCCGAGCAGTCGTTCCAGCGCGGGGCCGACCAGGATCAGCGCCCACATGTTGAACAGGATGTCCAGCGGCCCGAGCCCGCTCAGGCCGGGTGGCGGCAGGAACGCGGAGGTGATCAGCCGGTAGTACTGGCCCTCGGCGACGCCCTGCAGCGGCCCGCCGTTGATCGAGGCCCGGCCGAGCATCGCCCAGTCGTCGCCGAGGCTGGGGTGGGCCAGTTCGACGAGGTAGAGCACGACGTTGATGGCGACCAGGGTCCAGGTGACCGCCGCGCTGGTGCTCGGCCGGCCCCCGAACGCCCCGCCGGCCCGGCGGACGCCGCGGTTTCCCTCCCGGACGCATTCGACGCACTGCTGGCCGACCGCCGCGGAGCGCAGGCAGTCCGGGCACGCGGGCCTGCCGCACCGGACACAGGAGACGTAGGTTTCCCGGCCCGGATGCCGGAAGCACGTCGGGACGCCCGTGGTCGGGCTGGTGCCTGGGCCTGGGGGGGCGGCCACTGTCCTACCTCGCGGATTCCCCGGCGCCTGGGGGGCGCTCGATATCGACCGACTCAAGGACGACATCCTGAACGGGACGGTCGTTCCGGCCCGTTTGCGCCTCGCTGATCTCGTCGACGACATCGCTGCCGCCGATGACTTCGCCGAAGATGGTATGCCGGCCGTTGAGATGCGGGGTCGGCGCCACGGTGATGAAGAACTGCGAGCCGTTGGTGCCGGGGCCCGCGTTGGCCATGGCCAGCAGGTACGGCCGGTCGAACGCGAGGTCCGGGTGGATCTCGTCGGCGAACTTGTAGCCGGGCCCGCCGGTTCCGGTGCCGAGCGGGTCCCCGCCCTGGATCATGAATCGCGGGATCACGCGGTGGAAGATCGTCCCGTCGTACAGCCTGGCCTGCGCGGACTTCCTGGTCCTCGGGTCGGTCCACTCGCGGGTCCCCTCCGCGAGATCAACGAAGTTCCGCACGGTCTTCGGCGCGTAATCGGGGAAGAGCCGGACATGCACCGTTCCCCGGTTGGTCCGCAGCGTCGCGGTGAGCGAGTTCGTCATGGACAGAGTCTTGCACGGCCGGACCACTGATCCGGCCGTGCCATCCGCGACGGCCGGCCCTGGCCGGCCCGAGCAGATGGCAGCAGAGATGGGACTCCGGCGAAGCCGGGCCACCCGCGACGGCCGGCCGAAGGTCGGCCCGAGCGGATGGCACGCGGGGGGGTCCTGGGGGGTCGTCCCCCCCGGGCTAACACAGCGACGGTTGACCTGGGGTAACAGGGGAAGTGTGTCTGGCGAGAAGACTCTCGGGAGGTTCAGGTGTCCGTTATGACCAGGAAAAGCAGGTCTCACCGCTCCGCTGCCGTCGCGGCCCAGCGCGCTCGCGACGCCGCCGCGCAGGTGGTGCCGATGGCCAAGAGCGCGGTTCCGATGGCCAAGAGCGCGGCCAAGCAGAGCGCGGAAGACGCCGTAGCCTGGGCCGCGCCGCTGGTGAAGGACGCGCGCGCCTGGGCCGCGCCGCACGTGGAGCAGGCCGGCCTGGCCGTTCGTGACAAGATCGCGCCAGTGATCTCGGACGCGCTCGTCGAGGCCGCGCACCGGCTGGACGACACCGCGCCCCGCCGGCGCCGCTGGCCGCGAGTGGTGGCGGGAATCGCGGTGCTCGCCGCCGCGGGCAGCGCCATCGCCGCGGCGGTGCTCCGGCGCCGGACGCCGACCATGGCCTTCGGCACCGAGGGCCATGCCACCGACCAGGGGGCCACCGACAGCGAGCCGGCCGGCAGCGCCACTGCGACGCCATCGCCCGGCCAGACCGAGAGCAACCCGGCCGACGACGACGAGGCAAAGGCCAACGGGCGGATGCGCACAACCTGACGCAGCGGACATCACGTCCTGACCCGGCAGGCCGGCCCCGGCAGGCCGGCCCGGCTGCGGGGCCTGGGTCGAGCCGGGGCGACCTGCCCCCGCTGCGGGAGGCTATCGAGCGGGTGATCCCGCCGGGTGCCAGCCGGCCATTTCAGCATGCCGTGATAGATCGCGCCGAGATCGGCTCCAGATTCGCCTGACGTACTGGTTCGCGGTGGGCCGCCCGGTCCGCCCCGAGGCCTCCGCCAGGCCACGGACGCGAACAGTCCGGAGCGTCCCACCCCGCACCGAGACAACGGCTTGCCACCTCGGATCGGGCCGTCGATGTACCGATGGTGGCGCCCTGGCGCCACCACCGGTACTTTCACGCGGCGGGATGTGATGGGGGTGAGGTTCGAGTGAGCAGTGAGGCGAAAGTGAAAGGCCAGCGCGTAGCTATGGTCCTTGGACCGCGTCGCCGGGTCGGCGGGCTCGCTGCGCGACAATCTTTGTGTGTTGCTGACCGACCTAGTCGACGCGTCGGCCGCCGTGGCCGGTACCTCTGCCCGCAGCGCCAAGATCGAGCAGATCGCGACGCTGCTCCGGCAGGTGCCGCCGGACGAGGTAAAAGTCGCGGTGGCCTTCCTTTCCGGAGAGATACTGCAGGGGCAGATCGGCGTCGGATATGCGGCGCTCGGGGGGTTGCTCCGGGCCGGCGCCGCCGTCCCTGACGATCCCGGCCTGCCGGAGGCCCCGGCCCAGGCGCCGACCCTCAGCCTGACCGACGTCAACGTGGCGTTCGACGCGATCGGCGCCGTCGCCGGGCCTGGTTCTCAGGCGGAGCGGCGCAGGCTGCTGGCCGAGTTCTTCGGCCGCGCCACGGAACGCGAGCGAGAGTTCCTGGTCCGGCTGCTGACCGGCGACCTGGGGCAGGGCGCGCTCGAGGGCATCATGACTGATGCCGTGGCCAAGGCGGCGCGCGTTCCGGCGGAAGAGGTCCGGCGCGCTCACCAGCTCGGCGGGTGGCTGCCCGAGGTGGCGGAGGCGGCGCTGGGCGCCCCGGGGCCGGCCGATGCCGGCGCGGACGCCGGGACTGACGGTGGCGACCCCGCCGTCCGGCGAGCCCTGACGGCGTTGCGCAGCTTCACGTTGCGCGTGGGCCGGCCGGTCCGGCCGATGCTCGCCGCCTCGGCACCGGACATCGCCGCCGCGCTCGAGCGGATCAGCCCGGCAGCAGCGGAATGGAAGATCGACGGCATCAGGATCCAGGTGCACCGGGCCGGCGGTCAGGTTGCCGTGTTCACGCGCACGCTGGAGGACATCACCGCGCGGGTGCCCGAGATCGCCGAGGCGGCGCTCACCCTGGAGGTTGCCTCCGTGGTGCTCGATGGCGAGGCGGTGGCGCTCGCCCCGGACGGACGGCCGCGCCCGTTCCAGGTCACCGCCGCCCGGACCGCAAGCCAGATCGACGTCGGGCGGCAGCGGGCGGAGACTCCGCTGACGCCGTTCCTGTTCGACGTGCTGCACCTGGACGGCACCGACCTCATCGACGCGCCGGCCAGCGAGCGCCATCGCCTCATGTCCCAGGTCGTGCCGGTGGCCATGCTCACCCCCCGCACCGTCACCGGCGATCCAGTGGCAGCCCAGGCCTTCTTCGCCGATGCGGTCGCCCGCGGCCACGAGGGGGTCGTCCTGAAATCCCTCGACTCGCCCTACCGGGCGGGACGCCGGGGCAGTGAGTGGATCAAGGTCAAGCCCCGGCATACGCTGGACCTGGTGATCCTCGCGGCCGAGTGGGGTCACGGCCGGCGTCGCGGCGTGCTATCCAACCTGCACCTAGGCGCGCGCGATCCGGACACGGGCGGCCTGGTGATGCTGGGCAAGACGTTCAAGGGCCTGACCGATGAGATGCTGGCCTGGCAGACCGCCCGGCTGCTCGAGCTGGCCGATCCGCCGCTCGGGGACCGGGCGGATCGTCGCGAGGCGTTCGGGGTGGTGCGGGTACGCCCAGAGCTGGTCGTGGAGATCGCGTTCGACGGTGTCCAGGCGAGCCGTCGCTACCCGGGCGGATTGGCCCTCCGCTTCGCTCGCGTGATCCGGTTCCGGCCCGACAAGAACTCGGCCGAGGCCGACACCATCGGCGCCGTCCGCGAGATCTGGGCGCAGGGCGCGGCCGACGAGGGATAACGATCGTCGTGGCCATAGCCGATCCGGCGCTGCCCACGTCCGGACTGGTCGCAGTCGCGGAGAGGCTGGCGTGACGGCGCTGCGTGGACGTTATAGGGACCTCGTCTGGCCGGTAAAGATAGAGTCAACTCGGGAAGCGCTAGGCAGGTCAGTGACCATTTCGGGGTAGCCTCCGGGTGCCTCGCTGAATTGGGCGAGCGTGATCGACAGACGGGCGCGGGCAGGGTGGAGACCGGTTTGACGAGAGCGACCACTGGTTCGCCCGCTGCACCTCCGGCCAGGCTCCCGGGCCTGCCCGCCGGTCCCAGGATGAGTACCCGCATACTCGGCTGGACCGCTGTGGCGGCCATCGTGGCCTCGGTGCTGCTCATGATCGCGATATCGGCGGCGGGGCCGAGCGCCGTGGTTCCGGTGATCCCGCGTACCTGGCCGGTCCCGCCGTTGTGGTTCCCGCTGCACCCCTCTCAGCTGACGGCCACGGCAATGATCTACGCCGCGATAGTCGTGGGAGCGGCCGGGGTCGGCTGTGGCCTGCTCGCGGTCCGGCGCGGAGCCCGACCGAGCTCCCGGCTGCTGCTGACGGCGGCCGTCAGCGCCGCCGCCGCCGTTGCGGTCCTGGCCGTGCTGCCGCCAGCCGGATCCACGGACGCCCTCTCCTACGCGACCTACGGCAGAATCGCCGTGCTCGGCCACAACCCATACGTGATGACGCCCGTCCAGCTCCGTCGAAGCGGCGATCCGGTGGGCCGGCAGGCACCGCACAACTGGCAGAACGATCCCTCGCTGTACGGGCCGGTGGCGACCGCATCGGAGTGGGCGGCCGCGAAGCTCGGCGGCACCTCGATCGCCTACATCGTCTTCTGGCTGAAGCTGCTCTACGCGGCGGCCTTCGGCGTGATCGCGCTGGCGCTCGACCGGCTGCTGCGCGGTGACCCGGCGGCCCGGGCCCGGGCGCATCTGCTGTGGACGGTGAACCCGCTGATGCTGTGGGCGGTGATGGCCGGCGCGCACGTCGACGGGCTGGGCGCCGCCCTCGGGCTCCTGGGCCTGCTCATCGTGTCAGGGGACGCCAGGCTCGGGCCGGCCCGCGCCCTGGCGGCGGGCGTGCTCGTCGGGGCGGCCGCCGGGGTCAAGATCCCGCTGGCGCTGCTCGGGATCGCGCTGGCCTGGTCGGCCAGGCGCTCGGTCAAGGCCCTGGCCGCCGCCGCCGCGGGAGCCGCCCTGGTCCTGGTGCCCGGATACCTGATCGCCGGGCGTCCGGCGCTCACCGACCTGGTGTGGCGCAGCGGCAACCTGGTGACCTTCGACAGCTTCTGGCGATTGTTCTACGCGCCGTTTGGCTTCAGCTCCGAGCCGGCCGGGCTGGAGCTCATCGCGACGATCGGATGCCTGGCGATGGCCGGGCTGCTGGCGTGGCGGCTGCCGGCCGGTCCGCGCGGGCGACCGGCCATCCGGCCTGCCCTGGTCCTGACGCTGGCCTGGCTGCTGGTGTGGCCGCTACAGCGGCCCTGGTACGACGCGATCGCGTTCTGCCTGCTGGCCGCCTTCCCGGCATCCAGGCTGGACGGGCTGATGCTGATCCGGGCCGTCCCCGCGGCCATGGCCGTGGCGACCGGCGCCGGAGGCGGGGCGCACCCGAGCTGGGTATCGCGGATGGTTGTCTTCGTAGGGGACTCGCTGTCGCGTGACGTCCGGCTCGGCGCGGTGGTCGTGGCGGTCCTGCTGTCCGCCGCAGCTGCCTGGGAGCTGCGGCGGCCGCTGCCAGGCGACCTGAGCGCGGAACCGGCGGCCCCGTTACCGGCCAGCCCAAAAAGTGCCTGAACGATCAGTCGATCCGCCAGTGCCGCGCCAGGCATCATGGACTGCAACCGGAGAGCCGAAGGGGCCTTGATGCAGACGGTCTGGCTGGGCGAGGACGGTGCCTGGCACACCACGCTGCGCGGGCGGCAGGTGCTGGCGGACCCGAGGATCAACAAGGGCACGGCGTTCAGCGACGACGAGCGCGGCGAACTCGGCGTCACCGGGCTGATCCCGTCTGGTCACATAACGCTGGACGGGCAGGTCTCCCGGGTGTACGCGCAGTACCAGCGGCAGACCACCGATCTGGCCCGGAACGTGCTGCTGAACGAGGTGCACGACCGCAACGAGGTGCTGTACTACCAGCTGCTGGGGCGCCACCTGAGCGAAATGCTGCCGATCATCTACACCCCGACGGTCGGGGAGGCGATCGAGCAATACAGCCAGGAGTACCGCCGTCCCCGGGGCGTGTACCTGTCGGTGGACCAGCCGGAGCTCATCGAGACCTCGCTGTGCGCGCCCGGCCTGGGAGCCGGGGAGGTTGACCTGATCGTCGCCACCGACGCCGGGGCGATCCTCGGCATCGGCGACTGGGGAGTCGGCGGGATTTACATCGCGGTGGGCAAGCTTGCCGTGTACACCGCGGCCGGCGGCATCAACCCGAACCGGACGCTGCCGGTGATGCTCGATGTGGGCACCGACCGGCAGAGCCTGCTCGACGACCCGCTTTACATCGGCAACCGGCACACCCGGGTGCCTGTCGGCGAATACGACCGCTTCCTCGACGCATTCGTCTCGGCCGTCGACAAGCTGTTCCCCGGCGCGCTACTGCACTGGGAGGACATCGGGGTGACCAACGCCAGGCGGCTGCTGGACCGCTATCGCGACCAGCGGCTCTCGTTCAACGACGACATCCAGGGCACCGGCGCGGTCAACCTGGCGGCCGCGCTGGCCGCGGCCCGGGCTACCGGGATCAGCCTGCCGGAGCACCGGATCGTGATCTTCGGAGCGGGCACCGCCGGGACCGGTATCGCCGACCAGCTGGCCGCCGCGATGCGGGCCGAGGGGCTGGCGGAGGGCGCGGCCCGGGCGCGGTTCTGGCCGGTCGACCGGGCCGGCCTGCTGACGAGCGCCACGCCCGGGCTTGGGGACTCGCAGCGCCGGTATGCGCGGCCGGCGGCGGAGGTCGCGAGCTGGCAGGTGGACGAGTCGCTCGGCGGCATCGGGCTGGCCGAGGTGGTGCGCCGGGTGCACCCGAGCATCCTGATCGGCACGTCCGCGAGGCCGGGGGCGTTCAGCGAGCCCATCGTCCGGGACATGGCGGCGCATTGCGCCCGGCCGGTGATCCTGCCGATGTCCAACCCGACCTCGCTGTCCGAGGCGGTACCGGCCGACCTGATCCAGTGGACGGCGGGCCGGGCGCTGGTGGCCACCGGCAGCCCGTTCCCCCCGGTCGACTACGACGGCGTGCGGTACATGATCGGCCAGGCGAACAACGCGCTGGTCTTCCCCGGGCTCGGGCTGGGCGTCATCGCCGCCCGGGCCACGCGGGTGACCGAACGCATGCTGGCTGCCGCGGCGCACGCGGTGTCCGAGCTGGTCGACATCTCGACGCCCGGCGCCCCGCTGCTGCCCAGGATGGAGGCCCTGCGCGAGACGTCGGTCTCGGTGGCCGCTGCCGTCGCGGACGCGGCCAGGATAGAGGGCGTGGCGCGTGCCCGGCTGGACGGGGACCTGCGCGCTCATGTCCGTGACCTGATGTGGGAACCCGACTACCGTCCGGTGCGGCCCGGCTGAGCGCAGGCCCTGAGGCCGCCGCTGACCGAGTGAGCGCCTATCCCGCGCGCAGGAAGCTGATGATCGCCACCTCGATCGCCCTGGCCACCCGCTGCTGGAAGCTGGCCGACACGAGCAGCTGGGCGTCGGTGGCGTTGCGCATGTTCCCGCACTCGATCAGCACCTTGGGCACGCTGGTGAGGTTGAGCCCGGCGAGGTCATCGCGTGGCATGATGCCCTGGCTGCCGTTGTAGGTACTCTCCGGCATCGCCGGCACGTCGGCGAGAAGCGCTCGGCGCAGATCGCTGCCGAACTGCTGCGACGACGTGATCACCGCGTCATTCGCCCCGTCGCCGACCGGTTCCAGGATCGTGAACCCTCGCCCCGAGGCGGGCCCGCCGTCCGCGTGGATGTCGACCGCGACGTTCGCGTGCGCGGCGTTGATGATCTCGGCCCGCTGGTCGATGCACGGCCCGACGCTGTCGTTGCTGGTCCGCGTCATCACCACGGTCGCGCCGTCACGGCGGAGGTCGGCGCGGAGGTCGAGGGCGACGCTGAAGTTGAACTGCGCCTCGGTGTAGCCGCCGTCGGTCTCGGTTCCGGTCGTGTCGCAGGCCTCCCACTCCCGGCCGTTCCAGACCTGGTGACCGATGTAGGACCCGTCGGTGAAGTTCCCGCCGTTGTGGCCCGGGTCGATGCCGACGATCTTCCCGGCGAGCGGCCTGGCGGACCGGGCGGGTGCCTGCCCGCCGGAATCCGCCCCGGGCCCGGAATGACCCGCCGTGGACGGGGCGGACGCGGGTGACCCGGACGCCAACGGCAGCGATGGTGACGCCGTCGGCGGGTCCGCCGATGGCAGCACGGGTGACGACGGGGGCAGCCCGCCCGACCCGGCGCCGCAGGCCGACGCGGCCAGGCCGACGGCGATGACGGCCAGCACCAGGCGCTGGCGGGCCCGCCCGCCCGATGGCACGCGGTCATGATCGGTCAATGCCCGGCTCCTTATGAGACGCCACCCGAGGCTACCGGTCAGAGCCGCGGGTCGGCGGGCTCGCTCTCCAGGGCCAGCACGCCGAACACGCACTCGTGCACACGGTACAGCGGCTCCCCGGCCGCGAACCGCTCCAGCGCCTCGATCCCCAGGGCGAACTCGCGCAGCGCCAGGGACCGCTTGTGGCCGAGGCCGCGGGAGCGCAGCCGGGAGAGGTTCTGCTCGGCCAGGTACTCCGGCCCGTAGATGAGCCGCAGGTACTCGGGCCCGCGGCACTTGACGCCGGGCTGGGCAAGTCCCTTCGGCCCCCGGTGGATCACGTCGGCGGGCTTGACCACCATGCCCTCGCCGCCCGCCGCGGTCAGCTCCTCCCACCATGCGGTGGCGGCCTCCTCGCTGGCCGGGTCGCCGAGCCTGACCGCGACACTCCGGGTGCGCCGCAGCACCGCCGGGTCACGGTCGCACACCCGGCCGAGCACGTCCAGATGCCAGCCGTGCCCGCGCAGCGCGTGCACCGAGCCCTCCCCGGCCAGGACCTGGAACGGCGCGAGCTTGAGATCGCTGACGGAGCTGACCGCCCAGCAGTAGCGGCGGTAGGCCGCGACGAACTTCGCCGCCGCCTCCTCGCGCTGCCGGGAGCGCTGCAGCAGGCCAGCCACGTCGACGCCGCGGGCGGCGGCCGCGGCCAGGACCGAGCTCTCGGCGTCCAGCGCCGCGGTGGCTGCGGCACCGACCGGCGCGTACTGGCCGCGGAGCAGTTCCCCGGCCTTCGCCGACCAGGGCAGCAGCTCGCAGTCGAGGGCGAGCCAGTCGGTCCCGAGCTCGTCCCACAGCCCTGCCGCCCCGATCGCGCCGGCGACGCGGCAGAGCAGTTCCCGCTCAACGTCGCGGTCGGTGAAGAACGCCCGCCCGGTCCTGGTGTAGATCACTCCGGGACCCGGGATGCCGAACCGGCGGGCGGCGACGGACTCGCCCGCGCAGACGATCACCACCGCCCGCGAGCCCATGTGCTTCTCCTCGCAGATCACGTCCGCCACGCCCGCCGCCCGGTACGCTCCGAACGCGTCGGCGGGATGCTCCAGGAGTCCTTCCCGCCCGGACGTGGCGGTCGGCGACATGGTCGGCGGCAGGTAGATGAGCCAGCGCGGATCGATGGCGAACCGGCTCATCACCTCGAGGGCGGCGATCGCGTTCTCCTCGCGGATGGTCACCGTCGACCCGGTCAGCCGGGTCTGGACGATCCGCTTGCCGGTGACATCCCCGATGTCGAGCTCAGCGGGCTCGCGTGCGGGATATTCCCGTTCTGGATCTTTCGTCGCCGCGCCGGCCAGCGGCCGCGCCGGCGCGTAGTACACGTCCCCGGCCGGCACCGACACCAGCTCGCGCTCCGGGTACCGCAGGGCGGTGAGCCTGCCCCCGAACACGCAGCCCGTGTCCAGGCAGATGGTCCCGTTCACCCATTCGGGCTCGGGCACCGGCGTGTGCCCGTAGACGACCATGGCCCGGCCGCGGTAGTCCTCCGCCCACGGATAGCGGACCGGGAGCCCGAACTCGTCGGTCTCGCCGGTGGTGTCGCCGTACAGGGCAAAGGCCCGGACCGCCGCCGACGCCCGGCCGTGCATGGCGGCGGGCAGGCCGGCGTGCGCGACCACCAGCCGGCCATCGTCCAGGACCACGTGGCCGAGCAGCCCGTCCAGGAACGCGGCGGCCTGCTGGCTGAACCCGGGCGGCTCGGCCGCGAGCTGCGCCAGGCTCTCGGCCAGGCCG
>WNFM01090562.1_pt3 | contig 38233 bp, 28 predicted proteins | sample 5400271 | NCBI WGS metagenome assembly WNFM01 (sample SAMN13153352, study PRJNA577476) | soil metagenome | isolation source: 60 cm saprolite on Douglas fir-dominated hillslope | place: USA:California | collected 2013-09-17
CCGGGGATGGCGTCACCAACATCCGCGCGCAGGTGCTCTCGTCCCTCAACGTCTCCGATTTCGTGCTCAGCATCCCGCGCGGGATCCTCGTCCGGTTCCTGCAGAACGAGGACACGAGCCGCATCCTGGCCAATCCGCGTTTGCGCGCGGCGGAGGGCAAGAAGACGAGCCTGCGCATCGGGACCGAGGTGCCCATCCCGGTGACCACCTTCACCGCGACCCAGGCCGGTACCAGCAGCTTCGCCCCCGCCACGTCGTTCAACTACAAGAACGTCGGAGTGAACCTCGAGATCACCCCGCGCGTGAACCCGAACGGGGACATCACGGTGGAGATGGACGCGGAGTTCAGCTCCATCGGGGCCGATCGCAACGTGGGCACGGGTGCGAACCCGCTCAACGTCCCCACCTTCCTGACGCGCAAGGTCACGGGCACGCTCCGCCTCCACGATGGGGAGACGACCCTCCTCGGCGGCCTCCTGCAAGGCATCGACACGGACACCTTCGCCGGGATCCTGGGGGTGCAGAGCATCCCCATCCTGAACAAGATCCTCACCTCCCGTAAGAAGACCCACGAGGACCAGGAGATCATGATGTCGATCACCCCGCACCTCGTGCGCGCGCCCAAGGTGACGACCGCCGACCTGCAGTCCGTACTCATCGGCACGCGCGAGCTCACGCGGATGGGGGCGGGAGCGCGCCCGCAGCTGGGCCTTCCCGAGGATCAGCTCGCTCCGCCGGTGGGAACGACGCCGTCCCCGGTGGCGCCGGCGGCCCCGGCCCCGTCACCCTCGCCCGGCGCCCCTGCTCCGGGGTCGCTCTCCCCGCCCGTGCCGCCACCGGGCGCTCCACCCCTCATTCCGCCCGCCTCCGGCGTGGGTCCGCCCGCGGGCGTGACTCCGCCGGTGCTGCCCGCGCCGAGCCCGTCTCCCTCTCCGATCGCGGGCGTGCCCCAGGAAGAGGCGTCTGCTACGATTGGAGGTTCGCCAGGCGAGGTCCCGCGCAGCAGCGGGCCGGGTGCGGTCGCGGGAGGCGCCGGGGGCGTGGCGGCGGTCGTCTTGAGCCCCGCGGAGATCCGCATTCCCGTGGGGGGAACGGGGACGGTAGGACTGGTGGTCATGGGGGCACAGGACCTTCGCGGCGTCGACATGACCATGACCTACGACCCCGCCGTGCTGGAGGCTCAGGACGTCTCCCCGGGCCCCTTGCTCACGCTGGACGGGTCTCCGGTGGGCGTCAACCGCGGGATCGAGAGCGGCCGGGTGCGGGCGCAGTTCACGCGGTCCTCGGGGTCGGCCGGCTCGGGCGTCGTGGCGACGGTCGCGTTCCGGGCGCTGAAGGCGGGAGTGGTCACGATCACGATGGAGGGGCTCTCGCTCACCACCGGCACCTCGACCGCGAACGTCCCCGTCGCGGCCGTGTCGCGCATCCGGGTGGCGCAATGACCGACAAGGCGCGCTATCTGCCCCTGGGCGCGTTGCTCCTCGTCGTCGGGCTGGCCGCCTGCGCGGGCGTCCTGTTCACGGCCCCGCCGGGGTCCACGATCAGCCTGATCGCCAGCCCTCCCTTCGTCGCCTCCGACGGCGGCGTCTCTGTCATCACCGCGATCGTGATCGAGCCGGCGGGGACGCCCGTCGCGGACGGGACGGTGGTGCTGTTCTTCACCGACATTGGCCAGATCGAGTCTCAAGGCAAGACGAGGAACGGGATCGCGCGGGTGAACTTCACGTCCGACAGCCGATCGGGCGTCGCCACCATCCAGGCGATCTCCGGCGGCACCGCCCAGACCGTCGCCACCACGCCGTCCTCGACCACGACCGCGACCACGTTGCCGTCGGGCGGGAGCGGCGGCACCGGGTCGGCGACGATCAACGTGACGGTGGGCAACGTGCGCGTGAAGGCGGTGTGCTGCATCCGCGCGGATCCCCCCCGCATCACCGTCTCGAACTCCACGCACGTCTTCGCGCGTGTGATCGACGCGAATGGGAACGGGATCCCGAACGTGCCTGTCTTCTTCGACGTCGTCACCGACCCGGCCACGGAGAAATTCGAAGTAACGGGACCGGTGTTCACGAACCAGAGCGGCGAGGCCGAGGACGTGTTGCGCACGAACCGCGAGCTCGCCGGCACCGCCACCGTCCGCGCGCGCGCCGTCGGCGCGGGCGTCGAGGTCGTATCGGAGACATTTCCGATCGCGATCCGATGAAGGGCCCCGCTCTCGTCTCCGTCGGTGCTGTTCTCTTCCTCGGCCTGGGCTCCTGGGCCCAGGCCGACATCGCGCTGCTCGCCAGCGGCACCACCCTCAAGGTCACCGCCCAGCGCCGCGACGGGGCGATGGTGGTGCTGTCCCTGAAGGGCGGCGGCGAAGTCGGAGTGACGGCGACGGAACTGCGCGGCGTGGTCCCGGACGAGGTCCTCGACGAGGTGGTTCCGGCGGTGGCCGGAGGGAAGGAACTGGCCGCCATGGCGACCGCGGCTGCGCGCCGCCACTCGCTCGATCCGGACCTCGTGCAGGCGGTGGTGGCGGTGGAATCGGGGTTCCGCCCCGACGCCGTATCGCCCAAGGGCGCTCAGGGGCTGATGCAGCTCATGCCCGCGACGGCCCGCTCGCTCGGGGTCAAGGACTCGTTGGATCCCGCGGCCAACCTCGACGGAGGCACGCGCCATCTGCGCGCGCTCATCGAGCGCTACGACGGCGACGTCAAGCGCGCCCTGGCCGCCTACAACGCGGGCGAGGGCGCGGTGGCGCGTCACGGCGGGGTGCCGCCCTATCCGGAGACGGTGGCCTACGTGCGCAAGGTCCTGGAGCGGGCCAAGGCCGAAGAGCCCGCCCCCCGCTAGGAATGTCTCCGAATAGACCGGAGCCGGAGAGCGCGCGCGGCTTCTCCCTCGTCATCGTCCTCGCCGGCATCACCGTCATGATGATCCTCATGGGGGTGGCGGTGCCCACCTGGCGCTACGTGATGCAGGACGACCGCGAGCAGGAGCTCTACTTCCGCGGCGACCAGATCGCGCGCGCGGTCGAGGAGTACCAGCGCAAGAACGGGAACGCGTTCCCGCCGTCGTTCGACGTGCTGGTCAAGGGAAAGTACCTCCGCCGGCAGTACAAGGACCCCATGGTGAAGGACGGAAAGTGGCGCATCGTCCGTCCCGGGGAGGCGATGCCGGTGTCCGCAACCCCGACGGGCGGGGCGGGCCCGCGCGCTGGCGCGAGCCCCGGCAGTGGCGCGAGCCCCGCCACGGGCGCGAGCCCCCGCCCCAGCCCATCCCCGCCCACCTCCGCCTTCGGACCCGCGGGAGGCACGTCGGTGGGCGTGATCGTGGGCGTGGCCAGCTTCAGCCACGACACGAGCCTGAGGCTGTACAACGGGCGGACCCGGTACGACCAATGGCTCTTCCTGGCCGGCCAGCCGCGCCTCCTGGGCCGCAACCAGGGCCCCAATCGTCTCCCCGGCGGGACGGGGGCAAGCGGACTGCCCCCGGCGAGTCCGCGCCCGCTGCGCTGACGAGGGGTCCCTGCGGGATCAGTCCTGCGGGTTCTGGGGTGCCGCGGGGGAGGGCGAGGCCGCCGGCGTGGGTGGCGGTGGCGTCGGCAGCATCAACGGCATGACCGGCCCGCTCGGGCCGCCTGGGAACGGGAACGGCTTGCGGTCCTCGGGATTGGGCGCCGGCGCCTCCGCGGGCGGTTCGTCGTCCGGCTCCGCCACGTCCGGCTCACGGTCGATCTGGCGCGTGCCCGGTATGGGTCGCGTCGGCGGCGCCGGCGCCACCGTCCCCATCCCCCCGCCGCTGCCCGCCACCATGAGCAAGGTCTCGACGCGCACGGCGCGCGGGTCCATGCGCAGCGCGTAGTTCAGGCCCTGGCCTTCCAGCACGCGCAGGACGGCCTGGGCGGGCGTCACCCCGCTGAGGGTCACGCTGACACGCGCCCGCGGCGGCGCGCCGTCGTAGGTGACCTTCATGCCCGTCTCGCGCGCGATGCGGTCCAGGACCTCGGACACGGGAGCGGCAGTGGCGCGCACGTCGAGCGCGTCGCCCACCCGGCGCACCTCGGTTTGCCCCGCGCCCAGGCGGGCGGCCAGGACGACGGCGACGGTCAGGACCGCGGCCTTCCGCACGCTTGGCAGTGTACCAGGCGCCGTCTAGATGTAGAAGAACGCGAAAGCCAGGATCAGGTAGATGGCGAGGAGCTGCACGCCCTCGAACCAGTTCGTCTTGCCGTCGAGGACGAGCAGGGTGACGGCGGCCACGGACAGCATGATCGCGACCACTTCGAGGATGGTGAACTCCAGGCCCAGCGGCGTGCCCATCAGGTGGCCGGCGATGACGAGCAGGGGCGCGACGAAGAGCGCGATCTGCATGGACGAGCCCATGGCGATGCCCAGGGCGAGGTCCATCTTGCCCTTCAGGGCCACGATCACGGCCGTGGAGTGCTCGGCCGCGTTGCCCACCACCGCCACCACCACCACGCCCATGAACACCTTCCGGAGTCCCAGCCGCGTGCCCGCCTCGCCGACCGCATGCACGAGGAACTCGCTCACCCAGCCCACGAGACCGGCGGCCACCACGAGGACGGCGATGCTCGTGGCCTTGGACCACACGGCGCCCACGTCCCGCTCGTCGAGCCCCCCGCCCGCCTCGCCCGCGAACAGGTGCTGATGGGTCTTGAGCGAGAAGAACAGGCTGGCCGCGTAGCACGCGATGAGGACGACGGAGATGTCGAAGCTGATCGACTCCGTGTGCTCGGGATGCGAGTGGTTCGTGACCTGGGCGTAGATGGCGGGGATGACCAGCCCGACGACGGCCAGCACCATCATGCTGCTGCCGCTCTCCGCGGCCAGGCGGCTGAATTTCAGCTCCTTGCGCTTCCACCCGCCCAGCAGCATGGCCAGGCCGAGGACCATCAGCAGGTTCCCGATGATGGAGCCCGTCAGCGAGGCCTTGACGATCTCCTTCTCACCGGCGCGCAGGGCCATGAAGGCGATGATCAGCTCGGCCGCGTTCCCGAAGCTCGCGTTGAGCAGCCCGCCGACACCGGGCCCGGTGTGATGGGTGAGGTGCTCGGTGGCCTCGCCCATGAGACCGGCCAGGGGCAGGATGGCCAGGCAGGAGACGACGAAGACCCAGGTCGGAGAGGCGTGGGTCGAGCCCATCCAGAGGGCCACCGGCACGAAGATGAGGAAGGCGCGGACGAGGTTCTTGCCGGTGAACAAGGACTTTGGCCCGGCTCTAGGGCGAGGCGCCGGACAAGGTGCGCGCCGCGCTGCGCGCCGGGGCGTGGGCCGCATCGGCCATGGCCTCGCCGGCGGGGGCCGGGCCGAGGAGCGCCAGCTGCTGATCGCGTGCGGCCTGGAAGGCGTTCTCCTCGTCCGCCGCGATGGGCTCGGCGGGTGGCGACTGGATCTTGAGCGGGTTCACGAAGACCCCGTCCCTGGTCATCCGGTAGTCGAGGTGGGGCCCGGTGGCGAGGCCGGTCATGCCCACCAGACCGAGGACCGTGCTCTGGGTCAGGTGCTGGCCGACCTTCACGTTGATCCGGGAAAGGTGGCCGTAGAGCGTGGTGTAGCCGTTGGGGTGCCGCATGCGCACGACCTTGCCGTAGCCGCCGTCGACGCCGGCCTGGACGACGACACCGTCCGCGGAGGCGCGCACCGGCGTGCCGATGGGCGCCGCGAAGTCGACGCCCAGGTGGGGGCGCATCACGTTCAGGATCGGGTGCAGACGCGCATGTGTGAACCCCGAGCTGATCCGCGTGAAGCGCAGCGGCGAGCGCAGGAAGGCCTTCCGCATGGGACGGCCGTCGGGCATGTAGTAGCCGGGCCCGTTCTTGCCTTCGAAGCGGACGGCCTGGATCACGCGCTCGCCGCGCACGAGCTCGGCGGAGAGGATGCGGCCGTAGCGGCTCAGCTTGCCGTCGAGGGACATCTTCTCCACGGCGACGCGGAAGGAGTCGCCCTTCTGCAGCTCCGTGTTGAAGTCGACGTCCCACATGAAGATGTCCGCGAGGTCCAGGGCGAGCTGGTCCTCTTCGCCCGCGGCGCTCACCGCGCCGAACAGGCTCGAGGTGATCTCGCCGCGCACGGAGGCCACCTTCACCTCGTACTCGCGGGTGAGGACCTCCGCCTGGTAGTCCGCGCCCTTGCGCGTGACGCGCAGCGTGCGCAGCTCGTCGATGCCATAGGTGAAGGCGGCCACGAGACCGTCGGGCCCGAAGGTGACGCCGAAGGGATGTCCGACCGACACGCGGGCGAGGTCGTAGACGGGACGCGACGCCTCGACCAGCCGGTGGACTCCCGACGGGCTGAGGGTGTCGCGGAGCATCGCGCCGAGGTTGGTGCGCCGGCCGATCGTCCCCTGGAGGACCCGCGCGGGCTGCTCGACGGCCGCCGTCACCGTCGCCACCGCGATCTGCTCGGCGGCGGCGGCCCCCTCTTCGACCGACGCCGGCAGCTGGCTGGCCAGGTGCGTCGGCAGCAGCAGCAGCACGGCAGCGCCCACGGCGCAGCGAGGTCTCATCCTCAACACCCCCCAACGGGCGGTTCGGAGCGGCCTGTCGCGCCGCGTCGCGCGACCCTGATCGGACTGGACGGAAGCCGGGAAAGTCCCGAGCCGGCGCGATTATACGGACAAGGGGGGGCCGGTCAAGGTCCGAACCGGTCCAGGTGGCCCGCATCACCGTCGCCCATCTCCATCCCGGCGGGGAAGTACTCCTTCCATCGCCGGGTGACGGTGGCCGCGGTCTGCTCGTCCGCGCGAAGCTCGCGCGGGAATCCGGGCTTGAGGCGCGCGTCGATGAGGATCGGCGGCCGCAGGGAGACGTGGTTGCGGACGAGCGTCCGCCCCGCGGCATGGATGTCGGCGGCGGGCTCGAAGCGCGTGAACGTCGTCCACAGGAAGTTCATCGCGCTCTGCGCGGCGCGCCCCGGCTCGTCGGTGAGGATGAGCAGCGGCCAGTCCGCGAAGGCGGGATGCGCGGCCAGGCGTGCTCCCGCCTCCGCCTCCCGCGCGTAGGGCGGCCCCCCGATGACGAGGCAGCCCGCGCAGAACACCCGTACGTCGGTGACGTCGGAGGGGACGGGCACGCGCGGGGAGAACTCGCGGGGCAGCGCGCGCACGGGCTCGCCCAGCCCGAGCCAGACGCCCTTGGACCCCTCGTTCACGCGCGGGCCCGTGTAGTCGAGGGTGTCCATGGAGAGGTTCGAGAAGACGTAGAGATCGGTCTCGGGCCGCGTGCGCGCGAGCACGTGCTCGAGGGTGGCGGGGAAGTTGCGCAGGTCCACGGGCCGGTCGGTCAGGAGGAGGAACTTGGTGAGCGAGAGCTGTCCCTCCCCGAGGATGCGGAACGCGCTGGCCATGGCCTCGCGCCCGTAGCGCTCCTTCACGATCGCGGCCGCCAGCGAGTGGTAGCCGGTCTCGCCGTAGCTCCAGAGGCTCTCCACGCCCGGCATCACGAGCGGGAACAGGGGAGAGAGCAGCTCCTGGAGGAGATCGCCGATGTAGAAGTCCTCCTGCCGCGGCTTGCCGACCACGGTCGCGGGATAGATGGCGTCGCGCCGGCGCGCGACCTGTTCCACCTCGAAGACGGGATAGTCGTGCTGGAGCGAGTAGTAGCCGTAGTGATCGCCGAAAGGACCTTCGGGATGCCGCCGGGCCGGAGGCACGCGGCCGATCAACGCGAACTCCGCGCTGGACACCAGGGGATGCGGCCCCGGGCCGGGGCTGAGGTCGATGCGCCGGCCCATCAGCAGCGAGGCCAGCATCAGCTCGGGGACGTTCTCGGGGAGGGGAGCGACGGCGGCGAGCATGAGGGCCGGCGGTCCGCCCAGGAATACGGTCACGGGAAGGGCCAGGCCGGCGGCTTCCGCGGCCGCATGGTGGAAGCCTCCGCCCTTTCCGATCTGCCAGTGCATTCCCGTCGTGCGTGAGTCGAAGACCTGCATCCGATAGATGCCGAGGTTGTGCCCCGGGCGCTGCGGATGCTCGGTGTAGACCGCGGGGAGGGTGACGAAGGGGCCTCCGTCCTCCGGCCAGCAGGTGAGGACGGGGAGGCGCTCCAGGCGCACCTCGCGCTCCACGACGTCCGTGACCGGCCCTCCGCGGCGGCGCCGCGTTCCCACTCGCCACGCAGTCGCGAGCACGTCCCGCGCGCCCCAGAGCTTGCCCGGGGTGGGCGGGAGCAGGGTCTGCGCCAGCTCGGCCAGGCGGCGGACGAGCAGGTGGGGCCGCCGGCCGAAGGCCAGCTCCGCGCGTGCGCGCGTGCCGAAGAGGTTGGTGACGAGCGGGAAGTCGGCGCCGCGGACGTTCGCGAAGAGGAGGGCCGGCCCGCCGGCGGCGATCACGCGGCGATGGATCTCCGCCGCCTCCAGGCGCGCGTCCACGGGGGCTTCGATCACGGCCAGGTCGCCCTGCCGCCGCAGGGCGCCCATGAAGGCGCGCAGGTCCGCGAACGTCACGTCGCTCATTCGCAGCGATTGTTCCCGATCGGACCCGCCTTCACAAAGGGCGGACACCTTCGTATAACCTGCGCGCCGCGGGCGTCGGCCCGGAGGGATCCATTGCGAGACCGCTGGTTCTTTGCCTTCTTCGTCATCTCCGGGTTCTGTGCGCTGCTGTGCCAGGTGGTCTGGCTGCGCCTGGCCATGGCCCGTTTCGGCGTCACGGCGGCGATGGTGGCCATCGTCCTGTCCGTGTTCATGGCCGGCCTCGCCCTGGGGAACGCTCTCGGCGGCCGCATCGTCGAGCGCTTCCAGACCCGCACGCGGATCGTCCTCGTCCTCTACGCCGCTTGCGAGTTCGTGATCGCACTGTCCGCCCGCATCGTTCCCGCCGCCCTTTCCGCCGGACGGGCTCGGCTCGCGGGCGCGGACTGGGGCTCGGCCGCGTACCACCTCGCCTCCGGGGGGTGGGTGACCCTCGCCCTCCTGCCGTTCTGCGTGGCCATGGGCGCCACCCTGCCGCTGGCCCTGGCCGCCATCGGTCCCCGCGTGCGCGGCGGCCGCTCGTCCGTTGGGCACCTCTACGCCGCCAACGTCCTCGGAGCCGCGCTGGGGACACTCACCACCGCCCTCGTCCTCATCGAGCTGTTCGGTCTGCGGGGCACGCTCGAGGTCGGGGCAGGCTTCAACGCGCTCCTGGCCGCGCTGAGCCTCGGCCTGAGCCTTCGGGCTCCGTCCGAATCGGCCGTGGTGGCGCCGGCGGTCTCCTCCTCCGCGACGGACGCGACGACTCTCGTCGCGCTCTTCGGCACCGGGTTCGCGAGCATGGCCATGGAGGTGGTGTGGGTGCGTCAGTTCACGCCTCTCCTCGGGAACCTCGTCTACGCCTTCGCCCTCATCCTGGCCTCCTATCTGCTGGCCACCTTGGCGGGCTCCCTCCTCTATCGCCGATGGAGCCCCTCCCTTCCCGAAGACGGTCCTCCCGCGGTGGTCTGGATGGCGCTGGTGGTGGGCGCGATGCTGCCGGCGGTGGCGGCCGACCCGCGCTTGCCTGGCATTCCGCGCTTCCAGGGTCTCTTCGTGCCCGCCCCGGGTTCGATCGCCGCCGTCGCGCTGTCCGTCGCTCCCCTCGCCGGAATGCTCGGCTTCGTCACGCCCTGGCTCGTCGATCGCTGGTCGGGCGGCTCGTCGCGAATGGCGGGCTCGGCCTGGGCGCTCAACGGCGTCGGCTGCATCGTGGGCCCGCTGGCGGGCGGGTTCCTGCTCCTCCCGTGGATCGGCGAGCGGCCGGCCCTCTTCCTCCTCTCGCTGGTGTTCGCCGCGATCGGAGTGATGAAGGCGCCGCGCGCGTCGTGGAAGATCCTGACCGCGGCGGCGGGCGCGGCCGCCATCGCGGCTCTCACGCGCGGCGAGGAGTCACGGTTCCCGGATGCGCACGTGAGGCGCGACTCCACCGCGACCGTGATCGTGAAGGGGCAGGGCCAGGGCCGCGCGCTGCTCGTGAACGGGATGAGCATGACCAGCATCACCCCGATCACCAAGTTCATGTGCCACCTTCCGCTCGGTTTCCTTCGCCACCCCCCGCAGCGGGGCCTGGTCATCTGCTTCGGGATGGGCACGACGTTCCGGTCGATGCGCACGTGGGGGATCGAAACGACCGCCGTCGAGCTGGTGCCCAGCGTTCCGAAGTTCTTCGCCGACTTCCATCCCGATGCGCCTCTCGTCCTCTCGTCCCCCCGCGCGCACGTCGTGATCGACGACGGGCGCCGCTTCCTCGACCGTACGGTCGAAAAGTACGACGTCGTCGTGATCGATCCACCGCCGCCCGTGGAGGCGGCGGGGACGAGCCTTCTGTACTCGCGGGAGTTCTACCAGTCGATACGCCCCCACCTGGCCGACGGCGGCATCCTGCAGGTCTGGATACCGGGAGGCGAGCCCAAGGTCATCGCCGCGTTCGCCCTCGCGCTGCACGACGTCCTGCCCTACGTCCGCGTGTTCCCGTCGATCGAGGGTTGGGGCGACCACCTCCTGGCCAGCGCTCAGCCGATCTCCGATCGGACGGGAGCGGAGATGGCGGCCGTGCTGCCTCCGGCCGCTCGCCAAGACCTCGTCGAGTGGGGGCCCCACGCGACTCCGACCGAGCAGCTCGACGCCGTCCTCGGGGCCGAGAAGTTCCCCGATTGGGCGGCGCTGGGCCGCATGGCCAGCGCCCTCACCGACGACCGGCCCCTGAACGAATACTTCCTCGTGCGGCGCTGGCGCCGGTAGCGCGCGGGCGCCGCGGGCTCGAGGTGGCGCACGGGACCCATGTGATACGCTAGGCAGGACTTGGGCACCCCCGCGCCGTCGAGGAATTCCGCCGTTTCGCGCGTCCCGACCGCCGTCCGCGACGCCGCCCTCGGCCCCATCCGGGACAAGGTCCTGGCCGGCCAGCGCCTGTCGTTCGCCGACGGCGTGGCCCTCTATCGGACGCACGACCTTCTGGGTCTGGCCAGCCTCGCCAACCATGCGCGTGAGGTCCGCCACGGCGACGCCGCCTACTTCGTCTGGAACACGCACATCAACCACACGAACGTGTGCGCGGCGACTTGCGACTTCTGCGCGTTCGCGGCCAGGAAGGACGAGCCGCGCGCCTACACCATGGCGCTCGACGACATCTTCAAGACGGTGGCCGCGCTGCCGGAGCAGGTGCGCGAGGTGCACATCGTCGGCGGCCTGCACCCCGACCTGCCGTGGTCGTACTTCACGGACATGATGCGCGGCATCAAGCGCGTCCGGCCCCACGTCCACATCAAGGCCTTCACCGCGGTCGAGATCTACTTCTTCCACAAGCTGTACCGGATGACCGTGGAGCGCGTCCTGGCCGAGCTGCGCGAGGCCGGACTCGACTCCATGCCCGGCGGCGGCGCGGAGATCTTCGCCAAGGCCACGCGCGACAAGATCATCCGCGGCAAGGCGGACGGTCCGCAGTGGCTCGACGTGATGCGCCAGGCGCACAAGATGGGCATCCCGACCAACGCCACCATGCTCTACGGGCACATCGAGTCGGTGGAGGACCGCGTCGACCACCTCCTCCAGCTCCGCGCCCTGCAGGACGAGACGGGCGGGTTCGTGACCTACATCCCCCTCGCCTTCCAGCCCTGGGAAGCGCCCTCGATGCGCCTGCCGGAGACGACGGGGTTCGAGGACCTCAAGGCCATCGCGGTCTCGCGCCTGCTCCTCGACAACTTCCCGCACATCAAGTCGTACTGGATCATGATCGGGCCGCGCCTGGCCCAGGTCGGTCTCAGCTTCGGGGCGGACGACATCGACGGCACGGTCACGGAAGAGAAGATCGCCCACGACGCGGGCGCGCCCACCGCGCAGTCCATGACCGTGCACGAGCTGGTCCGTCTCATCCGCGAGGCGGGCCGGCGGCCTATCGAGCGCGACACCGTCTTCAACGTCGTGAAGGAGTGGTGAGACCGCTTCGTCTCGGTGCCGTCTCCTATCTCAACGCCGCCCCCACCGTGCACGGGCTGGGGGGAGACGAGCGCTTCGAGATCGTGCGCGACGTGCCCTCGCGGATCGCGGCGCGCCTGCACGCGGGCGAGATCGACCTCGGCCTCATTCCCTCCATCGAGTACGCGGAGGCCGACTACGCGATCGTGCCCGGCATCGCCATCGCCAGCCGCGGCCCCGTCCGCTCCGTCATGCTGCTCCACCGGGGGCCGCTCGCGCACATCCGCCGCGTGGCCGTCGATACCTCCAGCCGCACGAGCGCGGCCCTGGTGCGCGTCCTCCTCCGCGACCGCCTCGGTCGCGATCCCGAATACGCGCCCATGCCGCCGGACGTCCCCACCATGCTCAACGCCGCGGACGCCGCCCTCGTCATCGGCGATCCCGCGCTCTACTACGATGGCGATGCCTCCCGCCTGGACCTGGGGGCCGAATGGACGGAGCGCACGGGCCGGCCTTTCGTCTACGCCTTCTGGGCGGGCCGGCCGGGGCTGCTGTCCGCCGCCGACGTCACCCGCCTGCAGTCCGCGCTGGCCGCGGGGCAGGGCGCGCTCGCTGACATCGCCTCGTCCTATAATGGGCATCCGGAGCGCGCGTCCCTCAACGAAGCGTACCTGCGCGGCAACATCTCGTACGCGCTGGGGGAGGCGGAGCTGGCCGGACTGCGCGAGTTCTACCGCCGCGCGCACGCGCGGGCGCTGATCGCGCGAGTGCCGGAGCTGAGGTTTCATGGCCATCCCTGAATCCGTCACGCGCAAGGTCGCCGCGGGCGAGCGCCTCACGCCCGCGGAGGGCGTCGCCCTGCTGCGCGACGGCGACCTGCTGGAGCTGGGCGGCCTGGCCGACTCCGTCCGCGAGCGGCTGCACCCGGAGGGCGTGGTCACCTACATCGTCGACCGCAACATCAACTACACGAACATCTGTACCGCGCAGTGCGCGTTCTGCGCGTTCTACCGGGACATGCCCTCGAAGGAGGGCTACCTCCTCACGAAGGCGCAGCTCGCGCAGAAGATCGAGGAGACGATCGCCCTCGGCGGGTCGCAGATCCTGCTCCAGGGCGGCCTGCATCCCGACCTCGGCATCGAGTTCTACGAGGAGCTGTTCGGGTGGATGAAGACGACCTATCCCTCGCTCTGGATCCACGGCCTCAGCCCGGCGGAGGTCAAGCACATCTGCCGGGTGTCGTCGCTCAGCACGGAGTCCGCGCTGCGGCGCCTGGTGGGAGCGGGCCTGGACTCGATCCCCGGCGGCGGCGCGGAGGTCCTGTCCGACCGCGTGCGCGAGATCATCGGAATCGCCAAGGGCACGACCGCGGAGTGGCTCGAGGTCATGGAAGTCGCGCACGGCCTCGGGATGAAGACGACGGCCACCATGATGTTCGGTCACGTGGAGACGATCGAGGAGCGCGTCGCCCACCTCGTCCACCTGCGCGATCTCCAGGACCGCACGGGCGGGTTCACCGCGTTCATCGCCTGGACGTTCCAGCCCTCGAACACCGCGCTGGCCGGGGACGAGCTGACCTCGTTCCAGTACCTGCGCACGCTCGCCGTGGCGCGCGTGATGCTCGACAACTTCCCGAACGTGCAGGCCTCGTGGGTGACCCAGGGCGGGAAGATCGGCCAGGTCTCGCTGCGGTTCGGCGCCAACGACTTCGGGTCGCTGATGATCGAGGAGAACGTGGTCTCCGCCGCCGGCGCGCACTTCCGCCTCACGGAGGCGGAGATCGCCCGCAACATCATGGACGCCGGCTTCGTGCCCAAGCGGCGCACCATGCACTACGAGATCGTGGGCGATCCGTATTGCTGGTCGCACGCGATCCCGGACATGCCCGCGCAGCAGGCCCCGGCCACGTCTCTCGCGGGCTGAAGTATTTAGTCAGGGGGGGCACTCGCGCCTCGCCTGATGGGCGCTCGCACTGCGGCCACCAGGACTGGTTGGCTGCGTCCCCCCCTGAAACCCCCCTCGCAACGCACCGCCGCTATGCGGCGCTGCCTTGCTCTGCGGTCGGCTTGGCCGGGACACTCTGCGAGAGTGTCATAAGGGCACGCCGCGATCCGCACTTGAGCGCGCATCCTCCTTCTGTCCGAAGTGGACGCAGGAGGACCCATGGCGAAATCGGAAGTCGCGGGGATCCTGGCTCTACTCGTGTTGGGTGCGTCGGGGCTCGTGGCCGAAGAGGCGGCGCCGCCGTCGGGTCCGCGGCGCGAGATCCACGGCAGCCTCGGCACTGCCGTCAACCCGCTCGGTCTCCAGAACGGAGCGGACGTCCTCTGGCGCTGGCCCCTCTCGAAGTCGAGCCACCCCCTCCGTTCCGACGCGCACCTGACCCTGGGCCTGGCCAGCCGGCTCTCGCCGGCCTACGAGCGCCTCGGCGCCTTCGTGGAGATCGCGCCCCTGTCGGTGCTCGACGTGAGGGTGGGGCTCGAGCCCGTGTTCTACTTCGGCACCTTCAACTCGATGCTGGGCTTCTCCGGATACGACGCGCGCTTCGGCGATAGCGCGCGCGACGAGTTGCGCGCGCAAGGGCGCGCGACGGCCGGGCTGGCCGGACGCGCCTACGTCGCGCCCACCGCGAAGATCAAGGTCGGCCGCCTCATCGCGCGGGCGCATGCGGAGCTGGAGTGGTGGAGGGCGAAGCAGCCGGGCGCGCCCTTCTTCTACGAGCCCACGCGCGACACCCTGCTCGATGCCCGCGGCGACGCGATGATGACGGCGGAGACGCTCGTCGTTTACGAGCTGAGCCGGCGACCGGGGCACAAGGTCCTGGCCGGCCCGGTGCACACGCTCACGCGGGTGTACCATGCGGCACCGAACGAGAAGCAGGACCTCGGCCTCCTGGCCATTGTCGGCCTGGGCCGCTCGCGCCTCGGGATGACGGAGCCCACGCTGTTCGCGAAGGTGTTCTGGTACCTCGAGGATCCCTATCGTCGCCACCGGGTCGGAGCGCAGCTCGCGCTCGGCTTCGGCCTGGGCCGCTGAGGAGCGGATGACGAGCTCACGCGACGTGCCGGGCGCGGACGAGCCGCCGTGGAACTCCCCCCGCGAGCTCTTCGGCTGGACGATGTACACGTGGGCCTTTCACGGTTTCATCACGACGGTGGCCACCGTCATGCTGGGGCCCCACGTCACCGGCCTTGCCCAGAGTGCGGTGGGAGCCAACGGCCCCGTCTACTCGACCGCGCTCCTCTCTCGCATCACCGCCAAGGGATTCTTCTTCTATTGCGTCTCCCTCTCCGTGTTCCTGCAGCTCTTCCTGTTGCCGGTGCTGGGCGCGATCGCAGATGGCTCGCGTGTGAAGAAGAGGCTCCTGGCCATCACCGCCGCCGTGGGGTCGGCCAGCACGTGCCTCCTGTTCTTCGTGGGCGCGCCCCTGGACTTCCGTTGGGGCGGCTACCTCTTCGTGATCGCGAACCTGAGCCTGGGCGCGACGAGCGTGCTGCACAACTCCTTCCTGCCCGAGATCGCGTCGCCGGACCGCCGGGACGTCGTCTCCAGCCGCGGCTATGCGCTGGGATACCTCGGGGGAGCGATCCTGCTCGCGGCCAACCTCGTGTTCATGGCGGTGGGGAGGTCGTGGGGCCTTTCCAGCGGGCTGGGGATGCGCATCAGCCTCCTATCGGCTGGGCTCTGGTGGGCCGGGTTCTCGGTCGTGGCGCTGCGCCGGCTGCGCACGCGCGCTCCCGTCCGGCCGGCGACGGGTCGCGTGGCCCTGGCCACCGCCCTCGCCGATCTCCGCGACGCTCTGCGCGCGCTGGGCCGGCTGCGCCACACGCGCCGCTTCCTCGCCGCCTATCTCCTTTTCAACGATGGCGTCCACACCGTCAACGCCGTGGCCTCGGTGTTCCTGGCCCAGGAGCTCTTCGTGAATCGGGGGCGGCCGGTGGACGAGACGTTCTTGCTCGGCTTCATGCTGGCCGTCCAGTTCGTGGCCTTCGCGGGGGCGATGGTATTCGCGCGCCTCGCCGCGCGCATCGGGGCCAAGCGGGCGCTCGTGGCCTCCCTCGTCGTCTGGTCCGGCACGATCGTCTATTGCTACGCAGGGCTCGACACCACGGCCCAGGCCGCGGGCGCGGCCGCCGTGATGGCGATGGTGCTGGGCGGCTCGCAGGCCCTGTCGCGCTCGCTCTTCTCCTGCATGATCCCGCCCGGCCGCGAGGCCGCGTTCTTCAGCCTCTACGAGGTCACGAACAGCGGCACGTCCTGGATCGGCCCGTTCCTTTTCGCCGCCGTCGTCGGCGCGACCAACTCCTATCGGGAGGCGCTGCTCTCCCTGATCGTGCTCTTCGTGGGGGGGCTGGCCATCCTCGTCGTCACCGACACCCGGCGGGCCATCGCCGACGCGGGCCAGCTCGACCGGGTGCCGGGGCCGCTCGCGCCGGCGCTGAGCGGGGCCTGAATGCTGGTCGCACGGCTAGCCCCGGCGGGGAGCCGCCCGCTTGCTCCTGGGCCGCCTCGCTGGCCTCGCCGGCGCCTCCGCCTCGAGACGCGGATCGTTCAGCCAGACCTCGAGCTGGTCGGCCACGCCGTAGGCCTCGCTCATCTCCCGTGCGGCCGGAAGCTCTTCGGGATGACGCCGAACGAGTGCGGCGACATCGAGGAGGTCCCTCGGGCCGTGCGCGCGCAGCTTGAGCCGGATGAGTCCCTCCAGGTCGACGATCGGAAGCGTCACGTCCCGGCGGATGGACACCCGGACGGCGCGCTGCCAGTCGAGAGGGACCAGCGGCGGCATGATGTCGAAGGGCACGCCCGCCAGGGTCCCCTTCAGGCACGGGAAATCGCCTTCGGTCGGATCGCCGCGACGGAGGCGCGCCGGGATGCCGTTTCGCGCCAGCCGCGCGCGGACGCTCTCCAGGCTCGCCTTGACGATCAAGTCGATATCGCCGGTGGCGCGCACGTACCCGTGCGCGCCGACGGCCAGGCCGCCCACCAGCACGCACTCCTCCGCACCCAGGACGCGGACGAGCCGCATGGCGACTTCTGCGAGGTCCGGCTTTCGGGCCATCAGGCGCGCGCGGCCTGCGCCTCGCGCGTGCGCCGCCGTAGATCGAGAACGAAAGCGCTGAGCGCCACGCATTCCCGCAGCCGGTCGCGCATCCTGGCCAACTCCTGCGCGGGCGGCGCGCTCCTCGCCGGAAGCAGGAGACCCTGGATCGCCTCCCGCTCTGCCCCTGCCGCGGCCACTCCTTTCGGGGTGAGCTCGTAGTACAGACGGCGCCGTCCGCGTTTCGGGTTGGGCGCCCCCCAACTCCTCACCAGACCCCGACCCCCCAGGTCACGCAGTGCGGGATAGACGCTCCCCAGCCGCAGGCGGATGCGTCCCGAGGTGTGCTGGCGGACGCGTTCGATGATCTGCAGGCCATAGCCGGGACGATCGAGCGCCAGCAAGACGGCCGTCCGCGCGCTGAGCGGGATCCTCACGCGTAGATAATATCAAGATCTGGAATATAGGGACGAACACCCAGCCGCTCACGGCCTCGACGACTGTCGATCGTCCGCTTGACCGATCCGAGGTAAGACGTTAACTTACGACGATGAAGACCACGGTATCGACCAAGGGACAGATCGTCCTTCCCGCAGAGATCCGGCGCCTCGATCGCATCGAGGCCGGCCAGGAGTTCGAGGTCGAGCGGATCGATCGTGGCGAGTATCGACTCATTCGCCAGTCACCGCCCCTCAACGAAGGGGTCGTCGATTGGCTCTTGGCGTGTCCCGTGAAGGGATTCTTCGTCCCGATCGAGTCCGAGAGCACCGACGCCGTGTGACGTACCTCGTCGACGCGAACGTGCTCAGCGAACCCACGCGTCCCGACCCGAATCCGGCCGTCGTCGCATGGCTGAGAGACCATGAACGCGAGCTCGTCGTCGATCCGATCGTGCTGGGCGAGGTGAAGTTCGGGATCCTCCTGCTCCCACCGGGAAAGCGCCGCGCTCGGTTGCAGCGGTGGTTCGACGAAGGAGTCCAGCGCCTTCATTGCCTCCCCTGGGACGCATCGACAGGGCTGCGATGGGCCGAGCTGCTGGCGAAACTGCGCGCCTCTGGGCGATCGATGCCGATCAAGGACAGCCTCATCGCCCCTCACCGTCGCTACCCGAAACCGCGCCGATTTCGAGAAAGCCGGAGTCGACGTGGAAGATCCGTTCGCCCGGGGCTGACGCCTATTCCTCTGCCCGCAGACAGAGAGGGTCCCTCACGACTGTTATGGACGCGGTCAGGTCGTGGTCCGTTCGCTCAGCGAGACGGGTCCGATTCGCTCGTGCCTCGCCGCGGGACCAGCGCCAGCGACTTCGCACGCAGGCAGCGCGTCGCCCCGCACGGCTCGACGCGTCCCACGACCTCGAGCCATCGCGAGGTGTCCGCGGGATAGGCGGGATCGAGCCTCCAGCCCTTCCCGGCCGGCTCCTTGCCGATCACCCACACCGCGGTGACGTCGTCCGCGAGCACCCACGCCTTCGGCACCGGGGCCGACCCAAGGCCGCCGCAGAGGCTCGCGCCGCAGAAGCGTCCGACCACCCGGACGGGCTTTCCCGAGGCGCCCTGGCTGTCCAGGATGTCCCCGATGAGGTCTCCCGCGCCGCCGCCCTTGCGATCGGGCGTGGTCAGGTCGCCGACGTACCAGGTCGTGATCGACACCCTTGGCCAGCTTGATCTCTCGCCCTGGAGGTCGGGTGTCGGCGGCAGCTCCGGGTTCTCGCAGTAGCTCGCGGGCACGGCGGTTCTGGGCCCGATTTTGCACGTCCCCTGGTTCTCGACGAGGCGGCGGACGTAGCCCTCGACCTCGACGCGGCGGCCGATCAGGTTCTTCACGTCGCCGTGGAAATCGGCGCCCGGGATGAGGACGATCGCCGACGCGCCGTCCGAGAGCGTGAAGTAGTGGCCTTGGATGTCGAGCGCCCCCAGGGTTCCCTTCGTGCGCACGGCGCGCCTCAAGTACATCTCCGCCGCGAGGTCCCAGATCTCCGTCGGCTGGGCCGCTCCGTAGCGCGCGGAGCCGACGGAGACGCCCGGTGCGGTGACCTGGGCGGGGGCGACCCGCAGGGCCGCCGTCACCGAAAGTGCGGCGATCAGCATGCGCCTACTTGAGCTGCTCGAGGGCCTTTCGCGCCAGGTCCGCCTCCGGCCCTTGCGGCGCCAGCTCCACGAACTTCTTCAGATCGGCCTTCGCCTCCGCCGACTTTCCCGTCTGGAGGTAGGCCAGCCCGCGCCGGAAGTAGCCGTCGGCATAGGCCGCGTCGAGGGCGACCGACTTGCTGAAGTACACGATCGCCTCCTCGGGCCGGTTGGCGTTGATGAGGGCCACGCCGACGTTGAAGAGGACGTCCGGCGTCTTGATCGCGCTGTCGTCGAGCGATTTGAGGAGCTCGAGCCCGCGGTCGAGCATGCCCCCTTCCAACGCCGCCTGGGCCGCGATGACCCGTATGGACGCGTTGCCGGGGTCCGCGTCCAGGACCTTCTGGAGATGCTCGAGCGCTTCGGGAAACTTCTTCATCTGGATGAGCGAGAAGCCCATCTGCTGGTGGATGGTCGTGGCCAGGTCGGGCCGTAGGGCGAGGAGCTTCTCGTACTCGGCCTGCGCTTCCGCGAACCGCCCCGCCTTGTACGCCTCGTCCGCTTTCTTCACCGTTTCCATGACTTCGGGTGGTGGCGGCGCCGGTCCGGACTTCTCCAGGCGGATCTCCATCGGGTCGAGGTGAGCGGATTCGGAGGCGAGGTTGAAGCTGACCCTGCGGGTGGCGTATCCCGGCGCCGTGACGTCGACGTTCCAATTGCCGGACACGAGGCCCAGGTAGGCCCATTTCCCTTTCTTGTCGGTCTTGAGGGTGGGTCCGCCGCCCCGGCCCGGGTTGTCGAGCTTGACCGTGGCGCCGACGACGGGCGCGCCGTCGGGGGCGACGACTCGGCCCTCGACGCGTCCGCCGCCCTTCCAGTCCTGAGCGTCCAGCGCGCTCGTCGTAAGTAACACGAGGGCGGCAGCGAGGCCGAGGATTCTCCAGCGAAGCGGCTTGAGGGAGAGGAACAAGGGCGGCCTCCTATGCGCTGATTGTAGTGCGCCGCGCGTGGGACGGTACAATGCCGCTTCTCGATGGGGAGACGAAGCCGCCACCGCCGGCTTGCCCTCGCGCTCGTGGCGCTGGGCACGGCGGTGGTGGCCGGACTTGCCGCCTGGGCCCTCCGCGGAACGCGTGCGACCGTGCGGCGCGATCCCGGCCTCAGCGTCCTCCTCATCACCATCGATACCCTGCGCGCGGACGCCCTCGGCGCGTATGGGCGCGCGGACGCAGAGACGCCCTGGATCGACCGCCTCGCCCGATCCGGCGTGCGCTTCGAGAGGGCGCACGCGCACAACGTCGTGACGCTCCCGTCGCATGCGAACATCCTCTCCGGCCAGTACCCCCTCGGCCACGGTGTGCGCGACAACAGCGGCTTTCGTCTGCCCCCTGGCACTCCGACTCTGGCCACCCTGCTCAAGCCCCGCGGCTGGCGCACGGGGGCCTTCGTGAGCGCGTTCCCGCTCGATTCGCGGTTCGGGCTCGACGCCGCCTTCGACGTGTACGACGACCGGCTCGGCGGGGCCGAGACGCACACCGAGTTCATGGTGCCGGAGAGGCGCGGTCCCGAAACCGTCGCCGCCGCCCTGCGCTGGCGGGATGCTGACGCCGGTCGTCCCAGCCTGACGTTCGTGCACGTTTACGAGCCGCACTTCCCGTACGATCCGCCCGAGCCATTCGCCTCGCGGTATCGCGAGCATCCGTACTTCGGCGAGGTGGCGGCCGCCGACGCCGCCTTGGAGCCGCTCCTGAGGCCGATCCTGGAGGCGGGCGAGAGCGGGCGCACGCTCGTCGTTCTCACCGGCGACCACGGGGAGAGCCTGGGCGAGCACGGCGAGATGACGCACGGAGTCTTCGGTTACGAAGCCACTCTCCGGGTTCCGCTCGTGCTCTATTGCCCGCGGCTGTTCGGTCCGCGTGTCGTGAGCACTCCGGTGCGGCATGTCGATATCGTGCCGACCGTACTCGATGCTCTCGGCATTCCCGTTCCCACTGGCCTGCCCGGCCGCAGCCTGCTTCCACTGGCCACGGGCGGCGATGCCGCCTCCACCCCTTCGTATTTCGAGGCGCTCTCCTCGTCGCTCAATCAGGGTTGGGCGCCGCTGCGCGGAATCGTCGATCAGGGATTCAAGTACGTGGATCTGCCCATCCCCGAGCTCTACGATCTCCACGCGGATCCCGGCGAGACGCGGAACCTGGCGGCGACGCAGACGACCACCATGGAGCGGTTGCGCAGCGTGCTGGGCGTGCTGCGGGGCCAGGACGTGGGCGTCGCCCGCGTCCAGGAGGACGCGGCCACGCTCGAGCGGTTGCACGCGCTGGGTTACGTGGCGGGCGGTGCGGCGGCGAAGGAGCGCTACACGGAGGAGGACGATCCCAAGCGCCTCATCGACGTTGATAGGAGGACGCGCGAGGTGATACGGATGTTCCGCGCGGGTGACATCGAGGGAGCGCGCGCCCTTTGCCTCGAGAACATCCGGCGGCGGCCGAAGATGCCCTTGCCGTACTTGCACCTCGCTTATCTCGAACGCGCGCGCGGGGATCTCCAGGCCGCGGTGGCCGCGGCGCGAAAGGCAGCGGAGCTGTCACCCCTCGATTCGGAGGCCGTTTCGCTCGTTGCCGTGTATCTCACCGAGGAGGGGCACGCGCACGAGGCGGCGGACTTCCTCGCCCCCTACGTGGACGCCGTGCGACCCGACATCGACCTCCTCACCGCCCGCGGCATGGCGCTGGCCGCCCAGGGCCGTCAGGAGGACGCGCTCGCCACCTTCGCGCGCGCGCGCCAGGCCGACCCCTCGAACGCCATGGTCCTCGTGAACGTAGGGACGGTCTACCTCATGGCCAACGACCGCGTCCGCGCCCGCCAGGCTTTCGAAGCCGCGCTCGACATCGATCCAGGCGTGGCGCGAGCGCACAACAGCCTCGGCGTGATTGCCGCCCGCGAGGGACGGCTGGACGAAGCGGTCGAAAGATGGAAGCGCGCGGTGGCCCTCGATCCCACGGATTACCAGACGCTCTTCAACCTGGGCTCTGTGCTCCGCGACCGCGGGCGCGAGACCGAGGCGCGACCCTACCTGGAGGCCTACCTGCGGACGGCGCCGGTGGCTCTCGAGGCGCGCGACATCGCCCGCGTCCGCGTCTGGCTGGGGCCGGCCGCGCCGGCTCACGCCTCCGCCGGGCGCTGAGGGGCGCGGCTCCGGAAGCGGTCACCGATCGACCTGGGCGAGGGCCTCGCGCGCGCCGGGGTAGTCGGGATGCCGTGCGAGAAGCGCCTCGAGGTGCTGCCGCGCCTCCTGCTTGCGGCCGGCGCGGAGGTCGATGATGCCCAGGTAGAAAAGGGCGTCGGGATGATGGGGATCGAGGCGGAGCGCGTCGCCGAGGGCGGTCGCGGCCTCCGTCTCCTCGCCCAGTGCGCCGAGGGCCAGGCCGAGGGCGACCCGCGCGTCGGACGAGCGCGCGTCGAGGCGGACGGCCTCCTCGGCTTCGGCGCGCGCCTTGGCGACGTCTCCTGAATTGCGGTACGCCGTCGAGAGGTCGGCGCGGATGCGCGCATCGCGCGGGTCGAGCGCCTTCGCACGCTCCAGCGCCGCGCGCGCGGGGGCCACCGCGCCCGCCTGGAGCAGGAGCCGGCCCAGCGCGTAATGCAACTCGGCGTTCGAGGGGGCGACGGTCAGGCCCTGCTCGAGCGTCGATCGCGCGTCGGCCAGCTGGCCCGCGCCGACATACGCGCGTGCGAGATGGATGTAGGCCGCGCCGACAGTGGGGGCGAGGGCGACCGCGCGCTTCAGGGGTGCGACCGCGTCGGCATGGCGCCCCGACTCGAGGAGGCTGCGGCCCAGGTAGTACTCGACGTTGAACGATTCCGCGGAGGAGCGGGACAGCGGCTCGAGGATGCGGATGGCGCCCTGGAGGTCGCGGTCGTGGAAGCGGCGCAGCGCGTCGCGCATGCCCTGCTCGTAGGCCGTGAACTCGAGGACCTTGTCCTTGGGATCGGCGCCCGAAGCGCCGGTCGCGGCGGCGGTGGCGCCTCCGAGGTAGCCCAGAGCGGCCAGCCGCTCGGCCGCTTCCGGATCGACTCTTGCCGCGCCGGGCGCTGCGGCCGTGGGCGTGCCGCGTGCAGGGAAGGCGGCCAGCCGCGTGCGCAGCGCCGCCGCCACCGACGCCCGCGTGTCGAGGAGGTTGTGCTCTTCGTGGGGGTCGTCGGTCACGCGGTACAGCTCCGCGCGCGGGAGGGCGACGTACTTCCAGCCCTCCGCGCGGATCGCCGTCACCGGCGCGTAGCCGAAATGGAGCTGGCCATAGAGGCTCTCCGCGTACGACTCGTTGTCCGGGATCCGGCCGCCCGCACGCAGGATCTCCGCCCGCGAAGCGCCGCTCGTCGCGGAAGGCGGAGCGCCGACCAGGGCCAGCACGGTGGGCAGAAGGTCGATGCTGCGGAACTGGCCACGCACGCGCGTTCCCGCGGGGAGCGTCCCCGGCCAGGACAGCACCAGCGGCACGTGCAGCGTCGTGTCGTAGACGAAGAGCATGTGCTCGTTCTCGCCGTGCTCGCCGAGCCCCTCGCCGTGATCGGAGGTGACGACGACCAGGGTACGCGCGCGCTGTCCGGTCGCGTCGAGAGCGGCGATCAGCCGGCCCAGCTGGGCGTCCGCGTAGGCGATCTCCCCGTCGTAGGGACTCTTCGCGAACCGCTGCCGGTAGGGCGGAGGCGGCTCGTACGGCGCGTGGGGATCGAACAGGTGTACCCAGAGCAGGAACGGCGCGGCCCGAGGCTTCCGAAGCCACTCGAGGGCGCGGTCGACGACTTCGGCCGCCGGCCGCTCGCTGCGCGCCTCGCGCGTGGTGGACATCTCGCCGCCGCCGAAGGGATCGTCGAACACGTCGAAGCCTCGATCGAGACCAGACGGTCGTGACACGGGATAGGCGCCGACGAAGGCGCCCGCGTCGTATCCTCGCGCGCGCATCAAGCTCGCAAGCGTCGGCGTGCCCGCGGCGAGCGGTCCGGACGCGTTGTCCCGTAGGCCGTGCTCGAACGGGTAGCGTCCGGTCAGGAGGCACGCGTGCGAAGGCCGCGTCATGGGGACCTGGGCCACCGCGTCTTCCACGAGCACGCCCTCGCGGGCGAGGCGATCGATCGTCGGCGTCGCGCCCGGCGCGTATCCGTAGGCACCGACGTGGTCGGCGCGCAGGGTGTCGATGGTGACGAGGAGGACGCTCGGCGATGGCGTCGCCGCGACGAGGAGCCAGGCCGCGACCCAGAGCATCGGAACCGATTATCCCGCAAACGAAAACGGCCCCGGGGACGCCGGTCCCCGGGGCCGAAACGAACGCCGGATCGTCTAGAAGCTGAAGCTCACGTTGAGGCGGACGATGCGCGGTGAGATGACCTCCTCGACGCGCCCGAGCTGGTTGGCCGGCTCGGCGCCCGCGATCGTCGAGAGGAAAGTCGCCGTGTTCGTCTGACGGGAACGGGAGAGCACCACATTGTTGTTGAACACGTTGAAGGCCTCCGCGGCCAGCGTGAGCCCGGCCCCGCCGAACCTTATCGTCCTGGCCAGGCGCACGTCGGCGTCCCAGAGGTTGCCGTATCGCCTGCTGTCCACGGTGGGCGTGACCAGGACGGCGAGCGTGCTATCGCGACCGCCGGCCAGCCGTGAGTTGAGGGGATACGATCCGCCCTGCTTGCCGAAGACTGCACCCGAGAAGTCGAAGCTCCCGGGGAGCTGGACAAGCGCGTTGGCGTAGATCTGCCACTTGACGCTGGTGTAGAAGCTCGCCTTGCCCGAGCCGCCAGAGAGCTCGGCGTGCTGACCGCCCTGGACGAGGGCGTCGGACTCGAGAGGCGTGGGGTTGCCGGAGGGCGTCCCGCCGTTCGTCGGAGTGACGCCGTTCTTCCAGTGGTCAGTCCAGTCGTTGTACGAGAAGGCCACGCGTCCCATCCACTTGTGTGAGAGGCGCTTGGTCAGCGTCAACTCGGGCCCGCTGAAGTTCGTGTAGAAGCCGGGCCGGTTCGTGCGGATGCGTCCACCGTTGCCCGCGTCGACGAGCGCAGCGATCGGCGAAAAGGTGTTGGCGGTGAATCCGTTCGACGTCACGGGCGCGTTTCGTAGGTATTCGCTGGGCTGGATGATTCGGCAGGTTGCGGCCGTTGGGTTCGAAGGATCCGTGCACGGTCCGCCCAGGCGGGGGACGTAATCCCAGGCGGTGGCCCGGCGCCAGGTGTAGGCGGCGCCGACGGCGGAGTTTGCCCCCACCTCGTGGTCGATGCCGATCACGAACTCGGTGTCATGCTTTGCCTTGAGATCGCGGTCGACCTTGCCGACCGTGGTTCCCACGGCGGCCGGGTTCTTGGGGTCGACGTTGCTGCTCGCGACGAACTCGCCGAGGTTCACCTCGCCGGGCTGCGGGAAACGGTCGCCGTTCTTGTCCGTCCACTGGTACTCCAGCCAGCTCAAGGCCGACGGGTTCTCCCGTGTCACGTTGCCATACGAAAGCTGCGACGCATACCGCGCAAAGGAGGCGCGCAGGACCGTCTTCCGGCTCTCGTCGAGGGCGTAGCTCAATCCGACACGCGGCGAGATATCGTTCCAGCGGATCAGGTCCTTCGTGTCACCCTTGTAGCTCAGGGCCGGCAGCAGGTTCGGAAATGTCTTGTTGGCCGGCGCGTCGCTGGCGAGGTTCCGTGCCGTCTGGAGGTCCCACCGGGCGCCGACGTTGAACGTGAACCGGTTCTTGCTGAAGACGTCGCCAAGATAAGCGCTCGAGTACTTGCCGCCGTAGTTGATCACCGCGTCGCGGTAAATGTAGACGTTGTTCTCCGACGGGTCGGTCGCCGAGTTGATCTCGCCCTGGAGCTGGTTGCCGCTGTACGAGGTGACGCTGTTGGTGGTGACCTTGCGGTAGCCGAAGCCGAACTTCAGCTCGTGGTTGCCGCCCATCCCGCTGAAGAAGTAGTTGCCGTCCACGTTGATGGTCTTCTGCGGCCGGATGGCCAGGTAGGTATACGACGACCCGATCGCCTCGCCGCGAACGTAGTCGAGAGTGAGGTCTTTGTCCGTGCCGCCGGTCGGGGCGAAGCCGAAACCCGTGTCGTAGTAAGCGGCCTTGGCGGACATGAAGAAGTTCGGGCTGAAGGTGTGATCGATCTGTGCCTTCCAGAGGCCGCCGGGGAGCCCGCCATCCGTATAGTGGTTGTCCTGATTCCAAAGGGTGTCCGCCGACTCGGGAACGGGGTAGCCGGGGGCGCGACCGAACTTCTGCTTCTTCCCCACGAACCAGAAGGCGGAGACCATGGTGTCGCTCATGGCCTGCCAGTTCAGTTTGGCGTTGTAGGAGGGCAGCAGCGTCTTGTCGTGGGTCTGCGTGTAGTTCAGGAGGCGGATGTCCTGCTTGCCGTACGTCCCGTAGAACCACAGCTTGTCCTTGACGATCGGGCCGCCGAGGTCGAACCCGTAGTCGGCCACCTGGTCGATCGAGTTCGCGCGACTGTTGCCCTTGAGACGCGGATCGTTCTTCGCTGCATCCGGGAGGTTGCCGGATTCGAGCTTGTGATTGGCCAGGACGTAACGAGTGCTCCCGTGGAACTTGTTGGTGCCGCGCTTGGTCACCAGGTTGATCCCGATGCCGCCGGTCTGGGCATTCAGGTCCATGCCGCCGGTGCTGACCGTGATCTCCTGGAAAGCGCCGAAGTCGTAGTAGGAGGGCGACGCGCCCGTGGCGGACATGTCCGTGATGTTGATGCCGTCCAGGTTCCAGATCTTGTCCGCGGTCGTGGAACCCTTTCCGGCCACGCTGGCCTGCTGCCCGTTCTCGTTGCCCGCGATGTTGATGCGATCGAGGAGCACGCCCGGCACGTTCTTCAGGACGCCCCAGGGGTCGCGGGCGTTGGGGACGAGGTTCAACTCCTCGGTCGTCATCGTGGTGGCCGTGCCGCGCTTCTTGACGTCGACGAGAGGCGCCTCCGCGGTGACGGTGACGGTCTCTTGCTGGCTGGCGACCTTGAGCGAAAACGCGAGGTTCACGTTCTCGCCCGTGACCACGTTGAGGTCACGCGTGACGGAGGTGAACCCGGCGAGGGCGACGCCCACCTTGTAGCGGCCGCGCTCGAGGTTCAGGAACCGGAACTCTCCCTGGCTCCCGGCGGTGGTCGTGCGCGTGCCGAAGTCGCTCGAGACGGTCACGACGGCCCCCGGCAAGACGGCGCCGGATTCATCGGTGATGTTGCCGTAGATGTTCCCGCCCGCGATCTGGGCGAACAGACCTGGGACTGCCCCCGCCAAGAGGGCGAGCGCCAGGACGAGAGCTCGTTTCATTGCTCCTCCCTTATTGTTCTGAAAATTGAGTCGGACGAATTTGCCGGTGGTGCAAGTGAGGTGCCATGTTGGAAGCCCTTTGAATGCAAGGCCCTGGGGCATCAGGCGTACACCCATTCGTCCATTTCATTGGATCAAATTCAATCGGTTGAAGTTCTCGTGGTTCGAATGACTGGCTCGAGAAAGCGGTTTACACGGCGCGATCGCCGTGGTGGGATGGTGCGCCGCGCTGCGAGGTGACCAATGAGGACGATGGTATTCGCTGCCCTGTCGGCGGCCCTCGTGAACCCGGGTGCGGTCGCCGCCGACCGAATGGTCGCGGCGGCGGCGGATGCGCCCGTCTTCCCGACGCAGGTCTCGCTCGTCCTCCTTCCCGTCTTCGTCGTCGACAAGGACGGTCACGCCGTGCGCGGTCTGCAGCCCACCGACTTCGAGCTGACACAGGACGGCCGGCGCGTCGAGATCGTCTCCTTCCGCTACGTGGACACAACCGATCCGGACGATCAAGAAGCGCTGCGTCAGGCCTCGGCGGCGCGGCGGCGGTTCTTGCTGCTGTTCGACAAGTCGTTCACCGATCCCGCCGGGCTCAATCGCGCGCAGAAAGCGGCCGCCGACTTCGTCCGCAACCGGCTCGCGTCGACGGACCTCGCAGCCGTCGCCACCTTCGACGTGAACCAGGGACTCCGCCTCGTCGCCAATTTCACCGACGATCCGCTCCCTCGCGTGAGCGATCCTCTTGCCCTGGCCGCCGACCTGTCGGTGACGGACCTCGCGCTCACCAGCCGCGACGCAGGCCAGAGCAACCAGGGCGTCCTCGACAACGTGATGTCCGTGCTGGTGAGACGGCTGCGCGCGGCGGAAGACCAGGCCTACCGCGCGAACGTCGCGTTGCTCGAGTCGAGCCTACGGAGCCTGGCGGTGGCGCTGCGCGGCGTGGAAGGGCGCAAGCAGATTCTCTATTTCTCGGCCGGATTCGACTCCCAGCTTCTCGTCGGCGAAAGGGGCGACGACTTGAAGCAGGCCTCGCAATCGGTGGCCGAGGGCCGGATCTGGGAAGTGGAGGGCAGCGCGCGCTATGGCGACGCCCGCTTGCGCGATTCCCTGGCCCAGACGACCCGCGCCCTCTCGAATTCGGACACCGTGATGCACACCATCGACGTGACGGGACTCGCGCAGGGGGCGGGCACGTCGCTCACCAAGATGCGAGCCATCGACTCGAACGTCGGCGAGGGGACCGGCCGCGAGTCGCTGCACTTTCTGGCCGCGGAGACGGGTGGACGCTTCTTCAAGGACGCGAACGACCTGGGACCTGCCTTGCGCGAGATGCTGGACATGACCAGCCGCTACTACGTCCTCGGATACCAGCCGGAGGCTCTGACGGCACCGGGAACGTTCCACCGCATTCGCGTGCGCGCACGGCGCAGCAACGTCCAGCTCTCGCATCGAGCCGGCTATTACGAGAGGACTCCGCGCGCGTCGCAGACGGTGCTGGAGCGGAAGTTCGAGGCCGCTCAGCTCGTCGTCACCGGCGCCGGGCCGGAAACCCTTCGCTTCTCCGCCCTCGTCCTGCCGTTCCCGGCCGCGGGCGAGCGGCAGTCGCTGGGTCTGGTCCTCCAGGTTCCGCGCGATCAGTTGCGATGGCGGAAGCCGGCCCCGCAGGGGGTCGAGGTGTATGCCTACGCCGTGGATGAGGAAGGCACGGTGCGCGATCACGTGGCGCAGCTCGCGCGCATCGACCTGTCGCGCTCAGATCCGGGCGACGAGGCGCGTGGACTGTCCATCCAGACTTCGCTCAGCGTCCCACCGGGGCGTTACACGGTGCGCCTGATGGTCACGGAGGCGGAGACGGGGTCCTCCGGCGTGCAGTTCCTGGACATCGTCGTGCCGCCGCGTGACGGACGGGCGGGGTTCCTCCTTCCCCCGGTGATCGTGGAAGACCCGGTTCGGTGGATCCCCGTCGAGATGGCGCGGCCTCGGGAGCAGGGCGCCGCCTTCGTGTTCGGTGGGAAGTCCTTCGTACCGCGGACGAGCGCCGAGATCGAGAGCGGGACACCCGAGAAGCTCGTGCTCATCGCCTATGGTGCGGATGCGGCCGTCGACCCCGCGGCTTCCGTGGAGATCCGGTCCAGCCTCACTGACGCCCAGGGCCGGTCCGTCGCCCCCGGACCAATCCGGCTGTCGAAGGTGCACCGCGACGGCAGCCGTCGAGCCGCGTATGTTCTCGACTACACGCCTCAGAACCTCGCGCCGGGGGATTACACGCTGCGGATCGCCATCGCGGAGGCGGGTTCGGACCTGCAGTCGTACACGCGTGTCCGCGTCAAGGCCGCCCAGGCTCGCCAGGACTAGGGACGACCAGCACCGACGCCGGCACGAGCACGATCATGAAAAGAGAACGGCCCCGGGCTGGTGGCCGCGGGGCCGTTCGGAACGAACAGACGGTCTAGAAGCCCAGCCGCATGCCGATGCGCAGGATGCGCGGCGACAGGTTGTCGGTCAGCAGGTGGAAGTTGGTGGCCTGCAGGTTCCGCTGGCGGTTCAGCTCCGTGTTGCTGTTGAACGCGTTGAACAGGTCCGCGGTGATCGTGACCGACGTCCGGCCCCCGAACTTCATGTTCTTGGCCAGACGCATGTCGAGGTCCCAGAGGTCCTTGAATCAGACGTAGTCGACCGTGGGCGTCACGAGCACGCGCTGCGTCCCGTCCAGGCCCAGTGCCTGGTTGACGTACAGCGGATAGGGCGTGCCCTGCTTGCCGAACAGGTTGGCCGCGATCTCGAAGTTGCCGGGAAGCTGGTAGACCGCGTTCGCGTTCAAGGCCCACTTGGCGTTCAGGAAGATGTCGCCGGAGCCGCTGCCGGACGTGCGCGGCGCCACCTGGCCTCCCTGGACGAGCGGTTCGTAGTCGAGCCGAGTCGGATTGTAGGGCGCGCTGAACTGGACCACTCCGCCGACCTCGTAGGGAGTGCCCTTCCAGTATTCGCGGTGATTGTTGTAGGCGGCGGCCACGCGCGCCATCCACTTGTTCGCCATGCGCTTGGTCGCGGAGAACTCGAATCCGCTGAAGGTCTGGTAGTAGTCGTCGTTGTTCGTCTCGAACCGCCCGCTTCCGCCCGCGGTCACCTTGGCCGCGACCGGGTTGTAGGTTTGCACGCTGTAGGGCTTGCCGTCGGGTAGCGTGCCGGTGAGAAGGGCTCCGGGGATGTAGTCGGCCGGAGTCATGTCGATGCGGGGAGCGGTGAGGAACCGCGTGAACTTGCGGTAGGTGTACGTCACCGACACCGCGAGGTTCGGAAGGAGCTCGCGGTCGAAGCCGAACACGCCTTCGTTGGTGACGGGCGCCTTCATGTTCGGATCGAGCCGATTCGCCGACACCACCGCCGTCGGGGCCGCGGGGTTGAAGCCGCCACCGACGGAGAGGGGAGCGGGCAGGATCGTCACCTCGCCGGGCTGCGCGAGATGGTCGCCGTTGCGGTCCACCCAGGGATACTCCGCCCAGCCCGCGCCACCGTTGGGATTGGCGTACCCGACCGTGCCCGTGTCGAGCTGCGTCGCGTACCGCGCGAAGGAGGCGCGGACCAGCGTCTTGCGCCCCTGGTCCAGCGCGAAGGTGGCGCCCAGGCGCGGGGAGAGGTCGTTCCAGACGAAGGGCGCGTCGTAGCCGCCGAACTCGACGCCGGGAACCAGGTTGGGGAAGGCGCCGTTGCCCTCGATCGAGTTGCCGACGGCGCGGCCGGTCTGGCGATCGTAGCGGACCCCGAGGTTCAGGGTCAGGCGGTCCTTGGTGAAGGTGTCACTCAGGTAGGCGCTCGTGTAGAAGGTCCGGTTGACGCCTTTGCCCTCGCGGTAGAGGCGCGCGCGCTGGTTGGTGAGTGACGTGTCGATGGCTACCATCTTGTCGCCGGGCCAGATCGTCCCGGTGAGGGCCTCGGTCCACCGATAGCCGCCGCCGAATTTCACCTCGTGGTTCCCGCCCATGCCGGTCACGAAGTAGTTGGAGTCCAGGTTGGCGACGTACTGCGGACGCACGTTGAGCGAGAGCTGGGCGGAGCCGAAGGTCGATCCCAGGCGGGGGCTCAATCCGGCCTGCGTGTCCAGGCCGCCGCGAGGGGCGAGCTGGAAGCCGGCGCCGTAGTAGGCGCCCTTCAGGCTCATGAAGAAGCTCGGGCTGAAGATGTGGTTGTCCTCGAGCTTCCAGAAACCGGGCGGCTTCCCCTCGGGGTAGCTGCCCCCCTGGTTCCAGGTCGTGGAGTCGATCTCCACGCAGCCCGCGCAGTTGCCGGTGAGGCGGCCGAACTTCTCCTTGGCCCCCAGGAACCAGAACCCGCTGATCATGTCGCTCTTGGTCGCCTGCCAGTTCACCTTGACGTTGCTGTCCTTGAGGATGGACTTGTCGATGGTGTTGCCGGCCGATCGAACGAGGCGGATGTCCTGCTTGCCCCACGACCCCCAGAACCAGAGCTTGTCCTTGACGATCGGGCCGCCGAGGTCGAAGCCGTAGTCCGCGACCTGCTTGTTGTGGTTCGCGGTCTTGTCCGTGACGCCCGCGGAGGCCAGCTCGCCCGGCACGTTGCTCGAGGCCAGGTCCTCGTGGGTGAAGTAGCCGCGCACGGTGCCATGGAAGGCATTCGTGCCGCGCTTGGTGACGAAGTTGATCCCGACGCCACCGGTGGGCTGGCGGATGTCGTTGCCGCTGGTGGAAATCTGGATCTCCTGGAAGGCGTCGTAGTCGAAGTAGGTGGGGGAGGCGCCGATGGCGGCCATGTCGGTGATGGCGACGCCGTCCAGGGCCCAGACGCCGTCGTTGCCGGACGCGCCCTTGGCGCGGTAGGCCGACTGCTGGCCGCTCTCGTTCCCGGCCACGTTCACGCGATCCAGGATGACGCCCGGCACCGTGCGCAGCAGCGCCCAGGGGTCACGGGAGTTCGGGATCTTCGCGAGCTCGTCCTGCGTGAACACGGTCGCGGTGCCCGTGCGCTTGGTATCGATGACCGGCGTCTCCGCCGTCACCGTGATCGTCTCCTCGACAGAGGCCACCTTCATGGACACCGGGATGTCGACGTTCGTGCCCGTGCCGACCACGATGTTCTGGCGGTTCACGGTCGAGAAGCCGGTGAGAGCCGTCGTGACGGTGTAGGAGCCCGGGGAGAGGTTCAGTACGCGGAACCGGCCGTCCGAGCTGGTGGTGGTGGTGAGGTTGCCCGCGGCGCCCTTCACCGTGACGGCGACGCCGGGCAGCGGCGCCCCGGATTCGTCGGTCACCAGGCCGTAGATGTTCCCCGTCGCGAGCTGGGCGGCCACCGGCAGGGCCAACCCCAACAGCACCGCCATAATGAGAAGAGTTCTCTTCATAACTTCGTCGACCTCCTGCGATCAGCGGAGACGATCATGTTTTGGACCCAAGGGTTGACCGCTACGTTTGGCAAGACCCGCGCCAACGGGCCGCAAGGACGTCCTCGTCCGTAATCTATTGATCCTAAAAGGTGTCGTCGCTGAATCGGGGTGATGTTTTGATGGATCCTCCAATTTATCGTACGGACTAGGGGCGGGCGAATCCACCTCATTGAATTCACGGGAGCTTTACGGGATGTTGAACATACGGCTAGACTCGACGCTCGCCGGGGAGGTCCACCGTATGTCGTCACGACCCGTCGCTGCGGCAGTGTTGCTCGTGGCGACGTGGACGCCGGCGGCGGCCCCCGCGCCCGCAGGTCCCCCGGAGTTCGGCGCGGCGATCACGGTCGTCACCGTTCCCGTCTTCGCGACCGACCGCAAGGGTCTAGCGGTGACCGGCCTGACCGTCGACGACTTCGACGTCACCGACGACGGACGCCCGGTGAAGCTCGTCGGTCTGCGCGAGATCGACGCCGCGGAACTGCTGCCTGAGCAGACGCGCGACTCGCCCGCGGCCCGACGTCAGTTCCTCCTTCTCTTCGACCTCTCGTTCAGCAGCGTCAATGGTCTCGTTCGTTCGCGGAAAGCCGCCCTGGAGTTCGTCAACCGTCTGGCTCCTTCCGACCTCGCGTCCGTGGCCACGTTCTCCGCGAACCACGGCGTGCGCCTGCTGCTCGCCTTCACGTCCGACCGCGCTCAGCTCGCCCGTGCCATCGAGACGCTCGGCGTCCTGCAACTCGATCGGCGCGCGGACCCGCTCGGCCTCGCCTACGACCTGCGTGAGGTGGGCGCGGCCATGCCCGATACGCCTCCCGACGAGACGGGCAACGCCATCGCCGACGCGATGCGCGCGGTGCAGATCCGCTTCGAGCGCACGCAGCAGGCCGTCTATCGCCAGAAGGTGCTCGCCCTGTTCGAGGGCCTCGGGCAGCTCGCGACCGCGCTGGAGGTCGTGCAGGGCCGAAAGCAGGTGGTGCTGCTTTCCAGCGGGTTCGAAGAGACGACGCTGGGCGGGCAGAGCACGGCCCAGACCCTCGCCGACTCGGACGCGGTCGTGCGCGGGCGGGTCTGGGAGGTGCAGAGCGAGAATCGCTTCGGCGACACCCAGATCCGCGAAGAGATGACGCGCTCGCTCCGCGCGTTCTCCGCCGCCGACGCCGTGGTCCACACCGTCGACCTCAGCGGGCTGGCCGCGCGCGGCGACGCCGCCCAGGGATCGGGAGAGCCGATCCGGCACTCGGGCCAGGAGTCGCTGGCCGAGATCGCGAACCTCTCGGGCGGCCGCCTGTTCAAGGACGCCAACGACCTGGGACAGGCCCTCCGCGAGATCGCGGAGATGAGCCGGCGCTATTACCTCCTGGCCTTCGAGCCGGGGGCCAGCCGCGGCGGCGGACGGTTCCACAAGCTGCGCGTCCGGGTGGCGCGGCCCCGTGACGTCTCGGTGTCGCACCGCGCCGGATATTTCGAGCGCGCGGCCGAGCGCGAGCACACGGCCCTCTCTCGCCGATTCGAAGCCGCGGAGATCGTCGCCAAGGGCCTGCCCGAATCCGATCTCGCCGTCCGCGCCCTGGGCGTGCCCTCGCGTGCGGCCGGGGGGCGCGTCGCGTTCTCGTTCGTGGTCGAGGTGCAGCCCCGCGCGTTCCCGGCGGCCGCGCCGCTGGGCTTGGAGATCTACGCCTACGCCCTCGACGAGAAGGGAGGGATCGAGGACTTCATCGCGGTCGCCTCCAACCTCGACGTCTCGAAGGTGGGCGCCAAGCTTCGAGGTCGTGGACTGCAGTGCCGGGGGGCATTCGTGTTGCCTCCCGGCCGCCATTCGCTGCGGGTGCTGGTGCGGGACGCGACCCGCGGGCAGATGGGGTCGGCCTGGCTGGACCTCAACCTCCCCGCTTTCGATTCCCCCGACGTGATGCTCTTCCCGCCCCTCTTCATGGACGACCCGGCGCTGTGGGTGGTCATCGACGCCCCCTCGCGCGGGGCGAGCCCACCCGCATCTCCGTTCCAGGTCGCGGACGAGCCGTTCGCGCCGCGCGTGCGGCCCTCCCTCGCCAATGGCCGCACCGAGCGCGTGTGCCTGCTCGCCTTCGATGGTGGGCGCAACTACGACCCCGGCGCATCGTTCGAGATCAAACCGCTGCTCGTGAAGGCCGACGGCACCGCCGTCCGGCTCGGTCGGATCGAGATGGCCAAGGCGGTGGCCGGCGCCGATGGGTTCCGCCGCTTCGTCCTCAACGTCACGCCCGCCGACCTGGCCGCGGGTGAGTACACGCTGCGCGTCCGCTTGCGCGATCCGGCTTCCGGACGCATCAGCGAGGCCTTCCAGGCCCTGCGCGTCGAGTAGCGGGTCCTTCCGCTACACTCCGGGAGTGATCGTCTACCGCGCCGGATGGGTGCTGCCCGTGGACCGCCCGCCTCTGCGCGATGCGTGCGTGGCCGGGGACGGCGGGCGCGTCGTGTGGGTGGGGCCGGCGGCGGAGGCCCCCGCGGGCGAGGCGCGCGACCTCGGCCCGGGCGTGCTGATGCCCGGCCTCGTCAACGCGCATTGCCACCTGGAGCTGTCGCACCTGGCCGGACGGCTGGCGGGGTCGGGTGGATTCGTGGACTGGGTGGAGCGGCTGGTGACGACGCGCGGCCAGGACCCGATGGACACGGTGCGCGCGCGCACGGCGGTGGGCATCGAGGAGCTCGAGCGGACGGGCACGGTCGCGGTGGCCGACGTGTCGAACGCGCTCGCGCACCTGGATCTCCTCGGGGACTCGTCGCTGCGCGCGCGCGTGTTCTTCGAGCTGATCGGATGGGACCCGGCCGTCGCGGACCGCGTGTTGGACGCCGCGCACGCGCGGCTGGGGAGCCTCAACCTTCCGGACACGATCACCGTGGCCCTGGCCGCGCACGCGCCCCATTCCGTGTCGCCGGCGCTGCTCACCGCCATCGTCGAGGCGGGCGGCGTGTCCGCGATTCACCTTGCCGAGTCTCCGCACGAGCGCCGGTTCCTGCATGGCCGCGACCCGGAGTGGAGCGCCTTCCTCGCCCGCCGCGGGCTGGGACGCGTAGCCTTCGTGCCGCCTCACGTGAGCCCGGTCCGGTTCATGGACCGGCTCGGCGTGCTGCGTCCGGGCCTGCTGGCCGCCCACGGTGTCCAGGTGGACGAGGGCGACTGCGGGCTGCTGGCCGGGCGAGGGGTCACGGTCGTCCTCTGCCCGCGCAGCAACCGCGCCCTCGATGTCGGTCTCGCTCCCGTGCCCGAGCTGCGTGCGGCCGGCGTGCGCCTGGCCATCGGGACGGACAGCCTGGCCAGCGTGCCCAGCCTCGACCTCTGGGAAGACGTCCTGGCCCTGCATCGCGCGTTTCCGTCCCTCGAGCCGGAATGGCTCCTGCGCACGGCCACGCGTGGGGGCGCGGAGGCGCTCGGCTTTCTGGGTCTCGGCCAGATCGCGGCGGGCGCGGAGGCCGCCTTCGCGTTCACGGAAGGCCCGCCTTCCCTGTCCGATCCGCTGGCCTTCCTGCTGTCCGGTGAGGCACGGCTGCGGGGAGTCCAGGCATGAACTTCGTCGATCGGGCGCTCGTGTACGGCCGCATGATCAAGTTCTCGCACTCCGTGTTCGCCCTTCCCTTCGCGCTGGCCTCGGCGGCGGTGGCGGCGGGCGGGCGCGTCCCCTGGCCGGAGCTGCCGTGGATCGTGCTGGCCATGATCGGCGCGCGCAGCGCGGCCATGGGATTCAACCGCCTGGCCGACCAGGCCATCGACGCGCGCAACCCGCGCACGGCCGGCCGCGAGCTGCCGCGGGGCGTGCTCTCGCGGCGCGAGGTGTGGCTCTTCGTCTCTCTGTCCGCGCTGGCCCTGGTGGGGGCGGCGGCCATGCTCAACCCGCTCTGCCTCCTTCTCTCGCCGGTGGCCCTGCTCGTGGTGCTCGGATACTCGTATACGAAGCGCTTCACCTCGCTCTCGCACCTCGTGCTCGGACTGGCCCTGTCGATCGCGCCCGTGGGCGCGTGGCTGGCCGTCCGCGGCCGGTTCGACCTCCCGCCCGTCGTGCTCGCGCTGGCCGTCCTCTGCTGGGTGGCGGGATTCGACACCATCTATTCCTGTCAGGACGTCGACTTCGACCGGCGCGAGGGCCTGCGCTCCCTGCCCGCCCTCCTGGGCATCCGTCGCGCCTTGACCGTCGCGCGCATGCTTCACGTCGCGGCCGTGGTCCTCCTGGCCGCGCTGTACACGCGGGCGCCGCTTCATCCCGTCTACCTGGCCGGAGTGGCGGCAGTGGCGGCGCTCCTGGTCTACGAGCACTCGCTCGTGTCGGCAGACGACCTCTCCCGCGTCGACGCCGCCTTTTTCGCCGTGAACGGCTGGATCGCCGTGGGCTACCTGGCCTTCACCATCCTCGCCCTGCGGCTCGCGTCGAGCGCGGCCACGCCTTAGAATGACGCCGCTTCGCAAGGCCGACGGCGCGCCGCGGAGCGACATGACGACGGTGGCCCCTCCCCTCGGACGCTCGGACATCACTCCCACCCCGGGGGCGCCGGAGACGCTCGCCGTGCGCTCGATGTTCGACCGCATCGCGCCGCGGTACGACTTCATCAACCGCCTGCTCTCCCTGGGCACCGACGTGCGCTGGCGCCGGCGCGCGGTGGACGCGCTGGGCCTTCCCCCCGGCGCGCGCGTGCTCGACCTGTGCACGGGCACGGCCGATCTGCTGGTCGAGGCGCTCGGACGCGACGGCACGCGCCGGGGCCTCGGCCTCGATCTCTCGACCGCGATGCTCGCGCGGGCGGCGGCGAAGCTGGAGCGGGCGCATCTGACGGCGCGCGCGGGGCTCGCGGCCGGAGACGCCCAGCGCCTGCCCGTTCGCACCGGCAGCCTCGACGGCGCGCTGGTCGCCTTCGGGATCCGCAACGTCGGCGATCCGGCGGCCGCCCTCGCCGAGCTGAGCCGCGTCCTGCGGCCCGGCGGCCGCCTCGTCGTCCTCGAGTTCTCGACGCCGCGCGGTCTGTTCGGCGTCCTCTTCGGCGCCTACTCGCGCCACGTGCTGCCCCGCGTCGGGGGCTGGATCAGCGGAGATCGCGGCGCCTACGCCTACCTTCCGGCGTCGGTGGCCCGCTTCGCGACGCCGGCGGCGCTGGGCGCCCTGATGGAGGCGGCCGGATTCACGAGCGTGCGCGGGCAGCCGCTCACCGGCGGCATCGCGCACGTCTTCGAGGGCACCCGCCGGTGACTCCGCTGGCCGCGTCCCTCCAGAAGGCCGCGCCGCGGCTGCAGTCGCAGCGCACGTCGATCCTGGAGGCCTGGCTGCGCGCGCTCGCCGATGCCGCCGCCCCCGGCCCCTTTGACCTGCGCGAGTCGTGCGAGCGCGAGCTGGACGTCCTCCTCGACCGTCTCCTCCGCGGCGAGGCGGAAGAGCTGCTGGACGAGGAAGCCCGCGAGGGCGCGCGCCGTGCGCGGGCGGGATCGAGCCTGCAATGGCGGGCGCAGGCCTTGTCGCGCCTCGACCGCTGCTGCCTGGGCGCCCTGGCCAATGGCGGCGATCCCGCGCCGCACGACCGCGAGGCGGTGCT
>WNFM01255926.1_pt1 | contig 38224 bp, 37 predicted proteins | sample 5400271 | NCBI WGS metagenome assembly WNFM01 (sample SAMN13153352, study PRJNA577476) | soil metagenome | isolation source: 60 cm saprolite on Douglas fir-dominated hillslope | place: USA:California | collected 2013-09-17
ACAGCGAAAGGAGTCGTGATGCCGAGATCCATACCTATCTGGCTACTGGCTTCCTTTTCCCTTGGCTTCGGAGCAAGTCACGCTGTTCGCATTGTAGACAGCGCATTGGCCGCTACCGTCACGGCGGAGCCGTCGGTGCCAGCGGAGTTGAAAGACCAGGGCTGTCGACTCGGGAACTCAGTAGTCCCGAAAGCCGCCGGTCCGGCCGTCGCGACGATCTGTGACCAGCGTGGGGAAGTCATGAAGGGCTTTCTCATGCAAGGTCCTGAACGTATCGCGGTATGCTGCCCGATCCCCACCGCCAAGTAGCGGCGCCGCATAGCAATGCGCTGAAGCTGACGCCGGCGCAAGCGACGGAGCCTCGCCGCTGAACCAGTGTTCGGCGGACCCACAGTGACCGGATGAGACTCCACCGGAACCGCTTAGCGGCCGCACTGCTCTCGCTGGTCCTTCAGGATGGGTGCAGCCTTTGCGGGAACGAGGATGACGTGCGAGTTGCCTCGCCCGACGGAAGGCACGTGGCGCACTCGTACCTGCGAAGCTGCGGGGCGACCACTGACTACATCACTATGGTCGACTTGGAGGTACCAGGTTATTCGCAGGCGGCGATGGCCTACAGTGCGGACGGGGCTCACGACCTGACGCTTCGGTGGGCTTCAGCGCAAGAGCTGCACATTGAGTGCCGCGGTTGCCCACCACGTCATCCAACAGCTCCACCGATCGACGGGGTTACGATTACGGTCATCAGCGCAGCCCGAGGTAGTGTCGTGGTGCCGCATCTATGAACCAGCCGCCGAACAAACACTGCAGCGGACGAGCCCCGGCTGGAATGAAAGCCTCGCCGCTGATCTGCGGGTGCGGACGTGCTGCGTCGCTCAGCCTCCTAGGGAATCATGACTGAAGGCTTCACCGGTCTGCTCGTGTATATCGCCCTCAAACTGATCGGCTACTCGGTCTGGAGTTGGACTGGCCTAGCCTGGCTGCAAGGACGGGTGGTTGGGTGGTGCTCTCGCGCGTGGTGTTGGCCGTCTGCTGGTCGGGTGGCTTACAGGGCTCGCAGTTGCGCCGTTGGCTTTTGTCGCGGCCGGAACGGGACACGTCACGATGTTCTACTTCTTGGTGCTGCCCGTGGTCCGATGGCTCGAATGGGGCATCATCCACGCGACGTTGGTCCCAGACCACCAAGGAGCGGCCTTCGTTCATGGCATTTCCACTCGGGGGCGGCTCTGGCGTGCAGGAGGCATCGTAGTGTCGTACCTCGCGGATCTCCCATTTCTCGTAGCGGAAGGTGGGTTGCCGCAGGGTAGGATCTTCTGCTGAGGCATCCCAAGTAAGATGGCGGTTATCGAAGGCCTTCGGCGGCAGTACCTTCCCACGAACATCTTTGGTTTTGGCCACTGCTCCCTCCAAGTAAGCTGCGGTACGAGGATCTATCCTTGTTGCGTGGCCGTCGATACCAACACGGTGCAGAGCATTGGTGAACGGATTCGCGCCGCCGTACGTCGCTGAGCCGCCCGTCGAACCACGCATTGACGCCGACGCCGCACGAGCTGTGGCAAGATCGGTTGCAGAGCAGCCTGAGTCTCTGTTGGCCCGACTTATCAGGGTGGCTTGGAACGAAGACGTGGAATCGCTTGCGCGAGTGCGACCCGCGACGGATGGCGACGCGCAGAGCATTTCCGAGCTGCTTGGGGAGCTTGGATATCCTGCTCACGCCACCTCGGTGACGAGACGGCTTGCACGCCTGACCAACTCGTCGAGCGCCGCCTTGGTAGCGGAGGCTGGCGGCGACGTAATCGGCCTCTGCACTCTCCACTTGTTCAGCGTCATTCATGAAGACGCTCCCCTGGCAATGCTGTCTGTCCTCGTTGTGTCGGAAGGCGCGAGACGTCGAGGCGTAGGGCGAGGACTGATGGCGAAGGCGGAGGAGTGGGCACGTGCGCACGGAGCTGGCCGCATCGTGGTCGCCTCAGGCCTGGCACGCTCGGATGCGCACGCCTTCTACGAATCACTGGGCTACGCGCACAACGCGCGGAGAGACAACAAGCGGTTGGATGGAGAGCCATCCGGCGGGCCGTCATGAAATCAAAACGAAAGATCATCGTCTACATCGCGACGAGCGCGGACGGCTACATTGCCAGGCCGGACGGCGACGTCGAGTGGCTCAATCGCCGGCCGAGCACCGTCGATTACGGCATGCGCGAGTTCTACCCGACCATCGACACGATCCTGTGGGGACGCAAGACCTACGATTGGCTGCTGACCTACTACAAGAAACGCGGCAAGACCAAGGGCCTGTTCGACACGAAGGTCGCCAACTACGTGTTCTCTCGGAGCCCGCCGCGACGAGCGGCGCCAGGCGTGACATTCGTATCGGAGCCGGTAAAGACGTTTGCCCAGCGTCTGCGCGCGACTCCCGGCAAACAGATCTGGATGATGGGTGGCGGAGGGTTGATCGCCTCCTTCCTCGACGCCGGCGAGATCGACGAGTTCGACATCCATGTCATTCCGGTTCTCATCGGCGAGGGGATTCCCCTCGTGGCGCCGCGCCACCGCGATGTGGTCCTTCGACTGCGCTCATCCAGGAAGTACCCGGACGGAGTGGTTCGACTGCGTTATGAAGTCACGCGGTAGCTTCACGGGACGTCGGCTGGCGATCGCCATGGCATTCGCGTTGGCGTTCGCCACGGGGTCGCGCGCGACCTTCGGGACTGAGCCGGCCGCCCTCGACAACTTCATGGGTACCTGGCGAGGCTCATCCACGTGTACGGATCTCGTGGCGGCTCCGGCCTGTCGAGACGAAGTGGTGGTTTACGACGTCCGGCCTTCCGGCAAGGTTGGAGTGGCCACGCTCAAGGCGGACAAGATCGTCGACAAAGAGAGAGTCCCGATGGGCGACCTCGAATTCGCGTACGACAAGGGCGAAGGGTGTTGGCGCAGCGAGTTCGAGACGCCGCGAGCCCACGGCGTGTGGTGCCTGGTGGTCAAGCGCAAGCAGATGACGGGCACGCTACGGCTTCTCCCCGCCGGATCCACCGTGCGCAAGGTCCAACTGCGACACGAGTGAGGGCGCGGAGCGACCTCTGATGGCGCTGGAAGTGCGCTAGCCGGCAGCCGGAACCGCGGCCAACACGCGTGGTCGTCCCGTCTCCGACGTGACCACGGCATAGTTCGGATCGCGCCGGAGCCGCCAGATGTAGGCATCCACGATGAAGTGGTGGATGTTGATGATGGCGACCATGATCAGAAGGCTCTGGGAGAAGCGGAGGTGTGCGAGCACGGAGGCGTGCGGCCACGCCTGGAACAGCACATAACCCACGACGACACAGACGGCATAGAACTCGGCCGCGGGGCGCAACCACCGTCCCATCACGGCCGGTGCCGCGGCCGGTTCCCGTTCCCTGCGCTCGCGGACGTGGAAGATGATCACGATGGCGAGGTACTGCAGGCCGTGGAAGATCGTGGCCCAGACGAAGGCGTCCATGTAGCGGAGAGTCGTCCACCAGAAGGCGTTGGCCACGATGGTCAGGATGCTGATCACGGGAAGTCTCGGCCCCCGCCCCAGGGCTCCGGCCAGGAAAAGGAGCATCGGAACGACCAGGCAGGCCGGCCGCAGCACGGAGAGGAGGAACGCCAGGGCGTGAGCCACGGTGGGACCGCCCAGCAGCACGCCCCGCGTGTCCAGGAACGCGAACAGGAAGGGCAGCAGGCAGGCCACGCGGATGAGCTTCTTGTCCCCGTCGCTCAACTGGATGCCCGAGCGGTACGAATACATCAAGGCCAGCCCGTACGTTTGCGCGGCGTAGTGGTAGGGCGACCACGTGAAGTAGAGCGCCACCAGTTGTGTCCCGAAAGAGTCCGGTAGAGCGAGACCGACTCCCAGCACCACCAGCATGGCGAGGGGCAGGACCTTGGTGACGAACGGCAGGTCCCGGAAGGCGTTTGGCTTCGTGTACAGGCGGACGGTGGAAGCCGCGAAATGCGGGCTGTTCACGAGGAAGGCGAGGAGGGCCACGGCCTCCAGCGACGGCACGCGCGATCCCGTGAGCTTCATCCAGGCCAGCGCGCACAGGCTGAGACCGCCGCCGATCACCATGAGATCGAAAGCCGGATGCACGAACGCGCGTCCGAGCTGCAGCGGCTTTCTCGGGACCGCGGCGGAGACCGGGAACGTGGTCGCGGTCACGGGTGGGCTCCGGCCTGGCCGGCCGCGGCCATGGCGCGGTCGCGGTTGTCGGGCCCCAGCGTAGGATCGAGCCGGAGCGCGGCTTCGAATGCGGGAACCGCCTCCCGAGGTCGTCCGGCGAGAGCAAGGGCGATGCCCAGGCTGTTGTGGGCGCTGGCCAGCGTGGGATCGGCCGCGACCGACCGCCGGAGCACGTCGATGGCTTGCGGGTAGAGATCGCGATCGATGAGCACGTCCCCCACGACCTGGAGCGCGCCCGCATCCTGCGGACCCAGCACGAGGGCGGCGCGGCAGGCCTCCGCGGCCTCGTCCGTCTTTCCCTGGAGGAGCAGCGTGCGGCCGATCCACGCGTGAAGGCGGGCCGAGCGTGGCCTCTGGGCGCGCGCACGCCGGAACACGGCGAGCGCATCCTCCGGGTCGCCCGACAGGAGCAGCGACTTGCCCACGTCTTCGGTCAAGGAGACATCCCAGGGGTTGACGGCGAGGGTTCGGAGGAATTCCTCTCGCGCTTCGGCGTGTCTCCCGAGGGCCGCCAGCCGGCGCCCCTCGAGGAGCGGATCCTGGGACAAGCCGGGCAGGCGGCGGGTGGCGACGGCGGCGCGGCCGATTCCGGCGAGGCCACTGACGGCCAGGATGGCCGCCGCGATCAGGAACGACGCGTGATAGGCCCTTTCACGCCGGAGTGAAGGATCCAGACACGCCTCCCGGATCGCGGATTATAGCAACCCCGCCCCTGCCGCGCTTCGCGGCCGAGCGTGACGTGACGCGGATCACCCTGTGGACTCAGGAGCCCGCGGCGCTCTCGATGAGCGCGCGATAACGGTCGAGCACCACGTCCCAGCGATAGCTCGCGGCGACGTAGCGCCGGCCCGAATCGCCCAGCGCTCGACGTAGCGCCGAATCGTCGATCAGGCGCTGGAGCGCCTCCGCGAACTCGTCCCCGTCGCCGTAGAAGAGGCCCGCGTTCGACCGCAGGCAGTGCTCCTTGAGCACGGCGGATGCGGCGTTGACGAGGCCGGGCGTGCCCACGGCGAATCCCTCCAGCAGCGCGATGGACAGGCTCTCGTAGGGGCTCGGACAGACCACCACGGACGCGCCCGCCAGGGCCGCGTGCTTCTCGTCCTCGGGCAGGTAGCCGAGGTGGCGCAGTCCCGCCACGGGGGAAAGGGTCATGGCCAGCGTGCCGATGAGGATCAGGTCCGCGGTGCCGCCCCGCGCGCGGTACCGCGCGTAATGAGCGATGAGCTCCGCGCAACCCTTGCCCGCGTCGATGCGGCCGGCGTAGAGCGCATACGGCCGATCGATCCCGTGCTTGCGCCGGAAGGCCGCGGCATCCGCCGACGCGGGAACGTCCACGCCCATGCCCGCCACCGCGGCCGGCCGGCCGCGGAGGTCGAAGCGCGCGCGCACGAGTGCTTCCTCCGCGGGGGTCAGGAAGGCCAACGCACGAGCACGCGCGAACACCTCGTCGTAGATGCCGAAGCGCAGCGGCGGCTCGTCATGGGTCGTCGGCACCAGGACGCTGCGCGCGGCCGCCACGCCGCGCAGGCCCCAATAGGTCGGGTAGTACAGATAAGTAAAGAACACGACCGCCCGAAACGCGGACGCCTCCGCCTCCAGGGCTTCGATCAGCCGCGGCGTGTATGGTCCCTGGCGGCGCAGCCACTGGATCTCCTCCTCGTGGGTGCGGGCCCGGCCGTACAGCTCGTCCGAGTACCGGTTGAAGGCGTCGAGGTCGCGCTCTTCCTCGACCGCGAATCGCCGCACGCGTACGCCGGCCACCTCCGAGTCCCCCGTCGGCAGCTCGTTGCGCCAGGTGACGTAGTCGCGCGCGCACGTCGTGTAGACGGTGATGCGATAGGCGGCGGTCAGGCGCTCGGCGACCGCGCGCGCCAGCGACTCCGATCCGCCCGTGATCTCGGGACCGTAGCGCTGGACGACGAACGCGATCTCCGGCCGCGAGCTCACAGCGAGTCCACGTAGCCCTTGAGCGCGGCCTCGACCGCCGCCGGCGCGAAGTGGTCGCGGCGCCGCGCCTGGGCCCGCAGCACGGCCGCGCGCAGGGGTCCGGCGGCGGCGAGCCGCCACGCCATCTCCGCGACCTCGTCGAACTCCTTCTCGTCGAACAGCACCCCCGCGCGGCCGAGCGTGCCCGGCACCGCGCCCGCGCGATAGGCGAGCACGGGCACGTCCATGAGCATCGACTCCACCAGCGGCACCCCGAAGCCCTCGTGCTCGCTCATGGACACGAAGACGTGGGCGGACCGGTAACAGGCGAGCAGGTCGCGATGCTCGAGATGGCCGGTGAACACCACGTCCCAGGGCGTCAGGCCCAGCTCGCCGGTCAGCGCCTGCAGGGCATCCAGATAGCCGCGGCGCCGCGGCGGCTTGCCCACCAGCACCAGACGCAGGTCGGGGGCGATGTAGCGCTTCCAATAGGCGGCCATGCGGATGAGGTCGTCGTGGCGCTTGTTGGGGACGAGACGGCCGACGAAGAGGACGTTGGTGCGACCGTCGGCGAGATCGCGGGCGAGCACGGACCCGGGCTCCTCGGCGTAGCGCGCGAAATCGAGGTAGATGGGCAGCACGCCCGTGCGCGCGAATCCGGCCGCCTCCAGCTCCTCGCGGTTGAACTCGCTGTCCCCCAGAGCGAGGTCGACGTGATCACGGAGCGTGACCAGCTCCTCGCGCCCGATCCGGCAGATGCGCACCATCTCGTCGTCGTAACCCAGGAAGAACTCCGGGGGCGTGATGTTGTGGTGGATCAGGGCGCGCCGGCCGCGGTGGGCCTGGAGGGCCTGGGTCAGCGGGGACGGCAGCGCGTAGTGCAGGATCACCGCGTCCGAAGGCGCGCCCGCCTTCCACTCGGACCACGAGCGGCCGTCACCGCGCAGGTCCTCGTCCAGCTCCAGGGCGTAGACGTCGGCCTGATGCCCCCAGGATCGGAAGGCGTCCCGCATCAGCCGCGCGGAATCGCCGATGGCGTCGCCGCGGTGCAGGGCCGGCACCCACTGGTCGATCCTCAATGCAGCACCGGGGCCAGGCGGTCGAGCAGCAGCGCTCCGAAGTCCGTCGCGCGCACCTCCGCCATCGCGCGCTCCTGCGTCTCCATGACGCGCGCGCGCAACGCGTCGTCGGTGAGAAGGCGGCGCACGAGGCCGGCCACCGCCGCCGGTTCCTTGTCGCGCAGGAGAACACCGCCCCCGCGCAGCGTCTCCCGTACCGCGCCCGCGTCGAAGGCCACCACGGGGACACCGAAGGCCATGGCCTCCAGCAGGGGCACGCAGAAACCCTCGTGCTCGGAAAGGCAGAGGAAGAGGTCCGCGGAGGCGTAGGCGGCGCGCAGCTCGTCGTCGTCCACCTGCCCCGTGAAGACGACCTCCTCCGCGTGCCGCTCGCGCACCAGGTCCTGCAGCCGGTCGTAGTACTTCTCCTGCCCGCGGTAGTCCCCCACCAGGAGAAGGCGGCTCTGCCGATCGAAGAGACGCTGGTAGAGGGCGAACACGCGGATGAGGTCGTCGATCTTCTTGTTCGGGATGATGCGGCCGACGAAGACGATGTTGGTACGGCCGTCGTCGTACAGGCGCCGCACCACCGGCGAGGCGGGACGGCGGTAGCTTTCGAGGTCGAGCACGATGGGCAGCACGCCCGTGCGCGCGTACCCGGCCGCCTCCAGCTCGCGGCGGTTGTACTCGCTGTCGCCCAGGGCCAGCTCGGTGCGCGGCGCGAAGGCGGCCAGCTCGCGCCGGCCGTGGTAGCACAGGCCGGCCAGGTGGGGATGGAAGCCCAGGAACCATTCCGCGGGCGTGATGTTGTGGTAGATCGACACCAGGCGATCGGGCGCGTGGAAGATGAGGCGCGCGGCCGCGCTCCCGATCGAGAAGTGGAAGAGGCAGACGGTGTCGGGGGACGACACCTCGGCGTACTGCCAGAGCGGGCGCGCGTCGCGCGTCATGCGCGGGTGGACGTGCTCGGCGAAGATGTCGGACTGCAAGCCGGCCCGTCGCAGGTGGCGCTGGATCGCGAGCGCCTCGTTGCTGATGGCGTCGCCGTAGGCGAGGGCCGCGAGCAGTTGATGAACCCGCCGGGGCCCGCCGGCTCGGCTCAAGCCGTGCCGTCCTCCCGGTCCGGGGCCGTCCGCCCCAGCGCCATGGTCTCCAGGGTCTTCTCCCGGCGTGCCTGGAACTCGAGACGCCCCTGGAGCTGGAGGGTGCGGCTCTTCAGGTCCACGATCTCGAGGTTCAGCCGCGTCACCTCCAGCACGAGGTTGTGCAGCAGGTGGGCGTAGGCGGCGTTGATGTCCTTCTGCCGGGACAGGGCGGCGATCATCGGCGTCGGGTTCCAGAAGAGCTTCTGGATGGGCCTCAGCAGGCGGCGGATCCCTTCCAGCACGCGGCCCGCGCCGCCGCGGCTGCTGCGATAGATGGCCTCCGTCTCGAAGTCGAAGTTCCAGCGCGAGGGCCGCTCGAGCAGCTCCGCGAGGAGCCCGCTCTTGAGGTCGTGCGGCTGGAGCACGGGACGCAGCGGGCGCGACGCGACCTCTCTGATCTCCTCGTCCGTGAGGAGGCCGGCCTTCTTCTTCTCCTCGATGGCGGCGCGGATCTCGCGCATCACCTGCTCGACGTCGACGCCCTCGGCGCGGATCTCGAAGGTCAACGGCGGCTCAGCGCGTCAGCGGCATGGGGTTGCCGCCGGAGGTGTAGACGATCCACAGCAGGGCCAGCGCCCACAGGAAGACGTTGAGCAGCAGCGGGCGGTCCGTGGCGAGGATGTCCGTGGGCGAACCGCCCTTCTCCTTCTGATGCACGAGATAAAGATAGCGGAAGATCCCGTAGAGCACGAAAGGGATGGTCCAGGCCAGGCGCTCCGTGCGGTACTTCTGCACGGTGTCGGGGGCCATGGTGTAGAACGCGTACGCGGTCAGGCAGGAGGCCGTCACCACCGAGATCATCTGGTCGAGGAGGTAGGGGCTGTACTCGGCCAGGATCTTGCGATGGCCGGTCGCGGAGGTGGTCAGCGAGACGAGCTCATGGCGGCGCTTGGCCAGGGCCAGGAAGAGCGCGAGCAGCAACGTGCAGACGAGGAGCCAATCGCTGACCAGCACCCCGATCGCCTCGCCGCCGGCCCACGCGCGCAGCACGAAGCCGATGCTGACGGAGAGCACGTCCAGGATCACGATCTCCTTCAGACGGAACGAGTACGCGACGTTGAGGGCGAGATAGGCCACCGCGCAGACCGCGAACCAGCCGCCCAAGAGCATGGAACCGGCGAGCGATCCAAGCGCGAGTCCGATCGCGATCGTGACCGCGGACCGCGGCGCCAGCGCCCCGCTGGCGATCGGGCGCAGGCGCTTGAGCGGATGCAGCCGGTCGCGCTCCAGGTCCGCGACGTCGTTGAGGAGGTACACGGTCCCGGAGAGCGCGCAGAAGATCACGAACCCGAGCACGGATTTCTCGAGCGGACCCCGTTCGAACAGGTGCTTGGACAGGGCAGGCGCCGCGAACACCACCAGGTTCTTCGTCCACTGGTGGGGGCGGAGCGAGAGCCAGACGGCCTGGAGAGGATTGAGGCGCCGCGGAATGGCGGCCATCGACAGGTCGGCGCCGGCGGCCAGCAGAGCCTCCTAGTTGAAGCTCCGAATGGCCTCTTCCTCCGAATCGTAGACCTCGAACACGGTGAGGAGCTTGGTGATGGCGAGCAGGTCCTGGATCTTCTTGGTGAGGTTGATGAGCTTGAGCTTTCCGCCCTTGCGGCTCACCGTGGTGTAGCAGCGGACGATCTCGCCCAGGCCGGCCGAGTCGACGTAGGGCACGTCGCCGAGATTCAGCAGGATCTTGGTCTTGCCGCTGTCCACCAGCCGCGTGACCGCGTCCCGCAACGCATCGTCGCCTTCGCCGATGAGGATCTTCCCGTGCAGATCCAGAATGACGACATCGCCGACCTGACGCTCAACGATCTTCATCGGTTTCTCCCTGCCGCTTCAAGTAGTTAGGAAGGAATCGACGCTATCACACGGGTTCCACGGCTGTCAATCATGTCGTCCGAAACAACGAAACGGACGGGGAACGGGCGCGCGACCGCTGTGGTAGCGTTCTCGCTCCCATGAACGCGATCGAGCGCATCCACGAACGCGCGCGCGCGGCGAAGCGCCACATCGTGCTGCCCGAAGGCACGGAGCCGAGGACGGTGCAGGCGGCGGCCCTCGCCGCCCGGGAAGGAATCGCGCGGGTCACGCTTCTGGGCCGGCGCGAGGAGATCCTCGCCGTCGGGCGCGAGACGGGTACCGACCTCGCCGCCGTCGAGCTGGCGGAGGCGGCGGCCCCGGGCGAGCGCGAAACGGAGGCGGCCTTGCGCGCCTACCTCGAGCGCGTGGCCCGTCGCGGGATCACGCCGGACGAGGCGCGCGCGCACCTGAAGGACCCGCTGCTGTGGGCCGCGCTCGGCGTGGCCGGCGGGCGGTGGGATGGGATGGTGGCGGGCGCGCGTTCGACCACCGCCGACACCCTGCGCGCCGCCCTGCGCGGCGTGGGCGTGCGTGCGGGCGTCACCCGCATCTCGTCGTTCATGCTGATGCTGACCGCGCGGGCCGACCTCGGCGAAGGCGGGCTCCTGGTGTTCGCCGACTGCGGCGTCAGCCCCGATCCCACCGCGGTCGAGCTGGCCGAGATCGCGCTCCTCACCGCGGAGAGCGCGCGCGAGTTCCTGCCCGCCGCCCCCCGGGTCGCCCTGCTCTCGTTCTCGACCAAGGGCAGCGCCGACCATCCGCGCGCGCGCAAGGTGGCGGAGGCTACGCGCATCGTGCGCTCCCGCGCCCCCGACCTGGCCGCGGACGGGGAGCTCCAGCTCGACGCCGCCCTGGTGCCGGCGGTGGCGGCGAGCAAGGCTCCGGGGAGCGCGGTAGGGGGCGCGGCGAACGTCCTCATCTTCCCGGACCTCGACGCCGGCAACATCGGCTACAAGCTGGTGGAGCGCATCGCGGGAGCGCGCGCGGTGGGGCCGATCCTGCAAGGGCTGGAGCGGCCGGTCAACGACCTCTCGCGCGGCTGCTCCGTGCAGGACATCGTGGACGTGGTCGCGGTCACAGCCGTGCAGGCTTCGCGGCCACGTCACCGCACCCTCATGGCCTGACGGGAAGGGCTCGCGCGGCGGCCGGGGGGAGGGGTGACCCGGTCGGATCGAGGGGCCTTGGAGTCGTCGCCTCTCAGCCTAGAGAGAGGCGGCTTTGCGTGCCTGGAAGCACTCCTTGCAGTAGACCGGTCGGCCCTGGGTGGGACGGAAGGGGACCGTGGTCTCCTTGCCGCACTGGGAACAGGTGGCCGTGGTCTCGACCCTCTCGCGGGTAGGGTGGTTCAAGCGCGCGTTGCGCTTGGCCTTGCAGTCCTTGCAGCGCTTGGGCTCGTTCTTGAAGTTCTTGTCGGCGTAGAAGAGCTGCTCGCCCGCGGTCCAGATGAACGTCTGGTGGCACTCGACGCACACCAGGTTCTTGTCTCGGTACTCCATGGCCTCTCGTCTTTACAGCGCGGCCACGAGGATGGACGCTGTCACCGGCCACCCTGGTGTCCTCGCCTAAGCTGGGGGGTGCTTTTCGCACCCCCCAGACCCCCATCGGCGGGGGCTCCGGGTTCATTCGTTCGGGGGGCGACCACGCCCCCCGTTCCTTGACCCCGTCCGCCGCCCCGGGGCCATGACTTACTCGGTTTCCCGGCGGATCTTCTTGCGATTGCGCTTGCGGGCCAGCGCCTGCTTCGCTCGGCGCTTGTCGCCCGGCTTCAGGTAGAAGCTGTGCTTCTTGATGTCCTTGATGATGTCTTCTTGCTGTACCTTGCGCTTGAAACGGCGAAGGGCGTTCTCTATGGATTCGCCCTCCTGGACCTTGATCTCGGCCAAAACTTAAAACACCCCCAGACAATGGTGAAACGAGGAAAACCCTTTTTCCTCGGATAGGACCCAGGCCTTGGGTCGGAATCGGGGTCGATGCTAGGCTGGCTCTCCTGGGGTGTCAAGCACATACGTGGATATTCAAAGGTATAGAAGGTGATCCTTCGTGCGCGCCGTCCCCGGACCGCCCGCGCAGGTGGGTGGCGCCCGTCGCGGAGAATATCCAATCGGGACAAACAGTTAGACGGCGGACGGCAACCGTGGCAAGATGGCGCGCCTTCGGAGTCGGAGATCCACCCTGAGAGGAGGTCGCGATCGGGCAACCGGGAACGCTCTATGTAGTGGCCACCCCGATCGGCAATCTGGAGGACCTGACCCTGCGCGCCGTGCGCGTGTTGCGCGAGGTGGCCCTCATCGCCTGCGAGGACACGCGTCGTACCGCACGGCTGCTGCAGGCTCATCAGATCTCGACCCCGACCACGTCGTTCTTCGAGCACAACGAGCGCTGGAAGGGAGATCGGATCCTGCGCGCCCTGCGCGAGGGCCGAGACGTGGCCCTCGTCTCGGACGCGGGGACTCCCGGGATCTCCGATCCGGGCTTCCGCCTCGTGCGCGAGGCGCGCGCGGAAGGCCTGGCCGTGATGCCGGTACCGGGCGCGAGCGCCGCGGTGGCCGCCCTGTCCGTTTCCGGACTGCCGACGGACCGCTTCCTCTTCGTCGGCTTCCTCCCCGCGCGGGCCCATGCGCGCCGGCAGGCCCTCGAAGGCCTGACCCCGCGGCGGGAAACGCTCGTCGTCTACGAAGCGCCCACGCGCGTGGTGGCCACCCTGTCCGACATGATCGAGACCTGGGGCGACCGCGACGCCTTCCTGTGCCGGGAAGCGACGAAGATCCACGAGGAGTACGTGCGCGGCTCGCTGAGCGCGCTGCGCGAACGCCTGGCCCAGCGGCCGGAAGTGAAGGGCGAGATCGTGCTCGTGGTGGAGGGCGCGGGCGAGCCCACGGTGCCGGACGCGGACGCGGAGACCGTGTACGCGGCGCTGGCGGCGCAGGGGCTCACGCGGCGCGAAGCCGTGAAGGAGACCGCCCGCCGCCTCGGCCTGCCCGCGCGCGAGGTGTACCGGAGGGTTCTGGGGACGACGGACTAGAGGCGGAGGCGCGATGGCGCAGGGATCTTCGATGATGGCCGACGACGACTTCGGCGCGCTCTCGCGACTCGAAACGGCGGCGATCGCGGCCCGGCTGGGACGTGTCCTGGAGTTCATGCGCCTGCTCTGGGCCGTGGACCATGCGCTGCAATCCACTTCGAAGTGGATGGAGGTCCGGCTCGGGATCACGGGGCCGCAGCGCCTGGTCATCCGGATGATCGGGTGCTTTCCCGGCGTGTCCGCGGGCGGGCTGGCCGATCTCCTGCACGTCCATCCCAGCACGCTCACGGGCGTCCTGCGCCGGCTCACCGGTCGCGGCGCCATCCGACGCACTCCGGATCCACGCGACAGCCGCCGCGCGCTCTTCTGGCTCACCCCGAGGGGACGGCGCATCGACCGGCTCCGCTCGGGGACGGTGGAGGCGGCGATCACTCGCGCCTTGTCCCGCGCACCCACGCGCAACCTGGCCGCCGCGCGAGCGATGCTCGCCCGCGTCACCCTCGAGCTGGACCGGGAAGTCTCGGGATCGAGCGGCTCGCGTCGCTTCAGCGCAGCGGGAAAGCGCGGCCGGGGAAAAGCTCTTCCGGCCCGACCTTCCGGGAGAGCCGGAGAAGCACCGGCTTCATGAGGTCGCGCCGCTCGTAGGCCACGCCCAGGCGCTCGAGCCGCCGCTCCAGCTTGTCCGCGGCGGCCTGGTTGACGGCCACGAGGGCAGCCTCCGGCGCGGCGTCCACCACCTCCCGGAATCGGAAGAAGTACTCGGTGGTGGTCGGCCCGAGCTTGGCCGAGCAGGTCACGGATGCGCCGGAGAGGAAGTTGATCTTGGTGGCGAGAAAGAAGTCCGTGTAGCACGCGCGCACGCCCTCCGCCTGGAGGCCACTCACGAAGGTGCGCCACTGGCGGTCCGCGGCCCAGGCCCCGGTCGCCTGGGCCAGGGACGCGAGCGCGCCCGTGGCGATCAGGACGGCGAGGACGACCCGGCCCTCACCGCCCTTCAGCGCCTCGGCGAGGAGGACGGGCACGGCCGCCATCAGGAACAGAAGGTATCGCGGGTTGCCGGGAATGTAGGGCAGCGCGAGCCACGCAACCCCCAGGTTGACGCTCGCGAAGAGGAGGATGAGCCGCCAGGGCCGTCCTCCTTCGCCGCGCGCGGCGCGGCTGGCACGGAGGACTCCGATCATCACGAGGCCGAGCGCGACCGCCGCCATCAACCCAAGTGCGCGATCGACCGCGACCGGATACCCGAAGTCGTAGCCGAGCAGCACGAGGAGATGATCCGCGACGAGGCTCCAGGCCTTTCCCATGACCGTCGCCAGGGAGGCGAACGTGGACGAGGAGGAGACGTTCCCCGGTACGAGGTACGCGAACGACTCCCACCCGTTCGCCGCGTTCCATACGAGGCCCGGGAGATCGCCCAACGCAAACCCGAGGAAGGCAGGCGGCGCGGCGGCCGCCGCATCGCGCGGGGACTCGAGGAGGAGGAACAGCGCCACCGCGGCCGCGGGGATCACGGCGAGGATGTGGCACCAGAAGGCGAGACCGAGCAGGAGCCCGATGGCGAGCGCTCGCCGCGGGCGGCGCGCGGGATCTTCGGCCCAGCCCAGGGCCAGCACCAGCGCCCAGGTGCCCAGCGCCAGCACCTCGACGTAGTTGCCGTCGTTGCTCAGGCTGTAGCGGGTCACGAAGGCGGGCGAGAAGGCGGCGTAGAGGCCGGCGGCGAGGCCGCGCGACGACGCGGCGCCGGGGACATCGCGCGCGGTCGCGGCGGCGAGGCGATAGACCGCGGCCACGAAGGCGGCGTAGAACAGGATGGAGACGAGCGCGAAGGCGCGCGCGGGATCGACCATCGCGGCGAGAGGCGCGGTGAGGAGCGCCTTCAGGCTGCCGCTGTAGGGCACGTGGGGAACGAACACGTCGTGCGCCCGGCCGTCGCGCGCGTCGAGGGCCATGAGCCCGGACAGCGCGCCGTCGGCGGTGACGTACCCGGCCGCGCCCTGCCACGCCATGGGCAAGCGGAACAGGATGGCCAGCGCGACCACCAACAGCTGCGCTCGGTCGCGCGGCCGCCCGATCGCGGCGCCCTCCGCGCCGCCGCGCGCCACGACGGCCGCGAGCGCGGCCGCCAGCAGCGCCAGAAAGAGCCACACCGGGAATCTCTCCAGGGCGCGCGGCCGCAGCGGGGCGGCGGCATCGAACCAGCGCAGGCAGAGCAGACCCCAGCAGACGACGGCCGCCGTGGCCGCGAGGATGCGCGGTCGCTCAGCCACGCCGCGCCACGAACACGAGGTCCAGCGCGTAGCGCGGCGCCAGCGCGCCCGCGGCCAGGAGCGCCCGCATCAGCGGCACCGCCCAGGCCCGATTCCAGCTCCGCTGCAGCCGGTCGAGCTTGGGCAGGGGCGAGAGCCAGTTCAGGAGGAGCTCCAGGTGGAGGCCGGTCGACTCGACGATCTCGAACCCGTGATCGCCCAGGAGCGCGCGCGCCTCGTCGTAGCTGAGCTCGCTGAGGTGGTCGGGGCTGTAGGGCCGCTGCGACCGATCGACGACGTTCGCGAGCCGGAGCCGGTTCGGGGTGGTGAGGACGAGGGTGCCGCCCGGGCGCAGCACGCGGCGGAACTCGTCCATCCCCGCGGCCGGATCGGGCAGGTGCTCGATCAGCTCGCCCGCGAAGAGCCCGTCGAAGCTCGCGGCGCGGAAAGGCAGCGGATGCGCATCCCCCACCACCCAGCGCAGGGCCGGGAACTCCGTTTTGCGCGCGGCGAGGAGGTCGAAATCGACGTCCGCGGCCACGATCCCGAACGGCCAGTCGGGGCGGATCTCCGTGAACAGGCTGCGCCCGCATCCGGCGTCCAGCACGCGCGACGCGGGCGCGAAGTGGCGGCGGAACAGCCGCTCGAGCTTGCGCAGCATCGCGGCGTGCAGCTCGTGCAGGAAGGGCTCCGCGGGCGTGTATCCGTGCTCGGCGTGGACGCGGTGGTAGTAGGAGCGCAGCACCTCGGGATCGGCGACGCGGCCGGCCACGAACCGGTTCTCCAGCACGCGGCCGTCCCGCCGCAGCACGAGCTGGATGCCCAGGATGGGATCGAAGGTGTACGCGGGGTTGGACCAGGAGTCGGCCGCGGAGACGCGGCCGGCCGCCGTCTCCATCCAGAGCGAGCCCGGCCCGATCTCGGTGAGGTCGATGCCGATGGTGCTCTCGGCCGGGCCTTCCGGCAGCGGGAAGACCCAGTAGCCGACGTGGGTGTCCGGGTGCTTCTCGCGCAGGTGCGAGTACAGATCGACGGCGAAGACGTGGCGCGCGCTGCCCTTCACCGTGCTGCGGAAGCGGATCTCACCCCGGCGGCGGCTGAGGTCGACGACGGGCGTGAGGGGAACGATGCGCGCCATGAGGGACCCTAGCACCACGCGCCGCCGCGACCAACCGACGTGATCCCGCGCAGTCGCTCGCGCGTCCGGGTTTGACCCGTTCTCGGCGGCGTGACAGACTTTTCGGACTCCACTGCGAAGGAAAGAGACCCGGGGATGAAGATCCTGGTCGTCGGCAATGGCGGCCGTGAGCATGCGCTCGTCTGGAAGATCAGGCAGAGCCCGCTCGCCAAGGACGTCTACTGCGCGCCCGGCAACGCCGGGATGGCCGGCCTCGCCGACTGCGTCCCCATCGACACCTCGAACATCATCGAGGTCGCGGACTTCGCGCAGACGATCAGCGCGGACCTGACCGTGGTGGGCCCCGAGCTCCCGATGGTGCTGGGCATCGGGGACGAGTTCCAGCGGCGCGGCCTGGCCATCTTCTGCCCCAGCCGGGCGGCGGCGGAGATCGAAGGCTCGAAGGCCTTCGCGCGCGAGTTCATGAACCGCCACGACATCCCCTCGCCCAGGTACGTCATCTGCTCCTCACGCGAGGAAGCGGACGATGCGGTGGAGAGGGGCACCCTCGGTTACCCCCTGGTGTTGAAGGTGGACGGCCTGGCCGCGGGCAAGGGCGTGCTCGTGGTCGAGAGCAAGGCGGAAGCGCAGGCGGCGGTGGCCGACATGATGTCGGACAAGAAGTTCGGCACCGCCGGGGCCAAGCTGGTGATGGAGGAGTTCCTGAGCGGCGACGAGGTGTCGTTCCTCGTCTTCTCCGACGGCTCGCGCGTGGTGCCGATGGTGTCGGTGCAGGACCACAAGCGCGTCGGGGACGGAGACACCGGATCGAACACGGGCGGAATGGGCACCGTATCGCCCTCGACCAGCCTCTCCCTGGAGATGCACAAGCAGATCATGCAGGAGATCATCCTGCCGACCATCGGCGGCCTCAGCGCGGAGGGACGCAAGTACCAGGGCGTGCTCTACGCCGGGCTGATGATCACGGACAAGGGACCGCGCGTGCTCGAGTTCAACGCGCGCTTCGGCGATCCCGAGACCCAGGTCATCATGGCCCGCATGCGCTCGGACATCGTGCCCATCCTCCAGGGCGTGGCCGAGGGGCACTTGAAGGAGAGCAAGATCGACTGGGCCAAGGAAGCGGCGCTCTGCGTGGTGCTCACGACCCGCGGCTATCCGGACGCGCCGGAGACGGGGCAGGAGATCAAGGGGCTCGACGCGCTCCAGGGCCTGAGCGATGTGATGGTCTTCCATGCCGCGACGGGCAACCGCAACGGGAAGGTCGTCACCGTCGGGGGGCGCGTGCTGGGCGTGACCGCGCTGGGGGCCAACCTCGATGCCGCCGTGCAGCGCGCCTACGAGGCGGTGAAGAAGATCTCGTTCGACGGGATGCACTACCGCAAGGACATCGGCCAGAAGGCGCTCGCGCGCCTCCACGCCCCGCGCTGATCCCTCCATGAGCGCCCCTTCCCCCGTGGTCGCGATCCTGATGGGGAGCGACAGCGACCTCCCCGCCATGGCGGAGTGCGCGCGCGTGCTCGAGGACTACCAGGTGCCGTACGACATCCGCGTCCTCTCCGCGCATCGCAGCCCGGAGGAGGCGGCCACCTACGCGCGCGAAGCGGCCGCGCGCGGACTGCGCGTCATCATCGCGGGGGCGGGCGGGGCCGCGCACCTGGCCGGGGCCATGGCCGCGCATTCGACCCTGCCCGTGATCGGCGTGCCCCTGGACAGCTCGCCCCTGGGCGGATTCGACGCGCTTCTGGCCACCGTCCAGATGCCTCCGGGCGTCCCCGTGGCCGCGGTCGGCGTCGGCTTGATGGGGGCCAAGAATGCGGCGCACCTGGCCGTGGCCATCCTCGCCCTCCAGGACGACGCGCTGCGCGCGCGGCTGCACGCGAAACGAAAGAAGATGGCGGAGGAGACCGTCGCCAAGGCGGCGACGCTGCCCGGCAAGCTGCGAAAGCTCCTCGGGGGCTCGTAGCCACGGCCGTCGGCGCGGCGCCGGCCGGATCTCGCCTCCCCCTGGTCGCGGTCGCGCTGGCCGGTCTCGTCTTGAACCTGGCCGGCCTGACCTGGGGCCTGCCCGCGCGCTGGCATCCGGACGAGAAGGCGGACGCGGCCGCGCGCATGGCGCGCGAAGGGACGCTGGAGCCCGAATCGTTCATCAACCCCTCCCTTCCGCTCTACGTCGAATGGCCGGTGCTCCTGGCCCAGGCCCGGGCCGCGGAGGCGGGCTGGCTGCGCGGGCGAGCCGCGGATCCCCTGCTGGCCGGACGAGTCCTGTCCGCGCTGGCGGGGGCGGCGGCGGTGTGGACGCTGGGACTGGCGGCGGGACGGATGCGCCGGGACCTGTCCGTACTCGCGGCCGCGCTGTTCGCGCTCTCGCCCGGTGTCGTGAACCTCTGCCACTTCGCGACTCCGGAGCCGTGGCTCCTGCTCGGGACCGCGGCCACCCTGCTCCTCGCCCTCGACCATCTCCGGGGCCGGCGCGGCGTCGCCCTGCTCGGGATCACGCTCGGCCTGACCGCGGCCACGAAGTACACCGCGGCGGCGCTGCTCGTCCCGTGCCTGGTCGCGGTCTGGCTGCGGCCGCGGACGGGAGAGGATCGAACGCGGCTGGAGGCCAACCTGGTCGCCGTCGCCGGCGCCGTTCTCGTCGTGATCGCGGCCCTGCTCGCCACCGGTCCCGGCCACGCGCTGGCCGGGAGCCTGCACCTCCCGGACGCGCGTCTCCTCCGTCCCGAGAGCGCCGCCGGCTTCGTCCAGTCGATGGCCATGCTCCTGGCCGCCGCGGGGGCCGCGCTCGTCGTGATCGGGGTGGCCGCGCGCCGCGGGGCGGCGTGGGCCGGGCCCCTGGCGCGGGTGGATGCGATCGCCCTCGCCGCTCTGGCCGCCATCGCCTTCGCGGCGGCCACGCCCTACGCCGTCCTGCGCGCCCCCGCGTTCCTGAGCGACCTTGCCTTCAATCAGCAGACCCGCCACGAGTACAAGGGCCTCGCCTCCGCCTCGACTTCGTTCTGGCCGTACCTCGAGCTGCTGGCGGGCGCGCTCACGGGACCGCTCGCGGTGACGGCGGTGGCGGGCACGATCGTCGCCGCCGCGCGCGCCTGGCGCGGCGACCGCGCCGCCGCCGTCGCCTTCAGCGCCGCGGTGGCGCCGTACCTGCTGGTGGCCTCGTCCGGCCACCAGGCCATGCGCTTCCTGGCTCCGGCCCTGCCCGCGGCCGCGCTGTGCGCCGCCCTCGCCCTGCGCGCGATCCCGCCTCCGCCCGCACGGGCGACGCTGGCCGGCCTGGTTCTGGCGCGCGCGGCGCTGGGCACGGCCCTCGTGCTGCGCCTCTTCTTCGTGGATTCGCGCTACGCCGCCGCGCGCTGGCTCGAAGCGAACGTCCCCCCGGCGGCGCCGGTGGATCTCATCGCCAATAGTCCCGGCTATGGGCCGGCGCGGCCGCGCGGAAGCCTGCGCATCGTCCCCACCCTCTCACGCGAGATGGCGCCTCCCGACCGCTTCCGCGCCGCCGCCTCTGCCTACCGCCGCGAAGGCGCGCCCTGGCTCGTACTGACCGCGTCCTACTACGAGCGCTTCCTCGATCACCCCGATCAGGCGCCCGAGCGCGCGGCTTTCTTCCGGGATCTCCTGGAGGGACGCGGTGGGTACGAAGTGGCCGCGCGCTTCCGTCAATCGGGCTGGCGGCGGCCGCCCGCCGAGTTCGTCGACCCCGAGATCGTGGTGCTGAAGAAGACGGACGCGCCGGCGGCGCCGGTTCAGCTCCCGACGCGGTAGCGCAGCACGTCGACGATGTCGGCCTTCTGCAAGGTCCCGCGTGGGATCAGGGTCATCCCGTCGATGTCGGAGATCCCGGGCAGCAGGATCAGCTCGATCTGGCGGCGCGGGCGCAGCACGTCTCCGGGATCGACGGTGAGCGCGCGCCGGCCACGGTCGTAGGTCAGCTTCAGGCCGTCGAAGCCGCGGTCGCCGGGCAGCACGGGACCGGTGTAGCGCAGGAGGACGTGCCCGTTGAACGTGTTCTCGTCCATGTCCTTGCTGAACTGCACGACGAAGCGGCTGTCCTGGGCGACCTCGCCGTCACCGTCGAGGGGCAGCGCGAACACCACCACCGGCGGCTTTCGGGGCTTCTCGGGCGGGGGCGGGGGCGGCTTGACGTCGGCCCTCGCGCTGGGCGGCGTGGTGAGCTGGATGCGCACCGCCTTGATGTAGGTCACGCCGCGCACCGTCTCCGGCTTGCCGATGACCTCGACCCACTTGCCCGTGTCGCGCTTGAGCCCGGAATCGAGCTCCCATCCCGCGCCCTTGGGCTTCTTCCCCGTGACCCAGATGGCGTAGAGGTCGTCCTTGATGACCCAGTCCGCCGTGGTGCGCTGGGTCCGGACGGGGAGGTCGCCGTACAGGTTGCGGCCCCGGAACTTCCCCACCACGCGGATCATCTGGTTGTCGCGCTTGCCCGGGTTCGACACGAGCTTCTCGAGCGAGACCTCCGGCGCCTTGATCTCCCCCGTCGGCTCCTTCTCCGGCGGGCCCGTGAAGTTCCAGAACTGCACGCCGAACGCGGCATTGCCACCCTGGACCTGCCCGGTCTCGAGGAACACGCCCGTGATCTCGACGTCGCGGCCCATCATCTGCAGGGCGGCCTGCTCCCACTCCGTCTGCACCTCGCGCACGGGCACGATGCGGATCTGGTACAGCAGCCCGCGCAGGAGGTAGGCGCGCTGCGTGGAGTCGAAGCCGAGCTCGAGACGGCCGTGGGTGCGGACGGCGCGGTTGAGGTAGGACGTGGACTCCTGGACGAGGTCGTCGACGGCCACGTCCACGGGCTGGCCGTAGAGGGCGTCGTAGCGGTCGACGTTCCCTTCCCCGACCGAGATCTGGGCGGAGACCGGCCGCGACAGCCCCAGGGCGCAGGCGGCGGTCAAGACGGCGGCAAGGGCACGGAAACGCATGGCTCGAGTATAGGCCTCCGGCGCATTCTCCGCGTCAAGCGTTGACGGTCCCCCCCGCCGCCAGTAACATTTTTGGACTTCACCCCGCCGCCCTCGGAAACCCGGACGACAACGGAGGGACCCATGGCCTCAGAGACGGTCGAGAAGTCCCCGGCCAGCACGTTCCGGCCCTACGTCCCCGACGACGTCGTCCTCCCCGAGTTCACGCCCCGCGCCGTCATCCTCGGCATGATCTTCGGGGTCATCTTCGGGGCGGTGACCGTCTACGTGGGCCTGCGCGCCGGCTTGACCGTGTCCGCCTCCATCCCGATCGCGGTGCTCTCGATCAGCCTGCTCCGCGCGCTGGGCAAGGCCAGCATCCTCGAGAACAACATCGTCCAGACCACGGGTTCGGCGGGCGAGTCCGTGGCCGGGGGCGTCATCTTCACGCTGCCCGCGCTCATCTTCCTCGGGTTCGAGCTCGAGTACTGGCGGATATTCCTGCTGGCTCTCATCGGCGGATGGCTGGGCGTCTTCTTCATGATCCCGCTGCGCCGCCAGCTCATCGTGAAGGAGCACGGGAACCTGCAGTATCCCGAAGGCACGGCCTGCGCGGACGTCCTCATCGCGGGCGACCGGGGCGGCTCCTTCGCCAGCCGCGTCTTCTGGGGACTGGGCCTGGGAGCGCTGTACACCTTCTTCCAGAACGAGAACATGGCCGCCGCCTGGCCGAGCACTCCGACCTGGAATCCCTCGAAGTATGCGGGCTCGTCCGTCCGCGCCAACACCACCGCGGAGTACATGGGCGTCGGCTACATCATCGGACCGCGCATCGCCGGAGTCATCTTCGCGGGCGGGGTCTTCGCCTGGCTGGTGGTCATGCCCGCGATCCAGTTCTTCGGCGGCCAGATGGCGACGCCGATCTATCCCGGGACCGTCCCCATCGGCGGCATGTCACCCGACCAGCTGTGGCGCACCTACATCCGCCCCATGGGCGCGGGGGCGGTGGCCGCCTCCGGCCTCATCACGTTGATGAAGACGATCCCGACCATCGTGGCCGCGCTGAGGGCGGGCTTCAAGGACCTCGGAAAGGGCTCCGCCGAGGCCGCGAGCACGAAGCGGACCGACCGTGACCTCGACATGAAGTTCGCGGTCGGCGGCTCGCTCCTCATCCTGCTGATGATGTGGGCGATGCTCACGTTCTACCCGGTCGAGAACGCTCACACGTCCCTGTTCGCGAACGTGGCCGCGGCCGTCTTCGTCGTGATCTTCGGCTTCCTCTTCGTCACCGTCTCGTCGCGCATCGTCGGCCTCATCGGGACCTCGGCCAACCCCATCTCGGGAATGGCCATCGCCACCTTGATGGCGACCTGCGCGGTCTTCCTGGCCCTGCACTGGACGGCGGCGGCTTTCGGGGCCCTCGCCATCAGCATCGGCGGCGTCGTGTGCATCGCCTCCGCCAATGCGGGCAACACGTCCCAGGACCTCAAGACCGGCTTCCTGGTCGGAGCCACGCCACAGAAGCAGCAGATCAGCCTCATGATCGGCGTGCTCGTCTCCGTCTTCGTGATCGGCTTCACCCTCATGGGGATGAACCGCGGCCTCGAGCAATTCCGGGGCTACACGGGGAAGCAGTTCGGGATCGGCTCGCTCCCCCTCGGAGTCGAGGTCCAGCAAAAGCAGTTCGATCGCGCCCAGGTCCGCTACACGACCGACACCGGCGAGGTGACGCAGCCCGGAAGCCAGTACGCGCTCCTCAACGCCCTCGGCTCCTCGGATCTGCCCGACGGCAAGTACCTCTACAACATCCAGACGAACCAGATCGAGGTGAGCTGGATCCAGGGCATCGGTTCCGAGCGCGCGGCGGCGCCGCAAGCCCGGCTGATGGCGACCGTGATCAGCGGCATCCTGAACCAGCGCCTTCCCTGGGGACTGGTGCTCCTCGGCGTGTTCATGGTGATCGCGGTCGAGCTGCTGGGCATCCGCTCGCTCTCGTTCGCGGTCGGGTTCTACCTCTCGATCGCGACCACGATGGCGATCTTCACGGGAGGCGTCGTGCGCTGGCTGGTGGAGCGCAGCGCGGCCAAGGCCGGCGAGAAGCACGAAGAGAGCGACGTCAGCCCCGGCTCGCTCTACGCCAGCGGGCTGATCGCGGCCGGCGGCATCGTCGGCCTGCTCGGCATCGCCCTCAACCTCATCGAAACGAGGATGCGCGATGGCGGCAACACGGCGGGGGCCGACTCGTTCCGCCACTTCCTGAGCTTCGGCTCCTGGGCGGAGAGAGGCGGCAACGTCCACTACCGGATCGCGGAGATGCTGGGACCACAGTTCATCGGCCTGGCCGCGACGCTGTACCACTTCGCGCGCAAGCCGCTGGAGGCCGAGCCCGCCGCGGCCGCGAAGCCGCGCCCGTAAGCCCCCGGAAATGAAAAACCCCGGAGGGCTTTCGGAGCCCTCCGGGGGCGGTCAGCTGTTGGGATTCGCCAGACTCTGCGGCCTAGCGGGCCCCCAGCCGGTCGGGACCGATCCGTCCCGGTGGAGGCTATCCAGATGAAAAGTCTGCCCTAGATGTTCACCACTGGCTCAAGAACCTAAGCGTCAGCCACCTCGCGTGATGTTTGCCGACTGTCCACTGGACCACCTCCTTTCTCGCGTGAAACGAGTGTAAGAAGCCGTCGTTCGACGTGTCAAGGGAAAAGTACTACCCGTCGGGTGATGTGTGCCGACTGCTACCAAGTCTTGTGTCGTGGCGTGACATCATCGGTTTTTCGACTTGACACCTTCGAAGGCGGCATGATAGCTTCCCGCGACGTCCCGTGCCTTCCAACCAATTGGCATTGAGCAACTTGGCGCAAATGGCCACTCGAATTAGGGCGGAATGAAACTGAAGGTCCTGGGCTGCTTCGGCGGGAACATCCCCGGACACGGGATGACCTCGCTATTGATCAACGACACCGTGGCCCTGGACGCTGGATGGGTGTCGGGTGCGCTCTCCCTGCGCGACCAGGAGAAGGTCAAGGACATCTTCATTTCGCACTCGCACCTCGACCACACCTGCACACTGCCGTTCCTCATCGACAACAACTTCAGCGCCCCCGGTTTCTCGCTGCGCATCTACGCGATCCCGGAAGTAGTGGCGTCGATGAAGAACCACCTCTTCAACAAGATCACCTGGCCGGACTTCACCAGCCTTCCCAACGACCTCACCCCCGTCCTCAAGCTCGTCGAGGTACGCCCCGAAGAGCCCGTGCTCGTCAACGGCCTGACCATCCGTCCCGTCCTCGTGTCGCACATCGTGCCGACCACCGGCTTCATCGTCGAGGACAAGAAATCCTGCCTCGCCTTCTCGAGCGACACGGGTCCGACGCACCGCTTCTGGGAAATCGTCAACGGCCTGAAGAACCTCAAGGCCATCATCACCGAGACGTCGTTCCCGGACGAGTTCCAGGATCTCGCCGACATCTCGGGCCATCTCACGCCCTCCACCCTCGACGTCGAGCTCGAGAAGCTGGAGAGGGATGTGCCCGTCTATCTCTACGGGGGGAAGCCCAAGCACCTCAAGGCGATCAAGAAGCAGGTGGGCGCGCTCAAGCGCAAGAAGCTGACCTTCCTGGAGCAGGGCAAGACCTATCGATTCTGACGTCCCGTCTCCGTAAGTTCAGCCGATCCGGCCCTTACAACCGTAGGCGACCGAGGCTGACCAGGCTTCCCGCCAGCCCCACGAGCGTGCCGCCGGCCACGATGAGCGCGGCCATGGTGGGCGGAAGCACGATGGCGGTGCGGCCGAGCAGGTCGGAGGTGGCGAGCAGGTCGCGCGAGAGCGCGTGGAAGATTCCCCACAGGAGCACCAGCGCCAGCACTCCGCCCAGCCCTCCCTGGATCATTCCCTCCACGACGAACGGTCCCTTCACGTAGGCGGGGGCCGCCCCCACCAGCCGCATGATGTCGAGCTCGTCCTGGCGCGCGTACATCGTCAGCCGCATGACGTTCGAGATGGTGAAAACGGCGGCCAGGACCAGGATCGCCCCCAGGAACGCGCCCGCGCCGCGCACGAGGCGGACCGCGGTCGAGAGCCTCTGGATCCAGAGGAGGTCGTACTCGACGTCCTCCACGCCGGGCGCTTTCCGGAACCCGTCCACGAGCCGCTGGGCGTCCGCGGCCGAGTTCCGCGCGGGATGGAGCGTCACCTCCAGCGCGGCCGGGAACGGGTTCTCTCCGAGGTCCTCCGGCAGCGAACGCATCTCGCGGAACAGGGCCCGGAAGCGGCGCAGGGCTTCCTCGCGCGAGAGGTAGACCACCGACTCCACGGCGGGATCGGCGCGCAGCGCGGCCTGGAGGCCGTCGCGGGCGGCGTCCGGAAGCTGGTCCTCGAGATAGAAGGTCACCTGGACCTTGTCGCTCCAGCGCGCGACGACGCCGGCGAGGTTGCTGGCCAGGGAGAGGAATGCCCCCAGCACGAAGAGGCTGACCGCGATGGTGATGACCGACAGCCCGGTGATGAGCCGGCTGCGCCAGAGGCTGGTCAGGGCCTCCTCCACGAAATAGCGGAAGGCCCTCAGGACCATCATGCGTTTGGCGCTATCCCTCTCCCGAAGTCCGAAATTATAATCGGCGGCGGATGTCCGTCCTCATCGGAGTGGCCGGTGGCACCGGCTCCGGCAAGACGTCCTTCGCGAACCGCCTGCTCGAGCGGCTCCGCGAGGAGCGCTGCGTGACCGTGGCCCAGGACGCCTACTACAAGGACGGCAGCACGCTCGATCCCGCCGCGCGCGCCGCCATCAACTACGATCATCCGGACGCCTTCGACACCTCGCTGCTGATCCAGGACCTGCGCGACCTCAAGGCCGGGCGCCCGGTTCCGCATCTCACCTACGACCATGCCGCCTACTCGCGCCGGGTGCTCCCCGACGCGCTGACCCCGCGACCCGTGGTCATCCTCGAGGGCATCCTGATCCTGGCCGAGGAGCCGCTGCGGCGGCTCATGGACATCAAGCTGTTCATCGACACCGACTCCGACGTCCGCATCCTGCGCCGCCTGCGCCGAGACCTCAAGGAGCGCGGACGCTCTTTCGAATCCGTCGAGCGACAGTACCTCTCGTCCGTGCGCCCGATGCACCTCGAGTTCGTCGAGCCTTCCAAGCGATACGCCGACCTGATCGTGCCGGAAGGGGCGGAGAACGCGGTCGCGCTCGAAGCCGTGGTGGCGCGCGTGGACGCGATGCTGCGCGCCGCCGCCGCCAGCACCCTCGGCTGATCCGCTTCGACCTTCCGGCCGGAAGGCCCGATCACTCGCCGACGACGCGCCCTCGCTCCAGCGTGATCACGCGCTTGCCCATGCGCTGGATCATCTCGCGGTCGTGGGTGGCGACGAGGACGGTGGTCCCGCGCGCGTTGACGTCCTTGAAGAGGTCCATGATCTCCTGGGCCATGTCCGGGTCGAGGTTCCCCGTGGGCTCGTCGGCCAACAGCAGCATGGGCTCGTTGATGAGCGCGCGCGCGATGGCCACCCGCTGCTGCTCGCCGCCCGAGAGCTGCAAGGGGTACGCGTGCATCTTGTGATGCAGCCCGACCGACTTGAGGGCGGCGAAGGCCCGGCGCTTCTGCTCCTTGACGGGAACGGCCAGGATGCGCAGCACGAAGGCGACGTTCTCCAGGATCGTCTTGCGCTTGAGGAGCTTGAAGTCCTGGAAGACGACGCCGATGGAACGCCGCAGCTCGGGGATCTGGCGCTCCGGGATCGCGGTGACGTTCCGTCCCCCGACCAGGATCTGTCCCTGCGACGGGAGCTCCTCGCGGAAGATGAGCTTCAGGAACGTGGTCTTGCCCGCCCCCGAGGACCCGGTGAGGAACGAGAACTCGCCCTTCTTGATGTGGACGGTGATATCGGAGAGGGCGGACGACTCGCGGTCGTACTGCTTGTAGACGTGGAAGGCCTGGATCACGCGCCGGGATTATAGACGGCTCCCGTGGCGCACTCGTCACCGCCATCGCCACGGGGCCGCGTGGTCACTCTCGCGGGGACGCGAGCGCGCGCTAGAACTTGTTCATCCCACGTAAAGCAGTGCGCGCGCTCGCTCCGGTGTCGGGCACGTCCCGAGTGAATGCACCGACACAGGCCCCGCTACGAGCGACGCACGCGACCCCGGGACCGGGCGGCGACGAGTGCGATCGTGATCGTCCGTTCCCGTCTCCGTCTCCGTCTCCGTCTCCGTGCCCGTCTCCGTCCGTTTGGCCCATCCCGGTTATCATCCGAGGACACAAGGGAGCTCCGAATGAAGGCCGTCGTCATGCACGAGCACGGGGGACCCGAGGTCCTGCGCTACGAGGACATCCCCGATCCCATGGCCGGGCCGGGAGAGGCCCTCGTCCGCGTGCGCGCATGCGCGCTCAACCACCTCGACATCTGGACGCGCATCGGACAGGCCGGCCGGATGGTCGCGTTCCCGCACATCCTCGGCAACGACATCGCGGGGGAGGTCGTCTCCCTGCGGACTCCCGTGGAAGGGATTGCTCCCGGCGAGCGCGTGATGGTCTCGCCCGGCACGTCCTGCGGACGATGCCCGCAGTGCTTGTCCGGCGAGGACAGCTCCTGCCGCAGCTACCGGATCCTCGGGTACCAGATCCCCGGAGGCTACGCGGAGCTGGTCCGCGTGCCCGTCCAGAACCTCATCTCCCTGCCCGGGCACCTGCGCTTCGAGGAGGCGGCCGCCTTCCCGCTCGTCTTCCTCACCGCCTGGCGCATGCTCGTCACGCGCGCGCACGTGCGCATCGGCGAAGACGTGCTCGTGTGGGCCGCGGGCAGCGGCGTGGGCATGGCCGCCATCCAGGTGGCCAAGCTGTACGGCGCGCGCGTGATCGCGACCGCGGGCAGCGCGGCCAAGCTCGAGCAGGCCAAGAAGGTCGGGGCGGACGCCGTGATCGACCATCACAAGCAGGACGTGGTGGCGGAGGTGAAGCGTCTCACCTCGCGCAAGGGGGCCGACGTGGTGGTCGAGCACGTGGGGGCCGCCACCTGGGAGCGGTCCATCCTCTCCCTGGCGCATCGGGGACGCCTGGTGACGTGCGGCGCCACCACCGGGGCCGCCGGCGCCACCGAGCTGCGGCACCTGTTCGCGAAGCAGCTCTCGCTGCTCGGCTCGTACATGGGGGGCAAGGCGGAGCTGCTCGAAGCGGCCGCCTTCTACTTCGCGCACAAGCTCAAGCCCGTCGTGCACACCGTGCTGCCCCTGGCGGAGGCGCGGCAGGCGCACGAGATGATGGAAAAGTCCGAGCACTTCGGAAAGATCGTCCTGCAGGTGGCGTGACCGCGCCAGCGGCCACCATCGCGGGAGTGGCTGCACCTGCGGCCACCATCGCGGGAGTGGCTGCACCTGCGGCCACCATCGCGGGAGTGGCTGTCACTCCGTTCGTGCCGGCTCCGGCCACCGCCGGCGGCCATCGTCAGACCTTGCTCGGATTCTGGCTCCGGCGCGACCTGCGCTGGGAGGCGCCCACGGAAGACCTGGTGGTCGAGGCGGGCGAGGATGTCCGCCTGCTCGCGCGCGTCACCTGGCACGAGGGGCGGCGCGATGCGCGCCCCGCGCTCGTCATCGTGCACGGGCTCGGCGGCTGCGACGCCGCCGGCTACGCGGTGGCCACGGGCCGTCTGGCCCTCGCTCGGGGATGGCACGTCGTGCGCATGAACATGCGGGGGGCCGGCGACGCGGAAGCCCTGTGCCCGCGCCTGTACAACGCGGGGCTGGACGGCGACCTGCTGGCCGTGCTGGCCGCCCTGGCTCCGCACACGCCCGCGCTCGCGGTCGTCGGCTTCTCTCTGGGCGCGAACCTGGCGCTGCTCGCCCTCGCCCGTGGAGAGGATCGCTTGCCTCCCGGCCTCGTGGGCGTGGCCGCGGTGTCGCCGCCGCTGGACCTCGCCGCCTGCGCGGACGCCCTCGAGCGACCGCCGAACCGTCTGTACCAGGCGTACTTCATGCGCAGCCTCAAGGCGGCCTATCAGCGGCTCCAGCGACTACGGCCCGACCTCTACGAACGCGGGCGTGAGCGCGGCCTCCGCACCATCCGCGAGTACGACGAAGCCATCACCGCGCCCTACGGCGGATACGCGAGCGCCGACGCCTACTACGGCGCCTCCAGCGCGGGCCCGCGGCTCGGCGCGCTGACCCGGCCGGTGCTGGTGCTGGCCGCCCTCGACGACCCGATGGTCCCCGCCGACTCCGTCACGCGCTGGCCGCTGCCCCTCTCCGGACTCGTGCAGCGCGAGATGACCTCCAGCGGCGGGCACGTCGGGTTCGTGGCCCCGACCTCGGCGGCGGGGCGGTTCTGGGCCGCCGAGCGCGTGCTCGCGTTCGTGACCGGCGCTCTCGGCCGGCAAGCGGACGGGTTCGAACGGTCTCGGTACGCAACCGGTTAGCATGCCCCCGTGCTGACCGCCCTCCTGCTGCTCCTCGTCCAGGCGGCGGCGACGCCCGAGGGTCCACCCTCGCCGTCACCGGCCAGCGCGCGGATCTACGAGCGCGTGAAGGCAAGCGTCGTGACCGTCGAGGTGCACTCGGGAAATCGCGAAGCGAAGAGCGCGCTCGGCAGTGGGTACGTCGTGTCCGCGGAGGGCACGGTGGTCACGAACTACCACGTGGTGGAGTCCCTCCTGGCCGAGCCGGAACGGTACGAGCTCCGTGTCCGGACGGGAGCGGAGAGCCTCCCCGCCACCGTGCGTGCCTTCGACCTGGAGAACGACCTCGCCGTGCTGTCGGTGCCGAGTCTGCGTGCCGCGCCCCTCTCCATGGCGCCCGCCCTCCCCGCCCCGGGCTCTCCGATCGTGGCACTGGGCAACCCCCACGGCCTCGGGCTCAGCCTGATCGAAGGCATCTTCAACGGGCTCGCGGCCAAGGGGGCGGTGGACCGCATGCTGCTGTCCATGCCCCTCAACTCGGGGATGAGCGGCGGCCCGATCCTCGACGCGCAGGGGCGCATCATCGGCACGAACGTCTCCGTCCTCTACCTGTCCAACTCGCTCTCGTTCGGCGTCCCGGCGGCGAAGATCCCGGCCCTGCTGACCGCTCCTCCCGTCGTCCTCGAACGCGCGGCGCTGCGCAAGGAAGTGACGCGCCAGCTCGACGCGCTCGAGGCGAGCATGGTACGGCGAGCGGTCGCCCCTTACACGGCACCGGGGGAGGACACGGCCAGGGTCGGCGGGGCCGAGACCCGGCGGCCGCCCGAAGTGTTCGAATGCTGGGACGACATCCAGGTGCAGGAGCAGCAGGGAATGACGAAGGCGCGCTTCGGCTGCGACCTCCAGTTCACGCCTTCCATCGAGGACGTAGGACCCGTCGGCATGATCAGTCTCCTCGTGGAGCATTTCCGCTTCACCGGCGGCGGACGCTACGGCTTCTACGCCCATCTCGAGCAGCACGCGCCGGCGCACCTGGAGGTCCAAGCGCAGGATCCCGAGGGGGGCACGCTGTCGGCGCCGGAGTGCGTCTCCGACCGCGTGGCCGCGGGAGCGCACGTGTGGAAGACCAGCGCGTGCGTCTCCGCCCTCGTCGAGCACCCCGGATTCTTCAACTACGACCTCGTGGCCACCACGGTGACCCACCCCACCGTGGCCGCGTTCGTCGCCGTGCACATGAAGGGAGTGCGCCCGGCGTCCTTCCGCGTCTTCACCGAACGCGCGCTCGGCTCGACGCGCCTCCTGGAGGCACGGTGATCGCCGTGCGCGTCCTGCATCAGGGTGTGATCGTGCGCGAGCACGTCCTGCCCGGACTTCCCGTGCGCGTGGGCCGGGGGCCGGAGAACGACCTCGTCCTTTTCGACTCCAGCGTGTCCCGAGCCCACGCCGTGATCGAGAGCGATGCATCGGGAGAGCTCGTCGTGCGCGACCTGGGCAGCCGTAACGCCGTGCGCCTCGGTCCGCGCCCGGTGACGGAAGCCCACGGCGGCCGCGTGGTGCGCTGCCTGCTGGGCCGCGTGGAGATCGAGGTCGAGCGCCTGGGGACGGAGGACACGCTGGAGCTGAGGCCCAGCGACCTGGCCGGCTTCGAGCAGCGCCGTTCGATCGCCGACCACGCCCGCTACGTGGCCCTCGCCGCCGCGGCCTGGCTCGCCATGGTGGTCGGGGGTCCGGGGCTCTGGTCTCCGTCGCAGCAGAATCGGACGGGCGTCATCCTGGGCCACTGCCTCGCCGCCATGGTCACCCTGCCCGTCGCCGGGCTCGTACTTCTTGGTTTCCTGCGCCTCGCCGGGCGGAGGGTACGCATCGCCGACACGCTGCGTGCGTTCGCCGTCGTGGCCCTCGTGTTCGCGGGATCGAGAGCGGTACTGACCGCCGCGTACTACGCCCTTCCCAGCGACGCCTTCGCGATGGTCAAGGACATACTGGAGATCGGCCTGACCGTCTGGGCGGTCGTGCACCTCGCCGCTCTGCGCCGGGCCGGACGCAGTGTCTGGTTCCGGGTCGCCTGGGGAGGCGCAACGGTCGTCCTGATCGCAGGCCTCGAGGTCCTGGGGACGCTGACCCAGAGGCGCCTGGGGATGCCGGAAGTGAACCATCACGTCCAGCCGCCGCTGGCGTCCGTGACCGGTCCGCACCGTTCCCTGGGCACCTACTTCGACCGGCTGGCCGAGGCATCGAACATCGCCGCCGAACGTGCGGCCGAGGTCAACGCCAAGCATTCTGCCGCCCGGGTCGCTCGCGCACGAGCCTCGGCGACGGCTGGGCCAGGGGGACCGCCCGCGAATTGAGCCGTGGCGAGCCCGCTACGGTCGGCGGTCGAGCAACGGCCGGATCGCCGTCCAGACCAGGTCCGCCATCTTCCGCTGTCCCTCCTCCGTGGGATGGATCCCGTCGGCCTGGTTCAATCGCGGAATTCCCGCCACGCCCTCGAGGACGAACGGAACCAGCACCGCGCCGTGCTTGCGGGCCAGGTCGGGATAGATGGTGTCGAAGCCCCGGCCGTAGACGGCGCCGAAGTTCGGGGGCGCCTTCATCCCGAGGAGCACCAGGCGCGGAGGCGGCGATTGCGCGGCCGCGCGCGTCAGGATGGCGTCGATGTTCGCGCGGGTCGCGGCCGGATCCTGTCCGCGCAGGGCATCGTTGGCCCCCGTCTCCAGGACGAGGACGTCGACCTTCTGACGAAGGAGCCAGTCCATCCGGCGGAGCGCCCCCGCCGTGGTCTCACCGCTCACGCCAGCGTTCACGACGCGATAGGGCAGGCCGGCCTCCTCGACGCGCTTCTCGAGCAGGCCCGGGTAGGCCAGGTCCGGATCGGGCAGGCCGTAACCGGCGGTGAGGCTCGTGCCCACCGCGAGCACCACGCCCTTGTCCGCGATGGCGGGTGGGGCGATGGGCACGCCGCGATCCGCGGGCGCGGCCTCGCGGGAGGCCCTGCCGCAGCCGGCCACGGCCGCGACGAGGGCCAGGCAGAGACACCAGGCGCGCGGGGCCGCTATCATCGGAGGATGCGTGCGCCCCGGCCACAACTTTTGACCCGCGATCCTCGTCAATGACGCTGGACCATGCTGCGCTGTGAATCCCTGACCAGGACTTTTCTCTCCGGCGGGCACGAGCTGCCCGTCCTGAAAAGTATCACGCTCGACGTGCCGGACGGATCGTTCGTCGCCATCCTCGGGCCCTCCGGCAGCGGCAAGAGCACGCTGCTCGGCCTGCTCGCGGGGCTCGACCGCCCCACCACCGGCCGCGTGTGGCTCGACGGCGTCGAGCTCGGCTCCCTCAGCGAAGACCAGCGGGCGCGGCTGCGGGGCGAGAAGGTGGGCTTCGTCTTCCAGTCCTTCCAGCTCATCCCGACCCTGACCGCGCGCGAGAACATCCAGGTTCCCCTGGAGCTGCGCGGCCTCGAGGCGCAGGCGCGGGCGGACGAGCTCCTGGGACGAGTGGGGCTCACCGGCCGGGGTCATCACTATCCGGCCCAGCTCTCGGGCGGCGAGCAGCAGCGGGTCGCGCTCGCGCGCGCCTTCAGCCACCGGCCGCGCGTCCTGTTCGCGGACGAGCCCACCGGCAACCTCGACGCCGCCACCGGGGCCCGCGTGATCGAGCTGATGTCGGAGCTCAACCGCGAGGTCGGGACCACCCTGATCCTCGTCACCCACGACCAGAGCCTGGCCGGCCGCGCGGGGCGGATCGTGCGCCTGCATGACGGCGCCCTGCTCTCGGATACGGCGGCGGCCTGACCGGATGCGCTTCGCGCTGCTCCTCGCCTGGCGCGAGAGCCGGTCCCCGCGGCGCCTGCTGCTCCTGATGGCGTCGGTGACGGCGGGGGTGGCGGCGCTGGTGGCCATCGGCTCCTTCACGCGGAACCTGCAGGCCTCGGTGCGCGACCAGGCGCGCGCGCTTCTGGGGGCGGACCTGGCCGTCGGCAGCGGCACCGCGTTCTCGCCGCGCGCGGAGAGCCAGATCGCCCGGATCATCGAGAGCGGGCGCGCGGGCGCCGCGGAGCCGCAGGTGGCGCGCGTCACCAGCTTCAGCGCGATGGCGTACGTCCCGCGCACCGCCGGGGCCCGGCCCGTCCAGGCCATGGCCATCGAGGGCGGCTTCCCCTACTACGGGACCATCGAGACGTCGCCGCCCGGACGGTGGACCCGGCTCGGCGAGGGCGGCGGCGTGCTCGTCGATCCGTCCCTGCTCACCCTGTTCGACGCGCGCGTCGGGGACATCTTGAGCCTCGGCGAGGCCAAGGTGGAGATCCGCGGCACCGTCGTCAACTATCCGGGCGACGTGGGCATCCGCTCCGCGCTCGGTCCGCGCGTCTACCTCTCGTCCCGGGACGTCGCGCGCACCGGACTGCTCCGCTTCGGCTCCCGCGCCCGCTACGACGTGTACATCAAGCTTCCCGCCGGCGTGGACGCGCAGCGCCTGGCCGACCGCAACCGCATCCAGCTCTCGTCGGAGCGCGTGGGCATCCGCACCGTGACCGAGGACCAGCGCTCGCTCAACAATGCGCTGGGCCGCCTCGGCCGGTACCTGTCCCTCATCGGGCTGGTCGCCCTGCTCCTGGGCGGGCTCGGGGTGGCGAGCGCGGTGCGTGCGCTCATGAAGAAGAAGATGGACACGATCGCCGTCCTGCGCTGCCTGGGCGCCACCGCCGGTCAGATCTTCGGCGCCTATCTGCTGCAGGCGGTCGCCCTCGGCCTCGTCGGCTCCACGGTGGGGGCCATCATCGGGATCGCGCTGCAATGGCTCCTGCCGCGGGTGATGCGTGGCCTGCTGCCGGTGGACGTCGCGTTCGCGCCCGCTCCCGCCTCCATCGCCGCCGGCCTCGCCCTCGGGGCCTGGGTGGCCGGCCTGTTCTCGCTGCTGCCGCTGCTCTCGATCCGCGACGTGCCCGCGCTCGCGGTGCTGCGACGCGCCTTCGAGCCCCCCGCGCGCGGCCGGCGCGACTGGCGGCGCCTCCTCGCCGTGCTCGTGCTCGTCCTCAGCATCCTTGGCCTCTCCGTCCTGCAGGCTCCGAGCCCCAGCGCGGGGATCGTCTTCGCCGCCTCCATCGGCGTCGCCCTGGGTGCGCTCTGGGGAGTCGCGCTGCTCCTGATGAGCATGGTTCGCCGGCTGTTCCCCCGGCGCTGGCCTTACGTGTGGCGCCAGGGACTGGCCAACCTGTACCGACCCGCCAACCAGACGGCGATGGTGATCCTCGCCCTCGGCTTCGGCGCCTTCCTGCTCGACACCGTCTACCTCGTGCACCACAACCTCCTGCGCGACCTCCGCGTGGGCGGCACGCAGGACCGCCCCAACCTCGCGCTCTTCGACATCCAGCCCGATCAGCGCGAGGGCGTGCGCGCGTTGATGCAGCGCGAAGGCCTGCCCGCAGAGGCGCCGGTCCCGATCGTCCCCATGCGCATCGCCTCGGTGAAGGGCCGGCCCGCGGGCGCGCTGCTGGCCGAAGGCACGGTGGCCGCCGAGCCGCCCCGGCCCGGACAGCCCAACCGCTGGACGCTCCGACGCGAGTACCGCAGCACCTATCGCGACACCGTGGGCTCCTCCGAGCGCATGGTCGCCGGCCGGCCCTGGGCGGCCGGCTCCTGGCTCTCCGCGCATCCCGCGGGCGAGCCCGTGCCCATCTCCGTCGAGGCCGGAGTGGCCAAGGAGATGGGCGTGGGCGTCGGCGATCTCGTCACCTGGGACGTGCAGGGCGTCACCATATCCACCCGCGTGGCCAGCCTGCGCGAAGTGGAATGGGCGCGCTTCGAGCCGAACTTCTTCATCGTGTTCCCGGAGGGACCCCTCGCCTCCGCCCCGCAGACCTTCCTGACCCTCACGCGCGTCTCCGACCCGACGCGGCGGGCGCGGCTGCAGCGCGCGGTCGCGGAAGCCTTCCCCAACGTCACCGCGCTGGACCTCTCCCAGGTGCAGGAGGTCATCGAGAAGGTGATCGCGCGCGTGAGCCTGGCCATCCGATTCATGGCCCTCTTCAGCCTGGCCGCGGGGCTGATCGTGCTGCTGGGAGCGGTCGCGGCCAGCCGGGACCAGCGGATCCGCGAAGGCGTGCTCCTCAAGACGCTGGGGGCCACGCGCGCGCAGGTCGCGCGCGTCATCCTGGCCGAGTACCTCAGCCTGGGCGCGCTGGCCTCGGCGTCCGCGCTCGCCCTCTCGCTGCTGGGCGGATGGGCGCTGCTGCACTTCCTGTTCGAGGCGCCCTTCGCCGTGCCCGCCTTCCCCCTGGCCGCCTTCTCGTTCGGCGTGGTCGCCCTCACCGCGATCGTCGGCCTGACGAGCGCGCGCGACGTCTTCGCCCGGCCCCCCCTGGAGGCCCTGCGCGCGGAGTGAGTCCTCTATACTGGTGTGCGCGAGGAGCCCGATGACACGCCTGATTCCATCCCTGTCCCTGACTCTCGTCCTGGCCGCCGCGTCCGCCTGGGCGGACCGGGTCCAGGTGTTCTCCGTCCAGGGAGCGGACTGCGCAACCTGCGCCGACAAGATCAAGGACGAGCTCAAGAAGACGAAGGGCATCGGCAAGGTCGAGTTCGACAAGCAGAAGGTCGAGCTCACGGTCAAGCTCGAGGATGGCGTCGCCGACGAGGCCGTGGTCTCCGCCGTCGAGCGGGCCGGGTTCAAGGCCACGGTGGGTCCCGGCCACGGCGCGTACCTTCCGCACCCGGACTATCCGGCGGGGGCGGACGTCCTCTGGCTCAGCCGCGACGGGTCCGCGGTCGGTCCGCTTCCGAAGCTGCGCGCGGCCGCGAAGTACACCGTGTTCGACGTCTACGCGGACTGGTGCGGGCCCTGCCGCACCGTCGACGAGCGCTTGCGCGACCTCGTGGGCAAGCGTGCGGACGTCGCGGTGCGGAAGCTCAACGTCGTGGAGTTCGAGAGTCCCCTGGGCAAGGAGCTGGGGTCGCGCCTGGAGGCGCTGCCCTATCTCATCGTCTTCACGCCGTCCGGCAAGCGGATCGACATCGCGGGCGCGGACATGGACAAGCTCGACAAGGCGCTGGCCGCGAAGTGAGCCGGTCGTCGCGATTCCTGCTGGCGCTGGTGATGGTGACGGCACCAGCTCAGGCCTTCGAAGCCGGCTGAGCCGGCTGATCGAACCCCAACCTGCCGGTCGGCGGGTCCTTCCTCGCCCCTCCTGCTCCGGGCAAGTGGCGCTCGACGCTCGCCGCCGCCGGCACGCGCGTGCACAACGAGCACATGGCCACGGACGACGCACCGCCCGTGGCCTGGCACGTCCAGGACCTCACGGTGGCGGACGCCGCCCTCGTCGCGGAGTACGGCGTGGCCCGGGGCATCGGGCTGAGCCTCACGTCCTTCTATCGGCAGGTCACGACGCGCATCCATTTCCAGGACCTCGAACGGCGGCCCGTCGTCCTGCCCCAGGGCGACATCCACCATCGCAACGAAACGCTCACGGGGATCGGCGACCCCTGGGCGCTGGCCGTGGCCGGCAAGGCGCTGGGCAAGTGGTCGCTGGCCGCGCGGGCGGGCGTCTCCATTCCCCTGGGTCACACCGTGGAGAATCCCTTCGCCCTCGGTCGCCGCGGCCTCCCCCACCAGCACATCCAGTTCGGCACCGGGACGTGGAACCCGATGCTCGGCCTGTCCGTCGGCCGCCATCTCGGCCAGACCAGCGTCATCGGCAGCGCGCTCGCCCGGCTGCCGCTGTACGAGAACGCCCACGGCTATCGCGCCGGCCGCCGCACCGACGCGAGCCTCGTCGCCGACCGGCGGCTGCGCGGACCCTGGCGGGCCCAGGCCGGGCTCGACCTCGCGCACGAGAGCGCCGAGCGCTGGAGCGGCGTGATCGAGGAAGAGGGGAACCTCGGGCGAACCGACCTTCTGGTCTCGGCCGCGCTCGTGCGGCAGTTCGGCACGGCGGGCGCGCTCTCGCTGCAGGTGAAGGTCCCGCTCTTCACCCACGCGCACGGATCGCAGGTGGACTACCCCGCGATCGTCGGCCTGGCCTGGTCCCGCTGAGTCGGACGCCGCGTCTCAGGCGTCCGGAGAGTCGAGCAGGTCGCTGAGCTGCCGGCGCCGGGCCAGGGTCAGGTCCACGAACTGCAGGCCGTGGTTGAAGCCGGACGCGGTGCGGCGGTTCCACTGCACGACGGCATCGACGATCAGCGCGTCGCCCACCGGCACCGGCAGCATGAGCCGCACGCGAGTCTTTGCATCGAGGTACACGGGCAGCCGCACCTGCGCGCCCCCGGAGCCGAGGTTGGCCAGCTCCCCCGCGGCCAGGGTGACGCCCTCGGCGGACAGGACG
>WNFM01216163.1_pt2 | contig 38098 bp, 40 predicted proteins | sample 5400271 | NCBI WGS metagenome assembly WNFM01 (sample SAMN13153352, study PRJNA577476) | soil metagenome | isolation source: 60 cm saprolite on Douglas fir-dominated hillslope | place: USA:California | collected 2013-09-17
GCTCCCGTTGGCCGCTTGGGTACCCCTCCCCAAGAAAAAACGAGCCGCGTATTCTGATTTCGCGGCTGCCGGGTGTCAATGCAGTTTTCGGGCCAAGTGGCCCTAAATTTCTGGGGGCACCAGCACTTAGGTGGCCCGTCGCGCCGGGGATCTCAGCGACGGCGCCCGTTGAGGTAGGTGTCGACGGCGGCCCGGACCGCGGGGGCCGCATCGGGGCTGGCCGTGAAATCCAGGTCGATCATGCCCAGATCGTCCATCAGAGCCCGGATCGCCAGTGATTCCGTCCGGCCCTGGTACTGGACCTCGAACTGCCAGACCCGGGGTTGATCGGCCTTGAGGGCATCGATCTCCTGGCTGACCCGGTCCGCCTCGCTGCGGCCAAACCCGCCCGCGAACAGGCGTGCGACCTGGTGCAGGACGGCCGAGGAAAACCGTGCGTCAAAGCTCGTCGTCACCCGCACCTGGTCGGCCGCCACAGAAATGCCCGCGGGGATCGTGAGAGATAGAGCCAGAATCAATGCCATTGATGGCATTATCGCTGGGGTTCGCCGATTTTCACGTCGCAGAGCGGCTTTCATACGCTCTATTATAACAGCCGGGCGTTCCGGGCCGGCACCAGGCGCCACTGGCCCGGTCTCAGGTCCGCCGGCAGACCCAGCGGACCGTAGCGCAGCCTGGCCAGGCGGCTGACCTCAAGGCCAACCTCCTGCCAGAGCCGCCGGACCTCCCGATTGCGGCCCTCGCGCAGCGTCACCCTGAACCAGCTGTGACTGCCACTCCTTCTTCCCTCCTCAATGCGGTCAAAGCGCGCCGGACCATCCTCCAGCATCACCCCGGTGCGCAGTTTTTCGAGCACTTCCGGCGGGGGATGGCCGTGCACGCGCACCAGATACTCGCGTTCGACCTGGGCTGAGGGGTGCATCAGGCGATGCGCCAGCGCCCCGTCCGTCGTAAACAGCAGCAGCCCGGTGGTATTCACGTCCAGCCGGCCGATCACCACCCAGCGCCCCGACGGGGCAGGCGGGAGCCGCTCGAAGACGGTCGGCCTTCCGGCCGGATCGCGGCGCGTGCTCACCTCGCCCATCGGCTTGTGATACATCAGCACCACACGCCCGTGGTACGCCGCCGTGTGAAGCCGACGGCCGTCGAGGCGGATATCGGCGCCCGCCTCCGCCCGCTCTCCCAGCTGGGCGACCCGGCCGGCCAGGCTCACCCGCCCGTCGCGTATCCACTGCTCGATTTCGCGGCGCGAACCGTGGCCCGCCGTCGCGAGCAGTTTCTGCAGTCTTTCCGGCACCCGTATCCCGCGTCTAGCGCGTCGGCAGGCTGATCTTCCGGAACAGCTCCGCCTGTCCGTCGCCGTCGCGGGCCTCGATCGCCCGATCGATCAGCCGGCGGGTCAGATGCGGGCCGAACAGTTGCATGAACTCGTAGGCGAAATTGCGCAGCAGCGTACCCCGACGGAACCCCACCCAGGTGGTATGGATCGGGAACAGATGCGAGGCCTCGATCACCACGAGGTCGGCGTCGTGCTGCGGCTCGATGGCGACGCTGGCGACGATGCCCACGCCGAGCCCCAGGCGCACATAGGTCTTGATGACATCCGAATCCCGCGCCGTCAGGGCGACGCTGGGCGTCAGGTGTTCGCGCGCAAAGACCGTGTGCAGCGAGGAGGCGCCGGAGAAGCTGAAGACGTAGGTCACCAGCGGATACTTCGCCAGTTCCTGGAGCGTCAGTTTCTGTTCGCTCGCCAGCGGGTGGTGACGCGGCACGATGACCTGGCGGTGCCAGCGGTACACGGGGAGCAGGACCAGGCCCGGGAACAGGCCGTCCGATCCGGTCGCGATGGCCAGCTGCACCCGATCGGTCGAAACCATCTCCGCGATCTGCTCGGAAGTGCCCTGATGCAGGTGCAGTTCGACCTCGGGGTAACGCTCACGAAACGCCTGCACCACGGGCGGCAGGACATAACGGGCCTGCGTGTGCGTGGTCGCGATCGACAGGGTGCCGCGATTGTCCTGGTTCAAATCGGCCGCCACGGCCTTGAGACTCTCGATTTCGGCCAGCGCCCGCGTCGCGTACTCGAGTACGCGTGTGCCCTGCGGCGTGACGCGGGCAAAGGCGCGGCCCTCACGCACGAACAGATCGAAGCCCAGCTCCCGCTCGAGGGCCTTGAGGGCGCGGCTGATCGCCGGCTGGGAGGTGCCCAAGGCCGACGCCGCCTGCGTGACCGAAAGTCCGTGCCGGGCGATAGCGACTGCATATTGCAGCTGATGAAAATTCATAGTGAACCCGTAAGGCCGCTCGAGGCAATTATAACAACGCGTTATCAGGGAATGGCCTTTTCTTTATCGATTGACCGGTACCGCCGGATTACAGTGGTCGGATGATCTATGAAAATATCCTGGGCACCATCGGCCGCACGCCGATCGTGCGCATCCAGCGTCTCGCGCCCCAGGGCGTGACGATGTACGTCAAGTGCGAGTTCTTCAATCCCCTGGGTTCAGTGAAGGATCGCCTCGCGATCGCAATCATTGAAGACGCGGAGCGCAGCGGGGCGCTCAAGCCCGGACAGACCGTGGTGGAAGCCACCTCCGGCAATACCGGCATCTCCCTGGCCATGGTCTGCGCCGCCAAGGGCTATCCCTTCGTGGCGGTGATGGTCGAGACCTTCTCGGTCGAGCGGCGCCGGATCATGCGCATGCTGGGCGCAAAGGTGCTGCTGACGCCCGCGGCCGAGCGCGGCACCGGCATGGTCCGCAAGGCCGCGGAACTGGCCGAGAAGAACGGCTGGTTCCTGGCGCGGCAGTTTGAGAATCCCGCCAATCCCGCCTATCACCGCAGCACCACCGGCCCGGAAATCGTGGCCGACTTCGTCGGCAGCCGGCTCGATTACTTCGTCACCGGCTGGGGCACCGGCGGCACGCTGACCGGGGCCGGCGAGATCATCCGCCTGGCGAGGCCGGACACACGCATCATCGTCAGTGAGCCCGAAGGCGCGGCACTGTTGTCCGGAAAGCCCTTTGCGCCACACAAGATCCAGGGCTGGACGCCGGACTTCATTCCCGCGGTGCTCAATCGCAACGTGGCCGATCGCATCGTGACGGTCACGGACGCCGAGGCCATCGACAACGCGCGCCAGCTCGCGCGCCGCGAAGGCCTGTTCGTCGGCATCTCGAGCGGCGCCACTTTCGCCGCTGCGCTCAAGGTGGCGCGGCAGGCGAGCGCCGAGTCGGGCCCTGGCGCGGTGATCCTCGCCATGCTGCCCGACACCGGGGAGCGTTATCTCTCGACCGCGCTGTTCGAGGGGATTCCCGATGGCTCCGATCCCGAAAGCTGAGCTGCACCGGGCCGACATGCCGCGTTCCCGCGAAGTGAAGGGCAGGGAGGCGGCGCAGGGCATCAAGGCCGCGAGGCCGGGTTCCGTGGTCCCCCTCCCCGATCCGTTCCCGCTGTATCGAGGTGGTGTGCTGCACGGCGCGCACATCGCCTACGAGAGCTGGGGCGAACTCAACACGGCGCGTGACAACGCCATCCTGCTGTACACCGGCCTGTCCCCTTCCGCGCATGCCGCGGCCACCGAGGCCGATCCCAGCCCCGGCTGGTGGCAGCGCATGATCGGGCCCGGCCTGGCCATCGACACGCGCCGCTATTTCGTCCTCTGTGTCAATTCACTGGGCAGCTGCTTTGGTTCAACCGGGCCGGCTTCCATCAACCCGGCCACCGGGCAGCGCTATCGCCTCGATTTTCCGGAAATCGCCGTGGAGGATATCGCGCGCGCCGGCTACGAGGCCGCGCGGGCGCTGGGAATCGACAAACTCGCGGTGGCGATGGGCGCCTCGCTCGGCGGCTCCGTGGCCATCGCCCTGGCCGCACTGGTCCCTCAAGGTGCGCGGCGCCTGATCTGCATCTCGGGGTCGGCGGCCGCTTCGCCTTTCGCCATCGCCCTGCGTTCGGTGCAGCGCGAAGCGATCCTGCGCGATCCGGACTGGCAGGGCGGCAACTATCCGCCCGAACACCCGCCGCGCAACGGCATGCGCCTGGCGCGCAAGCTCGGCACGATCACCTACCGCTCGGCGACGGAATGGCGACAACGGTTCGGGCGCAATCCGATCGACGGCAACGCCCTGCGCGCCAGCCCTTTCGCGCCGCGCTTCGCCGTCGAGGGCTACCTGGAAGCACAGGCCGAGCGCTTCACGCGCGTCTACGACCCGAACTGCTACCTGTACCTGTCGCGGGCCATGGACCGCTTCGATCTGGCCGAGCATGCCGGCTCTTACCGCGCCGCGCTCGGCGGCAGCGGATTGGATAGCGCGCTGGTCATCGGCGTCGAGAGCGACATGCTCTACCCGCTGCACGAACAGGCGGCGATCGCCGAGGCCCTCGAACAGGCCGGCGTCACCACGCGCTTTGCGCGCCTCCCCTCGCTGGAGGGACACGACGCCTTCCTGGTTGATATCCCGCGCTTCGACGCCGAGATCCGCGCCTTCCTGGCTTGAGGCCGCCGCGCTGCGCACCGTTGCGCACCATTGCCGCGCGCACCGTTGCGGTGCGTAGCCTCCGCCTGGACAGTTCGACCGTGATATAGTTCACAGTACGAACAAATTCACCCGTCGCTCACCCCGCCTCTCTTGCACTGCATACAGTATGGAGTACCATATCGTTCGTATTACGAACGATCGTGAGCCCCGCTTGGGCTGCACTGCAAGGAGCACTGGCATGAACGAACTGAACTCCAACCCAGCCACCGCCGCCCGCCCCGCCGGCGCCCGGACCGTGGCCGCGAAGAACCGCGACGCCCGTGCCCTGGCCGTTGTCAGGGCGAGCGCGGCGCTGCGGCAGCGCCGTCGCCGTCTGCACGCGGCGCGCCTTACGCCCGCGGACGTCGGTTTCCGGCTGTTTCGCGTTTACTAGCGCCAGCAGCCGCTGGCGTCGGCGGGCGTGCGCACACCCTGATCGTTGACCGTGAAGGTCCGGCAGGCCGGCGTCACCCTCGGCGGGCACTACACGGGCAGCTTCACCGCGGCCACCGCGAACACCTATACGGTGCAGGGAGGGAGACGCCCAGTCCGGCCGGCGGCGCGGCGACCGCAGTCGCCACGTTCTGGGCGTACTGATTGTTCTGCAGGAAGAATTTCTCCTGCGCAGCCTGGATCGACAACAGCGCCATGCGCGCTTCCGTCCGGGTCGCGCGCAGCACATAGGCACGGTAACTGGTCACCGCGATGGTCGTCAGGATGGCCACTATGCTGATCACGATCATCAGTTCGATCAGCGTGAAGCCGCGCGCCGCACGGCGCGCCGGGGAATAGCAGTTCGGCAGCTTCATTGGATATCCTTGCGGCAGGTCAATTCGCCATGCCTTCGCGCCAGTAGGTCTTGCGGCGCTGGTTGAAATTCGAGCACACGCTCAGCACTTCGACGCCGGAGAGGCAGGTGACGCTGCCGGCACCCGCACCGGCGCCACCGGCACCGCTGCCGCTGGATGGGGCCGGAAACAGGAAGGCCGTGTCGGGAGCGATGCCGCCCTGCCGCAGATCCTGGCTGCGCTCGTCCGTGGTCAGCGTGCCGTCCTTGTTGCGGTCAATGGTCGGCGCACCCGTGAACACGCTTACAACGTAGACGCGGTTGGTGCCCGTACCGACGCCGGAGCAGGGATCCGTCGGCGGCGTGGAGTTCGGCGAGTAGGTGGTGAAGATCACCTGGTCGTTGAAGGTGCGGGAGGGCACCAGCACCTTCTCGCCCCCGGTCCAGTCCGGGTGCGTGTTCAGGTCCAGCTGCCAGCCGAGCGCGCCGGGGGGCATCGTGGGCTGCGCCATTGCGGTTATATCGATGAGCTTGGTCGCCGCTGCGGCGGCGCTGAGCGCATCGCGAGTCAGCGTCAGGCCATCGAAATAGGACTGCGGCTTGACGCTGAAGGTGTCGTAGTCGCGGACCGCGTAGAAGCGGTCGTGCGTGGTGTTATCCAGCGGATGGCCGCGGTATCCGGAGCCGATGGCAATGTTCAGGAAGGGCTGGATGCCGGCCTTCTGCTCTGCAGAGACGTCCGCCGCATTGTAGAAGCGGCGGTCGTCGGCAGCGAGATGCACCGCATCCAGCTTCGTGCCGAGCGAGGCGATGGCGCCGCCGGTGACGAGCGAAGCGGCCGGCTGGCCGTTACTCACGTCGAAGCGCCACAGCTGGCCGGCCATGTCGCCCACGTACATGCGGTCCGCGTAGCCGTCGCCATCGATGTCGAGCACCGAGACTCTGCTCGGAATCGCGTGATCCATCTGGCGGCCCAGGGTCCCCAGATTCAGGGTCGAGCCGCTCGATCCGGCGGACCACAGCAATGCGCCGCTGATGATGTCGACCATGTATACGTGATTGCCCACGGCATCCGCGGCGTTATACGTCTGATTGTCCTCGCTGGCGTCATAGCCACCGCCGATGACTGCCACGAGTTTCTGGCTGTTCTGCGCCGCCCCGCTGATGTTGACGCGTGTGATGGTCGGCTGCGACCAGGCCTGGCCCAGCCCCGGCAAAACGCCGGCGTCGATCTTCCACATGAATTTCGGATTCAGCTTGTCGGTGACGTCCAGGGCGTAATAAGCGCTGGTGTCAGTGTTCCGGCCGGTGCCGAAGATCAGGATCACCCTGTCACTGCCGCTGATCGTGCCATCACCGTTGATGTCGTACTTGAGCACCGCGACGGCGCCATCCAGGCCGTAGTGCTTCGCTGATGGCGGATCATCGTTATAAAGATCAACGAGGTGGGGCAGCATCTCCCTGGGGATGAAGGACCAGAGCTCCACTCCGCTGGTCGCCGTATCGGCGCCCGTGGTCGAGGCGCTGGCATCGAAGGCGTGGAAGTAGCCGTCATTGGTGGGCACGAAGACCACGGTATCGTCCGTCCCGTCCGCCTTCTTGCCATAGATCATGGCGACCGGCTGGGTGTGGATCGGATCGCCCATCTCATGGCGCGAATCGGTGGTGCCCGCCGGCGGCACCAGATTCTGAGTATCGAGCCCCTTGGCCCAGTCGACCAGTTCGGTGACGCTCGGGTCACCCGGGCTGCCCAGGGCGAGATCACCCGCCGTGACGACGGTATCCGTCAGGGGCGTCAGTGCCGCCGCCGCGCCGGCGGCGGGATTGGCCCCCATGTAGGTGTACACCGTGCGCGAGGCGGCATTGGGCAGTCTGCTCGCAGCGCCGCCCAGCGTGACATCCTGTCCGTCCACGACGCTGCTCCAGTAGCTTTGCGCCGTGTCGCTGAAGAAGCCGGTGCCGGCATCGACGGCCGGAGCGCCCGCGCTGTCGACGACCACGCCATTCACGACCTTGTATTTCTTGACGTTGCCCGGCCAGTGAAAGCTGGCCTTGGGACTGAACACCGAGACGTACAGGTCGTTCAGCGTCTGGGTGCGATTGAAGGCGTTGACGGCCACCGCGGGCGCCGAAAATGTGGTGTTGGTCTTGATGACCTCGGCGAGGATCTGGTTGAACGCGCTGGTCAGTTCCGTCAGGCTGGTGGCCGTGTAGGCCTTGCCGCCGCCCCGCGTGGCCGCCGCATTCAGGTAATTGAACGCAGCGGTCGGCGCGCCACCACTGGCGAAATCCACGCCGAAACCGATGAAGTAGCTGGTGACGTTCTGCACCTTGCCGACGTCGGGCCGCAGATCGGAGTTATACATGTATTGCGCCAACGCCGCGGTGCACAGGCCGCCCCGGGCGCCCGAGAACGGCGCGGCGTCGCAGCTGCCACCGACCGTGGCGAAGTTCGGCAGGGCCTTGATGGCCGTATCCGCCTGGTCGGCCTCATTGGGCAGACCGTCGGTCAGGTAGACGATGAAATTCTTGCGGCAGGAAAAGTCGGCCGGGCTGTCGTAATTCGTACTGGTGATCGTGCCGCCCGTGCGTGAACTGGCCACGCTGTGCGCGGAAAAACTCGTGTAATTGCCGCAGGTACCATCGCTGCTCCACTGCGTGCAGGTCGAAGAGTTGGAACTGTTGCCAAATCTCACGGCACTACCGGTGAAATACAGGTAGGCCTCGTAATAAGTCTCCGACAGCGGGGTCACGCCGGCGGCAGCCCAGCTGTTGATCAGATTGATGCGATCCGCGCGGTTCGTGCCGGTACCGATATCGGCCACGGGCGCCAGCACCATGCCGCCGGACCCATTGAGGTCGTAGCGCATGACACCGACGTTGACGCCGTTGAGGCTGGTGAGCAGCGCGGCCGCTGCGTCGTGCATGATCGAAATCTTCGCCCGGGTGCCATTCTGCGTGGTATCAAACAGGTAATTGACGTAGTTGGGGTCGTAGATCGAATAAGTGCCACCGGCGCTGGCGGCGAAGTAATTCTTCGCCGCGAGCAGATCCCAGACGCCGGTCAGCTGATTGCCCACCACGGGGGTGACCACCGTCGTGGTGCCCGGCGGTGTGACCGTTACGGTTACCGCCGAGAACTTGTCGGTGGTGGCATAGAGCTTGAGAGGATCCACGCCATCGCCGTTCAAGCCCGCGTCACTCTTGCATTCGACATAGCCCGTCGTATCGGCCGGACTCAAGGTGTTCTGCCAGCCATAGGTTGCGGTCGTGGTGTCCGTGGTCACGCCGGCCTTCTTCTTGCTGGTCGTCTTGGCGCTGCTGCCCCATTGCACGAAGGAATCCGTGGAAAAACCTGCCGCGCCGAGCTGCGGCAGCATGGCCGCGCACTTGAACAGACTCTTGGGGAGGGTATTGGTACTGCCGCAGGCAGGCGTGCCATTGTTGGTGAAGTAGTAAGAGCTGGAGCTGATCGAAGCGCAGCTGTTGGCCGTATAGGTCACCGCCGAATTGTACGCATTCTGTGTGGTCACGAGATCGTTCATGCTGCCCGAGGTGTCCAGCACGAACATGATGTTCGCCGGCGTACCGCCGCTGCTCTGGTTGAAGAAGATTTCGGTGTCGTCGGCGAAGGCCGCCGTGCCGGCCGCCAGCGCCAGCACGATGCCGCTGGTCATCGCCGTAAATCTTGCCATTGAACCTTGCATGGCTTGATCCTTGAAGCGCCGCGGCGCTGCTATTGCCCGTTGATCGAGATGCGGCTGACGATGTGGTCGCGCAGCCGGTAATGAATGGTCGCGGGGTGGTTGCTGGTCCGGCCCGCGTAGTCCGCCATCTCACGCAGAGTGACCGGATGTCCGCCGAGATTGAACTGCGTGGCCGTGTCCAGCTGCAGCGTCGAGGATTCGCAGCCCCCGCAGTTGCGCACGGTGACCCGGCCGCGCGAGTCGAGGGGGAAAATCAGCGCGTCGGTCGTGGTTTCAATGGAACCTTCGATCACCGTACCCGGCGGCAGCTGCGCCCACGCACCGGCGCCGGCGAGCGCCAGCGCGGCCAGTAGTACTTTGCCTGCATGTCTCATGTCTGTGCTCCGTTGAGGCGCAATCGTTCAGGGTGTCAGCGTCGGGTTGGGCAGATTCGGGTCGTTCTGGACCGTCGGGTCCCAGGGCGAAATCACCGCCACGCCTTGGGTGTTGACGGCTCGGGCCGAACGGACCGCCGTGCCGGTGCTGGTGATCTCGAAGTGATAGGTTGAGAAGCTGTTCCAGGAATTGCCCCACAGCGCCGGCTGCGGCGTGCCGCCGAGCTGGGGTAGGATCGTCGAGGCCCAGGCATCCGTGGCATTGGGCGCACCATTGAGATTCTGCGGGGCAGCGGGATTGAACAGCCCGAGCGACACGCTCTGTTCGATGCCCGCCTCCGCGGCCTGGAAGGCGTTCGCGCGGTACTGCTCGTTGCCCGCCATGATGAATTCGAGGCTCGCCGAGTTCATGCCGGACACCGCCAGCAGCGTCAGCAGCAGCAGCAGGATCAACCCGATGACGAGCGCGGCGCCGCGCTGGTGCCGCCGATGCTGCCGACCCGACTTGGAATTGCGGCCCGTCATGTCAGGTTCCCAGCGCATTGCGCACCTGGATCGTGCGCGATATCAGGAGGCGTCGCGCGTGCTGCGGGCCGGTGAAGGAAGCGTCGGTGCTCGTGGAAGGCTGGTAAGCCAGGCCTGCCCCGGCCGCCGCATTGAGATCGCCGGTGACGCCGTTGGCCTGCAGGCGATCGCCGTACTGATAGACGCGGCTGTCGGTGAAGCCATTCTCGCCCGTGTCGGCGCGCACCAGCAGCCAGATCCGGACCGCGACGACCTGCGCACCGGCGGGCACACCGTTCGGGTTCACATAGCGCGTCGCCACGCCAGTGTTGCCGGGCGGATCGATGCCGAACTGCACCTGCAGGTCTTCGACGCCGGGAATGATTTCCTGGTCCCGAAACTGCAGCACGCCTCCGGCCGAAGTCAGCGTTTTGCGGCGGAGCGAGGGCAGCCCGACCTGCTGCGCGGAATTGCGATCGACGTAATAGGTATCGACGATCAGGTTGTCGAGCTGGCTGCTTCCCACGACCGCGCCTGCGCAGGCGCTGCCGTCGCTTTGCAGCCGGCCGGCGATGCGCGAGGTGCACACCTGCAGCACGCCGGCGGTCGCCGGACTCGGAAAGATAGAGGCGCGGCGCACGGTGAGCGTGTCGGCGGTGGCCACCGCGTTCGTGGCCCACACCGCGCCGGTGTTGATGTCGGTGAGCGCGTCGCAACCCGCCTGCCGGGTGGGACTGAGGGTGTAGCTGTTGTTGTCGCCCTGCAGATTGGTGCCCACGTCGACGGCGAAGTTGGTGCCGCAGATGTTGGCCGCCGCGGTCGGGGCCACCGCTGCGGCCGCGGAAGTCTGCAGCGCCTGGTTGGCGATGGCGCCGGCGCCCTTCAGCAGGCCCCAGAAATTGGACATGCGCACGTCCGGCTCGATCACCGCCATGGCATAGCGGGCGGTCTCCTGCAGGCGGGCCACATTTTCGTTGACGCCGTAGGCGGCGCGGCTGTTGACGTACACCTGCGTGGCGCCAAAGATCAGCACCGCACCGATGGTCATCGCCACCAGCAGCTCGATCAGGCTCAGGCCCCGCTGTGCAGGCATGCGTGCGTTCATATCTGCAGCGTCAGCAGGTAGTTGGAAGCCACGCCGCCGCTCTCCGTCCAGGAAATCGTGATCGTGTAGGTGTAGGGTGCGACCGCGCCGGCCACCGCCACCACGCCGTTACCGCCCGGCAGGATCGCCGCGATTTGCTGCTGCCAGACCAGTAGGTCATTGGCCGCCATCAGCGCCGGCGCGCAGTCCACGGAGCCCGTGCCGTAGCAGTTGTTGTTGGCCGCCGCGCCGGCGTAAGCCACGTTGGCGCCACGATTGGCGCGGATGCGATCGGCCAGGTCGGCAGCCAGGTTGACGGCCTGCATGCGGAAGATGGCTCCACCGCCGGAGCGCAGGGTCGTCACGTAGAGTCCGGCAATACCGAGCATGCCGACGGCGAGCACGACCAGCGCAACCATGGACTCAACCAGCGTAAAGCCACGCGCGCGCCGCCGGCTCTGGAATGCTGCGCTCCTCACGGGCAGGACCCTCCGACCACCAGGGGGAGCGCCGTGTTGTGCACCTCCGCATAGGATGCCGAGGCGCGGGCACGGCCGGTGGCGGTGATGAACAGCGCGCGACCGGTGGAATTGTTCCCCACCGCCGTCACGCCGCGCACGTCGCACATGACCAGCGTGGCCGTCGGCACTTTTGCGCCGGCCGGATTGGCGAAGCCGCTGGGACCGAAGCTGACGATATCGCCGTTGGCGTCGGGCTTCACCGTTACGCTGGCGTCGATCAGGGTATGAGTCTCGATCACCGGCTCGCCGGCATCACGCTGCCAGTTGCCGTTGGTATCCTGGAAGACGAACCAGCCCCTGAAGGTGTCGTAGGTGCAGGTGAGCGCGGCCGTGCCGGCGGCCGGATCAGTGGTGCCGCAGACCACGACGCTGCCCTGCTGACGCTTGATCGCCTCGGTGCGCGCCACCTGGATGGAGTGCAGCAGATCGTTCACGCCGCTGGTGAGGCGGTTGTTGCGCAGGAAGTTGCGCATGTTGGGGATCGCGATGGCCATCAGGATGGCCGCCACCGACACCGTGACCATCAGTTCGATAATCGTGAAACCTGCTCGTCGAGATCTGTCCATGGGCTCATCCTAGGGACGGACGCCCATCGCTGCAGGGACAGCCGACTAGTGGGCGTTTTCCGGGGACGAACGGCGTGCCCGCCCGGCACCGTTTGGGGGCGCGGCTGCGCCGGTGCCGGCGGGTTCTGCGACTTGCCATAATGCGGCGCCGTCCGGGCCTGTTATGGCCCTCCCCGGTTGCCGGGCTGCGCGCCGCGCGCTGGCGAGTCCGGCGAAACCTCGCTGCCGGGCGGCCTTGGTGGTGGCGTCAGCCTCGTTTGCTCCCTGGGGCACACCGCCTGCCGCAACTTCCGCGCGGGACAGGCGGACCGCGACGGCATCGACGACTTCGTGCCGCGCAACAAGCGGGCGAAAGCACAGCTCGGCGGCGCCTGCGAGCACCTGTCTTATTCCTCGACCGCCACCGGGCATCGCAGGCTCTGCGATCGCTCCCGGATGACCAAATAAATGCCGCTTGATTAAGTTAGCTTGGGGTTGGATTTGTCGCGGGGCTAGGCATAATTGTAACCAGCCACTAAGCAACCCGCGACAGCGGGCTTTCGGGAACCAGGGGATTGACAGAGTTCATGGAACGCCGCCTGCACACACGCCATCGTGCACGCACCACGGTGTACATCATGATGCCAGCGGGCAAGCGCCGGCTGTGCCGTGCCATTAATCTCAGCGCCAACGGCGTGTTCATCCGCACCGCTTCGCTCGGACTGCGCAAGGGCCAGCAGGTGGAACTCGCTTTCGCCATCGATCTGGGCGCGGTCACCAAAGTGCATCGCCGTACCGCCGTCGTCGCGCACATCTCCGGCGGTGGCACCGGCCTCATGATGGACGCCTACGCCGCGCGCTGATTCCGCCCTCTGCCCACTCGTGAGAGACTGACGCGCATGCTGCAGGTGCGCGCGCTCCGCAAGTCCTATTCCGGAACTGAGGTCCTGCGCGGCGTGAACATCAGCGTCGCCGCCGGCGAATGCTACGGACTGCTCGGACCGAACGGCGCCGGCAAGACGACGACGCTACGCTGCTGCCTGGGTCTGACCGCGAGCGATACCGGCACCATCGCGCTGGCCGGCCTCCCGGTGCCCGCCGCAGCGCGGGCCGCGCGGGCCCGCACCGGCGTCTGCCCGCAGTTCGACAATCTCGACCCTGATTTCACCGTGGCGGAGAACCTGATCGTCTACGGCCGCTACTTCGGCATCACGCGCCGCGCCATGCTGGGCCGACTGCCGCGGCTGCTGGAATTCGCCGGCCTCGAGGACAAGGCCGCCGCGCGACTCGATACCCTGTCCGGGGGCATGAAGCGGCGCCTGACGCTGGCGCGCGCACTGGTCAACGACCCGCAGATCATCTTCCTCGACGAGCCGACCACGGGCCTGGACCCGCAGGCGCGGCATGTCATCTGGGATCGGCTCAAGAGCCTGACGGCCGCGGGTCGCACGCTGATCCTGACCACGCATTTCATGGACGAGGCGGAACGCCTGTGCGATCGCGTCGGCATCCTCGATCACGGCGCGATGATCGCAGAAGACTCGCCGCGCCAGCTCATCGGCTCCCAGATTGAGCCGCACGTGGTCGAGGTGTACGGCGAAGGCGTGCAGGACTGGGCGCGTGAGCTCGCGCCGCGCCACGCCGAACGCGTCGAGCTGACCGGGGAGACGGCGTTTTGCTACTGCCAGGAGGCGACGCCGCTGCTCCAGGCCATGCAGGGCCATCCACGGCTCCGTGCGCTGTCGCGCGCCGCCAACCTGGAAGATGTCTTCATCAAGCTCACGGGGCGCGACATCCGTGATTGACCGCCTGCAGCTGCGCTTTCTGCACATCGTCAGCCGCAATTTCCTGGTCTGGCGCAAGCTCATGTACGCCTCCCTCGTGGGTAATCTGGCCGATCCGGTGATTTACCTCGTGGGGCTCGGTTTCGGCCTCGGTGCCTTCATGCCGCCGGTCGCCGGCATGCGCTACATCAACTTCCTGGCCGCCGGCATGATCTGCTACAGCGCCATGAACAGTGCCACCTTCGAAGCGCTTTATTCGGCATTCTCGCGGCTCAAGGTCCAGCGCACCTGGGAGGGCATCCTGCACGCGCCGATGACCCCCAGCGACGTCGTGATCGGCGAGTGGCTGTGGGCCGCGCTCAAGAGCACGTTTTCAGGTGCGGCCATGCTGCTGGCCATGTACCTGCTGGGCCTGGTGCACGGCCTGCGGCCGCTGGCGGTGATGCCGGTGGTCCTGCTGATCGGCCTGGCCTTCGCCGGGCTCGGGCTGATCATGACCGCGGTGGCCAGGAGCTTCGATTTCTTCGTGTTCTACTTCACCCTGCTGATCACGCCCATGATGTTCGTCTCGGGGGTGTTCTATCCGCGCAGCGCCCTGCCCGCCTTCGTGCAGCAGGCCGCGGCGCTGCTGCCGCTCGCCCACGGCGCCGATCTGGCGCGCGGTCTCACGCTCGGATTGCCGATGCGGCAACCATGGACCGACTTGCTGGTGCTCGCAGCCTATGCCGCGCTGAGCCTGTTGGTGGCGGTGCGCCTGATCAGGCGCCGGTTGATGAAGTAGCGGCGCTGCGCTTCCGGCGCCGGCGTCCGCCTCACGTGGTGCCGCAGGAGAGGCTCGAACTCCCGACCCCCTGATTACAAATCAGGTGCTCTACCAACTGAGCTACTGCGGCGTGGTGGCGCGGGCAAATCATAGCGGCCCGGCGCCGGGCGGTCACTGACCGGCTACGGATGTGTTGGGCCCGGGCAATCGCCCCAGGCCGGCTCGCTGGGCAGGTTCAGTCCGGCGACGAGTGCCGGTACGGCCGGCGGCGGGAAGCCGATACCCAATTGGACATTGAGCCAGTAGGCGGTCGTGGTATGGGTGCGCGCGTCGATGATCGGTTCCAGGCCGGTCGCGCGCACCGTGGCGGCGCGCTGCACCGCACCTTCCCTGCTGTTGAACAGGCCTACCGACACCTTGTCCGTATCGGGGAGCACTGCGGCATCACGCACCCCGCCATTGCTCAGCCGCTTGAGGGCGCGGGTACGCTCGGCTGCGGTGGCGAGATGATCGATGTAGACCAGATAGCCATCGTTCGCCACCGCCGGCCCGTGGCGTTCGCGCGGATTGAGATTGCGTGCCCGCAGGGCCGTGGCGACGGCAGCGGTGGCCACGGTGTCGGTCAACGGGCCCAGTGAAACGCAGTGGGCCGGGCCCGTACCTGCATCTCCCCCGCCAGGGCCGTTCGCCGCGGGTATCGCGCCCTCGGCCCGCGCCGGTGCCAACTGCAGGGGAGCACCGGCCGCGACCTTTTGCGCGGCCGGCGGCACGTCTATCCAGCGCGCCCAGGCGAAGAACAGCAGGTTAGCCAACGCCAGCGTATAGATGAAAGCCCTCACGCCCATAATCCTATCGGGAATTCAGCGCGGCGAGCATCGCCAGACCCTGGATCACCAGCGCGTCGACTCGCTCGTACGCGACCCGCAGGAACGAGGCCACCGGCGCCGCACCACCGCCCGCCAGGAGCAATCGCGGTCTGCCACCCAGTTCGCCGCGGGCTTCGCGGAGCGATCGCTCGATCAGGGCGGCGCAGGCGAGGGCGCTCCCGGACAGGAGTCCGGCGCGCGTGCTGCGGCCGAAAGTCGCGGCGGCGCGCGCGGCAGCACCGAAGCGCGGACCGGCACGGCGACGGATGCCGGCCGTGTCGCGCAGCAGCGAGTCCACCATCAGAGTCGGTCCCGGCGTCAGCAGTCCGCCGCGATGCCGGCCCTGGGTATCCAGCAGATCGATCGTCAGCGCGGTGCCCACGTCGACGATGCACAGGGCCCGGCCCGGATACCGCGCGCGCGCCCCCAGCATCGCGACCCAGCGGTCGGCACCCAGCCGCCAGGGCTGAACGTAGCCATTGCGCACGCCTGCGGCGTGGCGCGTGCTGCGGATGAACCGCGGCGCCGGTGTGCCCGCGCCGCGCGCGGCCTGGCGCAGCGCCCGCTCGAGCACGCCGCCTGCAACGCTGCACACGAGCACGCCATCACAGCGGCTGCCGAGGATCCGGCGGGCCACGCGGGCCACGGTGCGTCCGCTCCATTCCGCCACCTGCAGGCGCCCCAGGCGCTGATCGCGCAGCACCGCCCACTTCAGGCGCGTATTGCCCGCATCGATCAGCAGCTGCTTCACCCTTGCGCCCTCACCGTCACCTCGCCCGAATTGAAACGACGCAGGCCTTCCTTCCCCTCTACGCGCAGCGCCCCGTCCGGATCGATGCCGCGGGCCAGGCCGACGAACACACCGGCGGGCGTGGTCACCGCGACGCTGCGCCCGGCGAGCGAGTCCGCCGCCGCCCACTCGGCGCTGAATCCGGCGAGCCCGCTGTCCTCGAATTCCAGCACGCCGCCGACGATGTCATCGAGCATCAGCGCCGCCAGCTGATTGCGGTCGCAGGGAGCGTTGCCGAGTTCGGCCAGATCGATCGGCGCCGTGCCGCTTTCCTGCACGCGCCGGATCAGCGCGGCGCCCAGCGCGCAGTTGATGCCGATGCCGATCACGACCATGGCCGGACCAGCGCTCTCGGCACGCAGCTCGATGAGGATACCGCCGAGCTTGCGGCCACGAGCGTAGAGATCATTGGGCCACTTCAGCTGCACGGGCGCGGCGCAGGCGCGCTCGAGCGCACGCCGGGCACATACGCCGACTGCGAGGCTCAGGGCGGCCGCTCCGGTGGGCAGCGCATCGAAACTCCACACCAGCGACAAGCACAGCGCGCCTCCCGGTGGCGCAAACCACGGCCGCGCGCGCCGCCCGCGTCCGGCCGCCTGGTATTCCGCGGCGAGGAAATCGAATTGCCCCGCGGGCGGTTCGCCCCGCTTCAACAGCACCGCGTTGGTGGAGTCCAGGGTCCAAGCAACTTCCGCCTGCCGCAGGCGCGCCCGCGCCTGCGCACCCAGCCGCGCGACGATCTGCGCGGCGTCGAGCGGTGCGACGGACTGGGCGAGCCGATAGCCCCAGTGCGGCGCCGCCTCGATTTCCACCCCCAGCGCCTGCAGCGCGCCGATGGCCTTCCAGATGGCGCTGCGACTGACGGCCTGCTCGGCCGCGAGGCGCTCGCCCGAATGCACGGCGCCGTCGGCTAGCCTGCCGAACACCCGTTGCGCGAGCGTCGGCGCCGGTGCGCTGCGGTCTGGATTCATGGGCGTATCTCCGGAACTTCCGCCAGCATGCAGCGCACGCTGCCGCCCCCGACGCGCTCAATCGTCGGTATCGGCACGGCCAGCACCGTGTCCACGCAGCCGCTGAGCTGGCGCATCTTCGCATCCCCAAGCGCGGACCGCGCGGTCGCCGACATCACCAGCACGGTGGCGTCGCCGAGCGCCTCGTCCCAGGTCGCCAGCTCCAGCATATTGCCGGCAAAGGCGTCGACGGCGGCGCGATCGATCTCGATGAACTCGCGGCCGCTCCGTCGTAGGCTGTCCACGACCTGCGCCCGATCGGCCGCGGCAATGGCCGGGGCGCAGCACATCAGGCAGCGCGAGCCGATCCACATCAGCACATTGGTGTGGTAGTACGGCTTGCCCTGTGCATCCCGTGCATCGAAGACCATCGCTTCATAGTCCATCTGCCGGGCCCAATCGCGCACCAGCGCTTCGTCGGTGCGCGGCGAACGACAGGCGTAGGCGACGCGCGCCACGTGGTCGAGCACGAGGCTGCCGGTGCCCTCGAGAAATTTTCCGGCCGCTTCATGCGCCGTGAAATCGAGCCGACGCCGCGGGCGGAAATCCAGGGCCGCGCAGACCTCCTCGACGAGTTCCTGGCGCCGCTCGAGACGCCGGTTGGGCGCCAGCATCGGATACAGCACGAGCGTGCCATCCTCATGAAAGCTGATCCAGTTGTTGGGGAACAGGGCGTCGGGCTTGTGCGGCACCGCTGTGTCCGTGCCCAACATCACGCGCACGCCTTCCGATTCCAGGGCACCCCGCAGGCGCTGCGATTCCGCGCGCGCGGCGACCACCAGGGACTGGCCGTCGGGCCGCGGGTCCTGCGCACGTTGCATGCCATTGGAGGCGGCGGTCTGTTCGTTGAAGGCGAAGGAGGCCGGTTCGATCATGAACACCGCGCCCGCGCACTGTATCGATCGGCGAGTCGTGGGCTGCTGCATATTGCGCAGAAGTCTGCCACAGGCTCAGGCCTCGTAAGAATCCATTGTCCGGCCGGGCCGCTCGTATGCGTTGCGTTAGACGCAGCGCCACATTCAGCGGCGCACTCTCCAGGCCTCCTGGAGATCGCAAGTGCTTGATCCAGAAATATAAAAATAGAGTAAGTGGGAAGCTGACGGAATGTGCGGACCGTTCAATTGTGCATTGCATAGAGCCTGGGTTAGCATGCGCGCCCAGTCGCGGACACTGCGCCCATGCCACCGAATTCACCGCTCCCTCAAGCCCGCGTCATTCGCAAGTACGCGAATCGCCGCCTCTATGACGCCACGGCCAGCCGTCACGTCACGCTGGAGGACCTGCGCCGGCTGATTGCCGCAGGCGAGCGGGTCCAGGTCGTGGACGATCGCACCGGCGAGGATCTGACGCGCGCCGTACTGCTGCAGATCATCTCGGAGCAGGAGCAGTTCGGTACACCCGTCCTGACCGTGCAGCTGCTGGAAGGCATCATCCGCTTCTACGGCAATCCCGTGCAGGACATGCTGTCGCGCTACCTCGAACAGAGTCTGGGCACCGTGATGCAGCAGCAGCGCTCGGTGCAGGCGCAGATGGCGAAGGCGATGGAAGGCCCGCTCGCGCCGCTCGCCGAGCTGACGCGCCAGAACATGGAGATGTGGAGCCGGATGCAGGCCTCCATGCTCTCGGCGCTCAACCCCCAGGCGGGGAAAGCCGCCGCGGGCGCCGCCGCGCCTGGACCGCAAGAACCGGGCGGTGACGAGGATTCCAGCGGGGCACCGCCGGCACCGGGCGCTGACTCATCCCAAGAATAAAGGACTCCCGCTCATGGACCTGAAGGGAAAGACCATTGCGGTCACCGGTGCCGCGCGCGGCATCGGCCGCGCACTTTCCGAACAGTTCGCGGCCTGCGGCGCCCAGCTGGCGCTGATCGACCTCGAAGCCGAATCCCTGCAGGACACGCGCCGGGCGTGCCAGGGGCTCGGCGCGCAGGCCCGGGCCTACGGCGCCAGTGTTGCCAGTGAATCGCAGCTGCTCGAGACCTTCGACCGGATCGTCGCCGATTTTGGCCGCTTCGATGGCATCGTCAACAACGCGGGCATCCTGCAGGACGCACTGCTGGTCAAGGCCCGGGAAGGCGAGGTCACGGGCAAGATGAGCCTGGCGCAGTGGCAGGCGGTGATCGATGTCAACCTGACCGGCGTGTTTCTGTGCGGCCGCGAGGCCGCGGAGCGCATGATCAAGCTCGGAAACGGCGGTGTGATCATCAATGTTTCCAGCATCTCGCGCGCCGGCAACGTGGGGCAGTCCAACTACGCGGCGGCGAAGGCGGGCGTGGCCACGCTGGTGGTGGTCTGGGCACGCGAACTGGCGCGTTTCGGCATCCGCGTCGGCGGGATCGCACCCGGGTTTACCCACACCCCCATCCTGGATTCCATGAAACCCGAGATGCTGGCGAAGATCACCGCCCCGGTGCCGGTGGGGCGCCTGGGCCGCCCGGAGGAGATTGCCCACGCGGCCCGGTTCATCTTTGAAAACGACTTCTTCACCGGCCGGATCATCGAGCTCGACGGCGGCTTGCGGCTTTAGAATGCGACGCATCTAAAGGCGCGGCCTACAGGGCGCAAATTGGCCCATCTAATCCACATTTTAATGTTGTGAATCAAGTATTTACTTAGAACAAGCGTCGGCAGACCGGCGCCTGAAGAATCCTCTTGCAGTGCATACAAACTTCGGTTAGCATGTGCCCAGCTGAAGACACACCCCACACCCCAGACCTTTGGAGCCACCGACATGACCGACCGTATATTCGATACGAATGCGCTGCTGGAAACCTACCGCAATGCGTTCGCCCCCGCGATCCAGGCCCAGCAGGAAGGCATCAAGGCCCTCGAGCGCCTGGCCCGCTACCAGTACGCGATCGCCGGCGACTACCTCGAGTGGAGCCTGACCCAGGCCCAGGCGGTTGTTTCCGCCAAGAGCCCGGCCGAGCTCGTTGCCAAGCAGACCGAGCTCAGCTCGAAGATCGGTGAGCAGCTGCGCGGTCGCGTGCAGGAACTGACCACGATCGCCAGCGAGTCGCAAAACACCCTGACGACGCTCTTCAATGTAGCGTCCGCCAAGGTGGTCGAACTGACGAAGAAGGCGGCCTAAAGGCCAGCCGGAGTAGCTGACAGATCAGGCCTCGGGGCTAGGAAACTCCCCGGGGCCTTTTTTTTTGGAGCCGCTGCACAGCGCGACCGACCCATGAGCCCGCCGAACCCACCGACCATCCCGCCGCCATGCCGGAGCGCCGACTATGATGTGCGCGCCTGGGCAGACTGGTGGCTGGCGCTGTGGAGCCGACCGGAGCTGCCGCTGGCGCTCGCGCAGGACGCCGTGGCGCGCAGCACGGACAGCTGGCGCTTTGCCTGGCTCGCTGCCACGGGCCAGGAGCTGCCCCACGGCAGCGAAGAGCCGCAGTTCGAGCACTCAACCTGGAACCACTGGCCCTTCAACGTCTATGCGCACAATTACGCGCACCTCAGCCAATGGAATGCCCAGGCCCTGGATCCGGCCGGTGGCATGGCTGCCGACAGCGCGCTGCGCCTCAATTTCCTGCAGCGCCTGATGCTGGAGGCAGCTTCGCCGGCGCACTACCTGTTGACCAATCCGGAACTGCTGGAGCAGACAGGCGCGCAATCAGGCGCCAACCTGCTGCGCGGCGCCCAGTACTGGCTCGAGGACCTGACACGCACCTTCGAGGGCGGTCCGGCACCGGGGAGGGAGAACTTCCGGGTTGGCGAGCAGGTCGCGGTTACGCCCGGCCAGGTGGTGATGCGCAACGGGCTGGTCGAGCTGATCCAGTACAGCCCGCAAAGCCCGAACGTCTTTGCCGAACCGATCCTGATCACGCCGGCGTGGATCATGAAGTATTACGTGCTCGATCTCTCACCGCACAATTCGCTGGTGAGTTACCTCGTCGGTCAGGGTCACACGGTGTTCATGATCTCGTGGAGAAACCCGACGGCCGCGGACAGCAGCCTCGGCATGGACGACTACCTGCAGCTCGGCCTGCGCGCCGCACTCGATGCGGTGACGGCAATCGTGCCGGCCCGGCGCGTGCACACAGTGGGCTATTGCATCGGAGGCACGCTGCTGTCGATCGGCGCCGCGCTGCTCGCCCGCGAAGGCGACACACGCATCGCTTCGGTCACCCTGTTCGCCGCACAGACCGACTTCAGCGAACCGGGCGAGCTGGCCGTGTTCATCTCGCCCAACCGGCTCGCCCTGCTGCAGCTGCTGATGCAGCGCGACGGCGTGCTGGGCAGCGAGCGCATGAGCACGGCTTTCGCCCTGTTGCGCGCCGGGGACCTGCTGTGGGCGCCGGCGGTCAACCAGTACATCCGCGGCGAGCGCGGTGCGATCAACGACCTGATGGCGTGGAACGCCGACGGCACGCGCATGCCCTGCCGCATGCACGGCGAATACCTGACCCGGCTGTACCTGAACAATGAACTGGCCGCCGGCCAATTTACCGTCGGCGGCGCGCCGGTTGAACTGCAGCGGCTCAGCGTACCGATGTTCGTCGTCGGCACCGAGACCGATCACGTCGCACCCTGGCGCTCCGCCTACAAGACCCGCTCGCTGACGCGCTCGAGCGACTTCAGCTTCGTTTTGACCAGCGGCGGCCACAATGCCGGCATCATCAGCGGCGCGGTCAACCCCAAGCGCCGGCACCGCCTGGTCCGCTGGCGGGATGCGGCCAGCACCCTGAGCCCGGAACAATACCTGGCTGAAGCCGAGGTCCGCGCCGGCTCCTGGTGGCCGACCTGGCAGCAATGGTTGGCCGGGCATTCCTCTCCGGAACGCACGGCGCCCCCGCCGGTGGGAAATGCTGCGGCGGGCTACCCGCCGCTGTGCGACGCACCGGGCGATTACGTGCGCGGCTGAGCCGCGATCAACGCTGGGCCGGAGCGGCCGCCACGTGCTGCGCGCCCGCCCTGGCGCCGGGCTTCATGAACTTGACCAGGACGCGTTGACCGATCAGGAACGGTGCGTTGTCAGCCGAGACTACGACTTCGACCACGCGTTCATCGCTGGCCTCGTTGGCGCTGTCGGACTTCAGCTTGCGCGCCCCGAACGTGGCCGCGATGCGCACAACGTGGCCCACGGCGAGCTTGCTGGAATCCGCCTCGGGAATAATTTCAGCTTCCTGACCGACGTGCACGTCCGGAATTGCGCTCTCAACGATCTCCGCCCGGACGATGTGGGGTATCGCCGGCTCCAGATCGAACATATTCGAGACGTTAAGCGTCGAGGCGCCCGCACCCGGGTTGGCGTAGCGGCGAATGATCTTGCCGTCCATCGGCGCGCGAATGATCGTCAGGTCCTTGTGGTACTCGGCCTGGGCCAGCTGCGCCCGCGCCGTCTTTACGGCGGCCTGCTGAACCCCGAGCTGTGCCTGGCTCGCGGCAATTGCGTCGCTCGCCTGATCGAGCTGCTGCTGGGACACCAGATTGGACGGCGCCAGTTTCCTGAGGCGTTCATGTTCGCGCTGGGCGGTCGCAATGTTCACGGTGGTCAATGCAAGTTGGCTCTGCGCCTGTGCCACGGCGGCCCGGGCGCTGTCGGCCGCCAGCACGAACTCGTCGTCCTCCTGGCGGGCCAGAATCTGCCCCTTCTTTACCGTGTCGCCCTCCTGCACCATCACTTCCCTGATCACGCCGGGGCTGCGAGCCGCCACTTCGACGATCCCGCCTTCGATATCGATCTTGCCGCTGGAGATCGTCGCGTAGGGCGACGGCGGCGCCACGACCGCTCCTTTGTCCCCGGCTGCGCCCGGATGGCATGCGGTGAGCGACGGCGCGCTCACACTCACGACCAGCAGAGTCAGGAACGATGTGAACTTGCAAGGCATGTCTTTTTCCCGCGGTAGCTTCAGGCGCGGAACGATGGGGGCTCTGAAATCATCTGATCGTTCAGGATCTTGCCGTCTTCCATGTGAATAATGCGATCGGCGTGGGGTTCCAGACGTGGATCGTGGGTGACCACCACGATGGCGGCTCCCCTTTCTTTCGCCGCCTGATGGAGCAGGCTGATCACGACTTGCCCGTTGACGGAATCCAGCGCGGAGGTGGGCTCATCGGCGAAGATCAGCAACGGCGACTTGGCCAGCGCACGTGCAATCGCCACGCGTTGCTTCTCACCGCCGGACAGCTCGGCCGGCTTCTGGTGCAGGCGTTGGCCCAGACCCACCGTTTCCAGCACCGCTGTGGCACGGACGCGTGATTCCCGTTTGCCTACCCCGCAGTACTTGAGCACCTGTACGACCTGATCGGTGGCGTCCAGGGAGGGGAACAGGTTGAAGCCCTGAAAGATGAAGCCGCAATGGTCGAGCCGGAACTTGTCAATCCTGCCGGCGCGCTTCTTCCACAGGCTCTCGCCCAGCGCCAGCACCTCGCCCTCATCGGGCCTCATGAGGCCGGACAGTGCGGCGATCAGGGTCGACTTGCCGGAGCCAGACGGTCCCATGATCATGGTGACCTGGCCGTGATAGGCATTGAAGGCGACATCCTTCAGCACTTGCTGGCGCAACTTGCCGATTTTATAGGCCTTGCTCAGACCCCGGGCTTCGATCGCCAGCCTGCTCATCGCAACAGATCCGCCGGTTGACTCTTTTTCAGAACGCCGAGGGACAGGATGCCCGACAGTCCGGCGATGATCAGCAGCGTGGCCGCCACGGGTATGTCGACGAACAGAGGGAAATCCATCGGCACACCGAAGGCTCTGGCCAGGACCCCGACGATGCCGGTCAGGGCCGCGGTGAGCGTGAGCCCGGCCAGGCCGACCCACAGACTCAGTTCCATCACGATCAGGCGCAGACTTCCCATCGAGACGCCGAGCGCTCTGAGGCTCGCGAACTCCTTGATATTGGCGAGCAGCGCTCCCTGCAGGGTCTGCCAGGTGATGACGATGCCGATGAAGACGCCGACGACAACCGCGAAACCAATCATCACGACGATGCCGCCTTCTTTCAGCATCGATCTCTGGTTGACTTCGGACAGGTCTTCGCGCGACCAGGCTTTGAATTGGCCCTTGCTCAGGACGTTCAATTCCGCGGCCACCTGCCGGGCGCGTGACGGATCCTTGATCTTGACCAGGAGCGGGCCGACACGCGGGCCATCATCGGCATGGAAGAGCAGCTTGGCCGTCTGGCGCGACACGAAGACCATGGAATTGAACATCGAGGGATACCCTGCCGTGATCGCACGCACCCAGACCGTAATGCCGTTCATCTTCGCCTTATCGCCCAACTGCACACCCAGCTTGACGAGACTGGAACGATCCACGACCACCGCGTAGGGCTCCTGCAGCGCCTGCACAAGGTCATCGCCAAAATCGTTGGGCAGCGTGACCGCACCCTTGACCGGGTCGACGATGAAGACCTGTACGCCGTTGCCCCTGGCGGGTTGGCCCTCCTTGGGGAAGTTGGACCAGAAGGCCCAGTTGCCGTTCAACGGCTGGACCTCCAGTACGTCGGGATGTTCGTAGATGGCCGGAATATTGCGCCGGGGCTGGCCGGAATTGTTCCCGAACAAGCTTTCAGACTCAGGCGGCAGGATCATGACCTCAGCGGGCGAGCGATCTACGGTGGCGGTGAAGGACTTGCTCATCCCCATGAACATGCCGGTCATCGCGAGTACCAGCAGGCCCGCTACCGCAAGCGCCACGACGGCGGCCAGGTAGCGCCGCCATTCGTACAGAAGCGTGGATAGAGCGAGTGACACTAGGCGAGGAGCGTTGCAGCCTCGCGCAGCGACAGGTCGAGGATCGCCACCAGGCGATCGACCTCGGCGGGCGTGATGATCAGGGGCGGGCAGATGACGATGGTGTCGCGCACCGCGCGCACCATGAGTCCGTTGGCGATGCAGCGATCGCGCAGCAGCGGTCCGGCCGTGCCTTCCTTGCCGCCGAAGCGCAGGTTGGTGCCCGCCTCGCGCACGATCTCCACGGCGCCGATCAGCCCGAGCGAGCGCACCTCGCCGACGCACGCGTGCACGCGCAGCCGCTGCAGGGCGCGTTCGAAGTACGGGCCGATCTCGTTGGCGACCCGCTCCACCAGCCCCTCGCGCTCGATGATCTCGATATTGCGCAGCGCGACCGCCGCACAGGTTGCGTGCCCCGAATAGGTGAAGCCATGGAAGAACTCGCTGTCCTTCTCGCGCAGCAGCTCGATGATGGGGTGCGAGACGACCGTGGCGGAGATCGGCAGGTAGCCGGACGACAGCCCCTTGGCCATCGTCACCATGTCGGGTCGCAGGCCGAAGTGCTGGTAGCCGAACCAGCGGCCCAGGCGCCCGAAGCCGCAGATCACCTCGTCGCAGATCAGCAGGACGCCGTACTTGCTGCAGATCGCGCCTACCCGCTCCCAGTAGCCGGCCGGTGGAATGATCACGCCGCCGGCGCCCTGCACGGGCTCGCCGATGAACGCCGCGACCCGCTCCGGACCCAGCCCGAGGATGCGCTTCTCGAGCGCATCCGCGGCCCGTGCCGCGAAGGCGCTTTCGCTCTCCCCAAAGCCCTCGCCGAATTGGTAGGGCTGCATGACGTGCTCGACGCCCGGTATCGGCAGGTCACCCTGCGCATGCATGAGCTTCATGCCGCCCAGACTCACGCCCGCGACGGTGGAGCCGTGATAGGCGTTCCAGCGGCTGATGAAGATCTTGCGCTGCGGCTGGCCGCGCAGATCCCAGTAGTAGCGCGCCAGACGGAAGGCCGTGTCGTTGGCTTCGGAACCCGAATTGCTGAAGAACACGTGCTGCAGTTCGCCGCCGGTGAGCGCGGCAATCCTGGCCGCCAGCATCACCGTCGGCGCCGTCGCAGTGCGGAAGAAGGTATTGTAGAAGGGCAGCTGCAACATCTGTGCGCGCGCCACTTCGGCAAGTTCGGCGCGCCCGTAGCCCACGTTCACGCACCACAGTCCGGCCATGCCGTCGAGGATCGCCGTGCCGTCGGCGTCGTAGATGGTGCAGCCTTCCGCGCGGGTGATGATGCGGCTGCCGCCGAGCGTCTGCATCAGGCGGTAATTCTGCTGTGCCGGCAGGTGATGAGCGACGTCCAGTTCGCGCAGCTGCGCGCTGGCGGAAGCATTCTCGACGCGCTCGCTCCGTGACAGCATGATCAGCGCCTCTGCAGCCAGTAGACGATCGCCTGCGGCAACTCGCGCTGCGCGCGGCCACTGACGTACATGCCGATGTGGCCCACATCCAGTCCGAGCGCCAGGTAATCCTTGCTGCCGACGAGGCTTTCGAGCGCGGTGGAAGCCGTGGGCGGGACGAGGTGATCCTGTTTGGCGTAGATGTTCAGCAGCGGCTGGCTCAGCTGCCGCAGGTCCACGCGGCGGCCACCGATCTCGAGCGTGCCCTTGAGCAGGCGGTTCTCCTGGAAGAACCAGCGTGTGAACTGCGCGAATGCCGCGCCCGCCTGGGCCGGGCTGTCGAAAATCCACTTTTCCATGCGCATGAAGTTGTCGATCTGCGCCTGGTCACTCTCGCCCTCGAGCAGGTTGACGTACTTCTGCTGCAGCAGGCGGAACGGCATCAGCGACACATAGGCGGCGTTCAGCACCTCGCCGGGCACGATTCCGTGCGCCGCGACTAGTGCGTCGACGTCGATGTTCTGCACCCACTTGGACAGCAGGTTATCGCTGGTCTGGAAATCAACCGGTGTCACCATGGTGATCAGGTTGCGCACGCGCTCGGGATGCAGGGCGGTGTAGCACAGGCTGAAGGTGCCGCCCTGGCAGACGCCGAGCACGGTGGTCGAATCGAGGTGGTGTTCGCGCAGCACCACGTCCAGACACCGGTGCATGTAGCCGTTGATGTAATCGTTCAGGTCGGTAAAACGGTCGGCGCCGTCGGGATACCCCCAATCGATGAGATAAAGATCGAGCCCCAGCTCGAGCAGCCGGCGGATCAGCGAACGGTCGGGCTGCAGATCCATCATGTAGGGGCGATTCACCAGCGCGTAGACGATCAGCACCGGCGGCAGCTTGGCGCTCGGCGCGATGGGCCGGTAGTGAAACAGCGTCAGCTTGTCTTCGCGGTAGACCGCGTCTTTATCCGAACAGCCGAAACTCACGGCGGACGCGGCCTGGAGCGATTGATAGGTCGCGGCGATTCGGCCCTGGAGCTCGCCCAACTCCTGGAACGCTGTTGACGGGTCTTCGGCTGCCGGCACGCTTCAGCTCCGTGTGCCGGACAGGGCCGCCTTCAGCTCCCTGAGCTGCTGGTGGATGCTGTTGAGTTCCGCCCGCGTCGGCAAGTCAAACTGCTGCGTCCATTCCTCCACCACTTCCCGCTGCGCGCTGCGCAACTGGCTCAGCGCATTGGTGAGTTCCGCCTGCGCCTGCACGAATGCCGCGCCGCGGGCCGCCTGCGCATAGACGCCTTCGGCCGCATCGACCCACAGGTCGTAGACCTCTTTCGTCGAAGCCGGCGGCGTGCCGCTCCTGAGCCGGGGCGCGAGACGCTCACCCAGCTCGCGCAGGGCCCTGCCGATGATGTCGTTCCACTGGCCGCTGAGCTGCAGCTGCGCCTGCGTGCACCGCGCGGCCAGCTGCAGGAGCCGTTGCCAGGACTCCTGCTGTTCGCGCGTGGGGCCCAGCGCGGGGATGTTGAATACGCCGCCCATCCCGGGAAGCCCCGCCATGCCCGGCATCATGCCCATTCCCGATGCGCCGCCCATACCGGGCACGCCAAAGGGCATCGGCTGCGGCGCATTCTGGAACAGGGTACCCCACAGGCTGGCAAACTGCTGCTGCAGTCCGGCGAGCCCATCGCTGAACTGGTGGCTGCGCTGCTCGGGATCGGGGCTCGCCGCGGCGCGGTTCAGCAGCTCCCACAATGCACCGGAGACTCCCAGATAGCGCTCGCACTGCTGCAGGAAGGCCCGCCCCAGGGCCTCGGGAGAGCCGCCCGGCGCGCTGGCCGAGGCTGCGGCTGCGGGTGCGGCGGCCCCAGCCGGGCCCCCGGCCGCCCAGGCCTGGCTCAACTCGGTCCACTGGCGCAGCATGTCCGCCTGGGCCTTTTGTATGGCTGCCGACCAGTCGCCGGGGGCATTCGAATCGCTGGTCATGCCGCCTCCAATCAGTTTTGTCAGTAACGCCGCGGGATGAAATCATACGCCCTGGCCAGGGCGCTGACTAAGGAGACCGTGATGTACAACAGGGCCATTCCCGCACTGATCGCCGTGTTGATCCTGGGAAGTGCCGCTGCCTGGTATTGGTGGCCGCACCTCGCACCAACCCCGACGCTGCCGCCGCCGGTCATGGCGCCACCCGCGCCCGAGACGGAGCCCGCGATCGAACATCCGCTCCCGACCGTTGCGGACAGCGGCCCGGCATTACCGGCACTGAAGGACAGCGACCCGGTCTTCCTGGGCGCCGTCGGACAGCTCCCCGGCGGCGACGCGCTGCGGGCCCTGCTGCAGCCGGAGACCCTGATCCGTCACATCGTCGCCACTGTGGACAATCTGCCGCGTCCCCGCCTCGCGGCCGAACTGCGCCCCGTGCGCTCGACGCCGGGCGCCTTTCTCACGATCGGCGACGAGCAGCAGGGCACGCTGGACGATCGCAATGCGGCGCGCTATGCCACGGCGATTGCGGCACTCCGGGCGCTCGACATGCGTGCGCTCAGCGGGCTCTACCAGCATTACTACCCGCTGTTTCAGCGCGCCTACGAGGATCTGGGATATCCGCACGCCTATTTCAACGATCGTCTGGTGGCGGTCATCGATCATCTGCTCGCCACGCCACAGCCTCCCGGATCGCTGGCGCTCGTGCGTCCCAAGGTGTTCTGGGAATTTGCCGATCCGGAACTCGAAGCGCGCTCCGCGGGCCAGAAACTGCTGCTGCGCATGGGCCGCGAGAATGCCGCGGTGGTACGCGCCCGGTTGCGCGAACTGCGTGCCCTCATCGTCACCGCGCCGGGCACGGCGCCGGGCACTGCGCCCGGCACGGCGCCGGTGCCTGCGCCGGTACCTGCACCAGCCGCTGCGCCGGCCGGACAGGGCCGCTGAGCCGTGGCGTACCGCACGGCAGTGGGCGCGAACCAATCGGGAATCCAGCGGTCAGTACGCCCAGCCATGCACAGTCGCCTCGATTCAGGTAAGCGTTTCGCAGCGGCCCGGCGATCGCTCCGTGCCGCCGTCGTGCTCCTGTCCGCCGTGGCGGCTGGTGCCTGCGGGACGCTGGCCACCCAGCCACCGCCGGCTGGCGCGGCGCTCGCGGGGCAGTGGCAGCTGGACGGTGCCGCCAGCGATAATTTCGAGGCGAAGCTGACACCGCTGCTCGAGAATCAGAGGCGCCGCATGCTCCCGCGCCGCGGCGCCGCCGGCACTGCCGGCGCCCGGCGCGGCGGTGGCGGTACTTCCGGCGATCGCGATGCGGGCGGCAACGGCGACGCCTCGGCTGAGGAGGCCTACGCCCTGGTGGTGCCGCCCGAAGACCCGGACAAGGTTCGTTCACGCCTGGGCGATGAGCTGCGTCCGCCGGCCGCCTTGCTCATCGCGATGGATGGCGATGCGCTGCAGATGACCCCCGATGCCGAGCCCATGCGGCGCTTCCTGCCCGGCCAGAGCGTATCGCGCATCGACAGCAGCGGCGCCGCCATTGTCGACAGTGGCTGGGATCAAAGTGCCTTCGTGATCCGCGCCCGCTACACCAACCGATCGGAACGCCGCTGGCGCTATGAGCTGGAGGACGGGAAGGGTCTGTTGCGCGTCAGCTTCGAAGCCAACGCCCCCGAATTCGGGCGGTTTACCCTGCAGACCCGCTATCGCCGGGTCGCAGCGCCGCCCGGCGCAGGAAGCTAGAGCGCGGCGTCGTCCATCTCGCCGGTGCGGATGCGCACCACGCGATCGATGCCGGTGACGAAGATCTTGCCGTCGCCCACTTTTCCGGTCTTGGCGGCCTTGACGATCGCGTCCACCACCTGGTCGACGAGTTCGGAGCGTACGCCGATTTCGATGCGCGTCTTGGGCACGAAATCGACGACGTATTCTGCGCCGCGATACAACTCCGTATGGCCGCGCTGGCGCCCGAAGCCCTTGACCTCGGTCACCGTCATGCCGGATATGCCGAGCTCCGAGAGGGCCGAACGCACTTCATCCAGCTTGAAGGGCTTGATGACGGCTGTGATCAGTTTCATTGCGGCTCCCTGGCGGCCCGACGGATTCTTCTGGGGCCTTATCGTATCGCAATTTGCGGCGCCATGGCTCAGGCGCCCGGGCCGGTCAACTCACGCACGACGGCGTCAACGCTGGCGCCGCTGAGCGCCGCTCCGCTCAGGCCGGGCAAGGCGGCCGCCGTCAGCACCGCGAACACCGGATCCTTGAGGCGCGCCAGGCGCAAGCTCAGTCCACGCCGCTGCAGCGTGGCGGCGAATTGGCCGAGCGCTTCGATCGCGGTGCCGTCGAGATTCGGCGACTCCTCCAGGCTCAACACCAGCGCGCGCGCAGCAGGCGCCACAGCCACGCGCGCCGCGGCCTCTTCGAGCACCGCCTCCACATTGGCAAAGAACAGCGGTTCCTCCGGGCGCAGGATCAGCAGGCCGGGCACCCCCTGCACCTGCGGATGCATTCCCAGGCTGACGAAATCGTGGCTGCCCGCGAGCCGGCCCAGCACGCTGACACGCGGTTGCGTGAATTCGCGTATCAGCAGCGCCAGGCTGACGCAGATCGCGACCAGCAGGCCGTCCAGCACACCCAGCAGCAGCACCGCGGCGATCGCCACCACGACCAGCGCGCGATCGCGCTTCCATCTCAGGTACGGCCGGAGCGGCTCCATGCTCAATGCGTGGCGCATGGCGAAGATCACGATGGCCGCGAGCACGGGTTCGGGCATGCGTTCCACCCAGGACAGCAGCAGGCCCAGCGCGGCGATCACGCAGGCGGCGGCCACCAGCCCCGACAGGCGCGATCGTGCCCCCAGCGACTCGTGCGCAGCCGTGGCCGAATAGCCCGCGCCCACAGGCATGCCCTGCAGGAGTCCGGAGACCAGGTTGGCGGCGCCGAGCGCCAGCAGCTCGCGATTGACGTTGACCGCATCACCATGACGCAGGGCGCTGGCGCGTATCGAACCGTAACTCTCCGCAAACAGCACCAGCATCAGCGCGACCGCAAGTTCCATCGCGCGCAGCCATGCCTCGAAAGACAGCCCGGGCCATCGCAGGCTGATCGCGCTCAGGTGGATCGGCCCCACGAGCCTGATATCCGCACCGCCAGGTCCCATCAGAGGCACCGCGGCGATTCCCAGCGCGATGACGGCCAGCGTACCCGGGAATCGCGGGTAGCGCCGCAACAGCCCCAGGACCAGCAGTGCCCCACCGCCCAGCAGCAGGCTGCTCTCATGCCATTCGGCGTGACGGCGCACGATCTCGGCCAGGAGCGGCGCCAGCGCCGTGTGGGTCGCCTGGAGGCCGCACAGCCGCGCCAGCTGGCGCACGCTGATCACCACGGCCAGCGCCAGGGCCAGGCCGCGCACCACCGGCCGCGCAATCACCTGCGCCGTGCGCCCCAGTCGCATCGCACCGGCGGCAAGGAACAGGGCGCCCGCCATCACTACGATGGCAGCCGCCGCTCCCAGGACCTGTGGCGCGGATAATCCCGTGAACGAGCGCAGCGCCGCCGCCAGCACCGCCGCCGAGGATGAGGTGGCCGCCACGATCGCGAAGCGGCTCCCGCCCAGCAATCCGTAGGTGACCAGTCCGGCGGCGGCCGCCAGCAGCCCGGACAGCGGCGGCAATCCGGCGATGCCGGCGTACGCCACGGCTTCGGGCAATACCAGGCCGGCGATGGACAGTCCGGCGATCAGGTCAGGCCAGGGCCGCTTCACCGGTGGCTGCCGGACCAGCCCGGGAGATATCGCGCCGCTGCGGATCGGGCCAGCTTCTTCCCCTCGCGCACGGCACGCTGCAGGTCACGGCGCAGCAGCGCGCGGCTGACGCGCGGCCGAAAGAAATCCGCCCAGAGGAACTCGGCGAAGGGCGCGATGGACTTCGCGTAACCTCCGGCATGGCGCACGCGCCCGGCCAGGCTCCGGTAGGGATCATCCTGCAGCGATTCAAGGCGAGCGGGGATATCGCTGCAGTTCCCGCGCCGGCCCTGGGCGTCATACGGATGCGCCCAGGCGCGGAACTCCATCGTCCGCCAGAAGACCCTGGTATCAAGCCATGAAAGATCGTCCTGCGCCGCCACCCACACGCCCTCGACCTCTTCCTCGATGAGGGCCAGCGCGAGATGATGGTGATCGATGATGTAGTAGCGGTCGCCCGGCCCGAATACCGCGGGAAACACCTGCTGCTCGAGGGTCGCACGACGCGCTTTGTGGCCCAGCGCCGCCCATTCCCGGCGCTTGGCGGCCACTTCCGCATAGCCCACTGACATCTGCGTCGGTCGCAGCCGGCCGGGGGCTTCGCGCCTGAGATGATGTTGGGGATATTCGAACCACATGCACTCCTCCCCCGTCTTAGCGAGTCGCCGCATAAAGTGTATAACGTGCCCCATGCACCTGCCGCCCCTCCATCGCTGCCAGGCCACGGCCCGGCAGGGCGCTTGCCGAGCCTGAGACTGCGCGGTCAGGTACAAAACCAGCGCCTCGCCTTCGCCCTGGCGCTGCTGGCCGCGCTGCTGTGGGGGCTGCTGCCCCTGGCGCTGTGGCTGCTGACACCGGTGCTCGACACCTTCACGATCACCTGGTGCCGCTTCCTGTTCGCCGCGGTGGTGGTTGGAGCGCTGCTGGGCCGTGGCGGCTCGCTGCCCCGGCCCTGGCGCCTGCCCGCACCGCTCCCGGTGCTGCTGCTGATCGCGATCGTCGGTGTGACCATCAACTACACCCTGTTCGTCGTCGGCGTCAGCCTGACCTCACCGGCCGTCGCGCAGGTCGTCTCGCAGCTGGCCAGCCTGTTCCTGCTGTTCGGCGGCCTGATCGTCTTCGGCGAGCGCTTCAGCGCGCGGCAATGGTTCGGCTTCGCGGTATTGCTCGCCGGACTGGGGCTGTTCTTCAACCGGCGGCTGCCGCTGTTGTTCGGGCTCCACGCCCACGAGGGGTTCGGTGTACTGCTGCTGTTGATCGGTGCGCTGACCTGGGCCTGCTATGGCCTGGCGCAAAAACGCCTGCTGCTCGAATTGAGCTCAGCCCAGACGCTGTGGCTGCTGTACGTCGGGGCCGCATTGCTGCTCACCCCGCTGGTGCATCCGGCCCGGTTGCAGGCGCTGAACCACGCCCAGGTCTGGGCCCTGGTGTTCTGCTGCTTCAACACGCTCATCGCTTACGGCGCCTACGCCGAGGCCATGAAGCTTGGTGAGGTGGCGCGGGTCAGCGCCACGGTCAGCATCTCGCCGTTGTTCACCCTGCTGGGCGGGATCCTCGCTCCGGCCTGGCTGCCCGCGTTCGCGTCCATCGCGACGCCCGACATTCCGACGCTGCTGGGCGCCTGCGCCGTGGTGGCCGGATCCTCCTTGTGCGCCCTGGGCGCCGATCGCGCCGTCATCTAAACCATCGGCCCGGAATCGCACTCCAAGTACACATGGTCGGCGCAGACTTCGAGGCCCTGTACCGGGCGCACGTGGGTCAGGTGTATGGGCTGTGCCTGCGCCTCACCGGGCAGCCCGCCCTGGCCGAGGACTGCACGCAGGACTGCTTCATCGCGGCCTGGCGCGCCCTGCCCGGCTTCCAGGGGCGCAGTCAGTTTTCCACCTGGCTGCACCGCATCGCGGTCAACGCCGTACTCACGCAGCGGCGCCGGCGCCCCGGCGATGCGCTGCGGGCAGCTGCTGAGCTCGACGGGGAAGCGCTGCAGGTGGCCGACGGTCAGCAGGCCGCGGACGGCATCGACCTGGAGCGTGCCCTGCGGCGCCTGCCGCCTGGTGCGCGCGACGTGCTGGTGCTGGTCGGCATTTACGGTCACAGCCACGAGGAAGCGGCGGCAATGCTCGGCATCGCCATCGGCACGAGCAAGGCGCAACTGCACCGCGCGCGGCGTCTGCTGGCAACGCAACTGGGCATGGGCCTGGAGACGGCATGAACGACGAAGCTTCGGGAAACCTGGATGAAGCGCTCGCGCGCCTGCCGCGCGAGCTGAGCCCGGCGCACGACCTGTGGCCCGCCATCGCACAGGCGATGAACCAGGAGATGAACGAGGGCGCGGCCAGACAGCGGCGCGAGTCTGGCCTGGTTCAGCAGTTGCGGTGGCCGCGCTGGCCGGCGGCAATCGCCGCAAGTCTGGCTCTGGTCAGCCTGGTCGCGACCCTGTCCTGGTCGGTCCTGCGCCTGCAGGCGAGCGCTACGACGGTGGCGCAACACGGCACCGCAGCCGGGGCGCAGCAGACGATGGTGAGTTTCGAATCCCCGCGCGACGCGGCCTTCCTGGCCGCGCGCGCGGCGCTCGAGAGCACTTATGCGCAGCGGCTGGCCCTGCTGGCTCCGGCGACACGCGCCCGCCTGCAGTCGGATCTGGAGATCATTCGCAAGGCTAACGCGGACATCCGCGACGCCTTGAAGCACGATCCGGCCAGTCCCCTGCTCCAGCAGCTGCTGCGCAGCACCTGGCAGCAGGAAATTGAGCTTTACACCGACCTATCGCAGACCACAGAACCCATGGTGTCGAGGAGAACCCGATCATGAATCCCAATTGTTCCGACACGCGAACCACCCGCCTGGCGCTGCTGGCCGCGTTTCTGCTGCTGCCCTGCTACGCGGGCCCGGCCTTCGCGGACACGCGGCCCTTTGCGGCCAAGCAGGCGGCCGATCCCACCGGTACGGTCGAGATCGTCAACGTCTCGGGCTCCATCGAAGTCAGCGGCTGGGATCAGCCGTTGGTCGATGTGAGCGGCACCATCGGCGACAAGGTCGAACGGGTCGACGTGACCGGCAGCGCCAATCACACCACGGTACGGGTGGTCCTGCCCTCCGGCAGCAGCTGGAGCGGCGACAGCTCCGCCCACCTGAAGATCAAGGTGCCACACGCCAGTTCCCTGGACGTGTCGCTGGTGAGCGCTGATCTGGTCCTCAGTGCAATCGACGGCAGCCAGAAGGTGCAGACCGTCAGTGGCAATGTCAGCGGCAGCGCCGGCGGAAAGCTGCAGATCAACACGGTGAGCGGCGACGTGCGCCTGAGCACCCACGACGCTCACGCCACGCAGATCAAGTCGATCAGCGGCGATCTCAATGTCAGCGGCGCGGACGGCGATGTGCAGGTCAAGACCGTCAGCGGCGATGCCGAGCTCACGCTCGGCAACCTGAGCAACGCACGCATTGAGAGTGTCTCGGGCGACCTGCGGGTCAGCAGCACTCTCGCACCGGCGGGTCAGTTCGAAGCTTCATCGATCAGCGGCGACCTGCATGTCAGGTTCAGCGCGCAACCCGATGCCGACATCGACGTGCAGAGCTTCAGCGGCACGATCAGCAACTGCTTCGGCCCGAAGCCCACCGAAGAGCACTACGGGCCCGGCAGCCGCCTCAGTTTCCGCAGCGGCAAGGGCGGCGGGCGCGTGCACATCGATACCAAGAGCGGCGATGTGAGCGTCTGCAACGTGAAATAGCGGGACGGCCCGGCGCAGCCTGGCAGGCTGCGCCGGGCCATCGAGCTGCCTATTGGTCTTCCTCGTGATCGATCCGCACTTCCGTCGCGGTGACGGTGCTGCCGGTCGCAGTGCCGCGCGCCTCGACGATCTGCCCGACCGCCTGCGTAAAGAAGTCCGCCGAGCTCAGCCCGCTTTGATCCTCGTCTGCGCCAAAGCTGGCGTTGGTGGCGTCGATCGTGATGCCGAGAATCATGAACTGCGGCGGCGTGGTGGCCGTGAACGGACCGCGCACCTCCACATCCGTCGAGGGTGGCAGGCGCTCCAGCCTGGTCGCCAACACCTGGCCGCTCCCGACCGGATTCTCGTAGCCGCGTATCTCTACGGTATCGCCGACACTCACGTTCGCCAGCGTAAAGAGCTGCACCTCCGCGCTGCTCTTGTCTTCATAGCGGGTGTTTGAATCGACGGTGATCGAAACGCCCAGGACAGTGAGCGAATTCATCGCCGCATCGACCGCCGTCACGGTCGATTCCAGCTCGATGGCGGCGATGTGACTGATCTCGATCTCCTCGGCCACCAGCACGCCACTGGCGTCGAGCATGCCGCGCACCTCAACCCGCACGTTGAGCGTCAGATCCGCGACCGTACCGCCCTCGAAACGCGTATTGGGCGTGGTGGTGACTTTCTGGACCCCGACGTCAAAATCGGTCGCGGACGCAAAGCGGGTGATCAGGCCCTCCTGCTCGACGTGCCCACCGTCCGCCACGTCGCCCGGTTCCATGTCCGCACGCTGCACAGAGGTTGCCGTGAGCTTCACCGCCCCCGAATCAAACACGGTGCCGCGCGCGACTACCAGGTCACCATCAGCCGGTTGCCCAGAGGAGAAACCGCCGAGCATAGCCGCCGTGTAATCCACCGTCAGGGCGTTGATCATGAAGGTGTGGGCGGTCATGTCCAATCCGGCCACCGTACCGAGCACCTGCAGGGGCTCCATGGCTTCGGCCCGTGCTATCCGGGTCGCAGCGATGACCCCATCCGCGCCAGCGAAACCGCTGACCTCAATGGCGTCGCCCATCGCCAGGCCGGTCAGGTCCGCCGGCGAGATGCCTGGGCCGAATGACGTGGTGGCCGTCACGGCCACCGTTTGTCCGAGCACCGTGAGTTGATTGGCCGTCATATCGATGGTCGCCACAGGACCCACGACGTTGTCCTCGACCTCAACACTGGAGGCATCGCCCTGCCCGGACTGCAGATCCTGGCTACCTTGCACCAGGGCCACCTCGCCCACCGCGAGGCCGGACTGCATAACCGAGCGGCCATTTTTCCTGAGACTGGCGGCCGAGACGTTGTAGCGCACGCCATTCACATAGACGCTGCCGAAAGCTGTAATCGTGCCCAAGGTCGCCACCTTCTGGGTGGCGCTCATGCTGGTACTGGACATGCCGCCGCCACCGCAGGCCCCCAGCATGATGAGCGCCGCCAACGCGACCAACTTTGCTTTCATGTTCCACCCTCCTGTAACGCGACCGATGCGAACGGCCGATGAAAAATCGACGTTGCGTATTTTGGAGGAGGGAATCGGGCCGGTGCACTCTGTCGGCAGGAGCCGACGTTTGCTGCGCTTCGCCGGCGAGCTGTAGTGCGGCGGGGGCGGCGGTGCTGTGGCCGCGCAGGCGGGAATGGTGCAACGCCGGCATGTCGCGGTGGCCGGGATTGACATATTAATGTGGACGCCTGTTGCGGGTGACTCACCCCGCCAGGCGGCGGTCACCGCTCCGCCGTAGCCGCCCGACCGGGCCCTCGCCTTGTCCTTGAACCCTCGGCCGGGCGCGCGGTACTCACTACTCCAGTTTGTTTCCGGCACGCAGCTTCGTACTAGACAGTATTTTTTTTACAGTGTTTCCCACCCCGATTTGCGCAGTTCCCCCCGTCCCCAAGGACTAACTGTATTGCTAACTTGGCGACCGCTACCAATGACTTGAATCGATTACGGGGAAGAGGGGTACAGGGAGATGCGTCAATCAGTTCTGGTTGAGTCACGCGGCTATCAGGCTTGGGCGTCAACGCCACTTCGGCGTGCCCTGGCATTGCTCGCGCTGCTCGCAGCCTGGCTTGCCGCCGCGCCGGCCCACGCCGTACCCAGCTTTGCACAGCAGACCGGTGCGCCCTGCCAGCAGTGTCATACCACGGCCTACGGCCCTGCGCTGACGGAGTACGGCCGGCAGTTCAAGCTCAATGGCTACGTGTTTGGCGACAGCAAGCAGCTGATGCCCCTGGCCCTGATGGTCCAGGGGGGCTACACGCATACCAGTGCCGACCAGCCCACCCCCCCGGCACCGCAG
>WNFM01136138.1_pt2 | contig 38089 bp, 38 predicted proteins | sample 5400271 | NCBI WGS metagenome assembly WNFM01 (sample SAMN13153352, study PRJNA577476) | soil metagenome | isolation source: 60 cm saprolite on Douglas fir-dominated hillslope | place: USA:California | collected 2013-09-17
CCGCGCTCGTAGGCCTCCCGCCACCCGGCCAGCAGGTCCAGGTAGACCTGGTCGCCCTCGGTGCCGGTGATCGCGTCGTGGTGCGCGCCGAACACCAGCTGGCGCCAGGCCTTGTCCAGTGCGGCCGCGGGGTACTCGGCCCCGGCCAGCCAGGCCAGCGTCGCGAGCCGCTCGCCGTCGAGGACCGCGGTCTCCGCGGCCCGCTGGGCCTGCTTGGTGTCGATGTAGGACACGTCCTTGCCGGTGTAGACCGGGTTCATGTCCCTGGTCTGCGGCGTGATCCAGACGTCGCGCTCCGCCGCGTCCTTGCGCACGGCGGCGAAGAACTCCGACGGCACCGCGATCGCGAACCGGGGCCAGACGTAACGGGAGTTCCAGTCCCGGTGGATGCCGGTGACCCAGCGGGACGGGATCACGTGGTCGGAGCCGACCGGCAGCAGCACGTTGCGGGTGGCCGCCACGGGGGCAAGCTGGCGGAACTGCTCGAAGGCGGCCTGCTCCGCCGCCTCCAGGCTCGCGGCGCTGTGGGTCACCCAGCCCGCCCCGTAGTGGTTCGGCATGTAGCTGGTCAGCAGGCCGCCGCCGTCTGGCGACAGCCACTCGAACTCCGAGGGGAACTGCATCCGCCGGTTGTCGCCCACGGTGCGGTTCGGGCCCCACTGGTGGAACGGGCCCCGGGCCCAGGCCGACTCCGTCAGCCCGGCCGCGGCCATCACGCCCGGGTAGGACGGATCATGCCCGAACGCGTCGAGCATCCACGCTGCGGTCGGGTCCGCGCCCAGCACCTCGCGCTGGTAGCTCAGGCCGTAGACGGCGTTGCGGATCGTGGACTCGGCGCAGGTCAGGTTGGTGTTCGGCTCGTTGTAACTGCCGCCGACGATCTCGATCCGGCCCGCCCTGATGAACTCGAGCAGGTCCGCGCGGTCCTCCGGATGGGCGTCGAAGTGCGGCTTGAGGTAGTCGATCTCGGCCAGCACGAACTTGTAGTCCGGGTCGCGCCTGGCCTCGTCGAGATGCAGCCGGACCAGCTCGAAGGCGGTTCTCGAGTCCGGCAGGCTGCCGTCGGCATCGGGCAGGAAGATCCGGGACTCGGTGAACTGGCCCTGGGTGCTCCACCAGACCGGGTCATAGTGGAAGTGGCTGACCATCCACATCGTCCACCCGGGCTCGGCGGCGGTGATCGTGGCCGCCCGCTCCACCCGGAACGCGGCCGCCCGGCGGCCGGCCGGCCCGGTGCCCTCGGCGATGACGGTGACCTGCCGGGGGCTGCCCGTCGCGTAAGGCGTCGCCACCTCGACGCCGACCTCGACCTCGGCCTGCTCGCCGGGGCCGGGTGCGGCGGCCAGCGCCGGTTGCGGGGTGGCCACAGCCGGCCCCGCGACGCGGACGGTGACCGGGCCAGGCGCCGTGGGCCCGGCCTGCCCGGTCCCGCCGGGCCCGTCGTTGACCAGGGTCACGCGGACGATCGCCAGGGGCCGTGCCGCCGTCCCCCCGAACAGCTCCGTCGAGGTCACGCCGCCGATCCGCATGCCTCATCGTCCCACGAACCCCCCCGGGGCCTGGCCGGGCCGTGCCCGCCCCGGCCAGACGACCGTGAGCGCGTTGCAGCAGGCAGATAGCATGCCGAGGGAACAAGCGGGAACATCCCAGGGAACTAGCGGGAACATCCTGGGGACTGGACCCGCGCGGAGCGGAGCGTGACTGTCGATGCCTGATCCCCCGGTGACGCTGCGGGACGTGGCGGTCCGCGCCGGCGTGCATCCGGCGACGGCCTCCCGCGCGCTGAATCCCGAAACCCGGATCCTGGTCAGCGAGGACACGGCGCGCCGGGTACTCGATGCCGCCGCGGCCCTCGGTTATCGCCCGAACCCGGTGGCCAGGAGCCTGCGCACCCGGCGCTCGCACACGGTCGGCGTGCTGATACCCGACCTGAACAACCCGCTGTTCCCGCCGATCGTCCGCGGCCTGGAGGACCGGCTGGCCGCCGCGGGCTACGTGGCGCTGATCGGCAACACCGATTCCGATGACGAGCGCGAGCGCATGGTCTTCGAGCAGATGCGAGCCCGGCACGTCGACGGCCTGGTGCTGGCCACCGCGCGGCTGCGCCACCCGCTGCTGGCCGAGGCGGCGCGCTCCGAGATGCCGGTGGTACTGATCAACCGCCTGGCGCAGGACTACAGCTTCCCCTCGGTCACGGTCGACAATGAGCGGGGCGTCCGGATGGCCGTCGCCCACCTGAGCGCGCTCGGGCACCGCCGCATCGCCCACATCGCGGGCCCGCAGGAGATGTCCACCGGGCTCAGCCGGTACCGTCTTCGCCAAGGCGTTCACCGTCGAGGAGGGCGTGCGGTGCAGCCGGCTGCTGCTCGAGCGGGGCGCCGGGGGCGCTAGCACTGGCATTGGTACTCGTACGGGGTGCACGGCCATAGCCGCCGGCAACGACATGCTGGCCGTGGGCTGCTACGCGGCACTCGACGACGCCGGGCTGAGCTGCCCGGACGACATATCCGTGGTCGGCTTCAACGACATGCCGTTCATCGACCGGCTCCGGCCGCCGCTGACCACCATCCGGTTCCCGCACTACCAGGTCGGCACCGAGGCGGCCCAGCTGCTGCTGGAGCGGATCGCCGAGCACGCCGGCCCGGTGAAGATCCTCTACCTCGCCCCCGAGCTGGTCATCCGCGGTTCCACGGCGCGGCCCCCGGGCTAATAGAGCCGGGGCTCACCGGCTGAGCTGGCGGGCCATCCAGTCGGCGCTGTACGGCCGGTGCCGGTAGGAAACGTTGGCGCAGCCGTGGCCGCCCTCCTCCAGCAGCAGAAACTCGGCCGGCCCGGCGGCCTCGTCGGCCAGCCGGCGCGCCTGCTGCCACGGGATGATCCGGTCCTTCCGGCCGGCCACGACCAGCAGCGGTGCCGTCAGGCCGTCGAGCCGCCCGGCCAGGGTCAGCTCGTCCGCGCGGAGCCTGGCCTGGCCGGCGGTCGCGGACTTCGACCGGACGCGGAACGCGTCGCGGGTCAGCTCGGGCAGCCGGTCCCACGTCTCGCCGAAGCTGAACGGCCCGCACAGCGCGATGCAGGCGCGCGCCCGCGGGTCGCCGCTCGCCAGCCGGGGCGCATAGTAACCTCCCAGGCTGACCCCCCACACCCCGATCCGGGCCGGGTCGATGCCGGGCATCGCGCTGACGGCGTCCAGGATGGCCGCGCCGGGCGCCTCCCAGTCCGGCCGGATCGCCAGGTCGTACTCGGCCTCGCCCTGCCCGGGACCGTCGACGGAGATGGTGGCCAGGCCGCGGTCCAGGAACAGCCGCTCGGTGGCGCGGAATTCCTCCTTGGCCGAGTCCAGCCCGGGGATCAGCACCACGACCGGGTGCGGGCCCGCCCCGGCCGGAAGGCGCCGGATTCCGGCGAGGGTCGCGCCGCCGAACGGAATCTCCACCCGCTCGCCGGGCGGGCTGAGATGCGGCAGCGCGTCGTTCAGGCATCGCACCGCGGCCGCGTGCGCCTCCCGCAGCTGGCCAGGGTCCTGAACGAACAGGAACTTCGCGAAGTGGTAGTAGACGGCCGCCTGGGCGAGGTGGCTGCCTCCGGACAGGGCGCGCCCGTCGCCGAGCGCCCGCCGGCCGAGTTCCTCATGCTCCGCGGCGGCGCGGCACCACGCGGAGCACCACTCGTCCCAGCTGTCGATGGCGGAGGTCACCCGCGTGAAGTCGGCCGCGTCCACCCCGTTGGCGGTAAAGCGGGCCGCCCAGTGCTCGATGGCCATCGCGACGCGCCGGTCCGCCATGCCACCAGTGTTGCATCCGATTGCGCGGCCGGTGCGGCGGCCGCGCCTTCGCTGCTGTGCTTTCCCGCTCGGACTCCGATCAGGTAACAGCTGGCCGACGGCCGTTGACAAGCGGGCGACTCGTGGTCCAATGTCAAGCGCAAACGATGGGCGCAAACGATTGTAACGAGGGTCGGGCGGGTGACGACATGGCAGATCAGCGCGGTGACCATCGGCTCGGCTGGCTGGGAACCGGGCGGATGGGCGCGGAGCTTGTCGGACGGCTGCTGGCGGCCGGCTGTGACGTCGCGGTCTATAACCGGACGCGGGCCAAGGCCCAGCCGCTGGCCGCGCTAGGGGCGAAGGTCGTCGACTCCGCGGCGGACCTGGCCGGCTGCCATATCGTCTTCGCCACCGTCGGCACACCCCAGGACCTCCTCGACGCCGTGCTCGGCGAGGGCGGGCTGATGTCGGAGGCCGCGGTACCGTCCATCCTCGTGGACTGCTCCACCATCTCGGCCGACGCGTCCGCGCACGTCCGCCAGCAGGTGGCCGCCCGCGGCGCCGAGCTCCTCGCGGCCCCGGTCATGGGCAACCCTCGGGTGGCCAGGGCGGGCAGGCTGACCCTGGCTGTCTCCGGCCCGCGTGCCGCGTTCGAGGCCGCGGAGCCCTACCTGAACCTGCTCGGCGCGGGGGCGACGTACGTCGGGGAGGGCGAACTGGCCCGGATCGTGAAACTCTGCCATAACCTCTTCCTGGGAACCGTTGCCCAGTCCATGGCGGAGATCACCATCCTGGCTCAGAAGAGCGGGGTCGACAGGGAGGCGTTCCTCGCCTGCATCAACTCCAGCGTGATGGGCTCGCTCTTCACGCGGTACAAGACACCGGCGTTCGTCAACCTGGACTTCACGCCGACGTTCACCAGCACGCTGCTGCGCAAGGACTTCGATCTCGGTCTGGCGGCCGCGAGGGAGCGCGAGGTCCCGCTGCCCGTGGCCTCGCTGGTGCACCAGATCGTGCAGAGCCTGGTTGGCCGGGGATACGGCGAGCTGGACTTCACGGCACTGCTTGAGCTCCAGGCGCAGTCGGCCGGCCTGGACCTGATCAGCGAGGACTCGGATGTCTCCGACGGCCTGGAGCCGGCCGCCGGCACCGGGGGAGACGACACCGGGGGAGACGACACCGGGGGAGAGGACACCGGGGGAGACGACACCGGGGGAGAGGACACCGGGGGAGAGGACACCGGGGGGCGGCCCGCCGCCGGGCGGCCGCTCCCGTTACCCGCCAGAGCCGCGCGGCCTGAGCGCCGCGCAGCGGTCGGTACTAATTTGGCCATTCATCAATCGGAAGGAGGACCGGGGATGAGATCTCACCACGCCCGGTTCTTGTCTCTGGGCGCCGCAACCTGCGTGGCGGCGGCCCTGGCTGCGGGCTGCAGCAGTAGCAGTAGCAGCGGCAGCAGCTCGTCAACTCCCACGACCACCAAGGCGCCCATCCTCATCGGCGCGTCACTGTCGCTGACCGGCGACTTCTCCGCCGACGGCGTGGCATTCCAGAAGGGCTACCAGCTCTGGGCGCACGACGTGAATGCCGCCGGCGGCCTGCTCGGCCGGCAGGTGAGGCTGAAGATCCTCAACGACGCCAGCAGCCCCACGCAGGTGGTCACCAACTACAGCCAGCTGATCTCTACCGACCACGTGAACCTGACCTTCGGCCCGTTCTCCTCGCTGCTGACCACGCCCGCCACGATGGTGGCCGCCCGGAACGGCTACGCGTTCATCGAGGGCGCCGGCGGTGCGCCCAGCGTCTTCACGACCCCCGCCAACCAGCAGGCCCACAACGTGTTCGACGTCAGCCTGCCGATCGAGGACGAGCTGGTGCCGTTCGCGGACTGGCTCAAGTCACTGCCGGCCAGCCAGCGGCCGAAGACCGCGGCCTACCCGATGGCGCAGGACCCGTTCGCTGACCCGCCGGTCCAGCTGACCCAGACCGCGCTGCAGCAGGCCGGCGTCCGCACCGTCTACTCCAAGATCTTCCCGGCCGAGGTCCCGGACTACACCCCGGCGGCCGACAACGTCGCCAGCAGCGGGGCGCAGGTGGTGGTGCTCGGCTCCACCGACGTGCCCACGGTGGGCGCCTTCATGAAGGCCTTCGAGCAGCAGCATTACACCCCCAAGATCTTCATTGCCGCGGCCGGCCCGGACCAGGGCTCCGCGTTCACCAGCGCGGTCGGCACGGGCAACGCCAGCGGGATGATGGTCCCGAACGCCTGGTACCCCGGCTCGCCCAACCCGCAGAGCCAGAAGATGGTCTCCGAGTACGTGGCCAAGTACGGCGGCAGCGCCTCCGGCGTGAACGCGGACGTGGCCGAGGCCTACTCGGTCGGCCAGGTCGCGGCGCAGGCGGTCACGGCCACCGGCGGCACCGATAACGCAAAGATCATCAGCTACCTGCACAGCGGGGTCACGCTGAACAGCGTCCAGGGGCCGGTCAAGTTCGACTCGCTCGGCCGCAACGGCGAGGCGACGACGTACATCTTCCAGTGGCAGAACGGCAACTTCGTGCAGGTGCTGCCCGCGGCCGCGGCGGGCTCGGTGAAGATCCTCAACCCGAAGCCGGCCTGGACAAGCTGACTAGCGGGCTGGACGCAGTGTCTGGAGGCACGGGACGGCGCGTCGCGGAGGCGGATGATGACGACTAAGCTCCTGCACGCCGTGGTCAACGGCGTGCTCGGCGGCGGCGTGTATGCGCTGATGGCCGTGGGGCTGACGCTGATCTTCGGCGTACTCGACATCATCAACATCGCCCAGGGCATCATGGTGGTCCTGGGCGCCTACCTCAGCTACGCGCTCTCCGTGCACCTGCACCTCGACCTGTTCGCCGGCCTGCTGCTCACGGTGCCCGCGATGTTCGTCATCGGGGTCGCGATCCAGTGGGCGTTCATACGCCCGCTGCGCGGCCGCGAGCGGACCTCCATGTCGCTGCTGGCCTGCTACGCGGTCGCGATCATCATCGAGGGCGTCCTGTACTGGGCGTTCGGACCCAACTACATCACGCTGAATGCCTCATACGTGACCTCGAGCCTGCACGTCCTGGGCTTCTACCTGCCCTATATCTACCTGTACGGGTTCGCCCTGGCGGTGGCGCTGGTGGTCGCGCTCTACGGGCTGCTCTACCGGACCAAGTTCGGCCGCAGCGTCCGGGCCACGATGCAGGACCAGACGGCGGCGCGGCTGATCGGGATCAACGTGAACCGGGTGGCCGCGGTGACGTTCGGGATCGGCGTCGCCGTCACCGCGGCGGGCGGCATGGTGTACGGCGCGACCAGCGGCGGGATCAACCCGAACAGTGGCTACGACCTGATCTCCCGGCTGCTGGCGGTCATCATCCTCGGCGGTCTCGGCAGCATCGGGGGCGCGCTCGTTGCCGCGGTGTTCATGCTGACGGCCGAGGCCATCGTGGACATCTGGTATCCGACCTGGGCGGTGGCCGTGTTCTACGCGGCACTCGTGCTGGTGCTCACGCTCCGGCCCAGGGGCCTGTTCGGCCGCCAGGAGGCGAGGGCCCAATGAGCGGTGCTGGCGCGGGGCTGTGGCGCGTCGGCCTGGCGGCCATCCTCCTGCTGGCCGCGTGCGGCTTCCCGCTGGTATTCACGAATCAGCAGGTCGCAACCATCGGCGTCGACACCATGATCTTCCTGGCGGCGGCGGTGGCCTGGAACATCTTCTCCGGCTACTCGGGCTACATCTCGCTCGGGCATGCGGTGTTCTTCGGCAGCGGCGCCTACGCCGCAGGCATAGCGGCCAGGGACTGGCAGGTCACCGGCCCGGCCGAGTTCGCCCTGCTGCCGCTGGCCGCCGCCGTGGCGGCGGTCATCGCGGTGCCGTTCGGCCTGATCGCACTGCGGGTCCGGCGGCATACCTTCGTCGTGATCACCATCGCGATCTTCTTCATTTTCCAGCTGATGGCGTTCAACCTGTCCTTCACCGGCGGCACCATCGGGCTGAACGCCCCCTTCCTGCTGTGGAGCCCGGTCACCTTCGACCAGCGCTTCTACTACATCGCGCTGGTCATCGCGGTCGCCACGATGGCTCTCTCGTGGCTGATCCGGCGGTCCAGGTTCGGCCTGCAGCTGCGGGCCATCCGCGATGACGAGGACCGGGCCAGCGGCCTGGGGGTACGGGCGATGCCGGTGAAGCTGGCCGCGTTCGTGATCTCTGCCGTGATCACCGGGCTGGTTGGCGGGCTCTGGTTCTTCTTCATCGGCCAGGTCCTGCCGCAATCCGGCTTCGACCCCATCTTCGATCTGACCGTCGCGCTGATGGCCTTCCTCGGCGGCCTGGGCACGGTGGCGGGCCCGGTGCTGGGCGCACTGCTCCTGGAGCCCGGCCAGCAGTACCTCACGCAGCAGGTGCACAACGATTACCTGAGCCAGATCCTGCTCGGCTCGGTGTTCCTGGTGATCATCCTGCTGCTGCCGCGCGGCCTGATCCCGACCGCGGGCGAGAAGATCACGTCATGGCGGGCCAGGCGCCGCCAGGCGGCCGCCAGCCCCGCGTCCGGCGGGGCCCGGCCCGGCCCCGGACTCGGCGCGCCGGGCCCGCTCGCTGCCGATGAGCGGCCCAGGGGAGGAGTCCGTTGACGACATCGCGGGGGGTTCCCGGCGATGGGCCCCGGGCTGTCCCCGGGAAGGCAGAGTTTCCCCCCGGGCCGGTGCTGCTGCGCGCCGAGGGTGTCGCCAAGGCGTTCGGCGGCGTGCAGGCGCTCGGCGGCTGCACCGTGGACGTGGCGCGCGGCAGCATCACCGGGCTGATCGGGCCGAACGGCTCCGGCAAGACGACCCTGTTCAACGTGATCACCGGGTACGAGCGGCTGGACGCCGGCGAGGTGTACCTCGACGGCAGGAGAATTACCAACGCCCGGCCGCACCGGGTGTTCGCCGACGGCATCGGCCGGACCTTCCAGCTGACCCGGATCTTCCCCCGGCTGACGGTGATGGAGAACATGCTCGTGGCGGCGCAGCATACCGGCCGCCGCGCCCGCAACCCCCTGGCCCGGGCGGGCGGGCAGGCCGACCGGCGCCGGGCCCTGGAGCTGCTCGAGTTCACCGGGATAGCCAGTCACGCCGGCGCGCTGGCGGAGACCCTGTCCTACGGGCAGCGCAAGCTGCTCGAGCTCTCCTACGTGCTCGTCGCCGACCCGGCGATCATGCTGCTGGACGAGCCGGCCGGCGGGGTCAACCCGTCGCTGATCCAGCACATCGCCGCCCGGATCCGGGAACTGAACGCGGCCGGGAAGACCTTCCTCATCGTGGAGCACAACATGGACTTCGTGATGGGCCTGTGCGGGCACATCGCGGTCCTGGACTACGGCACCGTCGTGGCGACCGGGCCCCCTGAGATCATCAGGGAGGACCCGCGGGTGCTCGATGCCTATCTCGGTATGGCGGAGGGGGACGATGACGCTTCCGCCCGGTGAGCCGGCGCTCATCGTCGAGGGGCTGGTCTCCGGCTACGGCGGCGGCGATGTCCTGCATGACGTCTCCCTGACCGTGGCAGGGGGCGGGATCACCTGCGTGGTGGGGCCGAACGGGGCCGGCAAGTCGACCCTGCTCGCGACGATCAGCGGGCTGCTGCGGCCAAGGCGGGGCAGCATCACGTTCCGCGGCGAGCCGCTGGTCGGCAAGAGCCCGCGCCAGATCCTGGACCTGGGAGTGGTGCACGTCCCACAGAACCACAGCCTGTTCCGGGACATGACCGTCAGGGAGAACATCGAGCTCGGCGGCTATATCGTCAGGGACCGCTCGGTCCTCGCCGGCAGGCTCGCCGACATCCAGCAGGCCTTCCCGCAGGTCAGGGCGTGGGCCGGGAAGAAGGCGGGAAGCCTGTCCGGCGGGGAGCAGCGGCTGGGATCCTGGATGAGCCGTCGATGGGCCTGTCACCGAAGGTGCTCAAGTCCGTCTTGGACGCGGTCCGGATGATGAACGCCAGCGGCAAGACGATCCTGCTCGTGGAGCAGAACGCCCGGGCCGGCCTGCGGCTGTCCACGCACGGCGTGGTCATGGAGAACGGGCGGGTGCGCCTGGCCGGAACCGGCCGTGAGGTCCTCGAGCATCCCGAGATCGGCGCGCTCTACCTCGGCGGCGCCGTCACCGCACCAGGAAGTCCAGCACCGGGATCCGGTACCTGAGCCGGAACCTGTCGGCCGCGATGACGATCTCCCCGGCCTCGACTATCTGGCCGCAGGCCAGGTGAGCGCGCTCGATGAGCAGCGCGGGCGCCCCGGCCGGCATGCCGAGCGCGGCCGACTCGGCCCGCAGCGACGGCCGGACCGACACCTCCTCGATGACCTCGTCCACGACGATGCCGATCGAGGCCATCCGCTCGATCACCCCGCGGCCGGCGAGCGGGCCCTGCTCCGGCACTGCGATCTGGGTCCCCGCGGTCATCCGGTCCGGCTCGTAGCTGGTCGCCAGCTGGACCGGCTCGGAGTCGGCTGTCAGCAGGTACCTGGTGCTCATCACCCAGTCGATGCCGGGCTCCAGGCCCAGCCGCAGCGCGATGTGCGGGGGCGGGAGCAGGCGGGAGGTCTGGTGCTCCCAGGACAGCCGGCGCGCCGAGCCCGGCACGCCGGCCGGTGTCGCCGCCCGGCCGGCCGGCGTCCTGCCGGTCGACGCACCGTCGCCCGTCTGGTCCTGCGCCGCCTCATCGAGGCCGAAGGGCGAGCCCGGAAACTGCAGCCGGTCGTGCTCCAGGTAGCACGCGGCCGGCACCTTCCGCACGTAGGACCCGGACCCGGTCCTGGCCTCGATCAGGCCCTCGGTCGCCAGCACCTGCAGGGCATGTTTGGCGGCCGTCTCCCCGACGCCGTACTTGGCGATGATCGCGTTCCGGGACGGAACCCGCGCCCCGGGGGGCAGCAGGCCGCCGCGGATCCGCTCGCGGAGATCCTCGAGCACCCGGAGATAGACCGGGTCGGTTGCGGCGGCCATCGGCGACCAGCACTCCTCACGCAGACCTGAGGGCCAGGACGCCATTGTGGCCGAAGCCCGCGGCAAGCTGTGACCCAAGTGGGATCTTTGACCAGACCTTTTCCTGGCGCCGCGCCTTCCCGGCACCCCCGGCCCGGGGCGCTCAGTCGGCTGTGCTGCCTGGGCAGTGCCCAGCGGGCGAAGGGGGAGGAGGCGGGACGTCAAGCGCGGGGTTGCGGTCGAAGAAGCCGGTTGGCTTCAGCGTGAATCCGCACCGGGCCACTGGCATCACCGGCCAGTCCTCCGGCCGCGGGAAATGCGTCGGCCCGAATGTGTGCCACAGCACGATGTCCGCGCCGTCTATGTCCCGGTCGCCAGCGACGAATGCCGGCAGCCCCGCCCCGCCCGGGTGCTGGTTGACGAAGTCGCCGGCCGGATACCGCTGCGACGGGTCGTACCGGGTCACCCACAGGTGGAACGCGGCAAAGCCGGCCCTCGCGCGCACCGACGACGCCGGTCCGGCCAGCAACACCGGCGTGGCCTCCGGGTACAGCGTGTAGCCGACCGGCCGGCCGAACCGGTTGACCCGCTCGGTGCTGACCACCCGCCAGGTCCGACCGTGCGAGGCGTCGCACTGGCGCGCCGCCTCAGTCTCGGTCCGCAGCCGGGTTACCGTCTGGGCCATCGCGTTGCCGAACGGATTGTCCGGCCCGGCCGGGAGGCCGGCGATGTCCACCTCCTCGACCGCGTTGGCCAGACCGTCCACCATCATGTCCAGCCTCGCGCTGAACAGGTGCTGGTGCACCGGCCCGCCCAGGCCGGGAGCTACCTCGGCCGAGTGCGGGTTGTCGCCGCCTGGGTGCGCGGCGGTGAACAGCGCGCCGGTCAGCTTGATCTCGTGCTCGATCGTGCCGTCCAGGTAGAAGTACCAGTAGAAGCCGTAGTCGTAGTTGCCTACTGTGCTCCAGAACGAGACGACCAGGCGGCGCTGGCGGCGCGTCTGGGCCGAGCCGTTGAAGATGTCGGTGTGCTTCCATCCGATCCCGAAGTCCTCTTCGTGGACGCAGATCGCGTTGCGGATCACCTGCGGCGCGCCGAGATCGTCGGTCACCGTCGCGTCCAGGTACGCGATCTCGCCGAGGCAGTCGCAGCCGCGCTCGAGAGAGTTGGCCCACTTCCCGACCAGGTACTCGCCGCAGTCGAAGTACGCCTGCCAGTACCGGAACCGCGGGTCGCCGTACGGCACGACCATCTCCGGTACGGACGCCCGGTAGATGACCGGCCGGGTCCGCCCGGCGCCGTCGAGGCTGATCTGGTGCAGGACCAGCCCTTCGCGCGCGTCGAACCCGATCCGCATCGACCAGCCCTGCCAGCGCAGCAGGTGACCGTCCAGCGTGAAGCTCGGCCCCTCCGGCTGCGTGATCACAATCGGCCGCAGGCCCTCGCGCAGCGGCCCGCGTACCGCCGGGTCATCGTAGTCGCCCGACTCGTAAGGCACCGGCACCTCGAACTCGTCGACGATCTTGAAGACCTTGCGCTCGATCAGGTCGACGTAGGCGGCGATCCCGTCCACCGGGTGCGCCCACACGTAGTCGTGCTCCCGCTCCTGGCGGAAGGCCAGAACGCGGACCATCCGGCGCCCGTCCTCATCGGCCACCCCGAACGACCCGGCGGTCAGCGGGCAGGCCCGGAGCTTGGTGACATCGGTCAGGCCGCGCCGGGCCATCGCGGCCCGCCAGCCCGGGTCGGCGCGGACCACCTCCTCGGCCACGGCGAAGTCCTCGCTGATGATCGGCACTCGGCCGTCGGACCGCGGGTCGAGCACCCGGTGCGACACCACCCGGTCCTCGCCCAGCGACACGACGACGTCCGCCGACTGGCCGGTGGCCACGTCGATCAGGAATGCCCGCAGCCGCCGGTCGGGCCGCTGGTCAGGCGGCCCGGCCAGCACCTGGTCCTTCGGCGGCTCCTCCAGCCCGTAGTAGGCGAACCGGGCCGTGTCGCCGAGCAGGCCCGCGCCGGCCAGGACCTGCCGCCCGGCCAGGTACTCTGCCGCGCTGGCCGGGTCGAGCGGGTGCGGCTGCTCGCGCCCGGTCACCTCGGCCGGGCGGACGGCGGTGTCGGTCATGGCAAACCCCCAAGATCCATAACGGAACGACGTCGCCGCATCGGGAAGGCCGGCGGGACGGTGGCCTACTCGTCGGCCACGATCGAGCCGGCTCGCTCGCCGAGCGTCGGGTCACGCCGGTTCAGCACGTAGGCATAAACGACGGAGACCACCAGAACGGCCAGCGCGGCGTACGGGAACCAGTTGTACGGCTGGGACTGTCCCGGCTTGGTGAGGTAGTAAACCGGGACGCCGATCGCGATCAGCCCCAGCACCGGCAGCACGACGTGCTTGATCGCGTTGAACTCCGCCGGGCGGTACTTCCGGTAGTAGAACGGCAGCGCCAGGTTCGCCAGGAAGTAGACGACGAGCACGAGGATCGTCCCCATCGTCGAGGACTCGAAGAAGAAGTTCAGCGGGTTCATGCCGCCGCTCTGGCCCTTGCCGCCGATCAGGTGGCCGATGCACCAGACCACGATGATCGCCCCGGCGATCGCGACGAAGGCGTAGATGGCGTTCATCGGCGTCCGCCGGGTCTGGTGCACCCGACCGATCCAGGACGGCAGCAGGCCCTCGCGGCCCGCGTTGAAGATCAGCCGGGCCTGGGAGTTCACCGCGGAGATGAGCACCCCGACCGTCGAGGTCAGTCCCGCGATGTAGGCGATGAACGCCACGGCGGCCGCGACGTCGTGCGCGACCGAGATGAACGGTATCGGCGCCGCGGCGAGATTCTTACCGTTGTAGCCGAAGCCGCTGACGGTGGCGTAGGCGAACAGGACGTAACCCACCAGCATCATCGCGATGGACAGGAAGACCGCGCGCGGGACGTTGCGCCGGGGGTTGCCGGTCTCCTCGGCCAGCGCGGCGGAGTTCTCCCAGCCGATGAACAGGTACACCGCGAGCGGGAAGCCCGCCGCCAGGCCCCGGAACCCGTTCGTGATGTGGCTGGGGTAGAACGGCACCCCGCTAAGGTGCCCTCCGTTCTTGATCAGCGCCGCGACCGATACCACGATGAGCACGAGCATCTCGAAGGCGAAGAAGAACCCGGCCAGCTTGGTCGAGACGGCCACCCCGCGGATCGTCATGACCACGGCGCCCCCGGTCAGCAGCACCGAGAAGATGATCCACGGGACATTCCAGCTCAGGTAGTAGTTCAGCATCATGGACAAGAAGCCGCCGGAGATCGCCAGGACCGACGAGATCGCGATGATGTACCCGGCGCCGCACAGCAGCGCCGTGGTCACCGCGCTGGTCCCGCCGAAGGTCTTGCCCACGAACGAGATGAACCCGCCCGTGGACGGCTGGGCGCGGGAGAACTCGGACAGCGTGTTGCCGAGCAGTGCGACCGCCACCCCGGCCGCGATGATCGTCAGCGGCGACGCGACGCCAGCCGTGAACACCAGGAAGCCGAACCCGAAGTAGAAGCTGTAGGCCGGGCCGATGTTCGCCATCGTCGATGCCGAGATGTCGATCAGCCTCAGTGCACCGCGGTGCAGCCGTTCCGGAGCTTCAGGCGCCTTGGTCTCCGAGAACGGAACTGAAGCCGCTTCGCTCATGTCCACTCCTCGTCTCGGCCGCCTAGTCAGCGGCGCTGCCTGAAATTGTGGGACGAAGCGCAGCCCATGGGAAGGGCCGCGACACACCCGTTATCCGCCGGATAGCGGGCCCGCTCCTACCGACCGTTGGCAAGCGCTTTCCAGTTTGCGCGAGCGTTCCCGGCTGCGCAAGAGGTGCGCCGACGATGATGTGGCGCTCGCTCGGTGCGGGCGCCTGGCCGACGGCCGGCCCGCCCGACCCGTCCGGCCCGCGCCGTCCGCCGGGTCACCCGCGCGCCGGGCGCGGTACCGTGCTGTCCCGCATGATCACCTCGCCCGGCACCGGGACGACGCGCGGCCGACCCGGGTCGCTGTCGGCGAGGACCAGGCTCGCCGCCATCTCGCCCATCCGCTTGAGCGGCAGCCGGACGGTGGTCAGCGGCGGCGTGACGTCGCGCAGCGTCAGGATGTCGTCGAAGCCGGCCAGCGCGATGTCGGCCGGCACCGAGATCCCGGCGGCGCGCAGGCGCGCGAGCGCGCCGACCGCCATCACGTCGTTGACCGCGAAAACGCAGTCCGGCAGCGGCCCGCCGGCCGCGAGGACCGAGCTCATCGCCTCGTACCCCCCGTCCCGGGTGAAGGCCCCGGGCACGATGCTCGCCGGATCCAGGTCGAGGGACCAGCCCGCGAGCCCGGCCCGGAAGCCCTCGATCCGGTCGCGGGTGGTCAGCAGCCCGCGCGGCCCGGCGAGGACGGCGAACCGGCGGTGACCCAGCGCGACCAGCGCCCGGGCCAGGGCTTCAGCGCCCGCAGCGTTCTCCGGCATGACCGTATCCACGCCGAGCAAGGGCTGGCCGACACAGACGGCCCGGCCGCCCTGGCGGCCGAACGCGGCGACCTCCTCGCTCAGCGCGGCGCGCGCCGCGGCATCGTCGGTCCTGCTGCCGATCAGGATCACCGCGCGGGCCCGCTGGGCGCGCATCAGCGACACGTACTCCCGCTCGGCAGCCTCGTTCGCTGGCGTGCTGGACATGCAGACCAGCAGCTGGCGGGGGTCGGCGATATCGATCAGGCCGGCCGCGATCGAGGAGAAGTACGGGTCGGCGATGTCGTGCACGACGACGCCGACCATGCTGCTGCGTCCGGTGGCGACCGCCCTGGCCTGCAGGTTAGTGGTGTAGCCGAGCTCGGCGACGGCCTGGTGGACCCGCTGCGCGAGCTGCGCGCCGACCCGGCGTGATCCGTCGTTCACCACCCGGGACGCCGTAGTGATCGAGACGCCCGCGCGGTCGGCGACGTCCTGCAGCGTCACCCCTGATCCAGGCCGGCCGTCGCGCGCGACGCCGGAAATGATCTCCGACACGGCCTCTCCTCACCGATGGACCTGACCAGCATGATCTTGGACTCAAACGCATTGAAATACGCGGGGTTTCAGCCCAAGATCATCGAACTCAGCAGCGACGTTGCTGCCGGGCATCATCGTCGTGAGACATGAGCCGGCCCGCAACGGGTTGACCTAGCTTTCCCGCCCAGCCTAACCTTGGAAAGTGCTTTCCCATATTGGGCGCGCAGGCCGCCGCGCCGCGGGCGATGGGTGACCGATGGCCCGCAAGGTCCTGCACGTGGCCCTGAACGGCGTCACCGGGCGGATGGGCTACCGGCAGCATCTGGTCCGGTCCCTGCTCAGCATCCGCGAGCAGGGCGGCGTGCCGCTCGCCGGCGGCGCGACGGTCTACCCCGAGCCGATCCTGGTCGGGCGCAGCGAGGCGCGGCTGCGCGAGATCGCGGAGCGGCACGGCCTGCAGCGCTGGTCGACCAGCCTGGATGAGGTGCTGGCCGACCCTGAGGTCGAGGTGTACTTCGACGCGCAGGTCACCAGCGCGCGCGAGGCGAGCCTGGGCCAGGCCATCTCCGCCGGGAAGCACGTCTACACCGAGAAGCCGGTGGCAGACTCGCTGGACGGCGCGCTGCGGCTGGCCCGCGCGGCGCATGAGGCCGGCCTCACGAATGGCGTCGTGCAGGACAAGCTGTTCCTGCCCGGCGTGATCAAGCTGCGGCGGCTGATCAGGGAGGGCTTCTTCGGCCGGGTGCTGTCGGCGCGGCTGGAGTTTGGTTACTGGGTATTCGAGGGGGACGAGATCCCCGCGCAGCGGCCGTCGTGGAACTACCGGCAGGAGGATGGCGGCGGGATCGTGCTCGACATGTTCCCGCACTGGCAGTACCTGCTGGAAGACCTGTTCGGCCCGATCACGGCGCTGTACGCGCGGCAGGCGACGCACGTTCCGCGGCGCTGGGACGAGTCGGGAGCGCCGTACGACGTCACCGCCGACGACGCGGCCTACGCGCTGCTGGAGTTCTCCGGCGGGGTGATGGCCTCGGTCAACTCGTCCTGGGCGGTCCGGGTGAACCGGCGCGAGCTCGTCGAGCTGCACGTGGACGGGACCAACGGGAGCGCGGTCGCCGGGCTGCGCCGGTGCGCGGTGCAGCACCGGGTGTCCACGCCGCTGGCGGTCTGGAACCCGGACCTGCCCGATCCGACCGATTACCTGGCGCAATGGACCGACATCCCGGACCGCGGGCCCTTCGACAACGGGTTCAAGGTCCAGTGGGAGCACTTCCTGCGCGCCGCCGCCGAGGGCACGCCGTTCCCCTGGGACCTCGCCGAGGGCGCCAAGGGCGTGCAGCTGGCCGGGCTGGCGCGGCGGTCCTCGGCCGAGGGCCGCCGGATCGACGTCCCGGCCCTGGATATCTGAGTGGGCGCGGCGATCCGGCTGCCCGGGCGCCGGAAGCCGCTGCTCATCGCCGATCCCGGCTGGGCGCGCCGCTATCCGCCGCCCGTTTCGCGCAGCGTGTATGCGGCGGCGCATGTCGCCGCGCGGCCCGGTGGCGCCATCGACTGGGAGTCCGTGATGGGCTTCCGGGACTTCCTCTGGGATTACGGCTTCGGGGTCGCCGAGGCCATGGACACCGCGCAGCGCGGCATGGGGCTGTCCTGGGCGCAGGGACGGGAGCTGATCGCCCGGTCGGCCGCGCGCGCCGCCGAGCGCGGCACGGCGATTGCCTGCGGGGCTGGCACCGACCAGCTGCCGCCCGGCCGGCACTCGCTGTCGGCGATCATCACGGCCTACCAGGCGCAGCTGGAACTGGTGCAGTCCGCCGGGGCCAGCGTGATCCTGATGGCGAGCCGGGCCCTGGCGGCGAGCGCGCGGTCGGGTCAGGACTACCTGGATATCTACCTGCATCTGCTGCGGCAGGCCGACCAGCCGGTGATCCTGCACTGGCTGGGGACCGCGTTCGACCCGGCGCTGGCCGGCTACTGGGGCGCCGCGGACTTCGAGGCGGCCGCTGACCTTGTCGTCCGGCTGGTCGAGCGGGCCGACGGGAAAGTCGGCGGTATCAAGCTGTCGGTCCTGGACGCCAGGCGGGAGGTCCGGCTACGGCGGCGGCTGCCACCGGGCGTTCGGCTGTACACCGGCGATGACGTCCGCTACGACGAGCTGATCCGTGGTGACGCGGACCCGGACGCCGCGGGGCCGGGACACAGCGGAACGCGGCACAGCGACGCACTGCTGGGCGCGTTTGCCGCCGTCACCGCGCCGGCGGCCGCGGCTCTGCAGGCCCTGGACGCCGGCGACCTGGCCGGCTACGACGCGGCCATCGGCCCGACCATGCCCCTGAGCCGGACGATCTTCGAGCCGCCCACGTTCCATTACAAGGTCGGCGTTGCGTTCCTGGCGTGGCTTAATGGCCTGCAGCCGCATTTCGTGATGCTCGCCAACCTGCAGGAGCAGCGCACGCCGGAGCATCTCATCCGGGTCTTCGAGCTCGCGGCCGCCGCCGGCGCGCTGCTGGAGCCCGACCTGGCCGTGGCGCGGATGGCTCAGTACCTCGCGGCGGTGCACCGGTGAGCGGAGGGCGGCCAGGGCTGTCGCTCAATCAGGCTACGGTCAAGAACCTGAACCTGGGTCAGGCCGTCGACCTGTGCCTGCGGCACGAGATCCCGGCGATAGGCCTGTGGCGTGACCGGGTGGCCGAGATGGGCCTGGCGAAGTCGGCCGCTGCCGTCCGCGCCGCCAGGCTGCACGTATCCAGCCTGTGCCGGGGCGGGTTCTTCACGCACGCTGACCCAGATGCCCGGGCGGCCGCGCTGGCCGACAACCGCGCGGCGGTCGCCGAGGCGGCCGAGCTCGAGGCAGATGTCCTGGTCCTGGTCTGCGGCGGGCTTGTGCCCGGCAGCCGGGATCTTGGGCTGGCCCGCCGGATGGTGACCGACGCGGTGGGCGAGCTGGTCCCGGTCGCCGAGCGGATGGGAGTCCGGCTCGGCGTGGAGGCCCTGCATCCGATGTTCTGCGCGGACCGGTGCGTGCTGTCTCGGCTCGGCGACGCGGTCGACCTGGCGCTGCTGTTCCCGGTGGAGGCCGTCGGCGTCGTGGTCGATACCTACCACGTGTGGTGGGACTCGCAGCTGGCCGCGGAGATCGCCCGCGCCCGCGGCCGGATCGCCGGCTTCCAGCTCGCCGACTGGGTCCTCCCGCTCCAGGCCGATTCCCTGCTCGGCCGCGGCCACCTAGGTGACGGGGACATCGACCTGGCGCAGATTACGGCTCAGGTCCTGGCGGCGGGCTACCGCGGCTTCGCCGAAGTCGAGATCTTCAGCCAGGAGGTATGGGACGCGCCGGCCGATGACACCGCGGCCACTGTCCGACGGCGGTTCGACGCGCTGCTCAGCGACTGGGCCATGAATTCACCGCCATTTCGCGATAATTAGCCGCGAAGAGGGCGCAGCACATCCGCGGAAGCGGCGCGGCGGGCCGCCCCCTTATCCGCTGCCCTCTTCGAGCAGCAGGTGATAGCCGTTCGGGGTGCGGGCATGCAGCACGCGGTACTTCCAGTCCGCCGCCGGTGCCATCAGTTCTTCCCGGAACGGAACGCCGGCCTCGGTCAGCCGCTTGCGGGCCAGGTCGATGTCAGAGACACCGAATTGCCAGGTCAGGACGTGATCTGGAGCGCCGATGCGGAACCCGTCCCGGCGCTCGATACCGAACTCGACGGATCCGTGGCCGAGCGAGGCAAAGTCCGGGTACTCGGGGCCCTCGTAGGTAACGTGGAAGCCCAGCCGGATGTAGAAGTCACGTTCGGCCGCCAGATCGCTGACGAACAGGATCGGGATGATCCGGCTGAACAAGGCGGTCATAGCGGGCATCGTAGCGAGCCGGTCAAGCGAGGGTGGCCTGGTGGGATCACGGGACGGCAACCATTCGGTCGGTGTCGCCGCCTGCCCGCTCGCGCTCGTGACTCCCGGGACGGACCACAACCGCCGTAGCAGCGCGGGCGGCGGCCGCGCGGCCGCCGCCGACGCGCAGATCCTGGCGCTATGACCGCCCCGCGGGCAGCGAGTGCCCCGCTTCGGGTTTACCCTCGGTCCATGGCGCTGCATATCCCCAGCCCCCCGGTGAACGGCTTCCACCTCGGCTCGCTGTTCGTCCACTTCTACGGGCTGATGTACGTGGTGGGGATCGCGCTGGCGATAGTGATTACCCGGCGGCGGTGGCGGAACGCGGGCGGCGACCCGGCGCTGGTGGCCGAGGTGGCCACCTGGGCGGTGCCCGCGGGGATCATCGGCGGGCGGATCTACTTTGACATCACCACGCCGTTCGACATTCCGCATGTCTGGTACGGGGTCTTCGCGGTGTGGACCGGCGGGCTGGGGATCTGGGGCGGCATCGCGGGCGGGGCGGCCGCCGGCATCTGGCGGGTGCGCCGGCATGGCGCCAGCGCCGGCGCGTTCGCCAACGCGGTGGCCCCGGCGCTCCTGGTCGCCCAGGCGGTCGGGCGGATCGGGAACTACTTCAACCAGGAATTGTTCGGCAAGCCGACCAGCCTGCCCTGGGGCCTGGAGATCGCCCCGCAGTTCCGGCCGGCCCACTTCACGCAGTACTCGACCTTCCAGCCGACGTTCCTGTACGAGCTGATCTTCGACCTTGCGCTGGCGGCGGCGCTGGTGTGGCTGGGCCACCACCGCAAGATCCGCCCCTGGGGCCTGTTCGCGCTGTACGTGGCCGGGTACTCAGCGTTCCGGATCTTCGAGGAGTCGGTGCGGATCGACTCGTCCGCGCATTTCCTCGGGCTGCGGCTGAACTTCTTCATCGCCGCCTTCGGCACCCTGGCCGGGCTTGTCTGGTTCGTCCTCGCCCAGCGCGGGAAGGACAAGCCGGAGCCGGCGCAGCAGGCCGAGTCCGTGCCGAGCGGCGCCAGCGGCGCCCCGCCGGCCTGAGCAGGGCTGCGCGCCGCGTGGCGGATGGAGGGTCAATCGTATCGCCGCAGGACAAGGCGGAACAGGCCGTCGCGGCCGCGATCACAGCATGATCGCAGCAGGCCCGAAGAGGGTTGACATCCCCGCGATCAACGGTAAGTTGCTGGGCAGTCCAGCACCGGGCCAGCCGGCCGGGGCGGTCAGCCGCCCCGACTGTGTTGTGCCAGAAGAGGGGTTCACGGAGGTCCCTCTTGAGCCGGGCGCAGCGTGGAAGGGGGCTGCTCCTCAGGCCCCGGCTGGGCGGGGGGTTGGACCCGGGAGGGGCCCGGGCACCCAGTAGACAACGGAGGGCGAGCCCGTTGCCGACGGGACGAACTCCGGTCCGAAGGGATGCCCGGGCCTTCTTCCTCGCCCTCCCCCTTGCTGCCCGTGACGGCGGTGCCCGTTGTGGCCTCGGCTCTCCCGGTCCGCGGCGACGGCGTGGCCGCCGGCGGCGTGAGCTCCGCTGCTAATGCCGGCGCCGCTCAGCGTCGGCCCGGGCCGGGATCGAATATCCTTTTTCGACTCGCGGGCTCGCCCGCACCCGCAGCGCAGCAGCTCAGCTGAGGCAGGAACATTGACCGAGACTGACCCGCCCCGGGGCCCGCTGGGCCACGTGGTCGTCATCATTCCCACATACAACGAGCACGAGAACCTGGATTCGATCGTGGCCCGGGTGCGCGGCTCGGTTCCCGAAGCCGACGTGCTGGTCGTGGACGATAACAGCCCCGACGGGACCGGCGAGCTCGCGGACAAGCTAGCCGCGGGCGACCAGCAGATCTTCGTCCTGCACCGGCCGGGGAAGGCCGGCCTCGGAGCCGCCTACATCGCCGGCTTCGGCTGGGCGCTAGAGCGGGGCTACGCCGCGATGGTCGAGATGGACGCTGACGGCTCGCATCAGCCCCAGGACCTGCCCCGGCTGCTGAACGCCCTGGAGGGCGCCGACGCGGTCATCGGCTCGCGCTGGGTTCCGGGCGGCACCGTGCTCAACTGGCCGAAGTCCCGGGAGTTCCTCTCCCGCGGCGCCAACACCTACGCCAGGCTCATGCTCCGCGTGCCGATCCGCGACACCACCGCCGGCTACCGGGCCTACCGGGCGGAGACGTTGCGCGCGATCGACCTGGATACCGTGAAGTCGCAGGGATACTGCTTTCAGATCGATCTCACGCTGCGCGCGGTCAACGCGGGCCTGAACGTTATCGAGGTACCGATCACCTTTATCGACCGGACCCGCGGCGCGTCGAAGATGAGCCGGGCGGTCATGGCCGAGGCGTTCTGGCGGGTCGCCCAGTGGGGGGTGGCCGACCGGCTGCGCCGCCGACCATGAGGCTAGCCGACCACGGGCCTAGCCGACCACGGGCCTAGGCGACCGCGGGCCGAAGCCGCCGGGTCTTCCCGTGCTTCCCGCGCGGGCTAGGCGCTCTTGCGGTGCCGCGGGGCATGCGCGCCGGGCTGCTCGTGCTCGGCCGCCCCGCGCTGGCCCCTGATGACCGCCAGGCGCTCGGCCAGGACCTCTTCCAGGTCGGCGACGCTGCGGCGCTCCATCAGCATGTCCCAGTGACTGCGCGGCGGCTTCGCCTTCTTCGGCGCGGGCAGGTCACCAGTGGCCGTGACCGCGGTCGCTCCGCAGATCCGGCACTCCCAGTTCACCGGAATCTCTGCCTCGGCAGCGAACGGCACGGTGAAGCGATGGCCCTTCGGGCAATCAAAGGCCACCTCCTGACGCGGGGCCAGATCGGTGTTACGGTCGTTCTCGTAGCTCGTGGCTCCGAGCCGGGTGCCGCGTAGTGCGCGTTCGGCCATGGTCTGCTGCCTCCCAGCCGCTCAGCCGTCCACAGTGACAACGGTGAGTACCCGGACAAGATTCCCGCCAGCCAGGATTCCAACCCGCGTGGGCTGTGCCGATTGCAGAAACTGCCCGCGGAGCTTGGCCAGCTCGGCTATCCGGCGGGCCTCGGATGCCACTGGCCGCGAGCGATCAGCACGTCCCGGAGCATCGCCGTCTCATCGGTCATGATGCCGTCGACCCCGAGATCAAGCAGGCCGGTCATGATCTCCCGGTCGTTGACGGTCCACACGTGCACCTGGAGGCCCGCCGCATGCGCCCGGTGCAGAAACGGCTCGCTGGCCACTCTGATAGGGATCTGGGCGCAGCGGACCGACATCCGGCGCAGCTGCGGCGCGAGGACCCGGCCCGGCGCGCCCAGCTGCAGTGCCCCGACCCCGATCGGGGAGGTGGCCATGCACACCGGCCGGGGCAGCTGCCGCCGGACGGCCCCCAGCCGCCGCGCCGAGAACGAGGTGATGCAGACCCGGTCCCACGCCGCGGTCCGCCTCAGCACCTCGACGAGCGGCCGCACCGCGGGCCCGTCCTTCACGTCGATGTTGAACCGTGCCTCGGGCCATGCGCCGAGCAGGTCCTCGAGCAGCGGGATCGGATCGGTCCCGCCAATGCGAGCGGCAGTGACCTCGCGTTGCGGCAGCCCGGAGATCCGCCCGGCCCGGTCGGTGACCCGGTCCAGCGTCCGGTCGTGGAACGCCACGAGGACGCCGTCCGCGGTCGCCTGCACGTCGGTCTCCAGGTAGGAGTAACCCAGGGACACCGCGTGCTCGAAGGCCCGCCAGGAATTCTCTGGATGATGCGCGGCGCCCCCGCGGTGAGCGAACGCGAGGGGGCGCGGCAGATCGAGGAAGTCACGCACAGCCTTCAGTATGCAGAAACGCCACGGCGGCCAGTCAGCCGCGCTGCCACTCTCTGCGGCGTGTCTCGGCCAGCGCGATCGCGGCGGCCGCGGCGACGTTCAGCGACCCGACCCGGCCCAGCTGCGGTATGTAGGCGATCACGTCGGCCGCAGCGAGCAGCGCGGCTGAGCAGCCGCGGTCCTCGTGGCCCAGCGCCAGGCATACGTCACCCCCCAGCGGGGCCTCGTGCAGCGGTATCGCGTCCTGGGCCAACTCGATCGCGATGACCTTCAGCCCGGCGGACGCGGCGGCGGACGCGGCTGGGCCGGCGCCGGGCTCGCGCTCGAACGTGACGAAGCGACCGGTCCCCAGGGCGGTCTTGCGTGCCTGGGGATGCTCCGGTGGTGCGGTGTCGCCGCACAGCCAGATCCGCTCGACCCCGAACGCGGCGGCCGTCCTGACGATCGAGCCGACGTTGAACGGCTGGCTGACCGAGTCGAGCAGCAGCCCGACCCTGGCCTGGGTCAGCTGGCGCCAGGACCTGTTCAGGCGCTTGACGTCCGTGGGGCCCAGCGACCTGGGTACTCGGGGCCGGGGCCCGGCGGTCATCCGCCCACCCCGCTTGCCCGGCCCGCCCCGGCGACCCTCAGCACGCGGTACCCGGCCCGCGCGGCGATGCGCTCCGCGGGCCAGCCCGAATCCCCCAGCCACCGCTGCAGCGAGTCGGAGCCCAGATAGCGCTGGACCACAAGGTACGCGGCCCCGGCCGGCCCCAGGCGAGCCAGCCATTTCGTGAGCAGCGCGTGCAGCGCGGGCTTGCCGATCCGGATCGGGGGGTTGGACCAGATCAGGCGGAACTCATCGGGAACGGCCGGATCGTCAGGCCTGGCACAGCGGACATTTGTCAGGCCCGCGCGCTCGGCATTCCTGGCGCAGAGCTCCAGGGCCCGGCGGTTCACGTCGACGCCCCAGACCTGGGCGCCGGGGGAACGGACCGCCAGCACCAGCGCCAGGGGGCCGTAGCCGCAGCCGAGATCGAGCAGGTTCCCCGCGGCGGGCGGCTGCGGCGCTGCCTCCAGCAGCAGCCGGGTGCCGGGGTCCAGCCTCGAGGGCGAGAACATGCCGGAGTCGGTCTCCAGCTCGAGGTGCAGGTCGGGCAGGACGACATGCACCGAGCCCGGGCGCCGGCCAGCGGCCGGGTGCTCGGCGAAGTACTGCTGGCCCACCGGCAGACTCTAGCTCGGCCGCTGCGGCGCGCGGCCTGGCGGAGGGGGCGGCGCCGGGGCCGGGCGCGGGGCGGGACCTGCAGCAGCCGCTCCCGGCGCCGCAGCCGCCCGAGCGGCCCCAGACGCCCCAGCCGCGCCCAGCGCACTCTCCGCGGCCAGGGCGGGGTTGATGTACCGGCGGGTGACCCAGCGCTCGACCACGAACGTCAGGACCGGGATCGTGCCGGCGAGCAGCACGAGCACCGTCTGCGGGCTGGCCAGCTTCATGCCCACCTGGCGGGTCATCAGGTACGCGGCAGTGCCCACGTAGTTCACCACGACGACGTTGTGCGCGAAAACCTGCAGCGGGATCCCGACGAAACACAAGATCACCAGCACCACGCCAGTCACGTAGGCCATGACCCGATAGCGCCGCACCGCCGCGGCGAGCGCTTCCGCACGCACCGTCCTGCCTCCTCAGATATCGTCACGCGAGCAGCGCTAGCCCCAGGGAACGCCCGCCCTTCGCCCCGCGGAGCAAGCTCCGCGGCGGAGAGCCGCCCGGCTTACCCCGCGGGCTAACGCAGCCCGTGCCACCTGCCGTGTCCCTTCACCTGCTGGTTCAGCCGGGCCAGGTAGGCGTTGTAGGCCGCGAGCTCGGGATCATCCTCCTCCGCGGCATGGGGGCCGTCCCGGGCGCCGGGGCGGCCGCCTGGTCCTGTTCCCGCAGCCGCGCCGGGCGGGAGGTCCACGTCCTCCGCCTCGCCGGGGTCGGCGGGCGGCTTGAACTCATCCCGGATGGTCTTCGCCCAGAAGATCACCCCGAGTACCGCGAAGACCGGCCACTCAAACGTATAGGCCCAGCTCAGCGCGTTGCCCGACTCAGCCCGATGGAACTGCCAGTCGCCGAGCCACAGCATCCCGAACACGCCTAGGACCGTGAACGCATGCCAGCCGAGCCACCTCGGGGTGAGCAGGAAGTGCCACCGCGGCCTGGCCGGAACACTGGACATGCCAAAAGCCTAGCGCTGCGCTGCCGCCAGCCCGAGCAGCGGATATCACGTCGTCCAGGCCCTCACCGCGTCGGCGCCGCGCCACGCTGGGGCCAGACTCGCCGGGGGTTCGCCCGGGCCCGCGCCCGGTGAGCTCTGCGTAACCAGGCACTGCCCGCGAGTCACTGCCTCGCTGGCCGGGCTGGTCAGCCATAATCGGAGCCATGTCTCTTGCGGAACTTCTCTCCGGGCGTGGCGGGCACGCTGGGCGGCTTCCCCAGCGGCTGGAGGACCTGCGCGGGCCGGCCCGGGGAGTGATCGTGCTGCCCAGGCACCTGTCCTGGCCGGGCATGCGAGAGTTCGACGTATCCGACGACAGTACCCGCCGCAGCATGTACGGCATCGTGCTGAGCCAGGGGCGGCGCAACGACGTGGCGCGCTTCCTCAACCCGCGGCTGCTGCGCGAGGACTGGCCGGTCATCCGCGCCTCACTCGATCCCAAGCTGCGCCGCTGGTGCGAGCGCAGGTTCTCGCTGCACGGCCCGGGAGATGCCGGCCAGACGCTTGGGTAACCGCACGCCGAGCCGTGTGCCAGGCTGGCGGCATGCGCAAATACGTCATCATGGGCGTGCAGGGCAGCGGCAAGGGCACGCAGAGCGCCATGCTCGCCGCCGACCTGGATCTGGTGCACATCAGCGTCGGCGATATCCTCCGCTGGAATGTGCAGCACCACACCAAGCTCGGCGCCCAGGTCAGGCGCACCATGGCCGGGGGCGAGCTGGTTGGCGATGACCTGGTCGAGGGCATCGTGCGGGACCGGCTGACCCAGCACGACTGGAACTACGGGTTCATCATCGACGGCTTTCCGCGCAACGAGCGGCAGGCGGAGTTCTTCCTGGAGAGCTACGACATCGACGGCGTGATCCACCTCGACCTGCCCGACAGCGAGGTCAGGCGTCGGGTCATGGCCCGCCGGCTGTGCTCGGGCTGCGGCCTGGACTACAACCTGCTCGCCAGCAGCCCCCAGGACCCCGGGAAGTGCGACGCCTGCGGCGGCGAGCTCGTGACGAGGGAAGACGATACCGAGGAAGCGCTCGCGGTCAGGCTTCGCGACTATCACCAGAAGACCAACCCGGTGCTCGACATCTTCCGGCGAAAGGAATACGTGGTGACCGTCGACGCCCGGCCTGATCCAGAGCAGATCCAGCAGACCATCCGGACCCGCCTGGGCCTGCCGCCCTATCACCCGGCGCAGCGGGCGGCCGGCTGACCCGCGTGCGGATCGTCGTCGCGCCCGACTCGTTCAAGGGCACCATCGGCGCCGCCGGGGCGGCCGCGGCGCTGGCCGAGGGCTGGCGCAGCGTGCGTCCGGGCGACGAGCTGGCGTGCGTCCCGCTCGCCGACGGCGGCGAGGGGACGCTGGAGGTGCTGGCCGCTGCCGCCGCGGCGCCCCGCTGGCACCGGGTCCAGGTCACCGGGCCGGCCGGGGAAACGGTGGCCAGCTGCTGGCTCGACCTTCATGACGCAACGGGGTACATCGAGCTCGCCCGCGGCAGCGGGCTGCCGCTGATGGCGGCTCTCGACCCGCTCGGCGCACAGACGGCCGGAACCGGGGAGCTGATCGCCAGCGCGCTGGACGGCGGCGCCCGGCGCATCGTCATCGCCCTGGGCGGATCGGCGTCCACCGACGGCGGCACCGGGGCCCTGGCTGCCCTCGGCGCCCGTTTTCTCGACGCCGCCGGGCAGGAGCTTCCGGCGGGCGGGGGAGCGCTCGGCGCTCTCGCCTCGGCCGACCTGACCGGCCTCCGCCCTCCGCCGCCCGGCGGGGTGGTCTGCCTGACCGACGTGCGGGCCCCGCTGCTCGGGCCGCGCGGCGCGGCCGCCGTGTTCGGCCCGCAGAAGGGCGCCGATGCCGCGCAGGTCGCGGTCCTGGAGGCGGGTCTCGCCCGCCTCGCGCGCGTCCTGGGCGGCGACCCCTGGGCGCCGGGAGCCGGGGCCGCGGGCGGAACCGGCTACGGCTTCGCCGCGGCGTGGAGCGCGGAAATCACGCCCGGGGCCGCGGAGCTGTGCCGCGTCGTCGGCCTGGACCGCGAGCTCGCCGGCGCCCAGCTGGTCATCACCGGCGAGGGAAGCTACGACGCCACGTCCGGCGACGGCAAGGTCACCGGCACCGTGCTGGCCGCGGCGGTGCGGGCTGGCGTTCCCGCGGCGCTCGTCGCCGGAGTGATCGCCGCCGACCCGCCGCCCGGCGTTGCGGCATCGGTGGCGCTGGCCGTGCTGGCCGGCGGCGCCAGCCGGGCGATGCAACGCCCCGATCGGTGGCTCCGGCAGGCCGGCCAGGCGCTGGCGAGCGATCTTGCATCCGGCCTGGCCCATCCCGATCAGGCGCTGCCCGATCAGGCCCTGTGAAGCCTTAGCCTGGCCCTGTGCGGGAAATCGCGGTCTTCAGCGGCAGTGCCCATCCGGACCTGGCCGAGGAGATATGCGCGCAGCTCGGGGTGGTGCTGCAGCCGGTCCGGCTGCGCCGGTTCGCCAACGACTGCCTCGAGGTTCAGCTGCAGTCCAACTGCCGGGAGCGGGACGTGTTCCTGATCCAGCCGCTGAGCGCGCCGGTCCAGGAGCACCTGGTTGAGCTGCTGCTCATGCTCGATGCCGCAAGGGGAGCCTCCGCGGCCCGGGTCACGGCGGTGATCCCGCACTATGCCTACGCCCGGTCGGACAAGAAGGCCATGCCCCGGGTGTCGATCGGCGGCCGGCTGGTCGCCGACCTGCTCGTTACCGCGGGCGCAAGCCGGATACTCACGATGACGCTGCACGCCCCCCAGGTCCACGGGTTCTTCTCGGTTCCCGTCGACCACCTGCACGCGCTCCGCGAGATCGCGGGCCACTTCAGCGAGCGGGATATCGCCGGGGCGGTCGTGGTCTCCCCGGACCTGGGAAACGCCAAGCAGGCCGCCATGCTCGCCCGGATGCTGGGCCTGCCGGTCGCGGCGGGCGCCAAGGAGCGGCACAGTGACACGAGCGTGACGATCAGCTCGATCATCGGCGACGTGGCCGGCCGCGACGTTATCGTCCTCGACGACGAGATCGCCCGCGGTACCACCGTCATGGAGCTGCTCGCGCAGCTGCGCGAGCACGGTGCGGGCTCGGTGCGGATCGCGTGCACCCATGGGCTGTTCGCCGAGGGCGCGCTGAAACGGATCGCCAGCCGGCCAGAGGTGATCGAGGTCATCTGCACCAACACCGTGCCGATGCCCGAGACCGAGCGCGACCCCAAGCTGCACGTGATCTCGCTCGCCCCCGCGCTCGCCGAGGCCATCCGCCGCATCCACGAGGGGGAATCAGTCAGCGCGCTGTTCGGCGCGAGCGCCTGACCCTACTCGCAGAGCTTGCTCCGCGAGTAGGGCTGAAGGGGGGTGGTCCCGCCCCCGAGGGCCTAGCACTGCGTCTGAGGGCCGCTGCGGTCATCCGCCCGCACCGCCCAGGCGGCGACCTGGGCTCTCGAGCTGAGGCCTAGCTTCAGCAGGATGTTGGCGACGTGCCGCGCCGCGGTGGCCGGGCTGATGACGAGTTCCTCGGCGATGGCTTTATTGCTGCAGCCCTCGGCGATCAGAGCGACGATCTGACGCTCACGCGGGGTCAGCCCGCCGGGGGCAGCCACCTTCGCGCCCGGCCGAGACGCGGTGCCGGTGGCGTCACCGGTTGTCGCGGGGTGCGGGGGCGCCAGGGCCAGCTCGACCGCGGCGGCTGCGTCCAGGCCGGAGCCCTGCGCCCAGAGATGCCCGATCGCCTCCTGCCCCAGGCTTCGGGCCGCGGCGAGCAGGCGTTCGCTGTGCGCGCCGGACTGCGACGGCAGGCGCGCTGCGTCGCGCAGGGCAGCCGCCGCGGCGGCCAGCTGCACGCCTCGGTCCGGTCGCTCCTCGGCCGGGGCGAGGGCGGCGAAGGCCTCAAGGCCGCGGATCATGCCGATGCGGCTGCCCATGGAGCGGCTCAGTTCAGTGCTTTCCGCCAGATGCCTGCGGGCGAGCGCGATTTCCCCCTGGTCCATCGCGATCCGGCCGAGGCCCGCCAGGCATCGCGCGATCTCCGGCCGGGCACTGACCTCGCGCAGGATGGTCAGCGCGTCGGCGTAGCGCCGCTGCGCGCCAACGGCGTCGCCGGTCAGCCTGGCCAGCTCCGCCAGGCCGAGCAGGGTTCGGGCGGCGCCCCACTGCTGATCGATATCGCGCATGACCGCCAGCGCGGCTTCCGCGAGCCGCTGCGCCTCCCGCAGGTCGCCGCGCTGGCCGGCGGCGGCCGCCATGGTTCCGAGGGCATATCCCTCGTCCCACTTGTCGCCAGCCTTCCGGGCGATCGCGAGCGCCTGGTCCGCGCGGGCCGCTGCCTCGTCGGCCCGCCCGGCGTGCAGCGAGACCTCGGCGAGCAGGTTGAGGGCCGCCGACATCCAGGATTCCTCGCCCGCCTCCCGGCAGAGCTGCAGCCCCTCCGCGGCCCGCGCCCCTGCGCCGGCCGGGTCGCTGGCCAGGGCCAGCTGAGCCCGCCCGACCAGGGCAGGACCCCGCACCCCGGCCGGCACCGCCGGCGCGTCGAGGCCCAGGAACGAGTCGAGCCACTCCGCGCCCTCGGCGAAGGAGCCCCGCACGATCCAGACGGGCCGCGCTGCGGTGCAGATCCGCAGCCCCGTCTCGGCGTCTCCCTCGGCCAGGCAGTAGCTGAGCACCTGCCGCAGGTTGCCGGCCTCGGCGTCAAACCGCCGGAACACGTCCACCCGGGCCGACCACGAGGCCGGGATCAGTGCCATCCCCACCCGGTGGAGGTGCTCCACCTCGCGCAGCGAGTAATCGCGCAGCCGCCGCTGCATCATCGTCGCCTCGCCCGCGTCGGCCAGCCGCGACGCGGCGTATTCGCGGATAGTGTCGAGCATCCGGTATCTGGTCTGGCCGCGCGCCTCGGTGTCGGCCACGACCAGCGACTTGCCGGCCAGCGTGGCCAGCAGGTCCAGGATGTCTGCCGTAGGCAGGTCATCGCCGGAGCAGATCTGCTCGGCCATCTCCAGCGACCAGCCGGCGAAAACCGACAGCCGGCGCAGCAGGACCTGCTCCCGGTCGGCCAGCAGGTCGTGACTCCAGTCGATCGCCGCGCGCAGCGTGCGCTGGCGGGGCGGCGCGGTCCGGTCACCGCTGGTGAGCAGCCGGAAGCGGTCATCCAGGCGGGCCACGATCTGCTCCACGGACAGCACCCGGACCCAGGCGGCAGCGAGCTCGATCGCGAGCGGGACGCCGTCCAGCGACCGGCAGAGGGCCGCGACCGCCGGAAGGTTAGCCGGCCGGAGGGCAAAGCCCGGAAGGGACGCCGCGGCACGGTCACGGAACAGCTGGATCGCCTCGTAGCGGCGCAGCTCCTCAGGGGCCTCAGCCCTGCCCGGCTGTGGCAGTGACAGTGGCGGAACCTGCCACACGGTCTCCGCGGCCACCCGCAGCGGCTCGCGGCTTGTCGCCAGCACCCGGAGCCCTGGCGAGCTGGCCAGCAGCCGGTGGCACATCCGCGCGCATGATTCGATCAGGTGCTCGCAGTTGTCGAGCGCCAGCAGCAGCCGGCGCGGGCGGAGCGCGTCGGCCAGCGTATCGAGCAGCGGGCGCCCGGGTTCCTCCTCGACGCCGATGACCGACGCCACCCGCGAGACGACGAGGTCGGGCGGCCGCAGGTCGCCGAGCTCGATGAACCACACCCCGTCGGGGAAGTCCTCGGTCAGCCCGGCCAGGACCTGCAGGGCCAGCCGAGTCTTCCCGATCCCGCCTGACCCGCAGAGGGTCAAGGCACGCATCGACCGCGCGAAGTGGCGCAGCTCGTTGAGCTCGCGCTCACGGCCGACAAAGCTGTTCGGCTCCTCGAAGCTACTGTGAACCTGATCTATGACCATTTTGGAATCAGACTCAAGTTCTTCCTTCCTGGGTTGAGGAGCTCCGGTGCCGCGCGCTAACCACGGCGGCCGGCCTGCTGGTTCCGGGCGGTGATCAGTCGCGTGCTCGTTCTCCCTGGTTGACTGACGCCCACCGCGCCGCCGCCGTTCACAGGCTGGCGGTGAGATGCCCGTCACTCGCCCCGGCTGTGGAGCGGCTGCGGTAGGCGATGACGGTGAGGCCCACGCGGACCCCGTCCGGCCCGCTGCGCCCGGCGATTCCGCCTGATGCTGACATCGGCGGGGGAGCCGGCGGCGGCCGGCCCGGGAGCGGGGCCCGGGCCGGCCGCCGGCGGGACTAGCCGGGGAGGTGGTCGAAGTCGCCGTCCCGGGCGCCAGCCAGGAAGGTGGCGAAATCGGCCCGCGAGCAGATCAGCGCGGGTCCGGCGGGGTGGCGGGAGTTGCGGATCGCGATGGTGCCGCCGGCCAGGGCGGCGATCTCGACGCAGTTCCCGCTGGGGTTGCTGTGGCGGCTCTTGCGCCAGGCTGCCTGGTCCAGGCCGGGGTCCTGGGAGCGGGGGGGAGCCAGGTTCACGCTGGTGTCCTTTCTGCGGGCTCGGGGGTCTCGCCGTGCTCCGCCCGGCTGTGGCGGGCGGCGCCTGGGCACTGATGCTCGATGCAAGTGCATCAGTACTTGCATATGCACATCCGCTTGCATCGTAGCGGACATGCGTCCGCCCGATCGGCACAGCCCCGCGTATGACCGTGGCAGCCGCTCAGACGAGCGTCTGCCCGCTGACCCGCCGCTCGTGAGCGAGCAGGTAATGCTTGCGCTCGATCCCGCCGCCATAGCCGGTGAGGCTGCCGTCGGCGCCCACCACCCGGTGGCAGGGGACGATGATGCCGATCGGGTTCTTCCCGTTGGCCAGGCCAACGGCGCGCGACGCCGACGGCTGCCCGATCTGGCCTGCCAGCTGGCCATAGGAGATTGTCTGGCCGTAGGGGATACCGCGCAGGGCCGACCAGACGCGGCGCTGGAACGCGGTGCCGTCCAGGGTAAGCCGGAGGTCGAACTCGGTCCGCTCGCCGTCGAAGTACTGTTCCAGCTGGCTGGCCGCCTCGGCAAACAGCTCGCCGTCCTGGCCGATGTCTGGTTTGCCGAAAATCTCGGGCGCCGGAAAGTGTCGCTGCTGGGTCATGTAGAGGCCAGCCAGGGCGCCATCGGCGGTGACCAGGGTGAGCGGGCCGACGGGGCTGTTCACCATGGTGTGCGTCCTGGGCCCGGCCGGATTGCTCGACGTCATGCTGCATCCTTCCGCCGCTGCCTGGTACTGCGCGCCCGGCCGACCGCCCGGCGCGGCGGCGCCGGGTCCCGGCCGGGAATCCGGTTGATGGCGTGGTCGCCGGTCGCCCACAGGTACTGCACCGCGTAGGCGCGCCAGGGCCGCCAGGGCGAGGCGCGTCTGGCCAGCGCGGCGGGTGTGGCCGGCAGGCCCAGCTGCCGGGCCGCGATCCGGATGCCGAGATCGCCGGCGGCGAAGGCATCGGGGTCTCCCAGGCCGCGCATGGCGATCGTCTCGATGCTCCACGGGCCGAGCCCCGGCAGTGCGGCGAGCCGCGCGCGGGCCTGCTGCCAGTCGCTGCCGACGCCGAGGTCGATCGTGCCGCTGGCCAGCGCCCCTGTCAGGGCGCTGAACGTCACGCGGCGCGCCTGCGGGAGCGCCAGCGTGGCCGGGTCCAGCGCGGCCAACGCGGCCATGTCGGGGAAGAGATGGGTGAGGCCGCCCGCCGGGTCGTCCATCTTCTCGCCGTGGGCGGCCACCAGGCGGCCGGCATGGGTGCGGGCCGCGGCGGTCGAGACCTGCTGTCCCAGCACCACTCGGACCGCGAATTCCGCGGCGTCGACCGTGCGCGGCACCCGGCGGCCCGGGGCCTTGCCCACGAGCGGCGCGAGTACCGCGTCCTCGCTCAGCAGGTCGGCCGCGGCCACCGGGTCGGCGTCCAGGTCGAGCAGCCTGCGGCACCGGCTGACCGCGATGGCCAGGTCGCGCAGATCGGTGAGGAACAGCTGGCAGGCGATGTGCTCCGGCCCGGGCCGGAGCGCCACGACGCCCCGGCCGTGCGGCAGGCGCAGGGTGCGCCGGTAAGCCCCGTCGCGCCACTCCTCGGCACCGGGCACAGCCGTCGCGGCCAGGTGGCCGAACAGGTTGTCCGGGACCAGCGGTGACCGGAACGGGAGCCGCAGGGTCAGTACCCCGGGCACGGCGGGTGCGTGCCCGCGGGTCGCACGCCGCCGCAGCTCGGTGGGGGAGAGGGCGAAGACTTCGCGCACGGTGTCGTTGAACGCCCGGATGCTGGCGAAGCCCGCCGCGAAGGCGACCTCTCCCATCGGCAGCGAGCTGGTCTCGATTAGCAGCCGGGCGGTCTGCGCCCGCTGCGCCCGGGCCAGGGCGAGCGGGCCGGCCCCCAGCTCGGCGAGCAGCTGGCGCTCGACCTGGCGGACGCTGTAGCCGAGCCGGGATGCGAGCCCCGGGACGCCGTCGCGATCGACGAGCCCGTCGGCGATCAGCCGCATCGCCCTGGCGACCAGGTCAGCGCGCTCGTTCCACTGCGGCGATCCCGGGCTGGCGTCCGGCCGGCATCGCTTGCAGGCACGGAACCCGGCCTGCTGGGCCGCTGCGGCACTGGGAAAGAACCGCATGTGCTGCGGCTTGGGCGGCACCACCGGGCAGCTTGGCCTGCAGTAGATCCCCGTGGTGACTACCGCGCAGAAGAACCAGCCGTCGAAGCGGGCGTCCTTCGCCTGGACGGCCCGCAGGCAGCGCTCCCTGTCTTCGTACACCCGTCAAGGATCGGTTCGGGGAGCGCGTGAGTCTAGCGAAAATCCGACGTGGACGAGGAGACGCAGACGGCCGAGCTTTAATGCCGCGCTCGGCCGTCGTCCTGCCGACGGTGCTAAGGAGGCAGCAGAGCGATTCGCCTCGGCGCTGTCCGGCTCAAAGGGCCGTCCCTCGAGGGCGGCGAAGACGCGGAGCGGATCGAGGTAGTCGCGCCACCAGGCGACCTTGCGGTCCTTGATGCCCATCACGGAGATATACCTGTTGCCGTATGGGTACCCGGTCCCGACGACCCTGCCCGCAGAGGAGTATTCGAGCACGGCCGAGGAGGTTGCTTCCGAGTAGTGCACGCGCAGGTCGTAGCAGCGGTCGAGGGCGAACGTGGCGCCGTAGCCCCGGTACAGCTCGATGATGCTGCCGCGGCCGACCACGTGGCGGGGGTAGTCGGGCACGGTGATCACGAAGTCGAAGACGACGTCTTCGGCGAGCAGGTCGAAGAAGTGATCACCGTCCACGTATTCGCGCAGGCCTTCCTCGATGATGCGGAAGAACGGATCCAAGGCCCGGAAGTCCTCGATGTTCTCTACCACTGGACTCGCTCCCTGAGGTTTGATGGCCGAGCGGGGGCGTTAGGCCGACTTGTCACGACTGCCCCTGTCAGTGTCGGGCAGAGCGTCGGACGAAATCGGCGAAGCTGGTCGGCGGCGCGCCCGTGACGCTCTCGACATCGCCGGTTGGCCTGGCACCGCGGCCGGAGGCGATGGTCTCGGTGAGCAGCCGGAGCATGTCGGCGTAGTCGGCGGGAACACCCGCGCTGACGCTAGCCTGGATCCAGGTTTCGCGGTCGATGTCGTTGTGCTTGACCGACTGGCCGGTCACGGCGGTGATCACCTCGGCTGCGTCGCTGACGGTCATCGCCTCGGCTCCGGTGAGCGCGTACTGCACGCCCGCATGCGCGTCCGGGTCGGCCAGCGTGGCAGCGGCGACTGCGGCAACGTCGCCTGCATCGACAAAGGACTCGGTGCCGTTGCCTGTCGGCACGGTGATGAGTCCGCCGACGGGCATTAGGTGCCCCTCGCTGAAGTTCTGCATGAACCAGGCCGGGCGCAGGATGGAATGAGTGAAGTCGCCTCGGCCCATGAGGTCCAGTTCGACGGCCCTCAGGGCGACCTGCGGCGGGGCCTGGTCCATGCCGTATGCGCTGAGGAAGGTCACGTGGCTCGTGCCGTTGGCGGCCGCGAGGTCGAGGAAGCTCCTGACGCGATCGGTGAACCCCGTGTCCCCGAGGAAGGGCGTCACCAGGTAGACACGGCCGATGCCGCTCAGGGCGGGCCCATAGGTGGCAGGGTCTTGCCAGTCGAATCGTACGTCGGCGCCGCGCCGTGCTGCGGTGTGGACGGCCAATCCGTGTCCGGTCAGCTTGGCGGTGAGGCGCGAGCCGGTCTTGCCGGTCCCGGCGAGGACGAGCACGCGTGATGTCGAGGTGGTCATGAGAAGATCCTCGGCCCTCCTGTTGAGCCAGGCAATGTGTTCCAAGCGCAAGTCTTTACGTGAGACACTCATGACCGTGGATGTCTTCCAAGATCATCTGGTCCGGGCGCGTGCGTCTGGCGGCGTCTTCGCGCGGTCGGTCGCCTGTCCGCCCTGGGGATTGCGGCTCGCTGGCACCATCCAGCTGGCGGTGCACGCCGTGATGCAGGGGAGTGGGTGGCTGTGGGCCGGCGATCCGCGGTCCCCGGTCGAGCTCGCCCCTGGAGATATCGCACTGGTCCGCGGCGGCCCTGATCACCACATCGCCCACGCACCCGGGGCGACATGCCAGGAGCACCATGAGTTCCGGGTGCGTCACGAGGACGACGACCACGGCGACCCTGCCGCGTCGGTGTTCCTGTGCGGCGCTTACCAGTTCTCCGGCGACGTGGGCCGAGGGCTGCTCGACGCCCTTCCCCCGGTTCTCTCCCTTTCCACGTCACCCGGGGATTCGCTGCGGGACCTGATCGCTGTCCTCTCCCGCGAGCTGGCCGCTACCGCACCGGGCCACCAGACCGTGCTCGACCGGCTCCTGGATGCCGTGCTCGTGCTTGCGATCCGGGCCGGCCTGCAGCGGAGCGACACAGCACCCCGCTGGTACCAGGCACTTGCCGATCCCCGGCTGAGCCCTGCCCTGCAGGCCATCCACCAGGATCCTGCCCGGCCCTGGACGGTGCCGGAGCTGGCCGCGGTAAGCGGGCTGTCACGGGCGACCCTCGCCCGGCTCTTCCCGCGGGTACTAGGACAGTCGCCGATGCAGTACCTCACCGACTGGCGCATGACACTCGCTCGCGACCTGCTGCGCACCGATGGCAATGCAACCCTCGCCCAGGTCGCCAGGCACACGGGCTACGCCTCGCCCTTCGCCTTCGCCGCCGCCTTCCGCCGGCATCACGGCCAGCCGCCCGGACAATGGCGGCGACACCAGGCCCCGATGCCAGCATCGCGCACCGGCTATGCCGAGCCGCATCCTGTCTGACGCATCCCGAAGGCTCGCAGGGATCGTCTCTCGGATCTGTCAGCTTCACCGGGACAGCGGGTCTTGCGAGTGTCTGAATCCGGCTACGCCGACAAGGGCAGATGAGGTGTTCTATGAATGTAGCGATAACCGGAGTAATTAGGGTTGAGGCGGATGAGCCGGGCGGGTTCGGGCTTTCCGCCGGGCGGGCTCAGGATGCCGCCGGTGGTGGTGACATACAGCATGGCGGGGTCGCGGGGGTCGAAGGCGACGGACGTGGAGCCGGCGATGCCCTGGGCGTGTCCGGCGATGTCCTCCCGGTGTCCGTCTGGGTCCAGGCGGAGCACGCTGTTGTAGATGTGAGTGGCCAGGTAGATCCGCCCGTCCGGGCCTAGGTCGAGATCGTCGGCGAAGAGGCGCTCCGCCACTACCTCCAGGTCGGTGGCCGGGTGGGTGCTGTTTAGCGGGCAGCGGAGCAGCAGTGCCGTTCGCTGCTGGTCAGGTACACCCAGCCGTTGCGGGTGGCGATGCCGTTGACCCCGGCCAGCGGGGAGTCCGGGTCGCTCTTGGTGAGCAGTTGATGCGCGAGCCATACCGACGAGGTGCCGCTGGCTGGATTGGCGGCCAGGACATGCCCGTGCAGGGAATCGGCGATGAGCAGGTGATCACCGGCCCAGGTCATGCCGTTGCCGAAGATGAGGTCCGGCAGGTCGCATACCGTCTCGGCGCCGGCCGGGACGCCGAGACGGACGAGCCGCCATCCCTGACTCCCCATAGGGCCGGTCACGACCAGTGCGCTGGTGCCGTCGCTGACGATGGGGGTCGGGTTCGTGAGCTCGGCCAGCACCTCCTGTGCGCCGTGGCGGTGCACGTGGTCGACGCGGTTGCGCGAAGGGATCGTGCCCCAGCCATCCGCTGGTATCCCCCGTGGCTGGGGCGAGGTTTTCGATGAAGGTCCCGGCCGGCCATTCGGCGACAGGGCTGGCGGGTACCGGGCGCAGCGGCACCGGGTCGTGGGGTGGGTTCAGGGCGTCGGTGCGAGCGTAAGCGCTTCGCAAACACCAGTACCAGGCGACGGCGGCAGTGCACGCGGCGGCCACAACCGCCACTCCCAGCCCCAGCCACCGGTATGCGCTCGATGGTAGCGACACGACGGCCCCAGCTACAGCGGTCTCTCGGTTGCCGATCGGCTGGTGGGAACGCGCCTCCCATTGGTCTGAAGAGACCAGCGATGAGTTGCTCGGCTCAATCGGGTCATAGCTAGTACGGCAGCCGCCATTCGGGTTGTGACCTGCGGCGGAGCGCTCTCATCCGGTTTG
>WNFM01045317.1_pt1 | contig 38084 bp, 37 predicted proteins | sample 5400271 | NCBI WGS metagenome assembly WNFM01 (sample SAMN13153352, study PRJNA577476) | soil metagenome | isolation source: 60 cm saprolite on Douglas fir-dominated hillslope | place: USA:California | collected 2013-09-17
CCCTCTCACTCGTCTCGGCCCGACGCGGCTGCGGCGCGCCTTCATCTCGAGCCGCCCTCTCGCACGGATGCGGCAATGCTATTATATGGCAGGCTCCGCCCGACCAAGGCAAGCGCGGCAGCGATCAGCGAGGAGCGCGAACGGACGCGATGGACAGCAACATACTCGATGCCAAGGGCCTGCTTTGCCCGCTGCCGGTACTCAAGGCGCGCAAGGCGCTCAAGGCATTGGCGCCCGGCGAGACATTGGAGGTGCTGGCGACCGATCCCGGCGCGGTCAAGGATTTCGCCGCCTTCTGCCGCACCACCGGCCATCTCCTCGTCGAATCGACCGAAGCCGCCGGAACCTTTCGTTTCCTCATCCGCAAGAACGGGACTTGAGCCGCTCGGCCCTATTTGGGCGGGCCTATTATTTAGGCGGGTCGGTGAGCAGGAAGTTCTCGCGATAATAACGCTCGGCGCCGGGATGGAGCGGGATGTCGATCCCTTCGAGGGCGCGTTCCGGCGCAACCCGTCGGCCGATGATGTGACGGGTGGTGAGGAATTTCCGCGTCGGCTCGCTCCACAGCGATTTGGTGATCTCATAGACGAGCTGATCGGGAACGCTGGCCGCGACGACCCATAGCGCGTTGAGCCCGAGGGTGGGCGTCTCGCCGTCGAAGCCGGGATAGGCATCGACGGGGATCGTGGTGCGGGTGAAGAACGGGTAGCGCTTCTTCAGCTTGTCGATCGTTTCGTCGCCGATCGCTACCAGGCGGATCGGCGTCGTTGCCGCGAGCTCGGCGACCGCTGGGATGGGATAGCCGCCGACGAGAAAGAACGCGTCGAGCGTCTTCTCGCGGATGCCGGCGGCCGCCTCGCCGAGACGCGAATAATCGGGCTTCAGATCGCGCTCGCTCAGCCCGGCCGCCTCGAGCACGATGCGGGCATCGGCAAGCGTGCCTGACTCCTTCTCGCCCAGCCCGACCCGCTTGCCCTTGAGGTCGCGCAGGGTCTTGATCGGGCTGTCCCGCGCGACGACGATATGGATGCTCTCGGGAAAGAGCGCGGCGATGGCGCGCAGACTGGCGATCGCCCCCTTGGTCCTGAAGATGCCGTTCCCGCGATAGGCGGCGGACGCGATATCCGCTTGGCTCAACGCCGATTCGAGCTGGGCGCGGCCGATCATATCGACGTTCTCCACCGAGCCCTGCGTCGCTTGCGCCACGGCGATAAGGCCGGGAACGCCGCAATTGCCGCCGCGCTGGCAGTTCGGCGAGCCGGGCGGGCTGGAGATGGCGCTGGCGAGAATGCCGCCGATCTGGAAATAGGTGCCGGTCGCGCCGGCCGTGCCGATGCGGAAGAAACGCGGCTCGTCCGCCCAGGCCGACATGGCCGGGGCGATAGCGGCAGCGGCGAAAATGGCGACCAGAAGCAGGCGGGCATAGGAGGCAGGTCCACGACGAGAGCGCGGGCGCGAGCCGACGCTTGTCGGATCGATCGCTTCCGCTGCCTCCTCGATCTGAACCATTGGCCCGGCAGTCCTCCGTCCGGTCGGACAGCTTGCCGCGGAACGAGTCCCGAGCCGCATGCACATGCAAAACGCGGCCCGCGCGGCGCTTATTCCATCGATGATCAGTCTATGATGATCCCGCTGAATGTCGATGATCAAGATCACGCGAGACGCGGCAATCGTGGCGACTGACGAAATCAACGGTTGACAGCGTGACGGCGCACGATATTTTCCCTCGCCATGACCATTGGATTGTGGATCGCGCGACGACGAACCCGCTGACAGCCCCCGGGCCGCGGCCCGAGGGCGGTGTTGCCGGCGTCTGCCTTCGTGCGGCCGCCGCTTTGTCGCCGGATCCCTTCCACCCGCACGCCCTGCGGAGTCGGTCATGTCCAGAAGCAATGCCGCCCTTGCGCCCCTGCCGTCCGCCCTCGACCCTGGTGGATCCCATGAGATCGACACCGACAAGGCGCGGCTCGATCTCGCGATGATCCACGGCTTCCTCGTCCGCTCGCATTGGGCGGCGGGCATCCCCTTCGCTGTGATGAAACAGGCGATCGACAACTCGCTCGCCTTCGGCCTCTATCGCGGCAGCCGCCAGATCGGCTTCGCCCGGGTGGTCACCGATCACGCGACCTTCGCCTATCTCGCCGATGTTTTCGTCGTCGAAGCCGAGCGCGGCAAGGGGCTCGGCCGCTTTCTCGTCGACACCGTCCTGGCCCATCCCGAGCTGCAGGGGCTGCGCCGCTGGCTGCTCGGGACGCGCGACGCGCAGAGCCTCTATCGGCGCTGCGGCTTTGCCGAGCCGCCGGCACCGTTCAGTTTCCTCGAACGGTTGGACGGCGCGGTTTATCGGACGGTCCGTAGGGGCCGGGCTAGTCCCGGCTCTCGGCGAAGCTCCGCTTCGCCTGCTGCCGTCAGCGGTTTCGCAGAAACCGCGAGAGGCCCGCGGGCCGCCGCAAGGGCGGCCCCTACGCAATAGCTTTAAGCCGCCCGTGCCGCGCGTGCATCCTCGCGGATCATGTCGGCGGCCTTCTCGGCGATCATCACCGTCGGCGCGTTGGTGTTGCCCGAGGTGATGACCGGCATGATCGAGGCGTCGACGACGCGCAGGGAGGCGATGCCGCGGACGCGCAGGCGGTCATCGACCACCGCCCCGTCATCCTGCCCCATGCGGCAGGTGCCGACCGGATGGAAGATCGTCGTCGCGATGTCGCCGGCGACCTGCGCGAGCTCGGCATCGGACTGGGCCTCGATGCCGGGCTTGAACTCCTCGGGCGCGAAGCGGGCCAAGGCCGGCGCCGCGCAGATCCGCCGGGTCAGCCGGATCGCGGCGATGGCGACGCGACGATCCTCCTCGGTGGCGAGATAGTTGGGCTTGATCGACGGCGCCTCGCGGGCGTCCGGGCCGGTGATGTGGATGCTGCCCCGGCTGGTCGGCCGCAGATTGCACACCGAGGCGGTGAAGGCGGGAAAGGCGTGCAAGGGCTCGCCGAAACGATCGAGGGTGAGCGGCTGCACGTGATATTCGAGATCGGGCGTCTCGCGCGCCGGATCGCTCTTGGCGAAAGCGCCGAGCTGGCTCGGCGCCATGGTCATCGGGCCGCGCCGGAAGAGCGCGTATTCGAGGCCGATGCCGATGCGGCCGATGAGGCGGTTGGCGCGCTCGTTGAGCGTCTTTGTATTGTGCACCTTGTAGGCCATGCGCAGCTGCAGATGGTCCTGCAGATTCTCGCCGACTCCCGGCAGCGGATGACGCGCGGCGATGCCATGGCGCTGCAGCAGCTCGCCGGGGCCGATGCCGGAGACCTGCAGAAGCTGCGGCGAGCCGACGGCGCCGGCGGCGAGGAGGACCTCGCGCGACGCCGCGGCGAAGCTCTTCTCGCCGTCGCGCCAGAACTCGACGCCCGTCGCCCGCCTGCCGTCGAGGCGGATGCGGGCGGCCTGGGCGTGGGTCAGCACCGTGAGGTTGGGCCGCTTCAGCACCGGGTGGAGAAAGGCGCGCGCCGCGCTGCGCCTGATGCCGCGGCGTTGCGTCACCTGGAAATAGCCGCAGCCCTCGTTGTTGCCGCGGTTGAAATCGTCGGTCTTGGGGATGCCGGTCTCGGCGGCGGCGTCGCGAAAGGCGTCGAGGATCTCCCAGGACAGGCGCTGCTCCTCGACGCGCACTTCGCCACCGGCGCCATGCATCTCGTCGGCGCCGCGCACCTGGTCCTGCGAGCGCTTGAAATAGGGCAGCACGTCCTCCCACGACCAGCCGGCATTGCCGAGCTGACGCCACTGGTCATAGTCGCGCGCCTGGCCGCGCATGTAGATCATGCCGTTGATCGACGAGCAGCCGCCGAGCACCTTGCCGCGCGGATAGGCGAGGGCGCGGCCGTTGGTCCGCTTGTTGCCCATGCAATAGAGATAGCCGACCGGGATATGGATCCAGATGTAGTTGTCGCGCCCGCCGGCCTCGAGTAGCAGGACGCTTGTCGCCGGATCGGCGCTCAGCCGGTTGGCGAGGACGCAGCCGGCCGGCCCGGCGCCGACAATGACGTAGTCGAAACGACCGATAGTCTTGTCGCTGGCGTCGTCCATGGCATCTCCCCTGAACAGGCAAGATGCCTGAGAAGAGGGATGCCGTCGAGATCGACCGGACGGCGCGGCGCCGCTATCATCGATGTTGGAACGACGAGGATTCGAGGGAGAGATTTTCACCATGACCAAGCCTTCGACACCGGTGAAGCTGCCCGCGCTCGATCCGGCGACCGTCGCGGTGCGTCGGGGAACGAGCTATCCGGCCGATCTCGCCGAACCCTGCGCCGGGCGGGCGAAACGGGCCCTCGGCAACGTGCTCGGGCTGAAGAATTTCGGCGTCAACCTGACCGAGCTGCCGCCCGGCACGTGGTCGGCCTTGCGCCATTGGCACACGCACGAGGACGAGTTCATCTATGTCGTCGAGGGCGAGGTGATGCTGATCACCGATGCCGGCGAGCAGGTGCTGCGCGCCGGCATGGCCGCCGGCTTTCCCGCTGGCGTGCCGGACGGCCACCACCTCGTCAACCGCTCGGATAAGCCGGCGGTCTATCTCGAGGTCGGTGACCGGCGTGACGCGCAGGATGACTGCTTCTATCCCGACGTCGATCTGCAAATCCTGCACCAGGACGGCGTCTTCACTCGCAAGGACGGCAGTCCGGTCTGAGCAAGAGAGCATCCTCATTGCCGCGCAGCCTGCTCAATCCCGAGATCCAGCCCGGCGCGCCGTCGCCGCGCTGGTCGCGCCGCTGGCGCTTCGCCACCGTCATGGTGGTCGCCGGCTTGGGCTGGCTGATCCCCGCGGCGATTCTCTATCTCGTGTTCTGGCGCGGCTGACGCAGAATGCGTGTTATGTCGTAGGGGCCGGGCTTGCCCCAGCCCGTCTCGCCGCTGCGCCGCTGCGGGCCGGGACAAGCCCGGCCCCTACGTTGGGATGACTCTCTTACGCTGAACCGGAACGATCACACCTCATGACAGGAAATACCGTGCAGACGAACAGCAAAGCGCGTCTCGGCGTCGATATCGGCGGCACCTTCACGGATGTCGCGCTCGAGCTCCCGCAGGAGCATGGCGGGCGCCGCTTCAGCGCCAAGGTGCTGACCACCGCCAGCGCGCCCGAGCGCGGTGTCGTCCAGGCGATCGCCGTGGTCCTCGAGGCGGCGCAACTCGCTCCCGGCGATGTCGGCATCATCATCCACGGCACGACCTTGGCGACCAATGCGCTGATCGAGCGCAAGGGCGCGCGTACCGCCCTCATCACCACCGAGGGGTTCCGCGACACCGTCGAGATCCGCCACGAGAACCGCTTCGAGCAATACGACGTCAATATCGACCTACCGCCGCCACTGGTGCCGCGGCGCTGGCGCTGGGGTGTCACCGAACGGGTCAATGCGCAGGGCGGCGTCGTCACGCCGCTCGACGAGGCGGATCTCGCCCGCATTCTCGGCGAGATCGAGCAGCAGGACATCGAGGCGGTGGCGATCGGCCTCCTGCACAGCTTCACCAACCCGGCGCACGAGCAGCGCATCGCCGCGCTGATCGCCGCCCGGCTGCCGCATCTGCCGGTGACCTTGTCCTCGGAGGTGTCGCCCGAGATGCGCGAGTACGAGCGTTTCTCGACCGCCTGCGCCAACGCCTATATCCAGCCGCTGATGGGGCGGTACCTGAAGAATCTCGAGCGCGACCTACGCCAGGGCGGCTTCGCCTGCCCGCTCTTCCTCATGCTGTCGGGCGGCGGCGTGACGACGATCGAGACGGCGATACGCTTCCCCGTCCGCCTCGTCGAATCCGGCCCGGCCGGCGGCGCCATCTTCGCCAGCCATATTGCCCGGCAATGCGGGCTCGATCAGGTTCTGTCCTTCGACATGGGTGGCACGACGGCGAAGATCTGCCTCATCGACGCGGCCAAGCCGCAGACCAGTCGCGTCTTCGAGGTGGCGCGCATCTATCGCTTCAAGAAAGGCAGCGGCCTACCGCTGCGCATCCCGGTCATCGAGATGGTCGAGATCGGCGCCGGCGGCGGCTCGATCGCGCGCGTCGACGCGATGGGCCGCATCGGCGTCGGACCCGACAGCGCCGGCTCCGAGCCCGGCCCGGTCTCGTACGGGCGGGGCGGTACGGCGCCGACGGTGACCGACGCCGATCTGACGCTCGGCCGCATCGATGCCGGCGAGTTCTCCGGCGGCAAGCTGCCGCTCGACGCCGCCGCCGCGTCGCGGGCGATCGCGGCGACGATCGGCGGGCCCCTCGATCTCGCCGTCGAGCTCGCCGCCACCGGGATGAGCGAGATGGTCGACGAGAACATGTCGAACGCGGCGCGCGTCCACGCCATCGAGAGCGGCAAGGACGTGCGCGCCCGCACGCTCGTCGCCTTCGGCGGGGCGGCGCCGCTCCATGCCGCGAGAGTCGCCGAGAAGCTCGGCATCGAGCGGGTGCTGATCCCGGCCAATGCCGGCGTCGGCTCGGCGGTCGGTTTCCTGCGCGCCCCGGTCGCCTATGAGATCGTGCGCACCAACCTGCAGCGCCTCGCTGCCTTCGACGCGCCGACCGCCAACCGCATCCTCGGCGAGATGCGCGAGGCGGCCGAGGCGATCGTCCGCCAGGGCGCCGGCGAGGCGCCGCTCAGCGAGCAGCGCTCGGCCTTCATGCGCTACAAGGGGCAGGGGCACGAGATCGCCGTTGCGCTGCCGGCGCGAACCTATACGCCGCAGGACGGCGCGCTGCTCACCGAGGCCTTCGAGGCCGCCTATCGCGCGCTCTACCGCCGCACCATCCCGGGCGTCGATATCGAGGTATTGAGCTGGGTGCTGACGGTGAGCGCCCCGGTCACCGCCGCGGCGGAGAAGCCCGCGGCGCTGGCGCCGTCGCGGCCGGCCCCGGCCAAGCACCGCCGCGTCTTCGACCCGCTCGACGGCGAGTTCCGCGACGTGCCGATTTATTACCGCAAAGACCTCGCGCCGGGTGCGGCGATTACCGGGCCGGCGGTCATCGTCGAGGACGAGACCTCGACGGTCGTGAGCCCGCGCTTCGACGCATTCATCGACGGGTTCGGGTATATCGAGATGAGACGGCGCGGAAGTCCGACGCGTTGACCAAGATGAGCCAGCCGATCGTGCCGCAATTCCTGATATCGGGTGCGTCGAGTCAGGAGAACGGCGGCGGCCTCATTCTGATGGCGATGCTAAAGCTCGATGTCCGGGCGCATGATGCCGCTCGCTCTGGAAAAGCGGAAGGCAAGGGCGCCGAAGACTCCGCCGCGCGGCAACGGCCCGGAGGCTCGACCACACAGCGAACAGATCTGCACACGTTCAGCAACCTCAATCAATATGGCACTCAAATCAATCGCATTGAGAGCCGCTAGCGCACTCCTCATGACGCAAACTGCGCTGGCCGGCTGCGCAGGCTCATCGACGACCGAGCCGGCGAGCGCCGGAGCTGCTCGCCAATCCCCTCAGTCACAGGAGGCGATCTACTCCGAGCAACAGAAAAATCACGTCGCATTGCTCGACAAACTGTTATCCGAGCACAACTATGTAGAACTCGCAAATTCCACTCGTAACTCGTCTGATACTTCCCTAATCGTTTCAGAGCTTGATTGGGGAAAATCGCGGATGATGGCGGGAAAAAGCGTCATCGTTCCCCTTCTTTACTCTACAAAACTCTGGGTAGTCGGTTCGGCGAATTCTCAATACGCCAATTTGCGGGAAACGGCGGCATTGATAACGATCTACTCGCTGATGGTCACCTACGCCGACGGCGTCAAATGCGCTGACCAGACGGCCCCTGGCCATCGAATCGATGCCATCGTCACTCAATACCGCGATCCGCTTAAAATGCTCGCCACGTTGCCAGTCGCCCAGAGGACAATAATTATTGAAACGGCGGCGAGGATGGAGGCGCAGACAGCCCCGCTGCGAACCAACGATAATTATCTATGCCGATTTGGAATGCAGGAAACCATCGATAATCTAAAGAAGGGCCAAAAGCTAAAAGAATTGCAACCTCAACCGGGACAGGTCGGAAAACAATTCCTCATTCAGGACGATCTCGACTACGAGCCAGAATATGTCCCGCGGGAGCAGTGGGAACCGAAGCAACGAAAAAGCCGATCGAACTTTCTGCCAGCGTTTACGGCATTGCTTGACGAAATGAATAGTGCGCTGTCGGCGCCGGCACAGCACATTCAGTAGCCGTCGGCAAATCTCCGTGTCGTCGCGTAGTCGAATGTGCTCGCCGCGCTCTGTATTAAGTCACGTGGAGGATTTGGCGAACGACATCAGCGTGCCGGTCACCCGGGTCCAACGGCGGAAAGCCGAGCAGGGCGCGATTTTTGACGCCGGAAGCGGGCAGCCGTGAATTATACTGGCGGCCGTATTGGGCGACGACCGTCCTAGTAATAGGGCCTGAAGCGGCGGCTTGAGGTCTCCATCCAGGATTTGACCGCGAAATCATGCGCGCCGCCTTCGCGGGCATAGGTGCCGTTGGCGATCGCCTGGAAGTCGCCGGGATAGATGCGCAGATCCGCCAGGGTGCGATCATCGAGCCCGTGGAGCTCGGCGAGAACCGCGCGCCGCGCCAGCCAGGAACGGGCGAAGGCGAGCAGGCGGTCGGCGAGGCGGGGACGGGCCAGGGAGCGGTCGGCGGCTTCCGGTGCGTGGGTTGCAGTGAGACGCATGGCGAACTCCTCATCGAAGTGAGAGCGTTCCGCCCTGGCTCGGCATCTCTGAAATGCGCCGCGCGAGCATTATAGGTCTGTATTCCTGACCTTTAAAGGGAAAAATGCTGCGTTGCAGCATCTTTGACCTTTAGCCGGGATGCACGGTGCCCCGCCGGAGGGTAGGGGTCAAACCGCGAGCAGCGTGGATTCCCGATGCCGCCTGCCGCGCACGCTCGCAAGTCAGCGCCGCCGTTATTCCTGCCACGGGCTGACGACCACGAGTCCGCAGCCGGCGAAATCCTCGACGTTGCGCGTCGCCACGGCGGCCCCACGCGAGCGGGCGATGGCGGCGATCTGCGCATCGGCTTCGGAGATCGGCCGACCGGCGCGGCGTCGCGTCGCGGCGATCTCTGCGTATTCTCGGGCGGCGGCACTGTCGAAGGGCAAGACGCGACCGGCCAAATCCTCCGCGAAGACCAACGACACGACCGATGCCAGCGAGCGCCGCCGCTTGCCGTCCGGCAGCAAGGCGATTCCGTAGAACAGCTCGGCCTCGGTGATCGTCGTGGTGAAGAGGGCCGTTGCCGGTTGGGATCGCATCCACCCCATCACTCGCGATGAGGGCGTCGGCCGCCATGCCTCCGACAACACATTCGTGTCGAGGACGATCACTTGAAATCGGGCGGCTCGCGCATCGGTCCGCGCGGCGGCAAGTCGAGATCGACGCCTCCAAAGGGTTCGAATCGCCGGTGCATCGCGTCAGCCAAATTCCCTCGCGATGTCGTTCCTTCGGCAAGAGCCGTGCGCAAGATGTCGCGCGCTTCATCCTCCATCGAGCGATTTCGCTGCGCCGCACGCAGACGCAATTTGCGCTTGAGAGCCTCGTCTAGGCTACGGATGGTGATGCTAGCCATCTCGAAATCCGTTATGCAATCAATGCAATCAATGCAATCAATTTAATCATTGCAGAGCGGTTCGGCAAGCGGCGCTGATCGTGAATTCATCGTCTGTCGCACACCTCTTGCATGTGGAACAAGCCTTGCCGATTGCCGTCGGGATTGCTATATTCGTTCTTGTTTTGTTTCAACGCTCTTTCTCATCGTATATAGGCCGGATACATACGGGGAGCCGTCTGCTTGATCGTCTCGCGCTTGCCTGTCGACCGGGCGAGTGCGCCCGGCGGCCGAATTGACGTTGAACGAAGCAGAGCCGACTCAGAACCATTCCCTGCATTCCGCCTGCAAATCAGGTGGCCGGCGTCCTCGCCGGAAAGAGATGCTCCGCAGGTGCCGTCGCGCCGACACTGCGGTCCTTCCCACTACCGGTAGACAGGTCTCCTGCAAAACACCTGCATTTTACACGCTCGACGCTAGATCTGGCGCTGTGCTCGTCGCGTGCGTGCTCCAGTATCCCCGAAACAGCGGCGCCATGTCGGCGCCGTATTGCCCTCCATCGCCGCGCGCGCTAGCCTCGCGCATGACCGTGATCAACAAGGCGAATTCCGCCCTCGCGCAGATCCACATGCAGATCATGTGGTCGCGCCTCATCGCCGTCGTCGAGGAGCAGGCCCAGACGCTGGTGCGCACCGCTTTCTCGACCTCGGTACGCGAGGCCGGCGATCTCTCGGCCGGCGTCTTCGATGCCGAGGGCCGCATGCTGGCGCAAGCGGTCACCGGCACGCCCGGCCACGTCAACTCGATGGCCAACGCCGTCAAGCATTTCCTCGCCGCCTATCCGCTCGCCGGCATGCAGGAGGGCGACCACTATGTCACCAACGATCCCTGGCTGACCTGCGGCCATCTTCACGATCTCACCGTGGTCAGCCCGACCTTCCACCAGGGACGGCCGGTCGGGCTCTTCGCCTCGACCGTCCATGTCGTCGATATCGGCGGGCTCGGCATGGGGCCGGACGGGCGGCAGGTCTTCGAGGAAGGTCTGGCGCTGCCGATCATGCCGCTCGCCCGCGCCGGGGTGATGAACGAGGATCTCCTGCGCATCGTGCGCGCCAATGTCCGCGAGCCCTTGCAGGTCGAGGGCGACATCTACGCCCTTGCCGCCTGCAACGACGAGGGCAGCCGCCGCCTCGTCGACATGATGAGCGAGTTCGAGATCAGCCATCTCGAGATCCTCGGCAACCAGATCATCGAGGCGTCGCGCGCCGCAACCCTGGCCGAGATCCGCAAGCTGCCGCGCGGCGTCACAAGCAACAGCGTGCGCATGGACGGCTATGACAAGCCGCTGCTCCTCGCCGCCGCGATGACCATCCACGAGGACGGCATCCATGTCGATTTCGCCGGTACCTCGCCGGCCAGCGCCTACGGCATCAACGTCGTGCTCAACTACACCGCCGCCTATACCGCCTTCGGCATCAAATGCGTGGTGGCGCCCGAGGTGCCCAACAATGCCGGCTCGCTGGCGCCGCTGACGGTGAGCGCGCCGGAAGGCTGCATTCTCAACGTCAAGCGGCCCTATGCGGTGGCGGCGCGCCACACCGTCGGCCACATGTTGCCCGATCTCGTCTTCGGCTGCCTGCACCAGGTGCTGCCGGGCGGCGTGCCGGCCGAGGGCGCCTCGTCGCTGTGGAACCCGCAGATCACCGGCGGCGGCTCGCTGATCTCCGAGATGGACGGCGAGAACGCGGCAAGCGACCTTGCCGAGTTCAGCACCGTCATCTTTCATTGCGGCGGCACCGGCGCGCGGCCGGGCAAGGACGGGCTCGACGTCACCGCCTTTCCGAGCGGCGTGCGCACCATCCCGGTCGAGGCGACGGAGTCGATCGCCCCCGTCATCTTCCGCCGCCGCGAGTTCCGCGAGGGCTCGGGCGGTGCCGGCAAATATCGCGGCGGGCTCGGCCAGGTCATCGAGCTCGCCGGCGCCGACGGCGCGCCGATCAGCCTCCTGTGCAATTTCGAGCGCATCAACAATCCGGCGCGCGGGCGCAATGGCGGCGGCACCGGCGCCAACGGCAAGGTGACGCTACTCTCCGGCCGGCCGATCAAGTCGAAGGGTCGGCAGACCGTGCCGCCGCTCGATACGATCCGCCTCGAGCTGCCGGGCGGCGGCGGTTTCGGCGCGCCGCGCGAGCGAGCGGCCGAGCAGGTGGTCTCCGATGTCGCCGACGGGCTGATCACGCGCGAGACGGCGGAGCGCGACTACGGCGTCGTCCTGCTTGCCGATGGCAGCGTCGATCGTGGCGCCACGGTGCGCTTGCGGGGGGCGCAGGCGGCCGAATAGAAAAGTTTGGACGGGGATTGCCACACGGGGCGGTGAGGATCGCCGCTTCACGCAGGGGAGGGTGAATTGAGTAGAATCCTGACGACGACGGCGCTCGTCGCCGCTTTGGCCTTTGCCGGGCAGGCCGGCGCCCAAGAGAGCGTGAAGATCGGCATCCTCATGCCGCTGAGCGGCAATGCGGCAAGCGCCGGGCAGCAATCGAAGGCGGCCATCGAGCTCGCGGCCGAGATCATCAACAGCCCGCATCCCGGCCTCGCCTCGCTGCCGCTCGGCGCCGGCGCCGGCCTGCCCAATCTCAAGGGCGCCAAGATCGAGCTCGTCGTCGCCGACCACCAGGGCAATCCCTCGGTCGGGCAGAGCCAGGCGCTGCGCCTCATCCAGCAGGAGAAGGTCGTCGCCATCCAGGGCGCCTATCACTCCTCGGTGAGCTTCGCCGCGACCGCCGTCGCCGAGCGCTATGGCATGCCGTGGGTGATCGGCGATTCGGTGGCCGGGAACATCACCGAGCGCGGCTTCAAATGGACTTTCCGGGTGACCCCGATCGCCAAGGATTTCGCCGGGAACTACATGGAGTTCCTCGGCGATCTCAAGAAGGCCGGACAGCCCGTCAACTCGATCGCCATCGTCTTCGAGAACACCGATTACGGCACCTCGATCGCCGGCAGCTTGCGCGAGGCGGCCAAGAAGGCGGGGCTGACGATCGGCGCCGACGTGTCCTACAACGCGAACAGCTCCGACGTCTCGGCCCAGGTCCTGCAGCTCAAGGACAAGAAGCCGGATGCGGTGATCTTCGTCAGCTACACCTCCGATGCCATTCTCTACATGAAGACGCTGAAGAACCTCGACTACCGGCCGCCGACCATCATCGCCGACGATGCCGGTTTCGCCGACCCCGCCTTCATCGAGAATGTCGGCACGATCGCGCAGGGCGTCGTCAACCGCAGCGCCTGGGATATCGGCAAGCCGGGCAGCACCACCGCCAAGCTCGAGGAGCTGTTCAAGGCCAAGACCGGCCATGCGATGGACGACACCTCGGCGCGCAACATGCAGGCGTTCTTCGTCCTCGCCGACGCGATCAACCGCGCCGGTGCGACGTCGCCTGAGGCGATCCAGAAGGCGCTGCAGCAGACCGATCTCAAGCCGGAGCAGCTGATGATGGGCTATCGCGGCGTCAAGTTCGACGAGACCGGCCAGAACACCGGCGGCGCCACTTATCTCGTCCAGCTGCAGGGCAAGGACTACGTCGCCGTCTGGCCGGAGAAATCGGCGACGGCGAAGCTGATATCGCCGTATAAGGGGTGGCAGTAGCTTGTTGCGCTAACCGGCTCGTTGGCCGTTACCCTCACCCCGACCCTCTCCCGCTGGGAGAGGGAGACGCATAGCCCCTCTCCCAGCGGGAGAGGGACGGGCCCATCGCGCAAGCGATGGGAGGGTGAGGGCATGGCCACCGGGCGCGCTGTCGCATGATCCTCCTCCAAGTCATCGTCGTCGGCCTGCTGATCGGCGCCGTCTATGCGCTGTTCTCGGCCGGGCTGACGCTCATCTGGGGGATGATGAACGTCATCAATTTCGCCCATGGCGAGTTCGTCATGGTCGGCATGTATGTCGCCTTCGTGGTGGTGACCTACCTGCACGGCGGGCCGCTCGCCTTCGGGGCGAGCGCGGCGATCCTGCTCTTCCTGCTCGGCCTCGTCGTCTATCTCGGCCTCATCCGCCACATCATGCGCGGGCCGATGATCGCACAGATCCTCTCGACCTTCGGCCTCGCGCTACTGCTGCGCTATTCGGCGTTCTGGATATTCAGCGCCAATTTCAAGACGCTGCCCGACAACATCATGCCCGGCACGCTCAATATCGGCGGCATCCTGCTCGGCATGCCGCAGCTCGTCGCCGGCGCCGTCGCCCTCGCCTTGACGGTCGGCATGCATCTGACGCTGACGCGCACCGCGATCGGCAGCCAGCTTCTCGCCGTCGCCGAGGATCGCCAGGCGGCGATGCTGATGGGGATCCGGCCCGATCGCATGCAGGCGCTTGCCTGGGGCCTCTCGGCGGCAGGCGCCGGTATCGCCGGGGCGCTCGTCGCCACCTTCTACCCGACCTCGCCCGGCGTCGGCGAGGTGTTCGCGCTGACTGCCTTCGTCGTCGTCACCTTCGGCGGCTTCGGCAGCGTTCCGGGGGCGATGGTCGCCGGGCTGCTGATCGGCCTCATCCAATCGCTCTCGGCCTATTATTTCGGCCCCGTCTACAAGGATGTCGTCGTCTACGCGCTCTTCGTGCTGATCCTCTGGGTGCGCCCGCAAGGGTTGATGGGAAAGCTCACGCGATGAAACGGTCGTGGTTGGTCGTCGCGGCGGCGCTGCTGCTTTATCCCTGGGTCCTGACCGGCGCCTTCTATGAGCGCATGGGCGCCGATCTGCTGCTCGCCGCCATCGCCGCCTCGGCGTGGAACATCGTCGGCGGCTATGCCGGGCAGATCTCGGTCGGTCACGCTGTCTTCTTCGGCGCCGGCGCCTACGCGCCGCTGCTGCTCTACACCCAATGGCAGCTGCCGCCGCTGTTCGGCGTGCCGCTCGGCATGATGATCAGCATCGTGATCGCCATCGTCATCGGCATGCCGACCTTCCGCCTGCAGGGCCATTATTTCTCGATGGCGACGATCGCGGTCGCCGAGCTCATCCGCATCGTCGTCAGCAACGTCGATTTCCTCGGTGCCGCCGTCGGCATGATGGGGCCGGCGGTGCCGCGCAGCATCCTCGATCTCTCGTTCCGCAGCGCCGTGCCCTATTACTATATTTTTCTCGCCGTGCTCGCCTTCATCCTCGGTCTGACCTGGTTTCTCGAGCGCGGCCGCATGGGTTATTACTGGCGCGCCATCCGCGCCGGCGAGCGCGCCGCGCGCAGCCTCGGCGTGCCGGTCCGCCGCTACAAGCTCTACGCCCTGATGCTGAGCGCCGCCTTCACCTCGCTCGCCGGCTCGCTCTACGCGCTGATGGTCGGCTTCGTCGATCCCGAGAGCGGCTTCGGCATCCTCGTCTCGGTCGAGATGATCATCACCGCGGCGCTCGGCGGGGTCGGCACGCTGCTCGGCCCGCTGCTCGGCGCCGCCATATTGGTGCCGCTGAAGACGGCGACCAACAGCCTGTTCGGCGGCGGCGGCTCGGGGCTGACCTATATCCTTTATGGCGGCATCATCCTCGTCCTGGCGCGGTTCGAGCCCGGCGGGCTGCTCGAGCTCTGGCGCCGCATCGGCGTCCGGATGAGCCGCAAGAAACGGGTGATCCATGCTGCTTGAGGCACAAGCGGTGTCGCGCGCCTTCGGCAGCTTCATGGCGCTGTCGAAGGCCGATCTTGCCGTCGGCGAGGGCGAGATCGTCGGGCTGATCGGGCCGAACGGCGCCGGCAAGTCGACCTTCTTCAACTGCCTAGTCGGCGATCTCGTGCCGACCAGCGGCCGCGTCGTCTTCGCCGGCATCGACGTCACCACCGCCTCGCCCGAGACGCATGCTCGGCTCGGCATCGGCCGCACCTTCCAGGTGCCGGCGACCTTCGAGGAGATGAGCATCCTCGAGAATGTCATGGTCGGCGCCTTCCTGCGCCATCCCAGGCGCCATGAGGCGCGAAGCAAGGCGCGCGAGATCGTCGAGTTCGTCGGCCTCGGCGGCCAGATCGACCAGCCGGCGCGCAGCCTCGGCACGCCCGGCCGCAAGCGCCTCGAGATCGCCCGCGTGCTCGCCAGCGAGCCGCGCCTCATCCTGCTCGACGAGGCGCTCGCCGGGCTGACGCCGGTCGAGATCCAGACGGCGATCGAGCTGGTCCGCCGCATCCATCAGCGCGGCGTCACGCTGGTCATCGTCGAGCACATCATGGAGGTCATCCTCAGCCTGACCCAGCGCGTGCTGCGGCAGCCCGCAGGAGGTGGTCAACGATCCCGCCGTCATCGAGGCCTATCTCGGGCGAAGGCGCGAGCGGCGGCGGCGCCTATGAGCGACGTTCCGGCGCTCGAGGTCAGCCATCTCGAAGTGCGCTACGGCGACCTCGTCGGCGTCGCCGATGTCTCACTTGTCGTTCCGGAGGGGCAAGTCGTTGCCCTGCTCGGCTCGAACGGCGCCGGCAAGACGACGACGCTCAACGCGATCGCCGGGCTGGTGCGGTCGAGCGGCGGCAGCATCAAGTTCCGCGGCGCGGAGATCGGCAGCCTGCCGGCCTATGCCATCGTGCCCAAGGGGCTGGCGCTGTCGCCCGAGGGCTGGCGCCTCTTCGTCAACCAGACGGTCGAGCAGAATCTGCGCCTCGGCACGACGCCGCTCGCCGACAAGAGCCGGATACCCGATCTCCTCGAACGCGTCTTCACCATCTTCCCGCGCCTCGCCGAGCGGCGCCGCCAATCCGCCGGCACGCTGTCGGGCGGCGAGCGACAGATGCTGGCGCTCGGCCGCGCCCTGATGAGCGATCCCAAGCTGCTCCTGCTCGATGAGCCCAGCCTCGGCCTCGCCCCGGCGATCGTCGAGACGCTCTACGACACGCTGTGGTCGCTGCACGGCGAAGGACTGACGCTGCTGCTGGCCGAGCAATCGGTGCCGCTGGCGCTCGAGATCGCCGACTACGCCTATGTGCTGCAGACCGGCCGCACCGTGCTCGAAGGCCCGGCGCGCCAGCTCGAGGACGACCCCCAAGTGCAGAAGATCTATCTCGGCCTCAAGGACGATCCGGCGATCGCCAGTTGACCGTGATCTGCCCCGGACCCTTCGACTCGGACCTTCGGTCCGGCTCAGGGTGAGGGGCGTTGTTGCAACAAACGGCCCTCATCCTGAGCCGCACGCGTAGCGGGCGGGTCGAAGGATCGGCCACAAGGTTCGGAGCAAATCGACACCATGACCAAGATCACCGAAATTCGCTGCTGCGCCCTGCGCATCCCGCTCGAGGTGGCGACCGCCTTCTCGCAGCGCGCCGTCACCGAGCGCCATTACGCCATCGTCGAGATCACGGGCGATGACGGGCATACGGGCGTCGGCTTCTGCTATGCCGGCAGCGCCGGCGGCAAGCTCGTCTCGCTCGCCTTGCGCGAGCTCTTCGCCGCCAAGCTGATCGGCCAGGACGCCCATCGCGTCGAGGGGATGTGGCAGGAGATGTATCAGGAGGCGCTGCTGCAGGGCCGCGCCGGTGCCGTCATGCGCGCCCTCTCGATCGTCGACATCGCCCTCTGGGACCGCAATGCGCGGGCCGCCGGGCTGCCGCTCTACAAATTCCTCGGCGCCGTGCGCACCGATCGCGTGCCCGCCTATGCCAGCGGCGGCTATTACCTGCCGGGCAAGACGCCGAAGAAGCTCGGCGCCGAAGTCGCTTCTTACATCAAGCTCGGCTTCAAGGCGGTCAAGATCAAGGTCGGCCGCCACGCCGATCCCGGCGAGGAGCGGGCGCGCATCGCCGCGGCACGCGACGCCATCGGCCCCGATATCCTGCTCATGCTCGACGCCAACAATGCCTGGTCGGACCTGCCGACCGCCTTGCGCTTCATGCGCGTCTACGAGGAGTACGATCCCTACTGGATCGAGGAGCCGTTCGGCCCCGACGACATCGACAACCACGCGCGGCTCGCCGCCTCGACGCCGGTGCCGGTGGCGACCGGCGAGATCGAGGTGGGGCGCTGGCGCTTCAAGGAGCTGCTCGACAAGGAAGCCGCCGCCATATTGCAGGCCGATGCGGCGGTGTGCGGCGGCATCAGCGAGTTCCGCCGCATCGCGGCGACGGCTTCGAGCTATGGCGTGACGGTGTGCCCGCACTGGTTCCACGACCTGCACGCGCATCTCGTCGCCAGCACGCCGAATGCGCGCTATGTCGAGCTCTTCCCCGACGACAAGGTGCTCAATTTTCGCCGCCTCGTCGACCGCCAGCTCGTCTTCAGGGACGGCGACATCGTCCTGCCGCAGGAGCCCGGCCTCGGCTTCCGCTTCGATGCCGCTGCGGTGAAGAAATACGCGCTGGAGCCGTGGGGGTAGGGCGGCCGCTCAGGCCGTCACCGCCGCCGGCAGCCGATCCGGCCGTGCCCTGTGGCCGACGCGCAGCACCATCATGGCGGCGACGAAGCAGGCGAAGCCGGCGATCATGAAGGCGTGGAAATAGTCGCCGGCATTGTCGCGGACATAGCCGGCGCCGAAGGCGGCGACGGCGGCGCCGACCTGATGGGCGGCGACGATCCAGCCGAACATCATGCCGGCCTTCTCCTTGCCGAAGATGTCGGCGGCGAGGCGCACCGTCGGCGGCACGGTGGCGATCCAGTCGAGCCCATAGAACACCGCGAAGGCGCCAAGGCCGATGAACGAGCTGTCGAGCGCCATCGGCAGGAAGAGCAGCGAGATGCCGCGCAGCGCGTAATACCAGCACAGGAGATAGCGATTGTTCCAGCGGTCGGAGAGCCAGCCCGATGCGGTGGTGCCGATGAAATCGAAGATTCCCATCGTGGCCAGCAGGCTCGCCGCCATCACCTCGGGAATGCCGTGATCGAAGCAGGCCGGGATGAGATGGGTCCCGATCAGCCCGTTGGTCGACAGGCCGCAGATGAAGAAGCTGCCCGCCAGCAGCCAGAAATCGCGCGAGCGCACGCCCTCGCCGAGCGCCTCGAAGGCGGCGACGATCGGGTTGCCCTTGCTCACCGGGATCGGCGGCGTGCCGACCGCGTCGCCGAGCGGCGTCAGGCCGAGATCGGCCGGTCGGTTACGCATGAAGAGGGCGATCAACGGCACGGTGCAAAGCCCGACACCGGCGATCGTCAGCACGGCGACGCGCCAGCCGTAATGCTCGACGAGCGAGGCGAGGAAAGGCAGGAAGACGAGCTGGCCGGTCGCCGTGCTGGCGGTCAGCACGCCCATGACGAGGCCGCGATGCTGCGAGAACCAGCGATTGACCACGGTGGCGGCGAGGGCGAGCGCCATCATGCCGGAGCCGGTGCCGACGACGATGCCCCAGAGCAGGACGAGCTGCCAGGTCGCGCTCATCAGCGAGGTCAGGCTGACGCCCACCGCCAGCGTCGCCATGGCGATGACCATGGTGCGGCGAGCGCCGAGCCGGTCGACCAGGGCGGCCGAGAAGGGGCCGAGGAAGCCATAGAGGACGAGATTGATCGAGACGGCGAGCGAGATGCTGGCGCGCGTCCAGCCGAATTCCTGCTCGAGCGGGACGATCAGCACGCCGGGCGTGGCGCGGATGCCGGCCGCCGCCAGCAGCGTCACGAAGGTGATGGCGGCGACGATCCAGCCATAGTGCAGACGGCCATGCGCCATGCGCTCGAGCGATACCATTGCAGATCCCCAGGCAAAGATGCGAGAGCGGTTGACGACTCGGCTTGGTCCTGTCACTGATAGAGACAGGTCTGTCTCAGTGTCAACGGGTTTCGCCGGGTCGCGGAAAATGGCTGGCATGCAGAAAATGAAGGGCGCCGTCGCGGCCGATCCCCCGGCCGACAAATCGGCGCGCGCCCGCATCCTTGAGACGGCGACCGAGCTGTTCTATCGCGAGGGCATTCGCGCCGTCGGCATCGACACCATCATCGCCCGCTCCGGCGTCGCCAAGATGAGCCTCTACCGCAACTTCGCCTCGAAGGACGACCTCGTCGTCGCCTTCCTCGAATATCGCGACGGCATCTACTGGCAATGGTGGGATCATGTCATGGCGGGGCATCCCCACGATGCCGCCCGGCAGATCAGCGATCTCTTCGCCTCGCTGGCACGGCGGGTGAGCAGCCCGCAGTATCGCGGTTGTCCCTTCATCAACACCTCGACCGAGTTTCCCGACCCCGACCATCCGGCGCGCGCCGTCTGCCGCGCCAATAAGCGCGAGCTCAGGCGGCGCCTGCTCGATCTGGCGCGGCGCGCCGGGGCGCGCGATTCCGTCAGCCTCGCCGATCAGCTCCTCCTGCTGATGGACGGCGCCTATGCCTCGGCGCAGAATTTCCCCGCCCGCGGCCCGGCGCCCAGCCTGCAGCGCGCCGCCGAGGCCTTGCTCGCGGCGCAGCTCTAGTCCCACGACCGTCCCGACGAGTCGCGCGCCACGCCGCGCAATTTGCTGCTAGACTGGCCCGGACGCGCTTCCCTCACCGAGCGCGACGGGTCGGGGTCATGATACTGCAACGGTTTCTCGATTTCGTGCTATCGGCGCTGGGCTGGTTGGTCGACCTGTTCTTTCCGCGGCTCGTTCTCATGACCATCCTGCTTTGCCTCGGTGCCGGCGCGCTTTTTCTTCTCCTCGCCTGGCGGTCGCGCTCCGGCGGCGGGGCGGCGCCTGCGTCGCCCTCGGCATCGTCGCCCTGGACCGATGCCGTGGGCGCGCTGCGGAAACGCGGTCGACCGCGATCCTAGCGTCGTCGGCAAATGATCCTTCGGCTGATATGAGGGAGAAGACCATGAAGGGTTACATCGTCACTGTCGAGTTCGACGTCGATCCCGCTCGCTTCGCCGCCTTCATGCCGTTGATGGTGGAGAACGCCGAGACCTCGAAGCGCGACGAGACAGGCTGCCGGCATTTCGATGTCTGCCGGCCGCGCGATGTCGCGAATCGCGTCTTCCTCTACGAGATCTATGACGACGAGGCCGCCTTCCAGCGCCATCTGCAGAGCGGCCATTTCAAGGCTTTCGCGGCGGCGACGAAGGACATGATCACCGCGCGCCGCATCGTCGTCTGCGACCTCGTCGCGTGAGTGTGCCCATAGAGGGAAGTTCCATGCAGGGAAGTTCCATGCCGGGAAATCCAGTACGCGAGAAGCTGCGGCGCGGCGAGACCGCGCTCGGCATCATGGCTTTCGAGTTCTTCAGCCCGGGCATGCCGCAGATCCTGGCGGCGGCGGGCGCCGAGTTCTGTATCTTCGACATGGAACATAGCGGCGTCGGCATCGAGACGATCAAGCAGCAGATCGCCGCCGCGCGCGGCGTCGGGCTGGTGCCGATGGTGCGCGTGCCGGGAACTCACTACCATCTCATCGCGCCGGTGCTCGATGCCGGCGCCATGGGGATCATGGTGCCGATGGTCGAGACGGCGGAGCAGGCGGCGAAGATCGCCGCCTGGTGCCGCTATCGCCCGGACGGCGTGCGCGGCCTCGCCTTCAACCTGGCGCATGACGATTACCGCGGCGGCGACGTCGAGGCGAAGATGCGCGCGGCCAACGAGCGCACCCTGGTCATCGCCCTCATCGAGACCAAGACCGGCATCGACAATGCCGATGCCATCCTCGCCGTGCCGGGCATCGATATCGGCTGGCTCGGCCATTTCGATCTCTCGAACACGATGGGGATCACGGGGCAATTCGATCACCCAGAGTTCAACCGCGCCGTCGACCAGCTCCTCGCCGCCTGCCGCAAGCACAGCAAGGCGTCGGGCTTTCTCGCCGGCTCGGTCCCGATGGCCGAGGCCTGGCTGAAGCGCGGCATACGCTGTCTCTGCTACGGCACCGATGTTATGGTGTTCCAGGAGGCGCTTGCCACCGCGTTGCAGACCTTGCGGCGGCGCTGAGCATAGGGGCTGGCGGGAAGCCAAAATCATGCCGGACGATACGCCGATCGACACAGTCGCGGTCTCCTCCGAGACCGCGAAACCGACGGTGCCCGATGGGCAGGCGGGAACGAAGAGCCGCGAATCTGCGTTTCCTGGCCTATGAATACGATCGCTCGACCGGCCAGTGCCGCGCCACAGCCGGCCTTAGGGAGCGGCGGCAACGCCTTTCGCATAGCCATCGTCGACGATGACGATTTGTTTCGCGAAATGCTGCATTTCAAGCTGATCGACGAGGGCTATGCTGTTACGAGCTTCCCGGACGGTAGGGCCGCGCTCGAGCACTTCGCCTCGGGCGAGCGCGCCGATGCCATCCTGCTCGACTGGCGCATGCCAGGATTGAGCGGACTCGAGGTGCTACGCTGTCTGCGCCGCGCCGGGAACAGCACGCCGGTCATCTTCTTCACGGTGCTCAGCGAGGACATCTACGAGGAGGCGGCGCTCGAAGGCGGCGCCGTCGATTTCATCGACAAGTCACGGCGCCTGTCGATTCTCGTCAAGCGCCTGCGGCTGATCGCCGAAGGCGTGAGGCCGGCGCCAACGCCGGAGTCGGAGCGTAGACAGTCCGGCGATGTCTTGCGGCTCGGCCGCCTCGAGCTGCGCTTCGACATCAACCGGGCGAGTTGGGCCGGCGCGCTGGTCGATTTGACGCTGACCGAGTTCAAGATCGTCGCGTTGCTGGCGCTGCGCGTCGGTGAGTACATATCATATCGGGAGATCTACGATCTCGTTCACGGCAAGAACTTTGCGGCCGGCCATGGCGACGAGGGTTTTCGCCCCAATGTCCGCACCTTCATCACGCGAATTCGCAAGAAATTCTGCGATGCCGATCCCGCGTTCGATCGCATCCGCAACCACGCCGGATTCGGCTACCGCTACTGGAGTGCGGACTAGCGCCCGCTGGCCCCAAGGCCGGCGCTTCCCAATACAATCGGTGGCAGACTCATTATGTCTTGACATCGCCGGGATGTAAGAAAAATGTAACGAAACGGTCATTGTTCGCTTAACGGGGGATTTCTCGACGGGTACGTCCATCCTCCTCGACCTGCTTGCCGACATCGCCCTGCTGCTCTGGGGCCTGCGCATGGTGCGCACCGGTGTCGCGCGGGCCTTCGGGGCCAATCTCCGCCACATCGTCGCGCGCGGCACCGCGAATCGCTATTACAGTTTCCTCGCCGGGCTGGGTGTCACCGCGGTGCTGCAGAGCGCGACCGCGACGGCGCTGATCGCCAGCGCCTTCGCCAGCCGCGGGATGATGCCTTTGGCGGCGGCGCTCGCCATCATGCTTGGCGCCGATGTCGGCACCACCTTGGTCGCCCAACTGCTGTCGCTCAAGATCGCCTGGCTGTCGTCGCTCCTCATCTTCGTCGGCGTCGTCATGTTCCTCGGCAGCAAGGTGACGCGCTGGCGCGATATCGGCCGCATCGCCGTCGGCCTCGGACTGATGCTGCTCGCCCTGCGGCTGATCTTCGCGACCTCGGAGCCGATGCGCGACGCGGTCGCCCTCCATGCGATGCTCAACGCGATCGCCGGCGATACCGTGTTCGGCATAGTGGTCGCCGCCTTGCTCACCTGGCTCGCCCATTCGAGCCTCGCCGTCGTCCTCCTCGTCATGTCGCTGACCGCGGTCGGCGTCGTTCACACCCCCGCCGCCTTCGTCCTCATTCTCGGCGCCAATCTCGGCGGCACGCTGCCGGCGATCATGTCGTCGCTCTCGGAAGGGGTGGAGGCGCGCCGCGTCACCTTCGGCAATGCCGCCTTCAAGGCGATCGGCGTTCTCGTCGCGGCGCCCCTCATCGGCAATATCGCGCCTTACCTCGCGCTGATCGAGGCCGACCCGGCGCGTCAGATCGTCGATTTTCACCTGCTGTTCAATCTCGCTTTGGCGGCGCTCTTCATCGGCCTCACCGAGCCGGTCGCCGCGCTCGTCGCGCGGCTGTTGCCGGCGCGCGCCGGGGCCGGCGAGGACGAGCCCGGCCGGCCACGCTATCTCGACCGCACGGGCATCGATTCGCCGAGCGTCGCGCTGACCTGCGCCGCGCGCGAGACGCTGCATATGGGCGACATCGTCGAGACCATGCTGCGGCAGAGCATGATCGCGCTGCTCACCGACGATCGCAAGCTGGTCGGCGACATCGAGCGGATGGACAACGCGGTCGACCGCCTGCACGAGGCGATCAAGCTCTATGTCACCGAGGTGACGCGCGTCGATCTCGACGAGGCGGAGGGGCGGCGGGCGACCGACATCATCACCTTCACCACCAATCTCGAGCATATCGGCGACATCATCGACAAGAATCTGATGGAGCTCGCCGCCAAGAAGATCAAGAACAAGCGAAAATTCTCCCTCGACGGCGCCGCCGAGCTGACGGCGCTGCATCGCCGCGTGCTCGACAATCTCAAGCTGGCGCTCGGCGTCTTCATCTCGGGCGACGTCAAGATCGCGCGTCAGCTCCTCGACGAGAAAGTGGCGATCCGCGACGCCGAGCGGGCAGCGGCGGAGAACCATCTGGCGCGGCTGCGCGAGGGCCGCATCGAGAGCATCGATACCAGCTCGCTGCATCTCGACGTGCTGCGCGACCTGAAGCGCATCCACTCGCATATCTGCGCCGTCGCCTACCCGATCCTCGAAGCGGCCGGCGAGCTGACGCCGTCGCGCCTCAAGAGCGCCGAGCCGGTCGCCGATGCGGCGATCGATATCGCGCCGCGCCCGACCGGTTGATGGCGACCGGTTGATAGCGCAAGAGCGGCGATCGCTACAATAGGGTGAGTGCGACACGCCTCTGCGCACGGTGCGCTGTTCGTTCCGCAGGCGAAGATCGGTTCCCTCGCTTTCCCTCGAAACAGAGCCGCGTTCTCGGCGTTGTCGGAAGTGGGCAAGGGGGAGCCGTGCCGTTTCCTCGCGTCCGCGGCTCACCCCAGCGAAGGAATCGAGCATGGAGATGGACGCGCCGGCCGCCACCGATTCGGTCCTCAAAAAACTCACCTCCTTGATGCAGGAATGTTTCGACAACGACGATATCGTCGCCACTCCCGAATTGACTGCCTCCGAGGTGCCCGGATGGGACAGTTTGGCGCATGTCCGTCTCATGCTGATGATCGAGCGAGCGTTCCACATGAAATTCTCGGCGGCCGAGATTTCCGCCTTCAGGAATGTCGGCGACTTGGCGACCGCCATAGCGGCCAGAGCTCCGGCAGGTTGAGCTCTGGCAGGCGCCTGAGTTGAGTTTCTATTCCGAGCTGGCCTGGCTGCCAGCGCCGCCGCTCGATTTCAGGCAAAAATGCCGTGCGCTCTCGGCCGCGGACGGCGCCGTCGGTCGCGAGATCCGCACCCTGGCGTCCTATGGCTTGACGGAAAGCCAGCTTGCGCGCCTCTCCGCGTCGATCGCGGAGCTCGCGAGCAAGGGCGCCGATCTCGCGCCGCTCACCCCGTTCAAGCTGGGACTCGTGGGGAACGGGACGCTCGATCTGATCACGCCGGCGCTGACGGCCAGCGCGGCGCGGCACGGGGTGTTGCTGGAGTGGGTCGCGGCGGAGTTCGGCCAGACGCTTCAGGAGGCGCTCGACCCCGCATCCCGCATCAACCGGGCGCGGCCGGACGCGGTGCTGCTCTGTCTCGACTATCGCGCGCTGCCCAATCTGACGAGCCCGTCCGGCGCCGCCGACGCGCAGGACTTCATCGCCGCGTTGCGCCGCGGCTTCCGCCGCAATGGCGGGGCGATCAGCATCGTGCCGACCTTCGCGCCGCCGCCCGAAAGCCTGTTCGGCAGCCTCGATCGCACGCTCGGCCAATCGCGGCGCGCCACGCTGGAGGCCGTCAACCGCGCCCTCGTCGCCGATGTGGCGGGCTCGGACGACGTGCTGTTCGACGTCGCGGCGCTGGCCGAGACGGTGGGCCTCGGCGACTGGTATTCGCCGGAGCAATGGAACCTCGCGAAGCTGCCGTTCAACGCCACCTATGTTCCGCTCTATGCCGACCATCTCGGCCGCCTGCTCGGCGCCATCAAGGGCAAGGCGAGACGCTGCCTCATTCTCGATCTCGACAATACGATTTGGGGCGGCGTCATCGGCGATGACGGGATCGACGGCATTAAGCTCGCCCAGGGCGATGCCGTCGGCGAAGCCTTCCTCGACGTGCAGCGCACCGCCCTCATGCTGCGCGATCGCGGCGTGGTGATCGCGGCGTCGTCGAAGAACACCGACGAGATCGCCCGCGCGCCGTTCCGCGACCATCCCGAGATGCTGCTCCGGGAGAATCACATCGCCGTCTTTCAGGCGAACTGGAGCGACAAGGCGACCAACATAAAGGCCATCGCCGACGCGCTGTCGCTGGGGCTGGAATCGATGGTCTTCGTCGACGACAACCCGGTGGAGCGCGGCCTCGTCCGCGAGATCCTTCCCGAAGTCGCGGTGCCCGAGCTGGGCGACGATCCGGCGCTCTATGCGCGCACGATACTCTCCGCCGGCTTTTTCGAGGCGGTGGCGTTCTCCGACGAGGACCGCAAGCGGGCCGAGTTCTACCAGGACAATGCGAAGCGCGTCGCGCTGCAGGCGCAAGCCGGCGATGTCGACGCCTATCTCGCCTCGCTCCAGATGGTGATCGTTTTCGCGCCGTTCGATGCGACGGGGCGAGCGCGCATCGCGCAGCTGATCAACAAATCCAATCAATTCAACCTAACGACGCGGCGCTATGGCGAGGCGGAGGTCGCGGCGCTCGAGCAGGACCCGGCGGTGTTCACGCTGCAGGTCCGCTTGCTCGATACGTTCGGCGACAACGGGATGATCAGCGCGATCATCTGCCGCCCGCGCGACGCGACGAGCTGGGAGATCGACACCTGGCTGATGAGCTGCCGGGTGCTCGGCCGTCGCGTCGAGACCATGGTCCTGCGCGAGATCGTCGCCAGCGCGCGCTCGCGCGGCATCGAGCGGCTGATCGGCATCTACCGTCCGACGGCGCGCAACGGCATGGTGAGCGACCACTACCAGAAGCTCGGCTTCACGCGCGGCGCCGCGGCGGAGGGCGACGGCGACGAATGGCTGCTGTCCACCGACGTCGAGATCGCCGCCGCGCCGATGGCCGTGCGCCGCGCGGCGGCGGCGTGAGCGATGGATATTCCGCTGCCACCGCTTGATCAGCAGGGGGCCGCTTCACGTCCCAGCAATTCGCGCCCCGGCAATTCACGCCCCGGCAGTGGGCGCCGCCTGCCGCGGCGCGACTTCGTCATCCTGCCGCTGCTCAGCGTCCTGACCGTGCTCGCCATGCTCGGCGGCGCGGAAGTCGTCGCCCGCCTGGCGATGCCGGAAAAGAGCATCGACGAATGTCTCGCCCCCGACCCCATGCTGGGGAAGCGGCCGCGCCCGATGTGCGTCTCGCACACCAAGAGCCCCGAGGGCGATTGGGTGGAGAACCGCTACAACGAATGCGGCTATCGCTCGGACGCGTCGTGCCAGGCGCCGGCGGATGGCGCGTCGCGCCTCGTCGTGCTCGGCTCGTCGATGGCCTGGGGCCTCAACGTTCCGACCGGGGAGACATGGTATGTTCGCTTGGCCGACATGTTGTCGCACGCCTGCGGCAAGCGGGTCGACGTGCAGAATCTCAGCGGCGTCCTCAACCTCACGCAGATCGCGGCGCGCCTACCCGAGGCGCTGGCCCTGAAGCCGGCCGCGGCGCTGATGCTCATCACCCCCTTCGACCTCGAGGGGATTCCCCCCGGCCCGTTCGTTCCCGGCGTCGCCGACCCCGAAAGGAAGGAGCCGCAGGGGCTACGAAAGATCCAGGTGGAGATCGTGTCGGCGCGCGCCGTGGTCGCGGCCCAGCATCTCATCTTCCGCCAGCCGAGCAGCTACATTCCGCTCTATCTGCGCTATGGCGACAAGGCCGATTTCCTGCGCCCGCCCTTCACCCCCGCCTGGCGTCAGCGTCTCGACTACACCGATCAGGCGCTCGGCTATATGGCGGAGAAGTTCCGCAGCGCCGGCGTGCCTCTTGCTCTCGTCTTCGTCCCGCAGCAGGCGCAGGCCGATATCGTCGCCACCAAGCAGACGATCCCCGGCGTCGATCCCTTCGCCTTCGGCGCCGCCATCGGCGAGATCGCGCGCAAGCACGGCATCGTCTACAACGATCTGACGCCGCATTTCTCGACCATTCGCGACGCGCCCGATTTCTACCTCAATGTCGACGCCCATATGAACGGTCGCGGCAACGCGCTGGAGGCCGAGGCGGCGCGGCAAGCGTTGACGGAGGAGGGCGGCGTCCCCGAATTCAATTCCTGCCGCCAGGAAGCGCGGGACTGATTTCGGTGAGCGTCCCGTCGGTCGCATTCCTCGCTTTCGCCCTCGTCGGAGCGGTCGTCTTCAACGCGTCATCGGCGCCGCTCTGGGGCAGGGTGGTGCTCCTTGTCCTCAACATAGCCTTCTTTTGCAGCTTCCTCCACGGCGCCGCCTCTGCCGTTCCCTATCTCGCCTTCCTTTCCATCGGCTATCTCGGCGTCACCCTGTTGCATCGCAGGTCCGCCACCTGGTCATTCCTCCTCTTCCTCGCCCTGCTGCTGGGCGGGTTTTTTATCCTCAAGCGCTACAGCTTCGTGCCGTCGTCGCTCGAGATTCCCTTTGCCTATGCGAGCGTCGGCCTCTCCTACGTCTTCTTCCGCGTGCTCCATCTCGTGATCGACGCCCGGCAGGGCGCCTTGCCGGGCGCCGTCGGCCCCTTGTCCTATGTGAACTACACGCTGAACTTCACCGCCCTGGTCTCCGGCCCCATCCAACTCTATCCCGATTATCGGCGCAGCGAGACGGCGCGACCGCCGCTCGATCTCTTCATCGTTGCCGGGGCCTTCGAGCGCATCGTGATCGGCTTTTTCAAGGTCGCGATCGTCTCGCTGCTGCTGCTGAGATTGCAGAACGAGGCGATCGACCGCCTATCCACCCAGCCGGATTTTGCTGCGCGCGCGCTGGATTTTGCGGTGATCTGCGCGAGCTACCCGCTCTTCCTCTACGCGAATTTCTCCGGCTACACCGATTTCGTGATCGGCGTCGCGCGGCTTTATCGCATCGCCTTGCCGGAGAATTTCGCGCGTCCCTTCCTCGCCGAGAATTTCATCGGCTTCTGGGGGCGCTGGCACATCACCCTCTCGAGCTGGCTGAAGACCTATGTCTATACGCCGCTGCTCATGAGTTTGATGCGCCGCTTCCCGGCGCCGTCGGTCGAGCCCTATCTCGGGGTAATCGCCTATTTCGTCACTTTCTTTCTCGTCGGGGCCTGGCACGGCCAGACCTCGATGTTCCTGTTCTTCGGCATCCTGCAGGGCGGCGGCGTCGCGGCGAACAAGCTCTACCAGGTGACGATGACGGCGCGGCTGTCGCGCAAAACCTATCGGGCGCTGGCGGCTAATCCGGTCTATGCCGCCTGGTCGCGCGGCCTCACCTTCACCTGGTTCGCCCTGACCATGCTGTGGTTCTGGTCGAGCTGGGGCCAGCTCGGCGATTTCGTCGCGACGGCGGGGTGGGGCGCGATCCTCGCGGCCTTCGCGCTGCTGCTCGTCGCGGCGACGGCGATCTTGGCGCTCTGCCATATGCTCGTCGCCCGACACGACGCGGAGATCGCGCGTGACGAGACAGCGGCGGATCTGCCGAGCCCGTCGCGCTATTGGCGGACGGTGACGACGACGGCGATGATCGTGATCATCGCCGCGTTCACCTTGATCCTGAACGGCCCGGCGCCGGACGTCGTCTACAAGAACTTCTGATCCGCTGATTGTCGTTGCGCCGGGGGCCGCCGCGGCAGCCGAACCCGGACGATGGTGCCTTGCCCGACCGTGCTGGTGAGGGTGATTTCGCGGCTATGCAATTCTACCAGCCGCTTGGTGATCGACAAGCCGAGACCGATCCCGCCGCGCGATCGGGTCGCGCTCGATCCGCTGAAGACGAAGGGGTCGAAGATTACCGTCAAGTTCTGTGGCGAAATACCGATGCCGGTATCTTCGACGACGATCAGCACGTGCTCGTCGTCGATTGCGGTGCTCAGCCGTACCCGGCCACCGGTATCGGTGAATTTGAAGGCGTTCGACAGCAGATTGATCAGGGCCTGCCTGATCAGCTGCTCGTCGGCTTCGACGGCGTCCGCCGCGTCATCGAGACGGATGTCCAGCTCGATACGCTGCGCCTCCGCCCGATGGCGCGTCATGTCGAGTGCGCTTCTGGCGATTGCCTTGAGGCTGACGGGTGCCGTCTTCAGCGCGATCCTGCCCACTTCCAGGCGGGCCATGTCGAGCACGTCGCTGACAATGCCGAGCAGATGCTGACCGGCGGTATTGATGTCGCGTCCATATTCGAGATAGCGCCGATGATCCGGGCCGAGTTGCTGCGAGGCGATGACTTCGGAGAAGCCGATCACCGCATTCAGCGGTGTCCGCAGCTCATGACTCATATTGGCCAGGAACTCGGATTTCGCGTGATTGGCGCCGATCGCCAATTCACGCTCGATCGTGAGCTCGGCATTCAGGGTGGTCAGCCTGTCGGCTTGCTCCCGCAGCTCGGCGTTTCTGATCTCCAGCAAATTCCTGGCGCGCAGGAGCTCGGTCACGATCAGCACCAGACCGATGGCAAGAATGATGTGCTGATCGGCGCCGTAAATCAGGAACGACAGCCGTTCCTGGTAGAGGAGCCAGGGCAGATTGACGATCGCCCGCACGGCAAACAGCAGCCCGAGCGTGGTATTGCCGACCTCCGTGCGCCGCGACAGAAACAGATAGGCGATAAAGCCATAGGCGAGGCCGCTCAGCGACGGCAGATAGACGACGCCGGGAATGCCGGCGAAGCCGCGTATCGCCAGCGATGTCAGGTAAACGGCGAGGCCGCCGGCCAGTATCTGGCTCCAGGGCGCCTGGCGTTGGGAATGCACCAGACATCCCGTCAGCAGAAACGTTACGCCGGCGATGAAGGCCGCATCGGCGAGCGGCCCGCGCCGGGGCAAGGGAGCGACGCCGAGATCGACGCCGCGCAATATCAGCACCAGGGCGATGCTGGCAAAGGACAGACCGAAGGTCAGCAGGTGAAACTGGCGGTGAAGTCGCCACAAGATGATGAAGACGGCCGCTACGATCGCGTTGGTGATGCCGGTCGTGATGGGCAAATAGGCCGCGAGCGGAATTTCCATCCCGGTCACCGCATCAGGCAAGAGGGCGGCACGATCCAGCGGTTACCGCAGGCGCCGCGCCGCAGCCATGGCCCCGGGCATTCGAACGCTAGCGGAGTCCAGTGCGAATGCACTCCCACGCCCCCCCACGCCGACAATCGCTTGCAGCGTCTCCCCTGCAATACTACGGCGCGATGATGCTGTCAGTATCTGCCGCTTTCGGCTCGACGCCCGGTCGCTCGGGCCAGGTCGTTCGGGCCGGGTCGTTCGGGCTGGGTCTTCCGCGCGATCCGGATCGTCCCTCAGGGAGATAGCGCCTCGATGATGCGGCACTCGGCAACCGTGCCATGGCCGCACCGGTCGATGATGTCGCGCAGCTCCGCTCCGAGAGCGGTCAGATCGGCAATCTTGCGCTCGACTTCGGCCAGATGTCGGCGCGCGATGAGATCGACCGCGCTGCAATCGCGTCCCCGCTCGTCGGCGAGACTGAGCAGCGTCCGGATCTCTTCGATGCTGAAGCCCAGATCGCGCGAGCGCCGCACGAAACTCAACCGGTGCAGATGCTCCGGCCCATAACTGCGGTAGTTGCCGGTCGTGCGTCCCGGCGCGGGTACGAGGCCGATGCGCTCGTAGTAGCGAACCGTCTCGATTTTGATCCCTGTCGCCTTGGCGAGCGCGCCGATCGAGAGCATCTCCTGCTGCATCGTCTTGACCCTGTAGTGGCTACAGGGTCCATATAAGGAGCCACGTCGTCGACCGTCAATCCGAGGTGGCCTCATGAGCGCCTGTTGTTCGTCCGATACCTGCCACGCCCCGGCGCCGGATCCCGGGTACCGGCGCATTCTGTGGGTCGCACTCGCGCTCAACGCAGCCATGTTCGTCGTCGAGATCGTGGCGAGCCTGCTCGCCGGTTCGGTCTCCCTCCAGGCGGATGCGCTCGATTTCCTGGGCGACGCCGCGAATTATGCGGTTGGCTTGATCGTCCTCGGCATGGCGGTACGTTGGCGAGCGCGAGCGGCGATGGGCAAAGGGATCGTTATGGGTGCGTTCGGCCTCTGGGTCGCGGGCAGCACCGTGTGGCACGCCTTGGCCGGCGGCGTCCCGCGCGCAGATCTGATGAGCGGGATCGGCCTGCTGGCGCTCGTCGCCAACCTGACCGTCGCCGTGCTGCTTTTCCAACACCGGACCGGCGACAGCAACCGGATGTCGGTTTGGCTGTGCACGCGCAATGACGCGATCGCGAACGTCGCCGTGATCCTGGCCGGCGCCGGGGTCTGGCTCACCGATACGCATTGGCCGGACGTTGCGGTCGCCGCGGTAATCGCCTATCTCGGCCTGACGAGCGCCTTTCAGGTGACCCGTCAGGCGGCCGGAGAATTGCAGCGCTCTCGTAATGATCTGGTAGCGGCCGAATAGACGGCGCGATCCTTCGCCTCGCGCTCTATCGTCGAGGATAGGACCCTCGGTCCGAACCTGTTATCGGCGCGGCTGGCCGAAGAGATATTTGACGAGGGCGGCCGCGGCGAGCAGCAGCACGACGACGACGAGAATCCAGAGCAGCCCCATCGCCCACATCATCATTCCGCCATCCATCATGCGGTCCATCATCGTGTCTCTCCTCATCCGTCGTCTACGACATGCTTCTCTTGCGTCATGTTCAGTTGGTGCTCCGGTTTAGCCGCTCTTGCCGTTGCCGGATGTCTTCCGGCCAACGGTTCTTGATGAAGGCGAGGGCAGCCCAGATCTGCTCGTCCGAAAGGCTCGACGCGAAGGAAGGCATGTCGCTTTGGTAGAAGGGGACCATCCCGGATATCCCGTTCTTCGTGATCTCGAAGAGCTGTCGATCGGGATGGTGCCAGGTGTGGCCGCTCGCGTCGTGCGGCGGCGCGGGAAGCCGGCCATTCGGCAATCGCTCCCGCCAGCTCGGCTGACCCTCGAGATTCTTGCCGTGGCAGCTGGCGCAATGCTCGGCGTAGACCGCGCGTCCGGCGGCGACGAGACGAGGGTTGCCGGCATCGGCGGAATCCTGCATCCGCCAAGGCTGCCAGAGCGCGACCGTGGCCGCGATCGCCGCAGCGCCTGCGCCATAGACAAGCCGCTTTCGGCGATATTTCAATAATGCGCTTAGCATTCATGCTTGATGGCAGCGGTGATTTCGGCGGGATCGGCGAAGATCACCGCTGCCCGGTCCCCCATCATCCCGGCGCCAAGGATCGCGGGAACGCCCTTCTCGGGTCCGTCGCTGCTCGAATCGGTCTTGAAGCGAAGGTTCCGCTCCCAGAAGTCATGCGTCTCGCCGTCGCCTGTCGTCACCCGATAGGTGTCGCGGCAGTAGACGATTGCCGTCACGCGATCGCCGGGATCGAGTTTCTTCAGGTCGGGTACATTCTGGCCGCCGCCCATCATCCCGTTCATGCCGCCCGTCCCGTCATCCTGCTTGGCAGTCTGGCCTTGCAACGCATGTCCCGGCTGCGTCGCCGCCTTGAGGAAGGCGACGAGATCGGCACGGGCTCTTGCGTCGGCGATACCGGCGAAGGTCATGCGATTCTGCGGGATGAAGCGGCGGGGATCCTTGAGCCATTCGTCGAGCGTCTGCTGATCCCAGACCACGCTCGCCGACTTCAGCGCCGGCGAATATCGCCCGAAGCTTGCAAGGCTCCCCGCCCTCCGGTCCCAGAGGCCGGCGAGACTCGGGCCGGTCATGTTCTTGTCGGGCTCCAGCGAATGACACGCCGCGCAGGCGCGATAGACACGGGCGCCGCGTGCCGGATCGCCTTGCTCAGCTCCGAGCGCCGCACTGCCTGCGAGAATGCCGACGGCGAGGCATCCGAGCAGAGATCCAAAAGCGCGCGGCATCCCGTACTCCGCGCGAGAAGCTGCTCGTTCCGACGAGCAGGAGATTTCCGTCACCATCATCCACTCCTCCGGTTGTCATTCGGCGGGTTTGAAGGCCGGCTCGTCGGCGGTCTGAGGCTGCGGAGCTTCAGCAAGGCGGCTCTTCACTAGTGCATAGATTGCCGGGATCACGATCAGCGTCAGGACCGTCGAGGACACCATGCCGCCGATCATCGGTACCGCTATGCGCTGCATGACCTCGGATCCGGTGCCGCGGCTCCAGAGGATCGGCAGCAGCCCCGCCATGATGGCGGCGACGGTCATCATTTTCGGCCGCACCCGTTCGACGGCGCCCGCCATGATCGCCCGCCGCAGATCCTCGACCGTAAGGGCGTGATCGCTGTGCCGACGGCGGTCGACGATTTCGCCCAAGGCGTGATCGAGGTAGATCAGCATGACGACGCCGGTTTCGGCGGCGACACCGGCGAGAGCGATGAAACCGACGACGACGGCAACGCTCAGATTGAAGCCCATCCACCAGGTCAGCCAGATGCCGCCGATCAGCGAGAACGGCACAGAGAGCAAGACGATCAGCGTCTCGGCGATCCGGCCGAAATTCAGATAGAGCAGCACGAAGATGATCATGAGGGTGAGCGGCACCACGATCGTCAGGCGCTGCTTCGCCCGCTCGAGGTACTCGAACTGACCGCTCCAGGTCGCGCGATAGCCCGGCGGGAACTTGACCTGCTCTGCGATCGCGCGCTGCGCCTTCGCCACATAGCCGCCGATGTCGCTGTCCCGCGTGTCGACGTAGATATAGCCGACCAGCTGCGCGTTCTCGGTCCGGAGGGAGGATGGGCCCTTGGCGAGCGTGATCGTCGCCAACTGCCCCAGCGGGATCATCGCGCCGCCCATGGCCGGCACGAGGATCTCGCGCGCAATGGCCTGTGGGTCGCTCCGCAGGTCGCGCGGATAGCGGACATTTACAGAAAAGCGCTCGCGACCTTCGACGGTGGTGGTCACGGTCTCGCCGCCGAGCGCGGTAACGATTGACTCCTGTATGTCGCCGATCAACAGACCATAGCGGGCGAGCGCCGCGCGGTCCGGCTGGATGTCGAGGTAGTACCCGCCGCCGATGCGCTCCGCATAGGCGCTCGTCGTGCCGGGCACGGTGTGCAGTACGCCCTCGATCCGTGTTGCGAGCCGTTCGACCTCGGCGAGGTCTTGTCCGAAGACCTTGACGCCGACCGGCGTGCGGATGCCGGTCGAAAGCATATCGATGCGTGCCTTGATCGGCATCGTCCAGGCGTTGGTGACGCCGGGGAACTGCAAGGCCGCATCCATCTCGCCGATGAGCCCATCGATCGTCACGCCCGGCCGCCACTCGCTCTGCGGCTTCAGGTTGATGACCGTCTCGAACATCTCGGTCGGTGCCGGGTCAGTCGCGGTGTTGGCGCGGCCCGCCTTGCCGTAGACCGACGCGACCTCTGGGAAGCTCTTGATAATCTTGTCCTGCGTTTGCAGGAGTTCACCGGCCTTGGTGATCGAGAGACCAGGCAATGTCACCGGCATGTAGAGGAGCGTGCCCTCGTTCAAATTCGGCATGAACTCGGTCCCGAGCCGGCTGGCCGGCCAGGCGGTCGCGCCCAGCGCAGCCAATGCGAGCGCGATCGTGATCCAGCGCCAGCACAGCACGGCGCGAATGATCGGCCGGTAGAGCCAAATGAGGACTCGGTTGATCGGGTTGCGCGCCTCCGGAAGGATCTGTCCGCGCACGAAAAGCAGCATCAGCACCGGCACCAGCGTCACCGAAAGAATGGCGCCGCCGGCCATGGCGAAAGTCTTGGTGTAGGCGAGCGGCTTAAAGAGGCGCCCTTCCTGATCCTCCAACGTGAAGATCGGCAGGAAGGAGACGGTGATGATGAGGAGCGAGAAGAAGAGCGAGGGCCCGACCTCGATCGCCGCCTTGATCAGCGTCTCGCCGCGCGGCGTTCCCGGTGGAGCCCGCTCCAGGTGCTTGTGGGCGTTCTCGATCATGACGATGGCGGCATCGACCATGGCGCCGATGGCGATCGCGATCCCGCCCAGGCTCATAATGTTCGAGCTGATGCCGAGCCCGTGCATGATGACGAAGGCGATCAGCACGCCGACTGGCAGCATCAGGATCGCGACCAGCGCACTCCGCGCATGAAGCAGGAAGACGATGCAGACCAGAGCTACGATGCCGCTCTCCTCGAGCAGCGTCCGTTTCAGCGTTTCGATCGCCCGATTGATGAGATCCGATCGGTCGTAGACCGGAGAGATGGAGACGCCTGCGGGAAGGCTCGAGGCGATCTCCACGATCTTCTCCTTCACGCTCCGAATGACGTCGAGCGCGTTCTCCCCTTGGCGTTGCATGGCGATGCCGCTGACGGCTTCGCCCTCGCCGTTGAGTTCTGCGATCCCACGGCGTTCGTCGGGCCCGAGTTCCACGCGGGCAACGTCCCTCAGCAGCACCGGCGTGCCGCCGTCGCTCTTGAGGACGACCTGCTTGATGTCGGAGATGCCGCGAAGGTAGCCATGGCCACGGACGACGTATTCGGTCTCCGTCATCTCGACGGTCCGACCGCCGACATCGGCGTTACTGGCCCGAATCGCCTGCGTGACCTTCGAAAGAGGAACGCCGAAGGCCTGCAGCTTCCGCGGATCGACGACGACTTGGTACTGCTTCACGAAGCCGCCGATGCTGGCGACCTCGGCGACGCCGTCGGCCTTGGTCAGGGCGTAGCGGACGGTCCAGTCTTGGAGCGAGCGCAGCTCGGCCAAGGTTCGCTGCGCGCCCTGAACGACATACTGGTAGACCCAGCCGACCCCTGTTGCGTCGGGCCCGAGCGAGGGCGTGATCCCGGCAGGCAACCGCTTCGAGGCGAAGTTCAGGTATTCGAGGACGCGGCTGCGCGCCCAGTAGAGATCCGTGCCCTCGTCGAAGATGACATAGACGAACGAGACCCCGAAGTTCGAGAAGCCGCGGACAACCTTGGAGCGCGGCACGGCGAGAAGTGCCGTCGTCAAGGGATAGGTGACCTGATCCTCGACGACCTGCGGCGCCTGGCCCGGATACTCGGTGTAGACGATGACCTGAGTATCCGAGAGGTCGGGGATGGCGTCGAGCGGCGTCCGCACGACGGCGTAGACGCCGGCGACGACAACGAACGCCGTCGCGATGAGGACGAGGACGATGTTCCGCGCCGAGAGCGCAATGATGCGGCCGATCATTTTTGCTCTCCTGCCGGCGCGGTGAAGGCTTGCAGCGCGGCACGAAGGTTGCTCTCGGCGTCGATGAGGAAGTTCGCGCCAACGACCACCACCTCGCCGGCCTTCAGCCCGCTTCGAATCTCGGTGTAGCCCTCGGCCGTGGCGCCGAGCTTGACCTCGCGAGGCTCAAATTTGCCCTCGCCGCGGTCGACCAACACGGCCTGTCGGGCGCCGCTATTGAGCACGGCCGCGTCCGGTACGGCGACAACTTGATCGGTTACCGGAGCGGCGAGCTGCACGTTGGCATACATGTCTGTTCTGAGCCGCCCATCCGGATTAGGCAGCTCGATCCGGACCTTTGCCGTCCTTGTGTCACGCGAGACCGTCGGATAGATGAAGGTGACCTTGCCGGTGAACTCGACACCAGGGTAGGCGGCGATGGTCGCCTTGGCGGCTTCGCCCTCGCGGATGGCGCCAAGATCCTGCTCGAAGACATCTGCGATGAGCCAGACCGCCGAGAGATCGGTGATCTTGTAGAGCGGCTCCCCCGCCGTGAACTTCATCCCCTCGACGGCGGTCTTCGCCATGACGGTGCCGTTGGATGGCGCCGTCACCGTCAGCGTCCGCATGGCTGTGCCGGTGCGCTCGAGGCGCTTCAATTGCTCATCCGAGATGTCCCAGTTCCGCAATCGCTGCAGCGAGGCATCCGCGAGCTGGCGTGCCGAGGCACGCACGTCCTCGCCGGCCCCCGTCATGTCGCGGAGCGAGTGCAAGGCGAGAAGGTATTCGTTCTCGGCAATGACCAGTTCCGGGGCATAGACCGTCATCATGGGTTGGCCGCGCCGAACCACCTGCCCGGTCGAATTGACGAGCAGCTTCTCGATGAAGCCGTCGAATTTGGTGGTGACGATCGACTGCAGGCGTTCGTCGGCCTGGATCGTGCCGACGGCGCGCAGGTTTCGAGTCAGCTCTCGAAGCGCTGCCGGTTCCGTGCGAACGCCGAGACGCTGAACCTTGGCCAGGCTTACCGTGACGATGCCATCGCCCGCTTGCTCGCCGTCGTAGACAGGGACGTAGTCCATCCCCATCGAGTCCTTCTTCGGAGCCGGCGAGGTATCCGGAAGGCCCATGGGATTGCGATAATAGAGGATGCGACCTTTGCCCTTCGGCAGTGCCGCGGCCTGTTCAGCGGGTGCCGGCGCAGAGTCGTCGCGGTCCTCGTAGACAGGAAGGAAGTCACGGCCGCCGGCAGTCCTCTTCGGCGCGGCCGAGTAGTATGGCTGGCCGCTCGGATCCTGGTAGTAGAGCGGAGTACGATCATTCGTCGCCGACGAAGACGGCGCCGCCATTGCCGAGATTTTCGGTTCGGCGTGACGGACCATCATCAGGTAGCCGCCGCCGGCAATGGCGATGACGAAAAGCCCGATGATCGCGCGGTTCATA
>WNFM01296889.1_pt6 | contig 37988 bp, 37 predicted proteins | sample 5400271 | NCBI WGS metagenome assembly WNFM01 (sample SAMN13153352, study PRJNA577476) | soil metagenome | isolation source: 60 cm saprolite on Douglas fir-dominated hillslope | place: USA:California | collected 2013-09-17
AATCCCTTTCCGCCGAGGTCCCCGGGAACAAGCAGGCATTGGACGCCTTGCGACTCGACCGCCGCTCGCGTCGTCTCCGCGTCCGATTGCTCCTCGGCGAGATAGTTGATCGCGACGGTGGCGCCTTCGCGCGCGAACAACACCGCCACGGCGCGGCCGATACCGGAATCGCCTCCGGTGATCAGTGCGACCTTGCCTGTCAGCTTTCCGGCTGCCTTGTAGTCCTCAGCCTTATAGCGCGGCGGCGGATCGAGATTCGATTCCAGACCCGGGCTTTCCTGGTGCTGCCTGGGAAACGGCGGCTGCGGCTCGTTCTTGCCCGCACCGTTGGGCCGCGGGGCGGTACCTTTCGATTGTGTGCTGTGGCCTTGTTGCTTCATCGCAGTCCTCCATATCCGGCAATCATTCAATCACTGCGTTTGTCCGCAGTGGGCATATCGAACCATCAGCTCGAACCATCAGCTCGAACCATCAGCAAAAATGACGCCAGCCCTGAACCCACTCTTCCGCCCGTCATGGTTCCATCGGATGCTTTCGAACTTACAAATTGCCGGTAGGAATTACAGGTAAAAACGCGAGGCCAAAATATAGTGCGATGAATCAAACCGGGCGATGCTTCCACGCATTTTTTCGCGAACCATCCCCGGCGAAGAAACTCAACGTTTCACGGTCCGCGGTTTAGCGTGCCCGGCAACCCGATGGCGGCGACCTGTTTCCCCCGTCCCCTACCGACAATCCGCAGAAAGAGAGGTCAATCATGAAAGCACTGGTCTATCACGGTCCGCGCGATGTCAGAGTGAAGGAAGTGCCCGATGCAAAAATAGAAAAGCAGGACGATGTGCTGGTCAAAATCACGACGACGAACATCTGCGGTTCCGATCTGCACATGTACGAAGGCCGCACCAGCCTGGAGAAAGACAGGATCATCGGCCACGAAAATCTCGGTGTGGTCGTCGAGTGCGGCAAAGCCGTCGCGCGCATCAAGGTGGGAGATCGCGTGTGCATCCCGTTCAATGTTGCCTGCGGCTATTGCAAGAATTGCGAGCAGGAAATGACCAGCGCCTGCCTGACGATGAACCCGGAGTCGGCCGGCGCCGGCTATGGCTATGCCGAAATGGGCCCGTATGAAGGCGGCCAGGCCGAATTGCTGCGCGTGCCTTACGGGGATTTCAACTGCCTGAAGCTGCCACCGTACGCCGAGGAAAGGGAAAGCGACTACGTCATGCTCGCGGATATTTTTCCGACCGGCTATCACGCGACCGAACTTGCCCGCGTCCAACCGGGAGAATCCGTGGTGATCTATGGGGCGGGACCGGTAGGATTAATGGCCGCGTATTGCGCCCAGCTCAAGGGCGCGAGCCAGGTCATGGTCGTTGATCGCCACCCGGACCGCCTGCGGCTCGCTGAAAAAATCGGCGCTGTCGCGATCGATGATTCGGATGGCGACCATGTCGACCAGGTCCTTGAATTGACGCAAGGCGAGGGCGCGGACAAGGGCTGCGAATGCGTGGGTTATCAGGCCCATGATCCGCACGGTCACGAGCATCCGAACATGACGATGAACGACCTGGTGAAGTCGGTGCGCGCCACCGGAGTGCTGGGCGTCGTCGGCGTCTTCGTTCCCGAGGATGCGAAAGGTCCGGACAAGCTCGCGAAGGAGGGGCAGATCGCCTTCGATTTCGGCAAGTTCTGGAGCAAGGGCCTGAGCATGGGCACAGGGCAGGCGCCGGTCAAAGCGTACAACCGCTATTTATGCAAACTCATCGAGGAAGGCCGTGCGCGACCCTCTTTCATCGTGTCCCATGAATTGAGCCTGGACGAAGCGCCGGATGCCTACAAACACTTCGACAAACGTGAAGACGGCTGGACGAAGGTGGTGCTGAAACCGGAAGTACGCGCCTCGACCAGAGAGGAAAAGAGCAAACGCGAACGGGCACATGCCTGATCGCAAGAATCAGAGCTTCGGGATGCGCAGCGTCTTGCTGATCATCAGCGTACCGGAAATCGCGAACAGCAGCGCCAGCGGGTGCAGGTCGGCCGGTCCGAGCGACCACACGCCCCAGTAGAGATCCTCGCCCAGACGGCCCCGCCACGCGGCCACGGCCAGTACGCCGGTCAACGCCACGCTGGTGGGGATCGGCGTACCTTCGAAGTAGGCGACCTTGTCCGCGCCTTCGGAAAGTTTTTCGGCGGTCACATTGTAACGGGCGAGGCGGCTCACGCCGCAGCAGACGAAATAGATCAGCGCCAACCAGTCCCAGCCGCCGCGCAGACCTGCGGCGAATCCGAGCGCCGCCGGAGCGACGCCGAAGGAAATGACGTCGGCCAGCGAGTCCAGCTCGCGCCCGAGTGCAGAGTTGGTATGCCGCCAGCGGGCAATGCGGCCATCGAGCACATCGAAAATGAAAGCCGCTGGCGCTAGCGCCGCAGCCACCAGGAAATGCACCAGCGACTGGCTGCCGACATAGACCATGGCGCAGAACACGCCGCCCACACCGCAGGCGGCATTGCCCAGCGTGAACAGGTCGGCGAGGTGCATGCCTCGGATCATCGAGAAATGCTTGCGTGGCTTGTCTGGGTTCATTTCGATATTCAATCCCGGGCGTCAGGCACGGCGGTTGGACATCGGTCTAACGGGGCCGGCTCCCGGAAAGGAACAGGCCCGAACCGTCGCTTCGACGGTTCGGGCCCGCCGTCACTCCAATCGAGAATCAGCCCGGGATCGAAACTGCGAGGACTGCGCCGCGGAGGTTACGAACGGCCTTGTACGTTGTTGACGTCGGGAGTTGCGGTAACCGTAGCCACCGCGGTGGGGCCTTCAACGGTCGTTGGGCCGGCGGGAACTTCATCCGACGGACGAGTAACCACGGTGCCTGCGATCTTCACGTTCGGCACTCCCGCGCGGCCGTACACGTTGGCCACGTTGTCGATCTGGCCGATCTTCACACCGGTTTCCGCAAAAGCGCCGGTCGCAGTCGCTGCGAGAGCCGCAGCAAGGGCAAGGTAAGAAACTTTCATTCTAAAATCCTTTCATTCTTCGAATGCTTTTCGTGCAAATTGCCGCAGAATGTATTGCTCGACAGATCCGCGGCACCGGGGACGGTAATCTCTTTTTCATTCGTCCTTGGGATGCAAGATAGGCTCCGTGGCCTTTTTTCTATTGGATGCGCTTGCGGTACTTTTGTACGTTCTGATCGTGGATATACGCTGGCTTGAGCAGTGTCGCCGATCGACTACGCCCGGCATGGCTTGATTAACCAGTTGAAACAGCGACGCCGGGTCTTCACGCGACAGCTCCGCAAAGTTGTTCGCGATGCAAAGGGGATAAATGCGAAAAGTGGTCAGACGTGATGCGCTGAAAGCGCTGGTTGCCGCGACGATTGCCGCAAGCGGCGCAATGCTGCCGGGTTTGAAGATGGCGGGAGCGGCCGACCTGCGATATGCGCCCGAAAAAGATGCCGCACTCAAGGTGCTGCGATGGAAACGGTTCGTTCAGGGCGACGAAGATCAATGGGCGGCGAACACCCGCAAGTTCACGGAACAGACCGGCGTCGCGGTGCAGGTCGAAAGCGTGAACGGAGAAGATCTCCGCCCCAAAGGCGCCATGGCGGCAAATGTCGGCGCGGGTCCCGACATCCTGATCGGTCCCTCGGACATGCCGCAACTTTATCCGGGTCAATGCGTCGACCTGACGGAGGTGGCGGACTATCTCGGGAAGAAATACGGCGGATGGTATGACGCCTGCCGCCACTACGGCATGCTCGATGGCCGCTGGATTTCCCTGCCGGTCGCCGTCATCGCGTACTGCCTGGTGTACCGGGAGAGCATGGTCAGGGAAGCAGGCTACTCTGCGATTCCGCGCGACCTGGAGGGGTTTTTGAAGCTTTGCCGGGCGCTGAAGGCGCACGGTATGCCCGCTGGTTTTGCGCTCGGCAATTCGTCCGGAGACACGACCTGGTGCAGCTGGTTGCTGTGGGCGCACGGCGCGCGCCTGGTGGACGAGAACAACCGGGTTGCCATCAACTCCCCGGAAACCATCGCGGCGCTGGAATACGCGCGCGAACTCTACGCGACTTTCGTCCAGGGCACGCTCTCCTGGCTCGATCCCAGCAACAACAAGGCCTTCCTCGCCGGCGACATCAGCCTGACGTACAACCCGATCTCGATCTACTACGTTGCAAAGAATTCCGGCGACGCCGTAATGAAAGCGATCGCGGCCGATATCCGGCATTCGCATATGCCGATCGGCCCGGTCGGCCATCCGACCGAACTCAACTCGATGCTCACGGCGTTCGTCTTCAAATACTGCAGGTTTCCGGATGCCGCACGCGATTACCTGCGGTTCATGCTGGAGCGCAGCCAGTATGAAGCGTGGCAGCAGGCGTCGCTGGGCTATGTGACCCAGACCCTGCGCGCTTTTGAGGCCAATCCGATCTGGACCAGCGATCCGAAAATCACGCCCTACCGCGATGGCGGGCGCGTGTCGCTCTACAACGGCTATGCCGGACAAGTCGGCGCCGCATCGGCGGCCTGCAGCGCGGACCTCGTCATTGCAAACATGGTTGCGGAAGCGGCATCCGGACAATCCACGCCGCGGGAGGCCGCCGCGAGGGCCGAACAGCGGGCGCGGCGATACTACAAAACCTAGAATCGTATAAACCTCTACGACATTTAGTTCTCACCACGCGCCGCAAGCGGCACAAGTGTTCCCTTGAGGCACGAATACCCTGGCGTTAGCCCGGAGTACCCTTTTAGGTCACGAAGGGACACGAAGAAATGCAAAGGAAAATGAAGGCAGGAAGAATGCACAATTACCAGTGGTTGCACATGATCCACGGTTAGCGCCACCTTCATCGAAGCACCATCCTTTTTTCTTGTTTTTCTTCGTGCCACTTCGTGACCTTCGTGCCTCAAGGGAACACTTGTGCCGCTTGCGGCGCGTGGTGAGATGTAGGGTTGAAGTTTATACGTCAAATTCTTGGGAGGCGAACAATGAGAACACTCCTGCTTCTGTTGCTGTCGTTGCCTGCCTTCGCGGGCGAAACCGTTTTCGACAACGAATATGTGCGCGTTACGCGCGACGCAGCGCCATGCGCCGCGGCCGGACCCGGATGTGCCGACCGTGTCATCGTGGCGCTGGGCGATGTCGAACTTGCTTCCGCGGGAACACGACGCGCGCTGACCCGCGGCGACATCGCAGTGTTCGGGCCGGGACAATCTTATGAACCGCCGGACGCCGGTTCCTTCTTCGAGGTGTCGATAAAGGAGAATCACCCGCCGGCGCTGTCGCCGGGCGAAACCATCCCGCCGGAGAAAAACGCGATCCGCCATGACGGGAAGGATTTTTTCGTGTTCGAAGAAAAACTCGAACCCGGCGATACGCGCGCCCGGCACAGCCACAGCCAGCGCGTCGTCATCCCGTTGAACCGTGCCCGGCTCGAGCAGTGGCCCGACGGCGAGCCGGCGAAGTTTGTGGAGACCGTACCCGAGCGCCCCGCTTTCAGTCTGCCGGTGATTCATGCGGTAAAGAACATCGGCGACGTTCCGCTGCGCGGCATCATCATCGAATTCAAGCCGAAATAACGCCTCAGTAAAACCACTCTCTCACCGCAGATACCCGACGCGCTACGCGCGTCGGGTATCTGCGGTGAGAGAGTGGTCTTGAGTTTTGGGCCCGATGTTTCGTAGAACGGTAGCCGCCTGATTGACATCCGAGGCCACGGCGCTATAGTTCCCCGACACCCTGATCAAAAAAGGGGAGGAGCAACATGACCGTCTACCCCGTTACCGATTCGTTCGCCGCCGAGATCGGCGATGTCGACCTGTCGAAGCCGCTGCCGGGCGAGGACCGCGTCGAAATAACGGCAGCGTTCGATCGCTACTCGGTGCTGGTTTTTCCCGGTCAGAATTTTTCGACCGACCAGCACCTCGACTTCGCGCGCAACTTCGGGCCGCTCGAGACCACCATCCATGCCGTGCGCAGCGACGCGAAATTACGCGTGCGCCCCGAGATCGCCGACGTGTCCAACCTCGATGCGGGCGAGACGATCTGGGGCAAGGAAAGCCGCAAACGCATGTTCGAAATGGGCAACCGGATGTGGCATACGGACAGCTCTTTCCGCGAAGTGCCGGCAAAGGCCTCGCTGCTGTACTCGCGCAGCATTCCTCCGGTCGGCGGCCATACCGAGTTCGCCGACATGCGCGCCGCCTACGATGCGCTTCCGGAGGACATGAAACAACGCTTGCGCGGGCTCGTCGCCGAGCATGCCATCATGTATTCGCGCAGGAAGCTGGGCTTCAACGATTTCTCCGACGAGGAAAACCAGACGCTGCCGCCGGTGCCGCAGGTCCTGGTACGCCGGCATGCCGGATCGGGAAGAATGGGCTTGTATCTCGCCTCCCACGCCGGACGCATCTTCGGTATGAACGACGAGGAAGGCCAGGCGCTGCTGAAGCAACTTATCGATCACGCAACGCAACGCCAATTCGTCTACACGCACCGCTGGCGTTTGCACGACCTGGTGATGTGGGACAACCGCTGCACCATGCATCGCGGCAAGGGTTACGACGATTTGCGCTGGCCGCGCGACATGCAACGCGCTACGGTGTCCGACGTCGGGCCGACGTGCGCGCAGGAAGGCATCGCGGTTCCGGCCGCTGCATAGTTTCCGGCGCCGCGGGTTTCCCGCAGATCGGCACCTGAACACGCACCGGCATTGCGCGCCATCACCATCGTCGATCGACAGCCGGCAGACAGCGCAATTACCGGGAAGGAGACCGGCCGTTCAGGCCGCGACCCAGCCGTAGAAGTGATGGCTCGGGTCGGCCCCCTCCTCCAGATAGCTCATCTTGATCTTGCTCAGATAGTCGCTGGGGAATTCGTTGCGTTTTGCAGTCACGTCGACTTTGAAAACCCGGGCGCTGTTCAGGCCGAAGATCTGCTCCTTCACTGAAGGCGTCAGCTGTGAGTAGCCATGCTTCTCGATCAATGCATCGGGAATCTGGAAACGCCGGAACGCTTCGATCTGCCATTGCGGCGTGCCGTACCAGATCGAGTCGGTCCCCCACAGCACATGATCGGCACCGAAAGCGTCGATGATCTGGCCCAGCAGATGGGCGCAGGCCGCGGGATTGGTCGTAACCAGTTGCGCGAAAGTGGAACCCAGTTCCATGTAGATGTTCTTGATGCCCGGTTCCTTCTTCTTCATATTGCAGAACTCGGTGGTCCAGGGCACGTCCGCATCCTTCACCGACGAAACGCCGAGCAGCCCGGAGTGATAGGCAAGGAAATCGATGTCGGGAAAATCCTTCGCCGCCTTGATCAGGTCGCGCGGATGGTTGTAGTCGGCGACGGTACCCAGCGGCAGACCCTTGTGCACGCAGAAACGCTTGATCCCGAGTTGCTGCGCCTTCTCCAGCATCGGATAGGCGATCTTCTCGTCGTCGAGGAACCATCCGTGCTCGAAGCCCTTGGGACAGGCGCCGGTGTAGGCCTTCCAGGCATCGATCTTGAGCGTTTCCGCCTGCATCTGCATGAAGTCGAGGTCGGTCTTGCCCAGTTGAGGCGTCACCAGGCCGTGAGCGAGCATCCGGCGCGACTGCGTGATGCGGTTGATCTCGTCGCGGATGTGCGTCATCTCCTTCGGCGGGACCACCGCCTCGTTGGGATAAGGCCCGGGCGGCGTGGAGATGAGCCCGATGGCGGTTTCGCTGTCGAGGAACACTTCCTTGATGAAATTTTGCCACGAAAGGTCGGAGATGGTACCGGTGTCGGATTCGAGCTTCGAATTCATCTGCTTCGCCCGGCCACGCAAGCGCAACAGATTCCCTTTCGCGACCGCGCCTTTGCGCTCGGCTTCCGCATTCGTCGGGTCATATCCCGATCCTACATAGTGCAGCTGCACATCGAAAATGAAGGGCGAACCGCCTTTGAGCTCGCGCAGGGCCGATTGCTCCGCTGCTTCGACTTCAGAGACGTTGAAGAATTGTCCGAACACCGCGTTCATCGCGAGAAAAGAAGTGACCATCCCGCCGCTCGTGCGCAGGAATTCGCGCCGGCTGAGCCCCAGTCTCGGCGCCAGGCGCGCCGCGTCGGCCAGGATGCGGGCCTCGACCTCGCGCTGGGCGGCGGTTTGCGGCAGCGGCTGAAACTCCTCGTTGGATACAAGCCGGGTCGGGATGGGTATTTCCGTTTGCAGACCCTGACGCATGCCGGGGCGAACACGAAACGCGTGGCGATTCAGCTTCATCATCGACTCCTCTGTTGGCGGTGACGGGCCGGCTTCGGTGGTGCGCGCCACCCCCCGGCTCTCGGACAGATGGAGTGTAATGCCCGATCATCCGAAGTCAACCGCATGCCGGCTTCACGGAAGCGGATGCCGAAAAAGGAAACGGGCACCATTCGGTGCCCGTCTTCATCAATCCACGTTCGCTCAACCGGGTCGGGTCTCGATCCGGGGAGTCACTATCCGGATCGATCGCCACTTCATGCAACGTAGGCTTCGGTATTGGTGGAATTATTATTATTGTTGTTCGCACCACGCTTGGCTCCGGGCTTGGGCCCGGTGGCTTTCGGCGGCACGTACGCGGACAGGCGGCAACTTACGCCCTCGACCTTCTTGCCACCGAAATATCTTGTTACCTGGCAACAGATCACCTCGCCCGCGGCGGAAAGGGCTGCAATCTGGGCGAGGACTTGCGGCTTCGAAATATGGAGCGCCTTGGCAATCTCGGCATCCATTTGTTCGCCGTTGCTTCTCAGAAATTGAAGAAGGGGTTCGTTCATACGGGATTTTCCTGCGTTGGCGGAATGGGACCTCATAGTGTGCGCCGCCGACCCCTCTCGGGGCAAGCTCCTTGCTGGTTAATCTTGCGGTTGGACTATTGCATTTCGCAGGAATCTCCTAGACTTCCCGCGCTCTTTGGGCGTTTACCCTGCATCCGGCGACCCGCCCGCCACCCGTCGGATCGCCGCCGCCCTTCAAAAACCCGCAATCGACGGCTTCGAACTAACCTGCGGGCCATGCGGACATCCGTTCGCATCAGAGCGATCTGACCCGCGGGTCGGCAGTCAGTTCCAGAATGTCCAGTTCTTCCTCCGCGGCCTGGAAAGCCGCGTCGCCAATGACGTCGCGGGCCCGGAGATCCCTGAGGGCTTGCCTTTGCGCCTCGACGACACGCCCCTGCAGCGCGGACGACGAGGACTTTTCTGCGGGTGGCGAGCCGGCGGACTGCTGCCCGCCGGACTCCAGGCGGGCTTCATATTCCTTGCGCAGGGCCGAAGAGGACGGCGATTCTTCCGACTCCAGCGCGCGAAGCGCAGCGCGCGCCGTCTCGGCCCGCGCAATTCCGACCTCCCGATCGACCACGCCGTCGTCGGGAATGCCTACCCGCACGATCAGCCAGCGCAGCGTCGCCCCCTGCAACACGAGCGTGGTGAGGACGACGCAGAAGGCACAGAAGACGATCAGGTCGCGGTGGGGGAAATCCCCCGGCAACGCCAGCGCGGCGGCAAGGGTCACGATGCCACGCATTCCGGACCAGGAAATGATCAGGCCGCTGCCCACGGTCGGCAGCATCATCGGACGCGGCAGGTTGGCCCCGTAGAGCCAGATCTTCCATCGCGCGATGGCGTTGTGCGACATCCACCACACAATTCGCGTAGCAATGACGGCCGCGCACACGGCAAGCGCGCACAGCGCATACATGCCCCATTGGGAAGGCTCCACGCGATTGACGATCGCGCGCAACTGCATGCCGATCAGAACGAACGCAAGCACGTTCAGGACGAAGACGCTGACTTCCCATACCGCGTAAGAAGCAATCCGATGGCGGGCATCGCGATTCGCCGGCACGCGACGCGCGAGCGTCATCGCATAGCACACCACGGTGATGATCGCCGAAACTCCGATGCGGTCCGCGATCATCCATACCGCGAAGGTGCTGAGGAATTGCATCAGGATGGAGATCGGAATGTCCTTCACCACAGCGGACATCTTCAGGAACAGGCGCGCAAGCAGGATGCCGGCGGCCACGCCACCGCCGCAAGTAAGCGCCAGTGTGGGCAGGACATGCCAGCCGGAAAAACTTCCGGTAACAGCCGCGGCGGCCGCAATGCGATAGACGAGCAGCGCGCTGGCGTCGTTGAAGAGGCTTTCTCCCTCCAGGACGACCAGGATGCGGTGGGGTAGTTTCAACCGCCGCAATACGGCGGTTGCGGCGGATGCATCGGGCGGCGCCACGATGGCGCCGAGCGTGATCGCCGCCGCCCAGCTCATTTCCGGTGCGAACATTCTCGCAACGACGGCGACCGCGGCGATGGTCACCCCGACCGCGCCGATGGCCAGGCTCGCCACCGGGATCAGATTGTCACGCAGGTCGCGGGGCGAGGCATCGTAAGCCGCGTCGAGCAGCGCAGGTGCGACGAACAAGGCCAGCGCAAGCTCGGGATCGAGCGAAAGCTCCGGCACGCCAGGCATCATGGCCAACGCCGCCCCGGTGAGCGCGAGCAGCGCCGGGTAAGGAACGCCGAGACGCGCGGACCACAGCGAAAGCACGGCACCGACCAGCAACAGCGCGATCACGAATTCGAAGACGAACATTGGATGGCCCCTCCCGATACCGCCAATTCCATCGAAGATGTAACAACCCTGCGGAACAGGCATCGCGAAGGCGGCCGGGGCGTTTTATTTCCCGGAGCGCGTCGATCCGGCTGCACGCGTCGCCGATTTCCGCACTCAGGCCTTGATGCGCGCGAGCGCTTTTCGCAGCGTATCCGCGCTGCGCTCCAATCCCTTCTTCTCTTCTTCCGACATCTCCGGTTCGAAGACGCGACTCACACCGGTGCGCCCCAGCACGCTGGGCAGCGACAGCGTGACGCCATATTTCGGCTGGAATGAACCGATGGGCATCACCGCGCGTTCGTCGCGCAGGATCGCATCGGCGATACGGGCGGCGGCGACGCCGATGCCCAACTGGCTGGCGCCGATGCCTTCAATGATCGTGATATTGGCGTAGCGGACTTCCTTCTCGACCTCCTCGCGCAGCTTGTCGGCGCCGCCGCCCGCATCCAGCGCGCACTGGATCGGCATGCCCGCCACCCTCGCCGACGACCAGAGGAAAACCTGCGAGGTGCCGTGCTCGCCCAGGACCTGGGCCGCCACGTCGATCGGGATTACCTTCAGCCGCGGAACGTGCCAGTGCTCAATACGCGGTCATGGCCCGCCACGATGCGGGCAAGATCGGCCAGCGGGTCCGGCGGATCGGTCACCACGAGAATGAGCGCGTCCGGTGCGGCTGCGACGACTTTGGCGACGACCTCGCGATACAAAGCGGCGTTGGTGTCGAGCAGTCGCAGCCTTCCGGCAGGGTCGCTGCGATCGGTTGCGCCGCCGGTCTTCTCGTTGATGCCGGCGGTGATTATGACCAATGCGACGCCCGCGAGGTCGGCATAGTGACCCGCGCGCAGCTCGACCGGCGGCGCCAGCAGCGCGCCGTACTGGAGATCGGTGACCAGGCCCTTCGCGCGATCGTGATTGCGGTTGACGACCACGACCTCGCGCGCGGCTCCGCGCATGACCACTGAATGCAAACAGGCGGAGCCCACCGCTCCTGCGCCCACGATGCCCAATTTCATGGTTCGTCCTCCGGTATCAGGACAAGGTGACGGTTAAATTGGCAAGATCACTCTTTCACTTCCAGCGAAATTTACATCTCACCACGAAGCCACGAGGGTATTCGTGGCTTCGTGGTGAGATTGAAGGTTTACGTCGCCGGGTGAGGTGTTCGCATCTTCATGGACTGCCGTAGCATCGGACTGTACACGCGCCCGGGCAAACAGGAAACCAGTTGTCATGACCGCGACATCGCATCGGCAATGCACCTCGAATGGTATTCTCAGGATCAGGAGGATTCCGCAAAGGAGATACGAATGTTGAAGCTGTACTACGCGGCCGGCACATGCGCGCTGGCGTCGCATATTGCACTGGCAGAAGCAGGCGCGGAGTTTGTTACGGTGCGGATCGACTTCCGCCGTAACGAGCAGCGCATGCCGGAATACCTTGCGATCAACCCGAAAGGCCGCGTCCCGTCCCTGGTCACGGAACACGGCGTGCTGACCGAGACCCCGGCCCTGCTTGTCTACATTGCGCAGCTCTTTCCAGCGGCACAGTTGGCGCCGCTGGACGATGCATTCGACTTCGCGCGCGTCCAGGCTTTCAACAGCTACCTGTGCTCGACCGCCCACGTCGCGCATTCACATCGCATGCGCGGCTACCGCTGGGCGGACGATCCCGCCGCCATCGAGGAAATGCAGCGCAAGGTATCGCAGTCGGTGGGCGAATGCTTCGAGCTGATCGAGCGCGAGATGTTCGAAGGACCGTGGGTCATGGGCGAAACCTATACGATCTGCGATCCCTACCTCTTCACCCTGGCGCAATTCCTGGAAGGCGACGGCGTCGATCCGGCACGGTTTCCGAAGGTCCTGGAATTCCGCAACCGGATGTCCGCACGGTCAGCCGTGAAAAAAGCGCTGGCGGACGAGCTGGGCTAGGGAGAGCCGAACCGGTCAATGGTGATCGTCGTGATCGCCCGGGCCGCGGTGGTCATCCCGATGGTCGTCCCGGTGATCGTCTCTGTGGTCATCCCGGTGGTCGTCCCGGTATCCGGGGCCATCGCGATGGTCCATGCGGTCTCCGGGCCGGCCGTCTCCCCGGTGGCCATCATCGACCACGCAACCGGACATGGAACCGAACGCCAAAACGATCAGGAATATCGTTGCAATTAGCTTCTTCATGGTGAGTTCCTCGTGGCAGGGCAGACTACCCTGCCTGGTTTAGGGACAGCCATCTTCTGCCTTGCAGCCAGGGCGATCTGTGCGTTGGCGTACCTATGAGTGGATGACTAGCGCAGATGTCACGCGGACCGGGCTTGCGGGCACCCTGCACGGCAGATTTGAGCGATCATTGCCGTAAGCAACTGCCTGTAGAATTCGACGGGCACAACTTTTCCGATCATCAGATAGAGGAATCAGCATGCAAAAGCGCAAGCTCGGCCGTTCAGGCCTGGAAGTCTCGGCCCTCGCATTCGGCGGCAATGTATTCGGCTGGACGATCGACGAGGCGACCTCGATGCGTCTGCTCGACCGGTTCGTGGACGAAGGTTTCAACTTCATCGATACGGCCGACATGTACTCGACGTGGGTGCCCGGAAACAAGGGCGGCGAATCGGAAACCATCATCGGCAAATGGCTGAAGAAAAGCGGCAAGCGCGACAAGGTCGTCATCGCCACCAAGGTCGGCATGGAAATGGGGCCGGGGAAAAAAGGCCTCGCGCCAGCTTACATAAAGAGCTCGATCGAGGAGTCGCTCAAGCGCCTGCAGACGGACTACATCGATCTCTACCAGTCGCACACCGACGACGCGGCGACGCCGCTGGCGGACACGCTGGGCGCCTACGACAACCTCGTCAAGGCCGGGAAAGTTCGCGTCATCGGCGCATCGAACTACAGCGCTGAACGCTTCGACGAAGCGCTCGCCGTATCCAGGAAAAACCATCTTCCGCGCTACGAATCGATGCAGCCGAACTACAACCTCTATGATCGCGCGGATTTCGAAGCGAAACTGCAGGACGTTTGCGTGAAGAACGACGTGGGCGTGATCAGCTACTTCTCGCTGGCGAGCGGCTTTCTTACGGGAAAATATCGTTCCGAAGCGGACCTCGGGAAAAGCGCGCGCGGGCAAGGCATGAAGAAATACCTCAACGACCGCGGCTTGCGCATCCTCGGCGCACTGGACAGTGTCGCGAAAGAAACGTCTTCGACGCCGGCCCGTGTCGCACTGGCCTGGCTGATGGCGCAACCCGGCATCGCCGCTCCGATCGCAAGCGCGACTTCCCTGCCGCAACTCGAAGACCTGTTTGCCTCCACCCGGCTGAAGCTCGATGCGGCGCAACTGAAGCGGCTCGATGAGGCGAGCCGGGCTTGAAAAGTTAGGTACTAAATCTCACCACGCGCCGCTTGCGGCGCGTGGTGAGCACTTCTTGTGGTGAAAAATTTAGTTTTATTTCTTCTTGGAGCGTGTCGTCTTTTTCTTGTCCCGATCCGTCTGACTCACCAAAGCAGCGCTTTCTTCGATCAGCCAGGTGACGAAATCATCCACGTCGCCGCGCGTACGGGTGGCTCCGGAGCGGACGATGAAATACGCACGGTCCGTCACGGAATCTGCGGCAAACGGGACGACCAGCGATCCATCGGCGATGAAATTCGTGACCAGAGGAAACCGGCCGAGCGCAACCCCCTGACCGCCGAGCGCCGCGCGGACGACTTGATCGTAGTGGCTGAAGCGCAGCGTACCGGCCGGCCTGAGTTCCGGCAGGCCCGCGGACTCGAGCCAGACGTTCCAGGCGAGCCAGGGAATGGAAGCATCCGTGTCGTCGAAATGGAGCAGTGAGTGGTGCCGCAGATCCGCGGGCGACTTCAGCGGCCGTGCGCGATCCTTCAACAACACCGGGCTGCACACGGGCACGATTTCCTCGCCGAACATCCGGATCGAGCCCGGCGGTGCCGCCGCCAGCGGACAATAGCGGATCGCCAGATCGATACGCTCGCGGTCGAGGTCGAGCACCTGGTTGTTGGCCGAAATGCGCACGTCCACGTCGGGATGCGCCTTGCGAAAGGCGGTCAGCCGCGGGATCAACCATAGCGAACAAAAAGCCATCGACGAGGTGACGGTGACCATCTTCTGCATGGCCCCGGGAGAGATGCGCTCGGCAGCTTCACGCAAGGTTCGCAAGGCGACGTCGGCCGCGCGATACATCTGCTGCCCTGCTTCAGTCAGTGCGAGACCGCGATTGCGTCGCGTGAACAGCTTCACCCCCAGCCGCTCCTCGAGCGCCTGGATCTGGCGGCTGACCGCGGATTGCGTGATGAACAACTCCTCCGCCGCCTTGGTAAAACTCATATGCCGGGCGGCCGCTTCGAAACCCCGGAAGAAGTCCAGCGCAGGAACGGGAGTGGACTTTCTAGTCATGCTTGAAACTCATGCGAAGCATTCCGAAAGATCGTTTGTCCACTTGTGTGCACCGCGGAAAATAGCCTTTGTAATGATTTACCGGAATGCCTGGCAGGTCAACCGACCATGGCCGGGCGTACAGGAGACCATCATGCAGATCGAAATCACCTGTTCCACTTTTACCCTGGCCCCCGCGGGGTTGCTCGCCGTGCAGGACGGCATCGGCACGCGCATCGTATGTCGCTCGGGCAGCCTCTGGGTCACGCAGGAAGGCGACGTGAAGGATTCGATTGTCGGGCCAGCCAGCGTCCTGACCATTCGCAAGCCGGGCCGGACGGTCATCACGGCGCTCGAATCCTCGTCGTTGACGCTGATAGAACCGAACGCGCAGGATCGGCCGCGGCGCACGCCGCGCCTGGTTACCGAGTCCGTCGCGTGCAGCTGAACCGGTCGGAAGTAGCGCACGACGCTGCATTCCCCGTCATCCGGCCGATCCAGCCGGCGGATGGATCGGGTCTGCAGCAATTCATTCGCGGGCTTTCCCTGGCAAGCCGTTATTCCAGATTCATGGTGGCGATCCGGGAACTGCCCGACGACATGCTGGACAGGTTTGTCAATCCGCAGCCCGGCCGCGAAGCGGCGCTGGTTGCAAGCTCGCCGTCCGCCGGCATCGTCGGCCTCGCCCAATTTGTAGCGGACGACGCGGGCGATGGCTGTGAAGTCGCCATCGTGGTGGACGATGCATGGCATCGGCAGGGATTGGGCACCGATCTGCTGACGGCGCTGATGCTTGTCGCCCGTGGCAACGGAATCGAGCAGTTGCATGCCGATGTGTTCGCCGACAATCACGCGATGCGCGCGCTTGCGCACAAGCTCGGGTGCGAAGTGCGCACCAATGCTCAAGCGCCTTATCTGGTGCAAATCTCCCGGACCCTGGAATCGCCGTACACCGCGTGGGAAGAGCAGCTTGTGCATCACGCCGCGGCAAGGATGAGCGCGTACGCGCATGCGTGAGGGGCTAAGGGCTAGGGATTAGGGGATTGGGCGATTAGGGGATCGGGTGGATTGCAGCAAAGCGGCACACGCCAGCTCAGTATTGATGTGTGAGAAAAGAAAAGACTGAAATGATTTGGAACCCTGCCCTAATCGCCCAATCGCCAAATCGCCCGATCCCCTAATCGCCGAATCGCCTGATCCCCAATCCCTAGCCCCTGTTGCTCGCTAACGCGAACAACTTCTGCAAATCATCCCACGGCATCGGCCGGCCGATGAGGTAACCCTGAACTTCGTCGCAACCGTACTGCTGCAGGAAAGCCAGTTGCTTGTCGTTCTCCACGCCTTCCGCGATCACCTTGAGGCCGAGGTTGTGCGCGAGCGAGATGATCGTCCTGCAAATCGTCTCGTCGTCGGGATCCGATGCGATGCCGCGGACGAATGACTGGTCTATCTTCAAACGGTCCACGGGATACCGCTTCAGGTAGCTAAGGCTGGAATATCCGGTGCCGAAATCGTCGATCGCGATGCGCACGCCCAGCGACTTCAACGATCTCATGGTCTGGGCGGCGAATGCCGCGTCCTGGGCAACCATGCTCTCGGTCAACTCCAGTTCCAGGCACTCGGGCGGAAAATCGAGCGATCTCAACACTTCCTCGACATACGGGGCGAGATCGCTGCGCTTGAACTGGCGTGCCGAGACGTTCACGGAGATGACGGGGACGCGGCCCAGGCTGTTGCCAAGTTGCTTTGTCGACTCGCATGCCGCGCGCAGCACCCATTGGCCGATGGGCACAATGAGGCCGGTTTGTTCGCAGACGGGAATGAATCGCCCGGGTGCGATCACGCCCTGCTCCGGATGGTTCCATCGGATCAAGGCTTCCATGCCGCTGAGCAGGCCCGTCGCGATATCCATCTGCGGCTGGTAGTGCAGGAAAAACTCGTTGCGCTCCAGCGCCCGCCGCAAACCGGCCGAGAGCAACAGGTGCTCCTTGCTGCGGGAATTCATGTCCGAGGTGTAGTACTCGAAGGCGTTGCCGCCCTTCTCCTTGGCCCGGTACATCGCCGTATCGGCATTCCTGAGGACGGCATCCGCATCTTCCGCATCGAGGGGATAAACGCTGATTCCCGCACTGCACGTCAGAACGATTTCCTCGCTGCCCACGACCAGGGGTTGCGAGATCGCGCGAAGAACTCTCTCCATCAACTGCGTGACGATCTCCGGCGTCTCCAGATCCTCGAACAGGACGACGAATTCATCCCCGCTCAGGCGCGAGACCGTGTCCACGTCCCGGATCGACTTCACCAGCCTGGAAGAAACATCCTTCAATACGCCGTCTCCGACTTCGTGGCCGAAGCTGTCGTTGACGAACTTGAAGTGATCCAGATCGACGAAGGCGAGGGCGACCGCCCGGCCATGGCGCTTGGCGGAGGCGATGGCATAGTGCAGGCGATCGTTGAGCAGGTTGCGATTTGCCAGACCCGTCAGGCCGTCGTGGGTGGCCTGGTGCTTGAGCTGCGACTCGTAGCGCTTGCGCTCGGTGATGTCCCGCGTGACGATCAGCATGCTCTCCCGGCCGTGCAGCATGATGGACGTGGAGGCAAGTTCGACCTGGACCTCGGAGCCGTCGAGGCGTACGTGTCTTTGCTCTACATAAGGACGGTCCTCCGGATGCGCCTTGAAGCTGCGCAGTCGTGACGTAACTTCCCCGAGGGATTGTTTGTGGACGAGATCGATATAGGGCGTTTCGACAAGCTGCTCCTGCCGGTCCGCCCGGTAGATCTTCATGGCCGCCCGGTTCGCGAAAGAGATGGCCCCGTTCGCCACGAGGAAGATCCCGTCCGGCGACAGCTCGACCAGGCTCTCATAGCGCTTTAAGCGCCTGCTCGGCATTGCGGCGCGCCCGCACTACTTTTGCTTCCTGAAGGGCTCGCTGGATTGCGGGCGCGAGCCGCTGCATGTTGTCCTTCAACACGTAGTCGGAAGCGCCCCGTTTGAGCGCTTCGATCGCGCGCTCTTCGCCGATGGTCCCGGAGACGAATATGAAAGGCGTATCCGACGCGTTTTCGTGCGCGATCCCCAGCGCGGAGAGGCCGTCGAAACCCGGGATGGTGTAGTCGCTGATGATCAGCGTCGGGCGAATTTCGGCAAGCTTCTGTACGAACTCGGAACGCGTCTTTGCCCGGAAGATCTCAATGGGCGAAAGCAGCTCCGACTTGCCGAGTATGCGCGTCAGCAGCGCTGCATCCGTGTCATTGTCTTCCAGCAACAGAACTCTAACGGTCTCCATTTACGTCGGGGTCCTTGATGGCTTGTTGGAAGAGCGAAGGAAGCGTGGCAAGCGCACGATGTCTTCAAGTCCATGCATGTATATGTGAATACGCCAGCGAAATCAAATGCCTGTAGGACAACTGCCGCGATGGTTGTAGGACAATGGACTAGGGGCTGCGTTCCCGCGGGCTGAGCCGCGCCCGTCCAGAAATCTCAGAAATTCCGTCTCACGTAGCGCATAAGCGGCCAACAACGTATCGCCGGTGTCCGGAGCAAACGCCGCAGTCGTGGAAATCCCGATTCGCAATGTTCCGCATGCCTTGGGACTGATCGTGTCTTCTCTCCCCCAATGCAAAATGATTGGCAATGGCGGAAAATGCGGCTCCCTCGCCTTTCTCGAAAGACGAACGATGAGCCTCCTGGAATGGAGACGGGATCCGGTCGGGCAACTGAAAAAGTACGCGGAGCTTGGAAAAATCTGCGTCGAAGAAGTGGGCCGGTTCGATGATTGCGATCGGGTCTGGGCCGTAATTGGGATCGTGCTGGGCTCGCGTGCATTCTGACCCTGGCCCATATCGCCAGGCATTTCTACCGCGAATACACCGGACACCGGCGCGTTCGACAGCGCTGGCTGGCGGAACTGGAGGTCGCCGATCCGGAGGTCATGAGCGAATACGTCTGGTCGGGGGAGAAGGCGCTCGAGCATGGCCTGAGCCAGGAGGAAGTGCTCCGGCGCCTCAAGGACGCCAAAACGAAGCAGCGCGCGGCAGGGCAGAACAAATCCGCCGGAGACCCCACTCTCGGCGCCCGCGACCGCCACGGCTAGGCTGTGCCGACGGCAAAGTCGCCGCTACGACGCCAAGGCGCCTATCGTCTTGCCGAAATTCAGGTTGCAGGAACTTCCATCGGTGAATGCCATCTGCACGCCGGCGGCAAGGAACGTGTATTTGGTCACGCCGGCGGAGAATTCGTTCGCCAGCGAACTCTCCTCGCCGTTCACCGTTGGCTTCGCGTCGCCGCTGACCGTCTGAAACGAAAAGGCGCTGGCGTCGGTGAAAATGATCTTTACTTCCGCCGTGCCGGTGACCGATTCGGTCTTGGCCATGCTGCTTTGAAACTTCGTTGCCATGTTGGGCAGCTTTTTCATGAGGGCTCGTAGCTTTGGTCGAGGTTCTTATATTGGGGCCAATTGGTCGTTCTGCAAGGGCCGGGCGGCGGCCGGTGAACGGCGAAGAGTGAAGGGTGAAATTCTTTAGAGCCCGGAGCCTTAGCCTTAACGTTCTCGCCCTTCACTCATTCATCCATCACCCTTCACCCATCACTCATTCACGGCCACCATCACTCCCAGAAGTCGTAGCCGAACGTGACTACGGCTCCGATAGCGCCGATCAGAGTCAGTTGAGCGTTTGCGCGTCCGAATTGATAACCGACCGCCGGCAGAATTGCGAACCCGTAGCCGTTGCTGGTGTTTATCGGCAACTTGTCGTCGTAGGGTTCCTTGTATCCGTGCACCAGCCCGGCGGCAACTTTTACGTAAAGATTTTCGTCGACTGAATCGACGAACCAGCGCTTGCCAAAATAAAGGAACTGGGTTTCCTGATAATACGAGTTCTTGAAAGCAGCCAGACCGCCAAGCCAGTGCGAGCCCGTCTCATATTCCACGCCGATGAGACGCGGATATTGGTTGTGATCAGTATTGTCCTTGAAATGGTAGACGTAGGGCCCGACCTCCACCATCACGCGATCGTCTTCACCGAACACGTCGGCGTGCGCCATCGAAATGCAGGCCAGGAGGCAAAGGCTGGCGGCGGCGCGCGCCAGTAAGGGTGCTGTGCGGGGCATGGGAATTCCGGTTGGGCAGTAAGGCCGGTGACCTGACAGGAGGGAACAACGACTTTCGTGTAGACATGCCGGCCGTCGTTCCGTTCGCGCAGGAGCCAGCCATGCCCCGCCTGGCTGACAGGAGCTTACAGGACTGAAAGGTCAACAGGGAAAGACCAGCCCGGCTGGCGGGCTTGTTCGTGAAGATCGACAAAGGCCTTTTCGAGACGGTCTTTTTCTTTCCGGATTGTGTGGGCAAACGCACAGAACATGCTGCTACGGAAGGGGAGAGTCCGATGACGGCGCCCGGGGCCAAGACCCGGGCACCGTATGCAGGTATCCGCGGCCGCCATGAACCAACCGCACACCGAATGCTTCCTGACTCACAACATACGGCGGCAATCGACTGAGCAGGTGACTCGCACCGTTCGCACGCTTGATCAACCTTGATGGAGGCAACAACCATGAATACGAATCTCAGCAAGCCAGGTATCGCGCTTGCCGCCGTGACGCTGATGGTCGGCGTTCTCGTTGGCGGAACCGCACTGGCGATAGCGCCGATGGAAACCAGTCTCAGCGGTGGTCAGGAAGTCCCTCCGGTGAAAAGCCTTGCAAAGGGAACCAGTTCGATCGTGGTCAACGATGACAAAACCGTCAGCGGCACCATAAAGACATCCGGCATCAAAGGCACGGCCGCGCATATCCACCAGGGCGCAACGGGCATAAATGGCCCGCACATCGTCGTGCTGACCATGTCATCGGCGGACGAGTGGGTCATTCCGCCCGGCTCCAAACTCACCGACAAGCAATACCAAAGCCTCAAGGAGGGCAACCTTTACATCAATGTCCACAGCGCCGCGCACAAAGATGGAGAAATCCGCGCGCAGTTGAAACCCTGACGCAGACTCATCAGAAGCGTTGGAAATAAAAAAGCCCCGCATCCACAGGGTTTCCCTGTTTCGCCTGCATGCGTCCGTCGGTTGTTACGAACGCGGCCAGCAACAATGAAAACGGGCCAGGCTAGTGACGTGTTCGCACACGCCAGGCCCGACCCGCTGTTGCCGCGCCACAAGCCAGGTTATGCGGCGCGAGAACGCTTACTCTTGCTCTTGCCCGGAATCGGAATTGTCGGGATCGTCCTGGCTCAGGATCAGGATCTCCGCGTCCGATTTATCCTGGAGCGTGGCGATCAACTCCGAAACCGATCCGTGCCAGCCGGACGGAAGAATCACGACGAGCTTGTCCTGGGTGGCCGCCTTGAAATCCTCCAGAGTAGCCGGCTTGAAGGTGCCGACGCGCGATTGCGGACTGGCCATCGCCATCAGATCATCGCCCGCAGAATCCTCCGCAACCTGATCGTTTCCATCCTCTTCGTCTACGGCCGCGGACTGGTCGCTGTCGCTCGCCTCCTCCGACATGGCGGACTGATCGCGGTCATCAGGATCTTCCGAACTTGCAGCCTGGTCGTCCCCGCTGGCGCTTGCTTCGTTCGCGGATTGATCGCCGCTTGCGGTAGCGGAGGCTGCCGCCTGCGTTTGTCCGTCCAGGTACTGCCAGCCGATCTGATCTTCACTGACATTCTCAATACCGGATGAAGGTGCGGCTCCAACGGTTTGCGCCGGAGTCGCATCGTCAGAGGTTTGCACGGAATCAGCCGCCCATGCGGCGGTCGCGGATAGCGCAAAAAGTACAGCAGCTGCTAATGGTTTCAGTTTCATTGCCAGGCTCCTCTGAGGGTTAAGTCGAAACAAGCCGTTCCGCGGTCGGCTGGGGAAGGAAGGGCAATTCTTTCCCCATTGATGGGAGTGACAGGTGGATCAAAAAGGGGTTCCGGCGCGGCAGCCTTTATTGGATCTAATTAATGTAACGAATTGTGCAGAGGGACGATGTCGCCGTCCGGCGCCAGTTCGGGCAGGGAAAAGGATAGTCTATGCAGGCCCGAACGCATCATTGACAAATCCTGACGAGGATATGGGCGTGGGAAGGTCATACCGGCCAATCAGCAATCGAGTGGTGAGCGTCGCCATGTCAGGATCGTGTAATGCGCGCAAAATCCGCGTGCCGGCAGGCATCCCCCGGGCGGTCCATCAGTTCAGGGCGAGATACTTACGCTGGAATGTAACCTTCGCGTATCGGACACGTCGAACCAATGTCCGACCGACGAATCGAGGAGAAACCAATGAACCATTCACTACGAGAACGTTTTTGCTTCTTCACGCTTGCGTGCGCTCTCGTCGTACTGTCGCTTGCGTCCGCGGCGGACCAGGTTAGTGAAGACGCAATCGACGCTCAGTTCAAGGCCATGGATCTCGATGGCGATGGCCGGCTTACCCCCGCCGAACATGCTGCCGGCGCGAGAAGGATGTTCGTAGCAATGGATGCGAACGGCGATGGCAAGGTCACTGCGGCGGAAATGGACGCCGCACAGGAGAAAGTCACCGGCAGGAAGGCCGGGCCTTCCGATATGTCCTCCGCGGACAAGATCAAGGTTGTCGACACCGATGGCGACGGAATCCTGACCGCCGACGAGCATGCGACCGCTTCAAGGACGATGTTCGAGAAAATGGATACCGACAAAGACGGCTTCGTCAGCAAGGCCGAATTTGCGGCGGGTCATGCGAAGATGTTACGCAAACAGAATTGAGAAGCGGCCGTGGTAGCGCAAGCGCTGTGCGTGCTGTTGTGCAATTCCGCCGGCCTGCGCTAACCCCGCATCTGCACTGACCCCGTTTTGCTTTTCACTCGGCTCGCCAACGAAAGCCGAGCCATCGGCAACCTTTGCTGAACTGCGAGAATCGACCGCCTCCCGTCGCTTGCAAAGACGATCTCCCGTAGCGCAATATGACGCGCGGGTGAATTCACGGTGGTCGCTTGTCATGCGATCTATTTTCCCGCAGTCCTCGAAGAAGGACTGAGTCTACAATTCTGGACATCTACCGCGCAGATTGGCGGCGCATTGGCGAAGGGGACAGCAGGCATGCGCAAGATTCTTTTGATTCTTTTACTTGTCTTTCCGATTCTCGCATGCGGTCAGGGCGACCCGGCGATCGAGGCGGAGCTGAAGAAGCTCGCCTGGCAAGTCGGGCCGAGCGAAGGCCGGATCGGCGACAAGGCGACGATAAAGGTGCCCGACGGCTACCTCTTCCTGGACGCGAAGAATACAAGCCGGTTTCTGGAACTGATGGGAAACCCGCCCCGCGACGGGCACTATCTGTTTGCGCCGCAAACCCTCGAATGGTTCTCGGTTTTTTCCTTCGATGCCGCGGGCTACGTGAAAGACGACGAGAAAATAGATCCCGATGCATTGCTGAAGTCGCTGAAGGAAGGCGACGCCCCTTCCAATGAAGAACGCACGCGGCTGGGCATGTCGAAAATATACACGGACGGCTGGGAAGTTCCGCCGCACTACGACAATCAGACCAAACGGCTGGAATGGGGAACGCGGTTGAGAAACGAACAGGGTCGTACCAACGTAAACTACACGAGCCGCCTGCTGGGGCGATCCGGCGTGATGAGCGCCACACTCGTTACGGGCACTGCTTCCCTCAAGGCGGACACCGTGAATTTCCAGGCAGCGCTTGAGCAATTCTCCTATGCGCCCGGCGAAAAATATTCGGAGTTCAAGCAAGGCGACAAACTCGCTGCCTATGGTCTGGGGGCGTTGATACTCGGCGGCGCCGCCGCCGTCGCCACGAAGAAGGGTCTGTGGGCCGTCATCGGCGGCTTCCTCGCCGCGTTCTGGAAAATTATCGCCGGCGTCTTCATCGCTGGCCTCGCAGGCTTCAAATCCCTGTTCAAGAAGAAAGAGTGATGCCGCTTCATGAAGAAGTGCTGCTGATGATCCTCGTGGTCGCGCTGTTTCTCTACGATTCGATGATGTTGCTCTATTGCAATGAAGCCATCCTCGTTCCCGCCGGCAAAGGCTGGAAGGTTCGCTTCGGTTTCCGCGAGCCGAGGATACGGGGAAAGGAATTGTTCATCCCGGCTCCCTGGCTTCTGCACCGGCCGATGTTTCGGTTGAGCTGGCGGTTCGAAGGCGGCGCGGCCCAGGCAGCCATGGAAGACTGGCAGGCAAAAAGGAAAGTCCCCACGCCGATGATTGCGCTGGTATGGGGCATGGTCATCGCACTCTATATCCTGTTGCCCTTCGGCTTCTTCACCACGCTCGGTAACGGCATGCTGCTCGTTGCCGTCGTGCTCCTCTATCTCAGCATCGTTTCGATGCTCGCGTATATGTGGTTCCATCGCAACGAGATGAATCTGACGAAGAAGCAGGTTGGCAAGTTCGCCTTCGAATTTTTGACCTGCCCGCCTTTCGCGCTGAACGCCATCCGGACGATCTCCTCCATCCAGACGATCGGGGAGGATCTCGTCACCGCCTCACGTCGATTGCAGGACCCCGAACGCTGGTCCGCCACCCGACAGCAGCTGATGCTTCGCCTCGACGAAGAGGTCGAACTGGAAGATGAAGGCAGCAAGCGCATGGCGAAATTGCAGGCGCATCGCCTGCGGCTTGCCGACCAGACCTAGTACACTCAATCACACTCAATCGAAATTCTCACCACGCGCCGCAAGCGGCACAAGTGTTCCCTTGAGGCACGAAGGTCACGAAGGAACACGAAGAAATGCGAAAGTATTCTTTCTACAACTGCCAGCTATGGTGGGGATTGGCATTGCAACTGCGCGCAACGGTACGTCAAAAATACTTACGTCCCGCCACCCATTATTATTTTGCCCTTCTTCGTGCCTCCTTCGTGTTCTTCGTGTCTCAAGGGAACACTTGTGCCGCTTGCGGCGCGTGGTGAGAAGTAGGTATTAGAAAGATACCGATCATGTCCACAACTGAAATCCTCATCACGCTGGCCGGGCTCTACTTTGGCTATTGGATCGTCTCGAAGCTGATCATGGACAAGCCGAAGGACCGGCCCGCGCCGGAAGCGCAGACGGAGCCCCCGGCCCATCAGAACCCGGAAAGCGGGAAGCGCGAACCCACCTGGTACGAAATACTGGAAGTACCGTACGACGCCACTCCCGCCTCGATCCGGCACGCCTACCGGACGCTGATGAGCCAATACCATCCCGACAAGGTCGCGAAACTCGGCGAGGAACTGAAAATCGTCGCCGAACGCAAGTCGAAGGAGATCAACGTCGCTTACGAGGAAGGCATGCGGCTGCACGGGGAACACACCTGAAGATTCTTCTCGCGTTGCTGGCCGCCGGAAAGCTCGGGAAATTCCTGATCACCGGCGGCACGATGCTGATCTCGGTGTTCGCGTACTCGTTCGTTTTCGGCTGGCGCTACGCGGTGGGATTCGTTCTCCTGATTTTCGTGCACGAGATGGGCCATTACGTGGCGGCAAAGAAACGCAATCTGGCTGTCGGCGTTCCGGCCTTCATCCCGTTCGTCGGTGCATGGATCCAGTTGAAGGAGCAGCCGATGGATGCGGAGACGGAGGCTTTCGTCGGCATTGCCGGGCCGATGCTGGGGAGCGCGGGCGCGTTCGTCTGTTACCTGCTCGCGATCGATTCGGGAAGCCAGCTGTTGCTGGCCCTCGCCTACGCCGGATTCGTCCTCAACCTGTTCAACCTGATTCCGGTTTCGCCCCTGGATGGCGGCCGCATCGTCTCCGTCATTTCGCCGCGGATCTGGTTCCTGGGCTTTCCGATGCTGGTCGCGCTGTTCATCTGGCGCCCGAGCCCGCTCCTGATCCTCATTGCGGTCTTCGCCCTGCCCCAGCTTTGGACGGCGTTCAAGGACAAGAATGTCCTGGCGTCGGAGTACTACCGGGCGCCGAGCGAGGTCAGGATCAAATACGCAGCACAGTATTTGATCCTGGCGGGATTGCTTGCGGTGATGGCGTTCGAGACTTACGAGGAATTGAAGGTCAGGGCTTTCTGAGAGATCGCGATCAGGACGTGATGCCGGCTTCAAGGACAAAGCGGCAACACCAGCATGCATTTAGGTGTAGAAATCGGCATCCGATCTGACGGACGTTGTCCGATGTGAACCGCTACTCCCTCAGTCTCACCACGAAGACACGAAGGGCACGAAGGAACACGAAGAAGGGCGAAGACGCATGCAGTGGAATCGGGACTGCGAGCGCGTAGTTTATCTATGTGCGTACTGACGCAGTTCCCATGTCTACGAAAGTAACTAGTTCTTTCTTCCTTGCATTTCTTCGTGCCACTTCGTGTACTTCGTGCCTCAAGGGAACACTCATATGCACCCGCAGGGGTGTGTGCCACTTGCGGCGCGTGGTGAGATGTAAAGCCTGCGGTGAGATCATAAAATTCCCACCAGAAAACGCGATACATCAACAGACAGGGCGTGTCAGATCAAGTCTTGCCTTCTACAATTTATGCGCACTTCAGGCCTGAACCCGTTTTTCTGCGCAGACCGGCATGCCTTGCCCCTGAACTTTTCTCTACGCCAACACGCCGCTTCGATTGCTGCGGGTGGATGGGATCTGCCGGCCTGATTCACGTCGCCTCGCTCTGTGTGCTGGCAGACATACACGCCGTCCCGATGGGAGTAGCATCGACCTACTTGCATGCGCGATTTCCCCGGACTGGTCGCTTTAGGGTATCGCAGTGCCAACGAAGCGGCGCGGCACTGTTATTTCAGGCGTACGGCTCGATCCCGGTTTTTCTCCCATGTCGGCACGGAACGCCGACCGCAAATCAGCCCAGTCGACGTGCCGTGAATCGCCATGGCAAGACCCGTATAAGCGACCCTTGGGACGGGACACACCCCAAAGGGCAGCGCAGCCTGCTGGTTACGGAACGGGCACTTATGGTGCCGGTTTGTTCTCGTGGTTCTCCAGGCAAACGGAAGTTGTTCCTTTCGGGGCGGGGTAGAGGAGGCGTCCAAAGGCATGCTTTTCCGCGCGCGCGATCCGTGAAGAATCCCACTTTGAGGCGTTATCCACTGGAGTGAGGGGCGATTTGACCGGCATGGCAACCTTTCGAAAACCATTATCGAGAGAGTTAGCGCTTCTGGCGCTGCTCGCGTTGGTCGTCGCCAGCGCGTATGGCGTGTACGAATGGCGCGACAAAAAGGAAGAAGCATTCGGCAATCTCGACAATCTGGCGCTCATGAGCGCCCGATCATCCGCTCTGTTCTTCCGGCACTTCGAGCTGAGCCTGCTGACCCTTTCCCAGGATGTCGTTGCCACGAAATCGCGTCTGGATTCGCCGGAGGTACACGATCTTCTGGTGCGCTTCGAGGCGAACGACGAAAGGCTCGCGGCATCCAACCTGTTCTCGACGGACGGCCGATCCCTCTCTTCTTCCAATCTCGCTGTCGGCGATCGGATCGCCGATATCACGAGCAATGTTGTGCTGCAGGCCGGACTGGTGGATGCGCTGGACAGTCCCGGGCTGCAAATCGGCCGACCGCTGGGCGGACTGACGGGAAAGGTACTTCACGAGATGGTCATCCCGATGCGCTACGCGTTCCGGAACAAGTCCGGAAAGCCGCTGTTCGTGGTCACCGCAGTGATCGCGATGAGCAAACAGTACGAGATCTGGCAGCCGGTGACGCTTCCCGACGGGGCCGCACTCGGGTTATTGCGCGACGACGGCGTGTTGCAGGGCCGGTGGCCGGAAGTGGCTGATCCGGTTCGCGTCTATGCGGCTCCGAACAACGGCGTCCTTCTCGACAAGCTTCGCGCCGAGGACTTTCCGGAAAGCGGCCGGGCGGAAGGCCGGGGCACGCTGGTCGACAACCAGCGCTTGTTCGCTTTTCACCGGGTGCCCGGTTATCCGTTGACAGCGTACATTGCAATTCCACGCAGCGCAGTATGGTGGCGATGGATCGAAAGCGTGTGGCTGCCGTTTCTGCTATTCGCCTTCATGGCCGGCTGTTCGGTGTGGATCTATCGATACGGATCGCGCCATCGCGCACTCTGGGAACAGGAACTGCAGGCGCGGCAGATCGGCCTCGAATTCCGCAACGAAATCTCCGGGCACGCCATACAAGGGCTGGGGACGGAAAATTTGATCCGGACCGTCGTGCTCGAAACGGTCAAGCACTTCCACGGAATGTGGTGCGCGTATTCGACCGTCGACGCCATGGGTCTGCTGCAGGTGAAGGAATCGAGTCAACCCGAGGGCAAACCCTCGCTGAACGGACACACACTGGACCTGTCCCTCGTACCCGCCCATCTCGCCGCACTGCGCGAGGGGAAACCTCTCGTTTTCGCGGACGCGGCGCGTGATCCCGTATTTGCGCCGCTGGCCGGTGAGGCGCCTGGATTCGGAACGGTATCCGTCGTCAACGTGCCCTTGCCCCATTCGGGCGACATGCTGGATGTGCTTTCGGTCGGAGCCTATGTCGCGCATAGATGGCGCGAGAGCGAAGTCACGCTGCTATCCGAAATCGCCGTTTACCTTTCGTTCTCGATGCATGAAGCCCATTCCAGGCTGGAACGCGAGAATGCCCTGGCGCGACTCAGTGAGGGCGAATCGCGATTTCGCGACCTGACCGCGCTATCCTCCGATTGGTACTGGGAGCAGGACGAGAATCTGCGTTTTGTCAACGCCTCGAGCGGAATTTTCCAGAAGCTGGGGCGCAATCCCGACGACATGGTCGGAAAGACGCGGCGTGAACTGCCGGGCAACGTTTTTTCCGAAGAGGAATGGAATGCGCACCAGGCGCTGCTGGATGCGCGCCAGCCGTTCTATGACTTCACGTTCAAGCGGATCACCCCAGAGGGGGAGACGCGATGGGTAAGCCTGAGCGGGCGACCTATCTTCGATGCACGCGGCACCTTCAAAGGCTATCGCGGTGTCGGCAAGGACGTGACAGACAGCAAGTTCGCGGAAGAGCGCATCCAGTACCTCGCCTACCACGATGACCTGACGACTCTGCCGAACCGCTCCAGCTTCAGCCGGTTCCTGAACCACGGCATCCGCCATGCTCACCGCCATGGGACGGGCCTGGCGCTGCTTTTCATCGATCTCGACCGTTTCAAAAACATCAACGACACGCTTGGGCACGCAAGCGGCGACCTGCTTCTGCGGGAAGTCGGGGAGCGACTGAAGCAGTGCGTGCGCCAGAGCGATACGGTGGCCCGTCTCGGGGGTGATGAATTCGTCGTGTTGCTGGAAGATCTCGGCGAACCCGATCGCGTGGCCGTGGTCGCGCGCAAGATTCTTTCCGACATCGCCGGGCCATTCGACTTGTTCGGTCAGCAGATCCACATCACGGCCAGCGTCGGCATCAGCATTTATCCCGAAGACGGCAAGGACGAACAGACGCTGATGAAGCGGGCGGATATCGCGATGTACCACGCCAAGCAGGAGGGCAAGAACAACTACCAGTTCCATACCGAGTTGATGAATGTGCATTCGGACGAGCGGGAGGCGCTGGAGTCGAGTCTGGGCGGCGCGCTGGACCGATGCGAATTCCGGCTCCACTATCAACCCAAGGTTCAGATCAAGAGCGGGCGCATAACCGGCGTGGAAGCGCTGATACGCTGGCGTCATCCGGACCTCGGAGAAGTATCCCCGCTGCGATTCATCCCGATCGCAGAAGAAACCGGCCTGATCGTGCAGATCGGACGGTGGGTGCTCAGGACTGCGTGCCTGCAGAACAGGGCATGGCAGGACCAGGGATTGCCCCACCTGTGCATGGCGGTCAATCTGTCGGCGCGGCAATTTGCCAGCGAAGACCTGCCGGCCGACGTTGCCTCCACGCTAAAGGAAACCGGACTGGACCCGGCCTTCCTCGAGCTGGAAATCACGGAAAGCATGATCATGCACAACGTCGACAAAGCAGTGCAGGTGCTGGTCAAGCTCAAAGACATGGGCGTGCGGCTCGCCATCGACGACTTCGGGACGGGCTATTCGTCGCTTTCCAACCTCAAGCGCTTCCCCCTGGATACGATCAAGGTCGATCGCACCTTCATCGGCGACATCCCCTCGGATACCGAGGACATGGCCATCACTTCGGCGATCATCGCGATGGGACGAAGCCTGGGTCTGACGATCGTCGCCGAAGGGGTCGAAACCGAGGAGCAACTCGACTTTCTGCGCGAGCACGCCTGCGATGAATACCAGGGCTACTATTTCAGCAAGCCGATCGATGGCCGGGATTTCACTGAGTTGCTGCGGACTCATGCTCGAGACGACAACGATCATCCATTGGCAGCATGAATCCGCCCTGCGATCTCACAACGACGGATCTAGATCTAAGTGCGCACCACGAAGACACGAAGATCACGAAGTGGCACGAAGAAAACCGAATGAATGTTTGTTCGCAGTTATCGGCGTCACGGTTATGCGCAACATTAATTCAGAAGCCTCCACTCCATCAGGCTTTCGCCTCTCTTCGCATTTCTTCGTGTCCCTTCGTGATCTTCGTGATCTTCGTGTCTTCGTGGTGCGCCTCTATTTAGACGCATGCGTTCCCCAGACCTCGGCGACGCGCGAATCACGGCCGCAGGTCGTCCGGTAAGGTAATAATTCGACTCTGACTCCTAACCAGGGCACGGCATTCGGCCTTGACGTCTTCGCGACCGCGGCCGATCATCATTCTGGGCAATTCTCTGGAGGGGATTTTCATGCAGATCACATTGATTCCGGCCATGGCGATCGCCCTGGCATTGGTGCTCACGGTCGGCGCCGCGATCGCGGCAGAACGCAGCAAAGCCCCGTCCGCAAGAGCCGACGACAACTTCGAGGCGAAGACCGCAGGCAAGCCCGAAGTGAGATCGCGCGATGTGGCCGACGCCACACCTGAAGCGCCGTCAACGGTGAAAGCCACGAAGCCGGCGGGAACGGCCTCGACTCGTAGTACCCGCCCTCAAGCCAGCCATCATAAGGACGCCCGCGCCTGCCTCAATGAGGGAACCAGCGAAGCCATCGCCCGTTGTTCGCGGAAGTATCACTGAACGGGAAAAACGCTGTCTCACCACGAGCATACTTCTCACCACGCGCCGCAAGCGGCACGTGGTGAGATCTAGGTTCTATTGGTCGTGTTGAGATTTCCGCTTTAATAGTCGTCGCCTCGACTTAGTCCTTTTTCCCCCAGACCTCATTGACCCGCGAGTCACGGCCGCAACTTGTCCGGTAGTACCTGTAGCGGATCGGATTCTTCTTGTAGTAGTCCTGGTGATACTCCTCGGCCGGATAGAACACACCGACCGGCGCGATCTCGGTGTAGACGTGGACAAGCCGGCCGCTCTTCTCGAGCATGGACTTGCTTGCTTCCGCCGAGCGCCGCTGCGCATCGTCCTGGTAGAAAATCGCGGTCCGGTACTGGTTGCCAACGTCGCAGAACTGCCGGTCCTTCACCGTGGGATCGACGTGATGCCAGAAGTAATCCAACAGCGTCTCGTAGCTGACCTTTTTCGGGTCATAGGTCACGCGCACCGATTCCGCATGCCCGGTCCCGCCGCGGCTGACCTGTTCATACGTCGGATTCTTCAACTCACCGCCGGCATAACCGGATTCCGTGCCCAACACACCGGGCAACTTGTCGAAATCCGCTTCAACACACCAGAAGCAACCCCCGGCAAAGGTCGCCGTGGCCGGCCTGGACTCCTCGGCAGCCACTTGGCCGCAAAGCGCGAAGATCAGGGAACAGCAGGAAATCAGCATCGAGGTTTTCATATTCTGCTCCGGGCAAAGGTGCGTTTGCAGGTCATCACTGATACGTGCGGGATGCAAGCACGGATGCAGGGCATGGATCGTGTCTGATCCTTGGGCAGCCGTTGACCAAGCCAGTTCACGATACGACTGATTTTTCGAGAGCGTAGAGGCATCGGCGTATCTTTGTGCAATTATGCAGGCCACGGAGGGATGCGATGCGTCGGATGCAATGGTGTGCGGCTTGCGTGTTGGTGCTTGCAGCGACAGGGCCGCGGGCCGAGGGCCTGCCCAACGAAATCCATATTATCGTGGCAGTCACTGCCGGCAGCAGCATTGACGCACGCGCCCGCGTCATCGCCGATGCGCTCGGCCAGCGGCTCAAGCGCCGCGTCATCGTCGAGAACCGGCCCGGCGCGGGCGGCACCATCGGCACCCTCGCTGCGGCAAGGGCGAAGCCGGATGGATCCACCCTGCTGTTCACCAACAACAGCCATGTGATCAGCCCGCATGTGTACCCGGATGCCGGCTACGATCCGCTCCGGGACTTTGCGCCGGTCACCGAGGCTTATGTTTCCGGAATGGTGCTGGTGGCCCATCCAGGCCTTCAAGTCGCTTCACTCAAGGAGCTGGTCGCACTGACCCGGAGCCAGTCTCAGGAATTGAGCTACGCGTCGAGCGGCACCGGCGGGCTGCCGCATCTCGGGATGGAGTTGTTCAATCAAGTCGCCGGCATCGAACTGCTGCACATCCCTTATCGGGGCGACGGCCAGGCGCTGCCCGACGTCCTGGCGGGTCGCGTGCCTTTGATGATGAGCGGCTACGTTGTGGCGATGCCGCACATCAAAGCCGGCAAGCTGCGCGCGCTGGCGGTGACGAGCCCGCGGCGTGCCGGGATCTTCCCTGACGTCCCGACCATCGCGGAGGCCGGGTACCCGGCTTACGCACTCGATACGTGGGCCGGCTTCTTCGCGCCCGCGGGGACGCCCGCCGAGATAGTCGACAAATTCAATCGCGAGATCGCGGCCGCCCTGGCCACGCCCACGATGCAGGTGCAGCTCGCTGCAACGGGTGCGGAAGCCACCGTCACGTCACCCGCCGAGTTTGCCGCGTTCGTAAAGCGCGAGTCGGAGACCTACGGCAAGCTTGTGCGCAAGCTGCAGTTGAAGCCGGAGTGAAAGATCGTCGGATGTCCCAGATACAGCATGTCGAGAAAAGGCGTGAAGACCAGGGAGAGAACTACAGCAACCCAGCGGTTTCGCTTTCTGATCGAAGGCATGGGGCTTACCTCCCACAGATTTCCGGCTCGGATTGTGCTGCTTGAAAGATTTCCGCCTAACTTCCTTGTAGAGAGGGCAAGAGTCAAGATCGGACCCTTGGTCATTTGAGTCTTTGTATCGTTTCCGAAGGATCGCAAACTACTTTGGGTTCATTAACAACATAAGTTCACTTGCATCTTGGCGAGCGTTTCTTTTAGCGACTTTGTCCGTGCCGGCCCCACGTCCACCAAGCGTACTAAATCTACTTGCAATAGATTTTTCCTTTACCTTGAAATATGTGCTCGCGATATCTCTCACATCATCTCCGGAAAGTCCATTAGAGCATTGATGGTCTGGAAAGGTAAGAATTGCCCGTGCACCTCTTTGTGCAATTCGACTGAGCAACTCGTCCAGCGCCTCTTGCGACTTGCTTACCATACTGTATTTGGAAGTCGGCCTCAGTTCATACAGTGGATATCGTCCCACCCCCTTTACTTGACCGCACTGACCCTTAGCGATGGTCTCAAGGACATGATAGAAACGACTGTATTGGACTCCAGAATATGGCGGATCGAGAAAGACAAGATCGCCCTCCGCAAGTCCGTCTGCAACCTCGTTGGCGTCACCAATACCTGCCTTACCTACTTTCTTACCGTGTTGCCAAGATAACCCTTTGAGAGCATCTCGTACTTTGTCGCTTACATCGCGCAGCCAAGCCTCTTGTAGAAATACCCGCGCCGTTTTTGTAGGTTGAAACGGCTGAGCAGTATGACCTGGCGACGCCACACAGAGACTGCTTGCTCGAATTAACGCGGCCAGTGCAACAGTCCTATTGGGCTCTTTACTAGGAAGCGATGCGCGAAATGCGTCTATCCAAACTGCCTGCGAAGGACTGAAGTAGTGGCCGCCGTACGCCTGAGTAATCGACATAGTGGCGGATACGGAGACGGACCATTTTCTGCATTCTGCTACAAATCCACGAGTAATTCTTACTCCCGAACTCAGAACCGGTGGATCATAAGTTTCCACTATTCGAACAGCCCTTGTTCTCCAGTTTTTCCAAATTTGATACCACTGGACCGCTTCAGATCGTGCAATCACCGCATCTGCGAGTACAACACTGTAACTTTGCAGATCCACGCCGTAGACAGGTATCGCGTGCCTCTGTGCAACAAATGACGCCACTTCCGCCGTACCTAGGAACATATCAACAAAACGTGTCGCCTTTGGCACTTCGAGATTTAGCATCTCTCCGAGTCCATTCGTTAACATGACTCTCTTAGAGCCCATGTATTTCACAGTCCAAGTCCCCAAAGCGCGATTCGTTCACATGAACTCAGCGAACGCATTACTTCTGCCGCACCAGCTATCAATCCCTTCTTCGACCCACCACCGGAAGTACGCCACGCAGTGAGTCGCGCAAGCGAGAGATCTACATCTTCCCAAAGATCTATGAATTGTGCAGGAGGCGCCCCAGGTTCCCAGAAACCTCTTGTCTCGCCAATAGGTCGCCACCAAAAAGAGAGTTGGTCCAATTCTGGTCTACTTAGGCCGGCTAAAATTATCCGCGTCGCACCGGTCGCCACCCGCAGAAGAATGGTGGCCCTCGCAATTACTTGAAGATGATGCATAGGCGAACCCACAGGATCCGATTTCTCCGCTTCAATGACTATCTGGTTTTCGACTATCGGCCGTCTATAGTCCAAAAACTGTCTCCACTGAATTTCAGAAAAATCTCCCGACGTTGGCAACAGGGCGTGAAAGACCAGTTCTACCAACCTCGCAAACTGCGCAGGCACACGTTGGGGATTTCTATTCGAAGAATGATTCGCTTTAAATGCAAATGCCAAACTTCTGCGTAGTAAATGACGATCTATTTCTTTGAAGGAATTCAATCCGGACGGTTCGTTTGTACGCCAGAATTGCTCAATGAAATCGAGACTTTGATCGATTGTCGGTCTACGACGCGGCGCGATATTTATAGGACGATAGCTAGATTCATTTCTGGCATTCCGATCAGACGCAAATCTCTGCAGATCCAGTCCCCAATTTAGAAACCACTGTGTAGCAAGCACTGACCGAAATCGTCCACCCGCCGTTGGGGGGAAATGTTCAAGCCACTCAGATAGCGGCTTTCCACCAGGTTGAATAACACGCAGTAGTAGGTCTGTAGCAGTAGGTTGTTGCGCCCAATACTCAAGCGCCTCCCATACGAATACGTGAGTGGGACCATTAATTCGTTCACAGCGCTTGTCAGCTCTAACCGCGAAATGCTTTTTATCAAAGACCCCCAAGCCTGTTCCCGCAAGAAGGGACATGGCCGCGCGCAATTCTGCGTAGTACGCTAAATGTCGTGCTGCATCAACATCTCCAGATAGTTCCGCCTCCATTGCTCGTGCTGCATAGCTCCATCCATCCATGCAATGAATTACGGAAGATGCAGCGATATAGCTGGAAAGCTGCCCGTGCCGCACATATCCGGAGGGAGACGTGTCGGTATCTATTTTCTCTTTACAGTTAATTGCATATCTATTGTTTGCCTTCAGCCATCGAGTTGTCGGCCAATTTTCTGCTAACTCAGAAAATATTTGCGCAACGCGAATTGGACTAGCACGAGACACCGCTGCCTGCTGCGTAGCATTTAGTGGCATTTTCTTATTCGCCCAATGCTTCCAAAATGATTCGGGCAGAATCCGCAATTTCATCGCTACTTCCGAGTAGGCTTTTCAGGACATGGCGCCGCAATTCACGATACCCACCACTTCCCCTGAATGCCGCCTTGAGAAGCGACTGCTCCGGACTAAGACTTGGCTCATCGGACGCGCGCCAATCATATGTCGCAAGGGCAGCAGAAAGCGTGTGAATGAACGCCTTTAGCTTTTGGTGCTTTCTAAGCGAAGTTAACGCTTCGCTCACCGCCCCTTCGTCAGAATCTTCCGTGCTACCACCACCCCATTTCGTGAGGGCGAGCTCATCTGCGTTGACATAGAGGAAGTCATTGCAAATATATAAGAAGGCACGTATTCCCTGATCTTGATTTAAAAGCGAATTCGGACCATAAAACGCAAGGTCGAGTTGAAAAGGAAATCCGCGCGGGGGTTGCTGTTGACGTAGCGCCCTTGCCCAAGTTGCCGATGACTCCCGAATAGCATCTCTAAGAATATCGCCTAGATAGATCAATAGTGCGGCCTGTTCCGTACGACTCCATGAGGGAGTTTCTCGTTGAGAACCAACTGGCGAACCAAATAGTCCCCCGATTCGCCGAGCCCTCCCTTCCCAGCTTTTGATGAACGTCGCGAGGAGGGATCTGATCCATGCGGACTGTGATGCCATCAAGCCCTTGTGGCCCGGCTCGCCGAGCATATTGATCCTTTGATGCCATGGGCTTTTTGGATATGACCAAAGAAGGTCCACTAATTCCTGTGCTCGCGTCTCTCGATAAATTACATGGCCTTCGAATTTCGTAAGCCAGTCCTCGGTTCTTAGGAGTGGATATAAGTCGAATGCGAGACTCGCGTTAATTCTTTTTGGTTTAATGTTAATCGTGTAAAAAAGGTACGCCTGCCAACTCAGGTCAAGCCCGTTGAACGCAACCACCGGAAGTTCGAAATCGTCGGGCAATTTCGCCTCTTCGAAAGCCCACAGGCGATGCTGCCCATCAATTATCTCTATCGGGGGAAGTTCTTTGGGTCGCCATTCGCGACCTGTGAATTCTTCCGGAAGTGACACGGATGCGTATCCGTTCCTCTTATCGCTAATTTCCATAAGGTCATCTTCATTAACCTTTCTCCCCATTCTTAGGTCATTCGCTGTGAGGATGTTTACTACTATTGCTGTCGGAAGCCATCCAGGCTTGCGAAGATCATTGAACTCCGGCGATTCTCGTTTTTTCTTGCTGAGATCCGACCACGGATAGCCGTATTCAACAAATCTTGCTATTTCTTCCGATCTATCTTTTTCGTGACGACGCTGAATTCCAAAATCTTCCGCCCCACGAGTACGACCTTTTGTGGTCCTCGGATAGATCCCACTAAGTGCTTTTAAGTAACTTGCCGAGATACTGAATTGGTAAAACCAACGTTGAGGTGTCGAACGCCGTTCTTTGCTACTCCACTCCACAGAACTCCATCCAGGAAGCCATTGCTTCACCTTGATAGCTGGCAATTCCTTGGGTACATCATCGGATTCAATCAAGTGATATTCCCTCTTTATTTGCTTCTTTCGCGTTACGCAATTCTAATCCCAAAGTCTTCGTGTCTTAATTGTTGCTATCTTTTTTACTCACGTCCGTGGCGACTATCATTTCTTCTTCCTTTGTCGCATCAACTGCCAACTTCGCCCTGTCCAGCATCGTCACCGCGCTAGCCACAACAATTCGCCGCATCATTGGTGATTTGACGGAATGATCGGCGCGCGTTGGTCTTCGCCAGTTCCTTGAACGCCGCAACGCAATGCTCCGCCACTTTCATGTCGCCGCGCTCAATGCTTCGCTGATACTGATGGCTCGGCCGACGGCGCGGACGGCTTCGGCCCGCGCTTCGCACGATCGTCTTGAGTACTGACTGCGCGCAGGGCATCGTTAATTAGCGGCAATCTTGTCTAGTAAGAAAGGATACGGGATTCTGACCAAATCAACCGGAGTGCTTAGTCACCAACCCCGGCCAAAGCTTCTCAATCTCTCCAAGCAAATTCTCAAAGGCCGCCTTTTCTGTCTTCCTTCGGGTTTCATCCACCGCTGTTGGAGTCGACCACACACTCGCGAACTGCTCCGCCCTCTGCGTATCTTCCGCCGCTCCGTAAATGAATCCGCTGCGCACATCGATGAGCAGGGCTGCTGCGGTCGATGACACGCGTACGTTCTTGGTCGGAAGAAACCCGAGAGAGATCAACGAAAGCGGTGCGGACTTCTGCTGATCGAAGAATCCGGTGTCGATCGTATAGACCAGCAGGATGTCGGCCTGAAGCTTGGCAGCCGCTTCCCGCAGTTGTTCGTTGCCTTCCAGCTTCGCCGGGATCAGCGGCCTGTTGAGCGTCGCGACGCCC